>JAEEGJ010012276.1_pt1 | contig 21279 bp, 16 predicted proteins | sample 8958761 | NCBI WGS metagenome assembly JAEEGJ01 (sample SAMN16246546, study PRJNA631951) | gut metagenome | biome: gut microbiome; feature: rumen; material: RS-attached | host: Bos | place: Iran: Karaj | collected 2018-10
TTCGTTGATTTTATCGAATTCTGCAAGAAGGTCAGTAATTGGTTTTACGCCTTCCTTTACAATTTCCATTACAGTTTTGCCGGCTTCGAGTTCAGGCTCCTGTTCAAGGTAGCCGATTGTATAGCCGGGAGCAAGAGAAGTTTCACCGGCGAAGTCTGTATCTTTTCCTGCGAGAATCTTAAAAAGTGAAGATTTACCGGAACCGTTAGGTCCTACAACGCCGATTTTCGCACCATAGTAATAGGAAATACTGATATCTTTAAGAACCACCTTTGTTCCATAAGAACGTGTAACGCGGTCCATTGTGTATATGATTTTTTTGTCGTCGAAGGTCTTAGCCATAGTGCGGTCTCCTATTATGATTGTTGCTTATGATTTTAATAGATAATTTAAATAGAAACAACCGATAGACGAAAACAAATATTATTGTCACACGGATTTGGATTTTGCTAACGCAAAATCTTTTTATAACTGGATTTAAATTACAGAAAAAAAAAGAAACGCCGTTAGGCGTTTCCAAATCCGTGTGGCAATATTTTGTTAATAGTTACTCGACTCCATAACAGTCATAGCCGGAACTTCTTAATCTATCTGCTACATTTCCGGTTTTGTCTTCGCGAACTAATACAATAAAATAAGTTGTACCGCTGGCACGGGTTTCTGTTGTGATATAGGCATCGAAGCCCTTTGCCTTAACTTCATCTGCAAGGAGTTTTGCATTACTTTCTGTACGGAAAAGCCCCAGCTGCCACTTTGTGAACTTGGCAGGCGCAACACTGGCTGCGGCGGCCTGTGTACCAGTCTGCTTTGGTTCTTCCGGCATAGCAATGCTTCCAGTCCCCTGCTCTGCTTCACCGCTTTTTGGAACAAAGAACCAGAAAGGAGTCGGAAGCAGCTGGGCATCGCCGCGAACAATAGAGGCTTCTATAGATTTTGGATAAAGCTTTGTAATCTGCTGAGAATAAGAAGTGTCACCTGTAACATACCAGAGAGTCAAAAGAACTGCCGGCTTTACAGTATTCATTGAATCAACTTTAAGATAAGCCTGAAGCATTACCACAGGCTCCTGAATACCCGCAACATCATCTGCCTTGCAGAGGGCTGACCACTGGGTATAGAGCTTGATATAGGCCTGAACATTTGCATTTTTCGAATTACGGACTGCAGAATTCAGATAACTGTCTGCGGTTGAATAATCGCCGCAGCTTAAAGCACAGCGAACAGCATCGAGAACAATCTGTTCGTTGGTCTTTTTAGGCATTCCTTCTGCATCACCGGCAGCAATTCCTGCGGCCTGTGCATAAGATTTTTGTGCGTCATCATATAAAGACATCTGCTCCTGTAAAGAAGCCAGGAAGATGTAAGCGGCACGTTTTTCTGCGGCTGCCGTCATTTTGGAAATTTGAGTTTTCAGATACGAAACGGATTCTTCTACAGAATCTTTTTTAGCGGCCTCCGACGTAACAAAAGAGGCAGTGAGTTCAGCGGCAAAAATTGAGGCGCAGAAAAATAATGCAAGCGCAAATGAAATTATTTTCTTCATATAGAATATATCGGAAAAAAACACCCTGGAGTTTATTCTTCCGGCTTTTTGTCTTTAGCCTTTTTAGCTTCTTTTGCAGCCTGCTTTTCTTTAGCAAGACGGAGTTTTTCTTCTGCCTTTGCCTTCTTTTCCAGCTTTTTCTGTGCGCGGGCTTCGGCATCGCTTGGAGGAGCCTTCATTTTTGCAACAAGAATAAAGAGCAGGGTAAAAATGATTCCAGCAGCAAAGGCTATCAGGGCAAGTACTGCAACCGGTAAGTCTGTAAAGGTCTTGAAAAACCAGAAGGTGCAGACGTTGCTGAGATTCAGACCGATAAAGAAAGCCATGAAGACTACAAGTAAGAGAATTAAAATAAGTGTTACTATCATTTATTCCTCCATCACACCACGGAAGGTATTTCCGCTGAGTTCGGTTATTTTTACGTTTACAAAGCTGCCAATCAGGCTGGCAGGCGCCTTAAAGGCTATTTTTTCATGCTGTTCTGTCTGGCCAAGTAGTTCAGATTTATCGTCACGACTTACCCCTTCTACAAGAACCATTACAGTGCTGCCTACCCGCTTAGACATCTGCTCGTGTGTATGCTCCAGCTGTAAATCTATTACCCGCTGAAGGCGTTCTTTGCGTACTTCCACAGGAAGCTGTTCCATTTTTGCGGCAGGAGTTCCTTCGCGCGGATTATAATAGTACATCATTGCAGATTCATATTTAACCTGACGCATTAAATCAAGGGTGTCCTCGACATCAGCCTCGGTCTCGCCGGGGAAGCCCATCATAATATCAGTTGTGAGGGAAACCTCCGGAATACGAGCCTTAATACGCTCTACCAGGGAAAGATACTGCTCGCGGGTATAGCGGCGGTTCATTGCTTTAAGCACCGCAGTAGAACCATTTTGTACCGGAAGATGGATATGGCGGCAGATTACGCTCTCTTTTGCAATGACTTCGATAACATCATCGGAAAAATCCTTTGGATGAGAAGACATAAAGCGAACCCATTTAATAGGAGAAGAAGTTTCTCGAAGGTGATCTGCAATTTTCTGAAGCAGACCGGCAAAGTTTACATCATCATCACTATGATAGCTGTTTACATTCTGGCCGATTAAAGTGATTTCGCGGACATTCATTTTTCCAAGCAAATCAATTTCGTTCAAAATCTCATTTACAGGGCGGCTAAGCTCGCGTCCACGAACATACGGAACAATACAATAGGTACAGAAGTTGTTACAGCCGTGCATAATAGGAACAAAGGTTGAAAAAGCGCCCGGCTCAGCAGATATAGAAGCAAAACGATACTGTTCTGAATCATCAATTTCAAAAGGCTTTCTGCCCTCTTCTACTGCCGAAATGATTTCTGCAAAATGGTGCTTTGCATAAGTTCCAACTACATAATCTATAAAAGGATAATCTTTCTGAAAGCTTTTAAGAAGACGTTCTGCCATACAGCCCATAACGATAAGGGTGAGAGGCTTTGGGCCGTCCTTAACATATTCAACAGCCTCTTCGAGCATTTTTGTTTTTGCCCCCAGCTTACATTCCCTTACAGCCTTGAGACCACTGAACCAGCCAAGGCGACCAAGTATACGATTCTCGGCAGTTTCGCGAATTGAGCAGGTATTTATAACAGCTACATCGGCAGTCTGGGCAGATTCTGAACGCTGCCAGCCACGGGCAATAAAAAGCTGTTCGACTGCGGCAGATTCTGCAATATTCATTTCGCAGCCGTAGGTTTCAAAAAAATAAGACTTCATCTTGCTCTTAGTATACAAAAAAAACATTATTTTATAAATATGTGGTTAATACCTTTGCGTTAACTTTAATAATGGTATATAATAACCTTAATGAGAAACCTTGTAACAATGAAAGATATTGCAGACGAACTGGATATTACAGTTATGTCTGTATCTAAAGCGTTATCAGGTAAAGATGGAGTGAGTGAAGATTTAAGGGCCAAGATTCTTGCCAAGGCGGAGGAGCTTGGTTACAAGAAAATAATCGCTTCTTCTAATGATGACGGTGCCTCTCACAATATTGGCATTTTGATTGCGGAACGCAGTATGAATGCCAATGCTACCTATATGTCTTTACAGCAGCCGCTCATTACTAATCTGACTCAGCTTAACTACTACGGTATTACCGAGATTATTTCTGATGAAACAGAACATCTTTTGATTCTCCCTAAAATTCTGAAAGAAAATAAGGTTAGTGCATTTATTATCCTTGGTCAGATGAGCAAGGAATATGTACAGCTTTTAAGAAATACAAATAAACCTTTCTTATGTCTTGCCCACATTTATGATGATTTGAATGAAGGCGGCATTATTACAGACAACCTTTACAGCGGCTTTACACTTGCCAACTACCTTATTGATCAGGGCTGTAAATCTATCGGTTTTGTAGGAAATATCCAGTTTGCAGAAATTGTTATGGATAGATTCCTGGGAATTGCAAAAGCCCTGCTCCACCGTGGTTTAGACTTAAAGAAAGAGTTTATTATTCCTGATGTAACTGATTTTGGTGAAGAAATCAGCCTGATTCTGCCGGATGAAATGCCAGATGCCTTTATCTGCAACGACTGTCGTACCGCTTACAAGCTTATTCATAACCTTGAAGGACTCGAATATAATATTCCAAAGGATATTTCTGTTGCCGCCTTCGATGACGGTATTTTTGCTGATATTGGTATTCCAAAACTTACTACTTTCAGTATCAATTACAACTCTATGGCACAGCTTGCCGCAGAAAGTATTGCCTTGAAGCTTGAAAACCCTAACTTCCATATTGGAAAAAAGGTTGTTCACGGCAATGTTGTCGTTCGTGACTCTGTAAGAAAGGCAAAATAAGGCAATATTACCTGAATATGACCTCAGTCATATTAAAATAAGCACATTTTTAGCAATTTTTAATCTTTTTCTTATTTTTTTCTTGACATATTACCATAGTCATATTACTATAATCATAGGTGAGCGAAAAGTTAACCTAAAGTTAAAAATAAACAATTAAAAATGATTATGAAAAAAAATTAAAAAATTGATTTAAAAATGAATTAAAAACAAAATTAATTAAAAAACTGTTTGGGTTGTTTTAGTATTTTACGTACGTTATAAGAGCCGTTTGATAATTATCGGGTAGTTATCAAACGGCTCTATTCTTTATATTCAGTGAAAGCGTAGGCGTTATGGTTATGGATACTCTCTTCTGTTTCGGCTTCTACAGAAAACTCTTTGAAGCCCAGCTTTTTTAAGCCCAGATATACTTCACGGACAACATCTTCTACAAAGCGGGGGTTATCATAGGCATGCTCTGTAACATATTTTTCATCCTGGCGCTTAAGAAGCTCGTAAAGCGGAGTTGAAGCACAATCTTCTATCATTTTGATTACATCTTCAATCCAGAAAAAGTCTTTATACAAAAGTCTTACACTTACAAGACCCCGCTGATTATGTGCACCGTATTCACTTATTGCCTTAGAGCAGGGACAAAGGGTTGCAACCGGAACCTGAATGGAAATATAGAATTTACGGTCTCCACTCTCACTAACCTCGCCTTCATAAGAACATTTATACTGCATGATTCCTGCTGATTCGCTGACAGGTGCTTTCTTTTCTATAAAATAGGGAAATTCTATGCGGCCAAAGGCTTTTTGAGCGGTAAGCTTAGTACGCATTTCTTCCAGCATATCGAGAAAATGATGCATGGAAATATCGGAATGGTATTTATGAAAGACCTCGATAAAGCGGGACATGTGAGTGCCCTTATAGTTATGAGGCAGATTTACGAATAAATCTACGGAAGCGGTGGTATGCTGCTGAGAAGCATTTTTATCCAGGACTGTTACCGGATATTTTACGCCTTTTACACCTACCTTCTGGAGAGGAACAGCCCGGGTGTCCTGTTCGCTTTGAATATCTATCATTTCATTTACAACCTTGTCATTCCGAACTTGTTTCGGAATCTATTCGATGGATGCTGAAACAAGTTCAGCATGACGATTCTAATTTGCACGTCTCACTGCACTTTCGAGGGTGTTCTGCATGAGCATGGCGATGGTCATTGGGCCTACTCCACCAGGAACCGGTGTTATGAACGAAGTTTTTTCCTTCAGATCATCAAAATCACAGTCGCCGATAAGACGGAAACCAGACTTTTTAGAGCTGTCTGGAATGCGGTTTACACCAACATCAATTACAACCGCGCCGTCCTTTACCATATCTGCTGTTAAAGTATGAGGATGACCGCTGGCAACTACAATAATATCTGCCTGGCGGGTAATTTCTGCCATATTTTTAGTACCGGTGTGGCACATTGTTACGGTACAGTTAGTATCCTTGCGGGCAAGCAGGATAGAAACCGGTTTTCCTACGATATTTGAACGGCCGATTACAACCGCATGCTTACCACTGGTCTCAATTCCAGCTTTTTTAAGAAGAACAATAATTCCGTGAGGAGTACAAGGAAGGAAGCCCGGGCGGCCAATCATAAGATTACCAACGCTTACAGGATGGAAGCCATCTACGTCTTTTTCAGGCGAAATTGCCATAATCACTTTTTCTTCATTAATATGCTTTGGAAGAGGCAGCTGAACAAGAATTCCGTGTACGCTGTCGTCTGCATTGAGCTGATCAATCAGCTTAAGAAGCTCTTCTTCGCTTGTAGACTCTGGAAGATGTACTGAACGGTCTACCATTCCGACTTCTGCAAGGGCCTTCTGTTTACCGGTAACATAACTTACGCTGGCAGGGTTTTCTCCTACTAAAATAACTGCAAGACAAGGGGCAATTCCCTTTTTCTTTAATTCTGCTACCTTATCTGCAACCTCGGCGCGAACATCTGCCGCAACCTGTTTTCCGTCTATAATAACTGCGCTCATGTAACCTTCAAAGCTCCTTTAGGGTTTTATTGATAAACTGCCATAAAAACAGTATATTCTTATAGTAACAAAATATACTGAAATAAAAAAAAGGTCGCAATATGAAACGCTTTATTTCCATACTATCAGCCATCCTTTTATTGTCTGCAGCCCTTTTTGCAGATGACTATTATGATGATGATGAAGAATACGATGACGGATATGTTTATGAACAGAACGGAGCTGGAGACCAGTTTCTTAAAATTGATTTAGGTGCAAACTTTCCTTTAAATTTTGGTAAACAGCTTAAAGTTGGTGGAATGGCCTCTGTAGGTTACTACAGATTTCTGAATCAGTATTTTGCTTTGGGCGGCGATGTTATAATCGGCTATAACATTTCTATTGGAAAAAAGCCCCTCTTTGCAGTTCCTATTACCTTTGGTGCAATGTATCAGCCTTATGTAGGAAAATTCGAATTCCCTCTTATGCTTAACATTGGTATTGCAACACTTTCCTGCCAGTCTCTGGTTTATTTCCCTGCCTTTACAGCAAAATTTACTGGCGGCGCTTATTACAGATTTAATGAAACCTGGTCTCTGGGACTTACAACTACTACTTACTGGATTCCTCAATGGTTCCTTCTTGATAAAAACACAAGGGGCACTAAGGTGGATAATGGGGTCTTTACCAGTGCAGGTCTTTCGGTACGCTATCACTTCTAAAACAGGATATAAAAATGAAAAAAAATGCTTTACGTAAAATAACAGCCTCACTTTTTATAATTTCGGCTCTGGTACTTACAGGCTGCCAGCAGGCTATATATGAAGCAATCAGACAGGATGTTGAACCTGAAAAGGCTACAGTTTCTGGAAACATTGCATCAATTACCCGCTATACAGCAGGCGATAATGAATATCTTGTTCTTGCGGCAAATGAAGGCTTAAAATATAAGCAGAAGGATAAAAACTCTCACGGAGAATGGCAGGGCTATAACATTCCTTTTGAACTGCATCATTATGATTTCAATTCTTCTAGCCATGCCGGCCAGCAGATTCTTTCTGTTCTTGCAGACAGCACTTATTTATATCTTATAAGTGCCTCTTATGATCATACCAGCGTTGAAGGTTCTTCATACCCTTCAAGCATTAATCTTTATGCAAGAAGCATTTCTGCAAATGGAAAAAACTGGAGCAACGAAGGAAGCTGGACTGCTGTTGCAACAAAGGTAAACAACACTAACATTTTCCCTATTTATGTTGATGAAGACGAGCTTTTCCATTCTGATTTCCGTGTATTCCAGACTAATGCTCCGAAAAAAGAGCATAGAGCTGCCTTTATACGTTCTTATGATTATACCAACAAGGTCTATAAATACTTCCGCCTTAATGGAACTTCTGCACCGGAAGATGTTACAAGTGAAGTAGAAGCGGCACTTATTGACCCAAGCCCTTCTTCTGCTTCAAACTACAAAGCAACCGCCCTTTCTGCCGTATGGTTTAATGGTGCTGTAAAGTTCTTTACTTCACCAGCAGCAACAACTAATGAAACTTATGCAGATGAAGCTACCTGCTATTATTATTCTAACGGAGACTCAAAGCTCCTCTATAGCAACGGCGGTGCTCCGGTAGAAGCCTTAAATACTGACATTGTAATTGCCTCTCTTGCAACTACAGCAGATTCTATTCTGATTGGACATGGAAAAGCTAATGGTGCTGAAGGCGGTATTTCAAGAGTACTGCTTACAGACGGTATTCCGGCAAGATCTAAAGCTTCTTTTGAAACAAATGCCCAGTTCCAGATTACCAGTTCTTATATGGTAATGGCTCTTGTAAATGCAAGCCCTGAAAAGAAGGAAAAGGAAAGCAGCCTTTATGCTTCCATCACCTTCTCCGGCTCCGCAGATAACTTTGACAATATAGGCTTGTGGTCTTATTACCCTGGCAGAGGAAACTGGAACCGGGAATAAGGCGCAGATAGAAAATCGCAGGAGAGAAATGGCCGAAGACCTTTTTGAACAGATAAAGAGAACTCATGAACCTCTGGCTGCACGTATGCGGCCTAGAAATCTTGATGAGTATATCGGCCAGGACCACATTGTTGGAAAAGGACGTCTGCTTCGCCGCGCCATTGCTGCAGACCAGCTTACTTCTGTAATTTTTTACGGACCTCCGGGCAGCGGTAAAACTACCCTGGCCCGTGTTATTGCAAATCATACAAAATCAAACTTTATTACCCTGAATGCCGTGCTTACCGGAGTTCAGAATATCAGGGACTCTATTAAGCAGGCCGAAGATTATTTTAATCTTTATGACCGCAGAACCATTCTCTTTGTAGACGAAGTTCACCGCTGGAATAAAAGCCAGCAGGACGCCCTTTTGCCCTGGGTTGAAAACGGCACAATTATTCTGATTGGTGCAACTACAGAAAATCCATTTTTTGAAGTAAATAAGGCTCTGGTTTCCCGTTCACGTGTTTTCCAGCTTAAGCCCCTTACCTATAATGATCTGGAAAAGGCTGCTCATCAGGCTTTAAGTGATGCAGAACGCGGTTACGGTCACTGGAAGGTAGAATTTGAAGAAGGAGCCCTGGAGCATCTTATTGAAACAGCAAATGGTGATGCCCGCTCTCTTTTAAATGCCCTTGAACTTGCAATTGAGACTACCCCTGAAAAATGGGCTCCATATGCAGACCCTCCGGTTCCGGCATATGGCACAAAGATTTATATTTCAAAAGAAGCGGCTGAGGAGTCGATCCAGAAAAAGGTTGTATTATACGACCGCGACGGCGACTACCACTATGATATTATTTCTGCTTTTATAAAATCGCTCAGGGGTCGCGACCCTGATGCTGCCTGTTACTGGCTGGCCCGCATGGTTGCAGCAGGCGAAGACCCGCATTTCATTTTCCGCCGCATGCTTATTTCTGCCTGCGAGGATACCGGTCTTGCAGATCCGAATGCAATTACTGTCGTAGAAAGCTGTGCAAATGCCTTTGACCGCGTTGGTATGCCTGAGGGACGTTATTTCCTGGCACATGCCGCCCTCTATCTTGCAACCGCACCAAAATCAAACTCCAGCATGGCCTTTTTTGATGCTCTGGCCAGCGTAGAAAAAGAAGATGTTGAAGTACCTAATCATCTTAAAGACGGCAATCGCGATGCAGAAGGCTTTGGACACGGAGCCGGTTACCTCTACCCTCACGCTTACCGTGATCACTGGGTTGCCCAGCAGTATCTGCCGGATACCTTGAGCGGACGAGTATTTTATAATCCGAGTACCCAGGGCTACGAGGCTTCGATCCGCGATGATGTTCTGGCCCGCCGAGAGCTTCAGATTGCAGCAATTCTTGAAAAGGCCCAGTCTCACGAGCAGTACACTTCAGACGAGCTTGCTTCTTCACCGGAAGAAACTGGTTCAATAAATATTTTCAAAGCAATTAAGAAAGACGAAGCTGAAGAAAAATCTGAGTTCGGAGAAAATCCTATTTCCGAATGGTGGGTAAATGAACACTTTAAGAGTGGCAGCGTAAAAACAGAAGAAAATCTTACCTTCAGTCCTAAAGACCCTGCAAAGGAAGTTGTATTAAACCGCGCCGACCGTTTCTGGCAGCAGCGTCTGGATTCAAACCGCGCAGAGATTCTGCTGGGAATCCGCGATACAATGATTTCTATGGCAGAATTACTGCGCCACCACCGCTCTCTTATCTGGAATGCAGACAGCGGACTTTTACTCTGGGATGTTGCGAGAAAAACGCCTGAGGGTGTTACCTGCGGTGTCTGCCGTACGGAAAAAGGAATGCAGATTCTGGAACAGTACGGACGCACTCTTGGAAGCCTGGACCGCCCTATCTTAAAATATCGCGGGGACTCAATTTCTACAGATTTCTTAACCCAAAAAGATTTTTATAATATTCTCGTAAAGTTCCAGTATGACGGTGCTGTTTTTGACCGCGTATTCTTTACTGATCCTTTTGCAAGCGAGCCTTCTATTATTGCCCTTGCTGATTCTCTTGCCGGTATAATGACACCACAAAAGGATGCAGAAGAAGCAGAAAGTCCGGCAGTTCCTTATTCTGATTCAGACAAGGGAGACGAAAATTCTGATGAATCTTTCGCCTACGAGTGTCCGCTCGCAGGCGGCTGGAAGGTTGTAATTTCGCAGAAAATTCCGTGCCGGGGCCAGCATATAAGCGAGCTTGTACGCAAGCAGGTGCTTTCACCGGAAAGCCTTGGTTCTTTTAAAGAAACTCTGGATAAAATGGAAGCGGCAGAACAGGAGTTCTTTGGCGACAGGGAAAATCCTCTTTTCTCCTGGGATGGCATTTACATTGCAAACCTCTTCCGTAAACGCGGCTTCACTGTAAAGGTTGCCTCTCAGGTGCTGACCGAAAAACGCAGAATAACCAGGGCTGAAATTGAAAAATGGTTCACACCGGAAAGCTCGGCCTACGGCGCAAAAATGTGCCAGGTTTGCGGAAATGCAGAGCTGCAGAAAATTGTAAACCTGCTGATAACAGCCTGCGACCGCACAATCTTCGAGTGGAAGAGTGAAATCGCCTTCTTTACAATTGAGCGCTAGGTCTTGACAGAATCGGCAAAATTTGGAAAATAATCAATATGAAATTAAACTCTTTAGTCAAAGTCGTATCAGTTCTCGTCGTACAGGTTACAAGATAACCGGGAGTGAATGATATATTTTGGCTGAAGCAAAAAATATAAAAGAAGCTCTCCGGTAAGGGGAGCTTTTTTGTTTTAGAAAAGGTGGTTTCGATACACCCGCCTGCGCGGGTACTCAACCACCGTTACAGGAGTTTTTATAATGAAACACACAGGCGCACAAATCATTGTTAAGTTACTGGAAATGTACGGAATCGAAACCGTAGCGGGAATTCCGGGAGGTTCAATTCTCCCTCTTTACGACGAACTCAACCGCTCTTCAATCCGACACGTCCTTGTGCGCCACGAGCAGGCAGCCGGATTCATTGCCCAGGGTATGGCACGTTCTACTGGTAAACCTGCCGTTTGTCTTGCAACAAGCGGCCCGGGAGCCATGAACCTTCTTACTGCAATTGCAGATGCCCGCGCAGATTCAATCCCAATCATCGCAATTACAGGACAGGTAAATACAAGCCTCATTGGTACCGACGCCTTCCAGGAAGCAGACACCTTTGGCCTTTCCTTCCCGATTACAAAGCATTCTATTTTTATTAAGACACCATATGATTTGCTGGATGCAATTCCTAAGGCTTTTGAGATTGCAACAAGCGGCCGTCCTGGTCCTGTTTTGATTGACGTTCCACGCGACGTTCAGCTTAAGGAATGTGATTTTGACACCTGGCCTGACATCAAAAAAATCCGCCTGCACGACATCCGCTTCCATACACCTATTGATGAATATTCAGAAAAAATGGGTAAAATCACAGACCTGCTGGCCAGCGCTAAGCGCCCTGTTCTCTACTGTGGCGGCGGCTGCAACGCAGAGGAAGCGGCAAGCGGAATAAAAGCCTTCATTCAGAATTACAGACTTCCTGTTGTAACAAGTCTTATGGGTCTGGGCTGCATACCGGAAAGTTCAGACTGCTTTATCGGTATGGTTGGTATGCACGGAAGCCACGCCGCTAACGTAGCAATGCACGATGCAGACCTGGTAATTGCGGCCGGTGTTCGTTTTGACGACCGCGCGACAGGCCTTGTTGCAAAGTTCTGCCCTGATGCGAAAATTGTTCATATTGATATTGATGCCGCAGAAGTTGATAAGATTCTGGAATCTAATATTTCTGTTGTAGCCGATGTTGAATCGGTTTTCCCGGTAATTGCACAGCTGGTTAGCGAAAAGAAAATCTCTTCAGATGAAGGCTGGCTCAAAAAAATCAATAAGATTAAAAAGGAATGTCACTCGGTTGAATGCGGCCGCCCGAAAGGCGAAAAGCTTGCAAACCCTAGAGAGATTATTTCTAAAATACCGGAGCTTGCGGCGGCCGCCGGCCTTGCCCAGGACGGACTCATTGCCACAACAGATGTTGGCCAGCACCAGATGTGGGCTGCCCAGTACTACCCTGTTGAACGTCCCCGCAGTTTCTTGACAAGCGGCAGCCTTGGTACTATGGGCTTTGGTCTGCCAGCCGCAATTGGTGCCGCAATTGCAAATCCGGACAAACGCATTGTCTGCTTCTCAGGTGACGGCTCAATCATGATGAACGTACAGGAAATGGCAACTCTTGCAGAACTGAATCTGCCGGTAACAGTTATCGTATTCCAGAACGGAACCCTGGGTATGGTTTACCAGCAGCAGAAATATCTTTTTGAAAAGAATTACAGCGCTTCTGTTTTCGGCCGGGAACCGGATTTGCTTGCTATTGCAAAAGGCTTTGGAATTGAAGCAATTGATGGCGACAGTGACTCAGAATGGTATAAAAAGGCCTTTGACATGAATCGTCAGAACAAGCCATGCTTTGTACGCATCAGTGTAGACAGCGAAGAAAACGTACTTCCTTTTGTACCTGGTGGTAAGGCAAACATCGATTCTATCCGATAATATAAGGGTTATGAATTCAGACATTCTTTTTAATTTTACTCAAATGATAAACGACTCTGGAGCAGGCTATGGTGCCCAGCTTCTGGAAGAAATGACAGCATCAAAGCCTCTTTTTGCCCTGGATTGCGGAATAAAAGCTGATGATATCTGGACCAGAGTTGAAACAATAAAAGAATGTATTGAATTAATTGATGATGCTGATGCAAAACGTATTGCCAGTCAGATGCTTTACTTTAGCGCCGGCATAATGCCAGACCTGGATGCCGTAGAAAACCGCTACGAATATATAGAAAATCTGGAAGATACAATCACAGGATTCAAAGATTCCGGCGATGAATTTGCTGAAAAACTGGTTGCCCTGGGCCCCTGCGGCATAGACCACGACTGGGAATCTGTAGAATACGAAGGCAGGGAACACGATTATTTTGACCACTCTACTATCTCAGACGAAAAAGACCTTTTTGCCCTGGAACTGACTCTGGGAAAAAAGCTTAACATGCCGGTGATTGTTCATTCAAGAAAGGGCTTTCAGGAAACTGCTGATGTTCTGAAGGCTGTTAAATGGAATAAAGGTGTTATTCACGGTTATTCCTACAGTAAATCTGAGCTGGACTTTTTTCTGGACCTGGGCTGGTATATAAGCTTTAACGGCGAAGTAACCTATGCGGGTAAAAAAGGCGCCGCAGACATGGCAGACCTCATAAACTATGTTCCTAAAGACAGAATCCTTATAGAAACTGATTCTCCTTACTATGCCCCGGTTCCTCTCAAAAACACAAGCAATACTCCTAACAACATCTCTTACATTTACGATTACGTTGCCTCAAAAAGAGAAATGGCTGCTTCCAAGCTGGGAGCATGCGTAGAAGAAAACTGCAGGAAACTTTTTCTCGGTCATAATTAATATGACTTTTTATTCTATTTAGTCTATAATCATAGCTAATGTCTCTTAATTGTAATGAAATCAATTTAATTCTGAATGAGTTGAAGCTTGAAGGTGCTTTTATTCAGGATATTATTCAGCCAGGATTCGATACTCTTGCTCTTTATACTTACAAGGAAGGCTGTGCAAAAACTCTTCTTGTCTGCACGGCACAGAATTCGGTTCGCATTAATGAGACTCGCCGTAAAATTACAAAAAATGATAAACCTCTGCGCTTTATGGAATTCCTTCGCGCACATATTAAAGGCTGCCGCATAAACTCTATTGAGCAGCTGGGCTTTGAGCGTGTAGTAAAAATTGAACTCAGCCGCCTTGTTCAGGAAAAGCAGGCTAACAAAGAATACGTACATATTTCTCTTATAAAAAAACCGGTGCTTTCAAAAGAAGAAATTGAAGCGCAAAATGGTCCGGAAGAAATTGAAGAAAACTACATTCTCTATATAAAGCTCTGGAATAATGCGGCAAACGTATTGCTCTGTGACACTGAAAACACAATTCTGGAGCCTATGTTCCGAAGACCGGAACGCGGAGAAATGAAAGGGGAAAAATACATTGAGCCCGCCACGGACCAGGCTAAGGCGGCCGAAGCAATGGAGCGGTTCCCGGTAAGAGAATGGACACACGGCGAAAGCGGGGGCGTTGCGGGGGTGGAGCCCCCGTTAGAAGGGGCAGCCGGGCATAGCCCGGCTGGTCGCAATTCGGAGGACAATCCTAAAACGGCCCACTGCCGTAGCCCGTTTTTTAACGGATTTCCAATTATAGCGACCTTCAACTCTTATATCGACTGGTGGTACTCGGAGCATTCGGATACACTTTCCCGCGAGTCTCTGCTGGAAAAGGCGGAAAAATGGTATAACTCTGCCCGCTCAAAAAAAGAGGCGGCTCTTCACAATCTGGAAGCGAAGCTGGAATCCTTTAAGAACGCGGGGCAGCTCAAACACCAGGGCGACCTGATTTTGAGCTTCGGCTATATGATTGACGGCAAGAGTAATTTTCTGGAATGCGAGGACTATGAAACGGGCAAGTCAATCCGGCTTATGATTGACCCGAAAAAATCTGCCCAGGAAAATGCGGCTGAATATTATAAAAAATACAAGAAGGCTGTGAGCGGTACAGAAGAGCTTGCCCACGACATTGAGATTGCAAAAAAGCAGATAGAAAAACTGGACTCTCTTTATGAAGAAATTAAAAACGAAAAGAATCCTGTAAAAATTGAACAGCTGCTCCGCCGCGACACGACTCCAAAACAACAGCAGAAGAAAAATCATCCTGGGCTGGACTACACGGTTAACGGCTGGTATATTCTAGTTGGCCGTGATGCCAACGAAAACGATGAACTGCTCCGCCACCACGTAAGGGGCGATGACCTCTGGCTTCACGTGCGAGACTTTCCGGGCGGCTATGTTTTCATAAAGGCCCGTAAAGGAAAGACAGTTCCGCTTGACATTCTGTTAGACGCCGCTAACCTTGCCGTCTACTATTCAAAGGCCCGTAATGCCGGAAAAACAGATCTCTACTACACACACGTAAAATATCTTCGCCGCGCAAAAAACGGACCAAAGGGTCTCGTACTTCCAACCCAGGAAAAAAATCTCTGCATTGAACCGGATAAGACCCGGCTGGCCCGCCTGGACTCTTTACACGAAGAGGCACAGCTATGAAAAATCCACGCCAGACTCTCAAAGGCCAGACTCACAAACCAATCAGCAGCTTCTCCTGTGTGGCTCCCTACTTTTATATGCCGGTCTATCCGGGAACAGCACGCCATGCCTGGACTTATATTTTTACGATTTTAAGAGACTTTTTCATTCTCCAGCATCTGCAGAGATTTCACATTACAAAAAGACGTGTCATTAATGTAGATACTGCCATAGACGAAAAGATTCCTTTTGTACCCCAGAGGATTTTTGTTTATCTCAGCTTCGTTAGCTTTTTTGTAAAACCAATTGATATGCTGAAGCACAGACTGGGCCTAAAAAAGGCGGCCCCTTATTTATGTATTTACCTCAAGTTCCTTACAAGCGTCTATAAAAATGCTTCATCTATTTACCGCTACACAATGACAACAACAAGTCGTCCAAGATATTTGAAAACTCATAACTTCCGTACTATTCATTTTTTTGACCCTCACCTGCTTTGCGTACCTAGCATTCATGTTGCAATTTCGGCAGGTGTATATGCCTGGTTCAGACAGTTTTTCAAGACAGGTTTATTTTCTCAGGAAGAAGCGGATGCTTATCTTGAAGAAATAAAGGCACAGGCTATTGCGATTGTAGAAAGCGTTTTGTTTGTAAAGCAGCACAGTGTAAACTGCATTCCTCTTGCTCTTTACATGCTTACTTCCACAATGAATAAATCTTTTTTCTCTGCTCAGGATGCAATAGATTTTATTGATTGTCTTTTTGTAAATGCGAAGGAAATCGACGAAGACACTCGCGCTGAAATTATTGAATACTTTTATTACATGTACGACCGGGCTCTACTCGAAAGCAAATACTCTTCCGACTGGCGCTTATGCATTCAACATTGGCTCGAGGATTTTGCAAAGGATCAGAAATTTAAAGAGAATCAGAAAAACTGATATTTTGCTCCGGCAGTAAGTGAAATGCCAGGCATTGAATATCCGTCTACCGACTGGTACTGCCAGTTTAAGAGATTATCCATTTTCAGATATGGTGTAAACTTTCCGCGAATCTCACAGCCTTCGGCTGTAAAGCCTACAAGCACATAAGGGTTAAGATAATAAATATTCATATTTGAAGTATAGCGGCGACCGGTATACGAAGCACTCAGGCTGAGCTTTGCATATTCAAAATTCCAGCCTGAAACTATTGTACACGCAAAGTCTGGAGTCCACATTATACGTTTTCCATAAGTGTATTCATTAGTCTTATCTAACAAGCGGTTGTAAAGATATTCGCCGTTTACATCAAGTGTCCAGAAGCCCGCAAAGAAATCAGCATTAATAGAAAAGTCCAGACCAAGATAAAAGGCAGAGGAAAGATTTTGTGTAGTACCTGTGCCCCACTGAATTTTATCTTTATAATAATTCGAAAAAATAGTGAAGCCGCAATTCAGGAGGGCCTGATTTTTACCTTCAAAAAACTGCAAGGCTTTCAGTTTCATTCCAAGGTCAAGGCCCCAGCCGCTTTCGGGTTTTAAGTCCGGGTTGCCGTGGTAGCCGCCACCTTCCCAGAATAAATCATCCATATTAGGAAACTGAACCATTCTGTAAACATCAGAAAAAAGTTCCAGTCTTTGTCCCTGCCAGGCAGCTCCAACTTTTGGAACAAAGGCAAAATTACTTTTATTGTCATTTACGCAAAGCTTTACTGCCAGAGGAAGGCTGAAGCACCAGCTGCTTTCCGCGCCGGCTCTTACCGCAAGCTTAGAAGTTTCCTTAAGCACAGCCGAAACCTGTATATGCTGGCCGTCGTTAGTGGAATCTAACTTTGTAAAATCTGCAGACAGACCAATCAGCTGCCTCAAGTGTCCCGAGGCAAGAGAAGTAAAATCTGCACTTCCACTGTATTTTACTGTATTTATATAATGACTGCTGTCTTCAATTCCCGCTTTATCTTTATAAAAACGGTTATTGCAAAGCCAGACCAGATTGTTTTTCAAATTAAAAAGCCCAGTTGCCAGGGCAGGATTCCACAGGGTAAAATTCAGATTGTTATTGTAGTCTCTCTGCAGACCTGCATTTGCAGAATTAACCGGGCCTGGAGTATTTTTATGTCCTCCGTAAAAAAGCTCGCCAAAAGAAAAATAATTTCCATCACCAAAATAATGTGTAAGAGCGGCATTTGCCTGGCCGTCTGCTACCTGAGAATTTTCCGCACTCTTCCAGATGCCCTCTTCTCCATTATATAATTTGCCGTCATTACCATAAATAATTGCGGTACCAAAAGGTCCCTCGTAAAGAGAGCCCGCCTTATCCAGCTTGAACCTGTAGCGGTTAGTTGCAAAGTTCAGAGTTCCAGCTGCATTCAAAAATGTATTTTCGCCAAGCCGGCCGCCGAAAGTTATTTTTTGAAAAGCGGAATCAAGTGGCCGCTCTCGGTTAAAAAATGTCTTAAGAGATGCATCCGTCTTCAGCGTATTTTTCATCTCATTTTTTTTCATAGTGATATAAATTACACCGCCAACAGCCCCTTCATCTTCAACGCCTTCTGTAAAGCCGCCCCTCACAATTTCAATGCGTTCAACTGCATCAAGATTTATTGTAGAAAAATCAAAGGTCCCGTACTGGGCATTGTTGACGCAAATGCCGTCAATCACCACGCGAACCGTTTCATCCGTAAAGCCGCGGATGCTGGGTTTCGTTTCCAGTCCGTAAGGCCCGTAGCTCAAAATCTGAATGCCGCACCTCTCAAGCAGCTCGCCCAGGTCTTCGTAATTAGCCTCCTCCAGCTCCTGCTCTGTAATCACTAGCTTCTGTTCTACTGATGACGGAATATAAGTTGTCACCTGAGGCAAAATAATTTCTGCTTCCTGAGCAAAAAGGAGAAAAAAAGAAATATTAAGTGAAATTAAAAAGAATAGTTTTTTCATTGTTATAAGGAGGGCGGAGCCCCGCCCTACGCCTCAACCGCCTGCGGCGTTTTCGGCTACCCCACCCAGCGGGGGCTTTGCCCCCGCAACGCCCCCAGAGGTTTACTGTTTTACACAGTCTGAATATCCACTTTCTGGGAAATATCCATTGCCAGCAGTAAATTCCTGTTTTGCTGCTTCAAGAGTTGCGCATGAAGTCTGTCCACCTTGCTTCCATGCACCACAAATTTTTACATTCTTTCCGTTTAAGTTTTTGTAACTTACGGCATACCATTTACCTACATCAGGAGCCTGTGCAGGATCTGTTACATAATTCCAGTTTGAATCTGCTGCACGGGTAAACTTAAAATAAATAATTCCAGAAGAACTGTTTGTTTCTACAATTTTTACTTCTTTTCCAGCGTAACTCTTAGATATTGTTCCGTTATTTTCATTCCAATTGTCAAATTCAGAACCAGAAATTTTGTAATAAGACTTACCACCTGAGTAAGCATTTACCCAAGTACCTTCAATGGCTTTTGGAGATTCCTCTGGCTGATTTTTACATGCAGTCAGAGCCAGACATGCAACGAACAATGCCGCTGCAAACAAACGAGAAAACTTAATGTTTTTCATTATTTCCTACCTGGAAAGCGAACTTGCGCACTTTCCCAAAGATGAGATATCCCTTCATACGAAAGGCGCGTACCAAAGTTTCCGGGCTCGCAGCACATCAAGGCAAATCTTCCCAGAATTATTATTCCAGTGATTGTCCTGCCTTTAGAAAGATTATCGGGTCAAGCCCGATAATGACAGTCGGCCACATACCGTTGCGCATTCAGCTCAGGCCTTGCACCTGATTCCATTGAAATACACGATGTGAATATATCATAAAAATTTCAGTTTGTCATTGTTACAAGAATGTCAATTTTTGGCACTCTTGCAGAGTATAATCTCTATATAAGTAATAAAAGTTTTGCTATAATAGGTTTATAAAGGTTAGGAGTTCATTAAATGATTACCGGTGAAATTAAAAACAAAATAGATTCAATCTGGGACGATTTTTTTAGTGCAGGCATGAGCGAATATCTTACTGTCATAGAACAGTTTTCATACCTTATGTTCATTCATTCTCTTGATAAAGTTGAAAACGAAACAGAACAGTATGAAAAAATGTCTGGAGAAAAGAAAGAACATATATTCCCTGCTGATAAACAGAAATACCGCTGGCATATTTTTAAGACATTTGAAGAAACTGAACTCTTTAAATTAATGAGTAAAGAGATTTTTCCATTCATAAAAAAGATAAATGCGAATGAAGAAAGTGCATTTGCCCGCTATATGAAAGATGCCTCTTTCTCTATTCCAAGTCCACAGACACTCAAAGCTGTAATCACAAAACTTGATGAACTCTTTGAAAACCCAGAGGTTCAGGCTCGTGATATGCTTGGTGATATTTATGAATATGTTCTGAGTAAAATGAATTCTTCCGGTCAAGTTGGAATGTTCCGTACTCCAAAACAGATTCGCGATATGATGGTTCAGCTTATTCGCCCTCAGCCGATGGATACAATCTGTGACCCGGCCTGTGGTACAGCAGGTTTTCTTATTTCTTCTGCTGAATACATCCGCGACACTTACGGTACAAAGATGGGAGACAAGGAATGGAAGCATTATTCAAAAGGTCTTCTTACTGGTTTTGACACGGGAAGTACAATGCTTAAAATTTCTGCAATGAACCTTATGCTTCATTCTATCCATGAACCACATATTGCTTATCAGGACAGTGTAAGTAAGAATAATGAAATTGAAGGCGAATTTGATATTATACTTGCTAATCCACCATTTAAGGGAATTGTTAATAAATCGACTATATCTGAATCACTTACAAATGTCTGTTCAACAACAAGAACTGAATTATTGTTTGTTGCCCTCTTTATTCGAATGTTAAAGAAAGGAGGCCGCTGTGCCTGCATTGTCCCTGAAGGAGTTTTGTTTGGTTCATCAAATGCACATAAAGCACTCCGTAAAGAACTAATAGAAAATCATCAACTTACAGCTGTAATCAGTATGCCTAGCGGCGTGTTCAAGCCTTATGCTGGAGTCAGCACAGGAATCCTCGTATTCACAAAGACAGGTGCTGGTGGAACAGATAACGTCTGGTTTTACGATATGAAGGCTGATGGCTATTCACTCGATGATAAACGCCAGCCGATAGATGCAAATGATATTCCTGATATTATCAAACGTTTCCATAATCTTGAATCAGAAAAGAATCGTAAGCGAACAGAACAGTCTTTCTTTGTTCTGAAGTCAGAAATTGTTGCAAACAACTATGATTTGAGCATCAACAAATACAAAGAAGTTGTGTATGAGAAAGTTGAATACCCTAAGCCCGAAGCTTTGATTTCTGAAATTGAAGTATTGAATAAAGAAATTGCAACAGATTTGGCAGAACTTAAGAAGATGATTGCTGAATAAGGGGGGAAGTATGGGAAAAGAAATAACAATTACAAATACAGAATTATTTTCTCAGATAAAAAACATTATTGATTCTGCCAAACAGAAAGTTGTTTTAGAAGTTAACAGCACAATGACTGCTATGTACTGGGAAATTGGCAATCATATAAATCAGGAATTAATAAAAGACAAACGTGCAGAATATGGAAGCCAGTTAGTTTCAAATCTTGCAAAACAATTACAGGCAGAATATGGTACTACAAGTTTTTCTGAAAAAAACCTTCGAAGAATGATGCAGTTTGCAACTATGTTTCCAGAGCGTAAAATTGTCGCAACACTGTTGCGACAATTCAGCTGGAGTCATTTTACATTGTTTATTCCAATCCAGGATGAATTAAAACGTTCTTTCTATATGGAAATG
>JAEEGJ010012277.1_pt1 | contig 21278 bp, 20 predicted proteins | sample 8958761 | NCBI WGS metagenome assembly JAEEGJ01 (sample SAMN16246546, study PRJNA631951) | gut metagenome | biome: gut microbiome; feature: rumen; material: RS-attached | host: Bos | place: Iran: Karaj | collected 2018-10
AGGATCGTATCGCTAAAACGGGCAAGAAGCCTAAGGCCATTGTTCCCGTGGCTCTATATGGAATGCCATATCAGATTGATAGGATAATGGAAATCGCTGATAGATACGGGATTCCGGTGGTGGAGGATGCGGCGGAGGGTTTAGGCTCCCGTTTCGATGGACAGGTGCTTGGAACATTCGGCCGGTTCGGTGTACTTAGTTTCAACGGCAATAAGATGATCACAACCTCAGGAGGTGGTGCACTGATATGCCGTGATTCTGAGGTTAAAAGTAAGATCATGTGGTACGCCACCCAGGCCCGTGAGGCGTATCCATATTACCAACATGAGGCGATTGGTTACAATTACAGGCTCTCAAATGTCTGCGCCGGAATCGGGCGGGGACAGATGACTGTGCTAGAAGAACATATAGCTCATCATCAGCACATTAAGGAGTTATATTTGGAGCTTTTGGCGGATGTTCCCGGAATTGAGGTCCACGACAATCCCTCATCTCGTTACGATTCCAACTTCTGGCTGAACACAATAACTATCGATCCTTCGATTAAGATCAAGGGTCAGGAGAATGCGTATAAATCAGTCGTTCATGGTGCTGTTGGTGGCGCTGCCGGTGTGGTTCACGCTGTGGATAATCCCCGTACGGAGTGTGAGCCAAATGACAATGTCGAGGCTCTCCGAGTGTTCCTTGACAAGGCCGGGATTGAGGCCCGTCCTCTTTGGAAGCCAATGCACAAGCAGCCGGTCTATAAGAACGCTCCCGCCTATGTCAACGGAGTGTCCGAGGCGTTATTCAAAATCGGGATGTGCCTTCCCAGCGGTCCTCTAGTGACCGACGATGATGTCCGTTATATTGTGGACACAATCAAGGAAGCTATTGTGTATTAATTGATGAATGAGTTCTTCCTCACCTTGCTGCTGATGGGCGCCCTCTCTTCGGGAGGGCCGCTTCCTTTCTGGATGACTGCCAATCAGTTCGGCTTGATGCCGGAGTCCTCCGGGGCTGTGGCGTTGGCGAGGATGGGGACTGAATATGACCCTTCGAAGACTGTTCAGTGGCGCTGGGGAGCCTCGTTGGCTGCCAATTATGGCGGATCCTCTGCCACCCCTGTCATCCTGAGCGAAGCGAAGGATCTAGCGGCGCAGAATCTACGCCCTATGGTCGACGAGCTTTACGCCAGCCTCAAATGGAATCTCCTCTCCCTCGACCTCGGCATGAGGCGCTTCGACTTGGATTATTACGGAGCCGGAACCCAATCCCTGGGCTCGATGTCCACCACGGGCGGCCATTTAATCTGGAGCGGCAATGCCCGTTCACTTCCGGGCTATTCAGCCAATCTCGATCCGATCGCGATTCCGCTCACTAAAGGCCGTGTCAAATTCTTTGGCAGTTTCGCTGATTATCGTACCACTGACAATCGTTACATGAAGGGTGCGCTCATCCACCGGACCAAGATGGGACTCGATATCAAGATCACGGAAAGACTTGATTTTCATGGTGTTTTCGATCATTATGCTTTATGGGGAGGGGAGAGAGACACTCTCACTATGCCCGTGACTCTCGGAAATTATTTCCGGGTCATTACCGCCCGGAAAGCCTCTTCAGGTGGCACTAAAAGTGACCAGGTTAATGTGATCGGTGACCAAAGAGGCGCTGAGACTTTCCGTCTTAACTGGCGGGGGAATGGCTGGAAGATCTCGGTCCAGCACGACATCCCTTACGATGACGGTTCCGGAATGGGCTTCCAGAATTTCCCCGATGGAGTCAACACAATCTGGTTCGGTTTCGACGACAAAGACAAGTGGGTGACGGATATTCTTTATGAATATCAATACACTATGTTCCAGTCCGGCACAAGGCATGACCGTCCCACCACCGATGAGGAGAAACAACACTTGGACCCCTCTGACCAGTATCATTACAATAAGCACATTATCGGTGGGGGAGACAATTATTTCAACAACGGCGAATATCGTTCCGGTTGGACATATTACGGCCATACGATAGGCAATCCACTGTTCGTTCCTGCCGGCACACACACCGGTTCCTGGACAAGCTTGAACACTGTTCTCGGTGTTGAGAACAACCGACTTAAAGCTCATCATTTCAGCCTAGCAGGGAAACTGTTCAGGAAAGCACCCTATAAACTGATGCTGACTTATAGCCATAATTACGGTACTTATTTTAAACCATACACCGGTGAGTCGCAGTGGGGCAAAGACTGGGGAACCGTCAAGGAAACTCCTCTGAATCAATTAAGTGGCGCTTTTATGGGCGAGATTCCGGGACTTGTCAAGAACTTCGCTCTGACTTACGGTCTCTTCGTTGACAAAGGCCAGCTTCTTCCTGACAATTTCGGCGCCACCTTAGGTATTCGTTACACTTTATGAAATACCTCTACGTCACAACAATCTCTATGACGCTCGATTACTTCCTGAAGGGAGTGATGACTGACCTGAAGACCACGGACAAGCTGACCTGCTCCTGCACTACTGACATTATCGCCGAGGGGCAGGGAATTACCAAAAAGGAGGTTCGGGTGTTCGAGCCAACTTGTTTGGTTTTTATTCCGAGTTAAAAAGTGAATAATTATCGTTATTATTCGTAACTTTGAAGCCCCATAATTATGGTGACCTTTAAAGAGATAATTGAGGACTATTTTTCTAAAAGGACTTTACCTTACTGGTGCGTCCTGGCTTTGGATGCTTTTATTATCCTAGCATCCGGTTTCTTTGTTTATTGGGCTTTCTATCGCGGTGCTGCTCTCCAGCGGAATTTCTGGCCCCTTTTTAAAGTCCTAGCCATTTACATAGTAGTTACTATGGTGTTTTTCAGGATATTCCGCACCTATGCGGGTATCCTGAGATATTCCTCTTTTGTCGATCTCTTGCGCATAGTCTACGCTATGGGTTTTGCCATGGTGGTCTGTTTTGGTCTCCACTATGCTATTTATAGACTTCCTTCTTCGATTTTCGCTCATTTGTCCGGAAGGGTAATAGTCCTCACTTTTGTCTTGGCCACCATCTTGATGTGGTTTGAGCGGGTGATAATTAAAGTTTTGTACGACAGCGCGTTTGAGACTTCATCCACAACCAATGTATTCATTTACGGCATCCGTGCCGGCGGGATTGGAGTAGCGAAGTTCATTAATGGTGAAAAGCCAATGCGCTACAAATTGAGGGGCTTTATCACTCACGATCCTTCACTTCGTTCACAAGGGACTCGTTTGATGGGAGTCCCGATCTACGATGTCGATGATTCTCTACCTTCTTTCCTTGCCAAGAAGAGAATCGGGGCTGTCCTTGTTTCTCCTGCCAGAATCGATCGTTTCCGTGAGGACACGGCTTTACAGGATTACATTATCAAGAGCAAAGTCCGTATCCTGTTCGCTTCCAGCGCGCAAGAATGGGACAAAGATGCTGTCTTGCCGGGTGGTGGTATTGCCCTTAATGAGATCAGTGTGGAGGATCTGCTTCCTCGCGACCAGATCAGCATAGACATGGATTCCGTGGCTGCTGTCCTCAAGGGCGCCAAGGTCTTGATTACCGGCTCTGCCGGTAGCATCGGTAGTGAGATAGTTCGTCAAGTGGCCTCTTTTGACCCTTCCGAAATGATGTTGATTGACTCGGCTGAGAGCCCTCAGCACGATATAAGACTGATGATGAGCAGGCTGTATCCGGATGTTAAGGCCACGACTCTTGTCACCAGTATAACGAACGCTGACAGGATGGAGGCTGTTTTCCGTGATTTCCGGCCTGATTTTGTATTCCACGCTGCCGCCTATAAGCATGTCCCCATGATGGAGGACAACCCATCTGAGAGCATCCAGAACAATGTATATGGCACCAAAATACTGGCGGATTTGTCTGTAAAATACGGGGTCAAGAAGTTTGTCATGATCTCTACTGACAAGGCTGTCAATCCGACCAATGTGATGGGTTGCTCCAAGAGGATTTGTGAGATATATGTCCAGAGCCTTAACAATGCTGAGGTCGCTGGCAAGGTCGAGGGGCACACTCAGTTCGTGACTACCAGGTTCGGTAATGTATTGGGTTCCAATGGCTCAGTTATTCCGATTTTTGAAAAACAGATCAAAGATGGAGGTCCTGTCACTGTGACTCATCCTGACATCATCCGTTTCTTCATGCTTATTCCCGAGGCCTGCAAACTCGTTCTTGAGGCGGGAACCAAGGGCAATGGGGGAGAGATATTCGTGTTCGATATGGGCAAGCCTGTAAAAATCGCTGACCTGGCGAAGAGAATGATTGAGCTGAGTGGCGCCAAAGGCGTTGAGATTCAGTATACTGGCTTGCGTGACGGCGAGAAGCTTTACGAGGAACTCCTTAGCGAGAAGGAGACAACCAAGCCTTCTTTCCATGAGAAGATCCGTATCGCCGAGGTCCGCCAATATGACTTTGAGAAGGTTAAGGAAACTATCGACGAATTGATTGCGATCTCACGTGAATATGACGACTTCAAGACCGTGGCCGCAATGAAGCGTCTGGTCCCTGAATATGTAAGTAACCATTCGGCCTTCTCGGTGTTGGATAAGTAGTGTTATATGTGGCCATTTTCTAAGCGTCTTTCTCTTTCATCATCCCGTATTTTCGAGGGATTCACAGATTGCCATTCGCATATTCTTCCTGGTGTAGATGATGGTGTAAAGCACATTGAGGAGTCGCTGGATATCCTGAGCCGTTATGAGGAGATGGGACTCAAGGCTGTATGGTTCACTCCTCACATAATGGAGGATATTCCAAATACTACAGCTGATCTGAGGGTGCGCTTCGAGGCGCTGAAGGCCGCTTATCACGGGCCGCTTGAGCTACATCTCGGAGCTGAGAACATGATCGATAATCTGTTTGAGAACCGATTGGCTGCCAATGACTTCCTTCCTATGGGGCCTAAACTTGACCACCTCCTGGTCGAGACCTCGTATTTCACTCCTCCATACGGTTTTCATGACACTCTTGAGAAGGTAAAGGCCGCTGGATTTTTCCCCGTGCTGGCCCATCCTGAGAGATATGTCTATATGGGATCAAAGGACTATGACCGCTTGAAGGAGATGAAGATTCTCTTCCAACTTAACCTGTTCTCTTTGGCTGGATACTATGGTTCTTCTGTCCAGCACACGGCTGAGGCGCTTCTGAAGAAGGGGTATTATGATTATGCCGGCACAGACATCCACACAGTCACGATGCTGGATCACTGGCCTCTTCGTCCGATCGGTCCCAAACGCCTCCCGGAATTCCGCACACTTTAGATTAAAGCTGCTTGTTAAGTCGGCGTATTATCCGATCCACGTCGGACTCTATAACCGTGCCTTTCAGGGCCACGACAGTCTGACCATAAAGGATTATCACTAAGTCAGAGACGTGCGCTCCATCCTCTGAGACCTCGCCGTAAGTCTCGTCAAACGCGAAGGTTCCTTCACCGTTTCTTCTGACCAGATTCTCGGGCCTGAGGTTGCATTTCACGGCAGTTTCTATCTCGTCCTTCAGCTCAGGCCGACTGTCACCGTAGTCGAGCATATAGACTACTCCGACCCTCTTGAACGCCTTGGCCACTTTCCTGGTCCAGGCACTTCCCGCCTTACCGACCGTTTTACCCATTGTCATAGCGACGCGTCCGAGTTTCATCAGTGACACGTTGCCACGGCCGTCATAGCGTTCCATCAGGGCTGTGATATTCTCGAATCCTTCCTGGTAAGTCCCCTCAAAGGGAGTCTCAGCTGGGGCCGCCAGACCAGATAAAGGCCCCTGGCCGGGAATCTGGGCGTTTGCCTGTATTCCTATAGCCAGGAGCGCTGATAATATTACTAAGCGTAATAATCTCATAGTCATTATGGACTAAAACAAATTCTTTGATGCTCCGGCAACAGCCTCTTCAACATCGGATCTTTTCATCAGGCCGTCTATTCCGATAAAGACAGTCTCTCCATCGTCCTTATTGAATATCGTGAGCAACAGACTCTTGAGGAACTCCTCATTGCCGAGGGATAAGATGTTGACTTTCTGTCCGCCATCCTTTACTTCCATCAGCGTCTCAAACTTCTGGCCTCCAATGACTTTGTTGACATCCTTTGATATCTTCTCGGCCAGGGAGCTGTCCTCTGTCCTGAGCAGGTAAAAGCCTGTCATCGACTTGATCATCGGGCCGAAATCCACATCGCTGTCCTCGATTCTGACCTCGGGCACCTTGCCGATCATCTTGAACATGGAAGGGGAGATATAGACCGCGGTAATGCGATCGTCATCAGAATATTTTTGGTACAAGGACCTATAGTCCTGGGCAGCCGCGGATATAGTCAATAATGCGGCGGCGAGTGTTATTATAATCTTATTCATTTTGTCAAAGCGTTATTAAGTTGTTCGTTGATTGTTCCGGACACGGAAAGAAGAACCCGTTCCACCTCGGCGTAGGCCAGGGCCGGGTCATCAAAGGTGTCTTGCAGCTGAGGTTGCCTGAGGCTTATAGCCAGGCCGACGACAAGGAGTAGGGAAGCCGCTATGCCGCAGATCCAAGGGATCAAGCGCTTTCTGGAACGGGCGGATACCGCCTGTCCGACTCTGTTCTCAAGACCTGCCGGGACCTCTATTGAATTATCAAGCGAGATCCTCTCGAGATCCTCGAGACTCAGTTTCTCTATTTCATCTATTGTCTTCATCTGCGATCATTTTCTTTAAGTTCTTTCTGGCGTTGCTGAGTTTTACTCTCACATTGGTTTCGGAGAGTCCGGTCAACAGCGCTATCTCCGGGTAAGATTTATTGTCGAAAACTTTCATTTCCAACACCTTCCGTTGTTTGTCAGGAAGCCTCGCCAGGCATTGTTTGATTCTTTCGAGGTTCTCTTTCCTGATCAGAATCGTGTCTATTTCGTCGGAGTTGTCCGGCACTTCATCCAAAGTGTCTTGGGCTTTGAGATCTCGTCTGGCAAGCGCCGAGCTCCGGATCTTGTCCAGGCAGATGTTTCTTATGACCGTGATTCCAAAGGCCGCGGGGTTCTTTATTCCGCCTAGGGTAGAGCGCATATTCCAAAGCCTGACCATCAGGTCTTGGACAGCGTCCTCGGCACCGGCTTGATTCTCCAGGATGTAGTAGGCTACCCTGTAGAACCGTTCGGTAAGCGGAACCCAAATCTCCTTGAACTCAGCGGTTGTCATGGTCTACTTCGACTTCGAATCTAGGAAGGTAGCGACGTCCTGGACATTGACTTTGCCTCTGACGCAGATGACAGCTCCGCTTCTGGGGGCGCTGATAATCAGGTCGGAAATATTCTCTCCGTCATCATCCGGGATGGCGAATATCTGCACTTTCTCGCCGGCGTCTTTGGCTTCGACGAGTAGGAAGTCTTTAGTCAGCACTTTTGAGAGCCTTGACTCGAAGTGGGACCTTACATCGGGGTCGCAATCAGCGAAACTGGCTATCGTTACTTGCTTGACATCTTTCATTAAATCAAGTAGTTCCAGCGCGTCTTTGTCTCCGCTTTTCCTGATGGCTCGTTTAACTATCGCCAAGCCCAGGCTGCCGAGGTTCAGGCATTGGAAATCCGTGTTATAGGAATATTCCTTCATCAGAGATGTGACTCGTTTCCCGTAGTCTATGGACGGGGTGGCAGCCTGCGCAGGTGCTCCGGTGCCGACTGACGCGAGGATGATCAAAAAAGCGATTACTGTTTTTCTCATGTCTGCGAAGTTAATGATTTTTACAAACTCCGCTATATAGACGAAAGAAAACCCGAAATGTAACGCTTGCCTGCTGATTATTTACTGCAAAGTCAAAGAATACGCCGTTTTCTTGCCCGCAGAGTAAATATTTTACTCCCAGGCCACACAAAGGGTTGTTTTCGTGTCCCGGGAGTAACAGAAACACCGGTGAATGAATGGGTTAAAGTGCGAATGCAGAATCGTAAAAGTTTTTTCTTTGTTTTGTAAGAAAAAGTGTTTCTATTTTTGAATATAGGGTTAGGCTTTTTTGATTACATTTCAGGAAAGAAAAAACTTGGACTATGAATCGTGTTGAGAGATTTAAGAAGTGGGCTGAGTACAGGACTTGGCCAATGGGTTACTATCACCTTGTTGTTGAGTCATTTGAGAAAGGAGAACTGTTCAATAATGATTCACAATTCGTTGCCGGAATGAACACTGTGGCGCTGGCACAGTTCGTTTTCAAAGTGGTTATCTTGGTTTTTGACTTGATGGTTAACCATGCCCATTTCTTGGTTCGATGCACAGGCTCCGCAGCGGTGGACTTTTTTATTGCTTTTAAGAAGAGGATTAATTCAGTCCTTGTCGCTGACGGTTTCCCTCCGCTACCAGATGACCTCGGATTTAAGCTCATTCCCATTGATGTGAACGATCCTTATCAGCTGAAAGATGTGGCTGTCTACATCCCTCGTAATCCATACAAAGCTAATAACAGGATAACGCCCTCAGGTTATATCTGGAGTTCCAATTATTTGATTTTCAGCGATCTGAATAAGCTTATACAGAAAAAGCCTTTGAAAGATTTTCCGGCCAGCAGAATGCGTAAGGTGCTGAAATCGAAAACTGTTTTGCCAGATGATTATCTTTTCAATGAGAACCTGGGAATAATCCTACCGGAATCTTATGTCGCTACAACTGATGTTGAACGGATAATTGGCACTTCCTGGAATTACTGCGACAGGATAGTCAGGAACATGGATGCTTATGTCCGGATAGCTGAGAAGATAGGGGATAGGATCGTTATTAACGATAACGAGTTAGGCACGATAATCTATTCAATATGTAAGAATAAATACGGTGTCAAGTCTTATCTTGAGTTAAGCTTAAGGGATAGGTGCTCGTTGGCGGTCAGGTTGGCTAAGGAATATCACATCGAACCTAAGAGAATCTGCCGTAAACTCTCTATCGAGCGGTCTGTTTTAGAGGATTTGTTACGCTAAACCTCTAATCCATATACTGTGCGGACAAAGAACATGGCGTTTTCTTGCCCCTGAAGTAAATAATTTACTCCCAGGTCACGCAAAGGGTTGATTTCGTGTCCCGGGAGTAACGGAGAGCCCGGGACTGGCCCGGGAAAAGGGTCTAAAGCGCTCTATAGGGCTTCGAGTTCGGTGATCCAGAGGCGGACTTTGGCGTCGGATGGCATGCGGAAGTCACCTCGGGGCGAGAAGCTGACAGGGCTGATCTTGGGACCGTCAGGCATGCAGGAACGCTTGAACTGCTGGCTGAAGAACCTCCAGTAGAACTTCTTGAGCCACTTCAAGATAGTCTCCTTGTCGTATTTTCCGGAGAACGCCCGGCAGGCCAGGAAGTAGATCTTGGAAGGGGAATAGCCATGAAGCATGAGATTGTAAATGAAGAAGTCATGCAGCTCGTAAGGACCGATCAAATCCTCTGTCTTTTGCTTTATCTCACCCTTCTGGTCAGCAGGCATAAGTTCCGGACTGATAGGAGTTTCCACAATGTCAACCAATATCTCGGCAGCAGGTCGTCCACCCGAAACCGCTGGAGCGGTGAACACATTCTCCGCCGCCCAACGGACCAAATGCCTGATCAAAGTCTTGGGAACCGAAGCGTTGACTCCGTACATCGACATGTGGTCACCGTTGTAGGTACACCAGCCGAGAGCCAGCTCCGACAGATCGCCTGTGCCGATCACCAGACCGTTCTCTTGGTTGGCTGTGTCCATAAGGATCTGAGTCCTCTCACGCGCCTGCGCGTTCTCATAAGTGGAATCCATGACCGTAGGATCATGGCCGATATCCTTGAAATGCTGCTCGACAGCCGGCACGACGGAAATCTCACGAGAAGTCACACCAAGCGCCTCCATCAAGTCGACAGCGTTGGATTTGGTCCGGACTGTAGTCCCGAGTCCGGGCATGGTAATTCCAATAATACCCGAACGATCATATCCCAGTTTGTCGAAAGCCATCGCGGTGACAATCAAGGCCAGAGTGCTGTCCAGGCCACCTGAGATGCCGATTACGGCCTTCTTGCAGCCAATATGCTCCATGCGAGCGGCCAAGCCGGTCGACTGGATTGAGAGGATTTCCTGGCATGCCTCAGCCTCCTCGGCGGGATCATCTTCAGGAAGGAAAGGATGCGGTTCAACCTTTCTGTATAAACTATCCGAGAAATCAGTCGGAGCGGGATCGCCAATCTCAAAGCGGCAATAAAGGTTCGAATATTCACAAGCCGAGGTCCCGTCCGGAGCCATGCCTCTGAACGAGTTCTTTTTCTGACGGTGCACACCGATTTTCTCGATGTCGATGTCAGCGAATGTGATCGAGTCCTCCATCTGGAATCTCGCATTCTCGGCTAATAACTCTCCGTCCTCGCATATTACCGCTGAGCCACCGTAGACAGTGTCCATTGTGGACTCGCCGTAACCCGCTGAGCAATACACATATCCCGAAACAGTACGGCCGGACTGGTTGATCACGAATTCCCTGCGCTTATTGTGCTTTCCAGCCACCTCGTTGGATGCGGAAATATTCACTATAACCTGAGCTCCGGAAGGAGCGAGGAATGAGGACGGGGGGACTGGAGTCCAGAAATCCTCGCAGATTTCGATACCGAAAGTCGTCCTGCCGATCGAGAAAAGCAGGTTGGGCGACAGGTTGCAGCGCTGTCCGCAATACCTTGTGACAGAGTCGAAGCCGTCACGGTAGTGATTCCTGCCGTCATCGACAAAACGCCCCACACGGGTATTGGAAGGGGAGAGGAAGTCGGATCCGGAAGCGAACCACCTACCCTCGTCGAACTCGGCGTAGGTCGGTAGATAGATCTTCGGAACAATTCCCTTAATGCCCCCGTTGCGTATCACCACGGCGCAGTTATAAAGACGTCCGCGGTAGCGTACCGGAGCTCCCACAACCACAGTCGCGTGCTTGCCACGGGTGTGATCGGCTATCTTCTTGACCGCTTCCTCTGAGGCTGTCAGCAGCAGGCTCTGCCCGAACAAATCCAGGCAGGTGTACCCTGTGACCGAGAGCTCAGGAAAGACGACCAAAGAGGTTTTCTGCTCCTCGGCCTTGTCTATGAGCCTGATTATTGAGTCGCTGTTGAATTCCACATCAGCGATCTGCACGCGCGGCACGGCGGCCGCCACCCTGAAGAATCCGTAATCCATTTTAAATGAATAAAATTAGGCGTTGGCCGGATCGTTGTTTTTGTCCTGTGACTCAAGGTTTTCCCTCTCCGCACGACGCTTGGCGTTGACGGTCAAAGCTATCCCCCTGTAAACGAAATAGCATCCGATCAAGAGAATAAGAATATTCGCCCAGGCCTTTCCGGACCCATTAACTACAGCGGCGACGCCGAAGGCGATGATGAACGCCGCTACAACGAAATAAATGATATTAAGAAACTTAGGCATATCTTATAGTGATTCGATAAGTTTAACAAATATTGAGCACATTCTGTCGGCCGCGGCATCCGCAGCCTTGATCACGTCGTCCCCGTCATTCTTGTAGTCCTCCGCATAGTCGTCATGGGCCTCGTTCGTGACCACAGACATGCCGAATACCGGAATATCCGAATGGCGGGCGGTTATGACCTCGGGAATAGTTGACATTCCAGTCACATCTCCACCGATGATCCTAATATATTTATACTCGGACGGAGTCTCGTAAGTGGGGCCTGTGCCGCCGAAATATACACCCTTCTTGAGAGGAATACCCAAGCTTGCGGCGATTTCCTCCGCTTTGGCGATCAGACCAAGATCGTAGGGCCTTGTCATGTCGGGGAAACGGGGGCCGAATTCGTCCATGTTTGGACCAATCAATGGGTTAGGTTGCTGGCAGATGTGGTCTTTGATTATCATGAGGTCGCCGACCTTATAGTCGTAATTGACTCCTCCGGCGGCATTGGACACAAACAGATACCGGATGCCGAGTTTGACCATGACCCTGGTCGGAAGAGTCACCAGTTCCATCGGATAGCCCTCATAATAGTGGATACGGCCCTGCATCATAATAGCGGTCTTTCCACCAACCTCTCCGACAAGGAAATTGCCCTTATGGCCGATAGCAGTGGAGACAGGGAATCCAGGGATATTCTTATACGGAATAACGATGGGATCCTTGACCGAGTTGGCGAGTTTGCCGAGGCCGCTGCCGAGAATGATTCCGACAATAGGCTTCAGGTCACCGATCTGTTTCTGAATATATTCGGCGGCAAGATGGATTCTTTCTATTCTTGTATCCATTTGATTATGAATTATTTCTGATATTCGTAATAAAACTCAGCGCCTCACGGCCTCCCTCAAGAATCTCCTCCTCGCCGGGGACGGTCCTGTCCCTCATGACCAGCCGGCCTCCGGAAACCAGCGAGCTGATGCAATCGCTGTGGGCGGAATATACCAGATTCGCGAGGAAGGGAGCGGGGGACAGGAAGAATGTGTTGTCCGTGTCAATTATCTGGATGTCCGCGTCCCATCCTTCTTCAATCCTGCCGGTCTTAACTCCAAGCGCCTTGCCCCCGTTAACTGTGGCCATGTCAAGCAAATCCTGTAGCGGAAGGGAAGTGGGATCCCGTCTCCAGCCTTTAGAGACTATCGCTGTTGTCTTCATCGCCTCGAGTATGTCGAGGTTGTTGGATGAGGCGCAACCGTCAGTACCGAGACAGATATTCGCTCCAGCGTCCTTGAGTTCCTTGCAAAGGAATCTTATGCCGGATGCGAGTTTGAGATTGGAGTTGATATTGTGTACGCAGTTAACTCCTCGGGCACCAAGTATCTCCACATCCTTCTCGCTGAGCCAAAGGGCGTGAGCGGCTATCACATCAGGCCCAAGAACTCCAAGGGAGTCGAAATACTCCACGGGACTTAAACCTCCGTGATTGGCCTTACAATCAATTACTTCCTGCTCAGTCTCGGCGACATGGAGATGGATTCGAAGCCCATTTTTCCTGGCATATTCGGTGACCCAAAGGATCAAGGGTTCGCTGACCGTGTAGACGGAATGGATGCTGACAGCAAAGTGCTCTCGGGCTCCCCAGCCTCTGGACGTCTCATGGATGATCTGGCATTCGTCCTTCTGCTTCTCGGCGGTTTCCTCGTTGAAATTGTCGAGGAAGGTGTAGGATATAAGGCAGCCGAGTCCGGCTTCAGCAGCGGCCAACCTTGTCATCGGTGAGTGCCAATACATGTCGTTGAAGGTGGTAGTGCCGGTCTTTATCATCTCGAGGGCGGCCACCCTGGAGGCTCGCAGGACAAAAGGCTCGTCAATGTGTGCCTCGATGGACCAGATGTGGTCCAGCCAATCGGAAAGGACCATATCAGCGCCAACGCCTCTGAGGAGGCTCATGGCGGCGTGGGTGTGCATATTGACGAATGCTGGGGAGGCTGTTTTGCCGGTGCAGTCGAGAATCTCTTCCGCGATCGGCTCAGGGACCTGGAGCCCGGCGGGGGTGATTTTGCTGATCTTCCCTCCGGCGATCATGATGTCGACCTGCTTCCCGTCGAGTGTTATATTTCTAAGGAATAAATCTCCCATATCAAGACCGATTTTTCAAATATAAGAAAAAATCGCTAATATTGTTTAGAATTAATAACCCTGAAGCGATGAAGAACATCCTTAAAGCTATCTCTTTCCTGATGGTCTTGATTTCCGCATCTGCCGCGGCGCAAAACTCAATCGGATCTATCGAGCAGAATTTCAAAAACATATCATGGGAACAACCTATCGGTGTCTATTGGTATTGGATAGGCGGTAATATGAGTGAGGAGGGCGTTGTCAAGGATCTTTATGCGATGAAGGAAGCCGGGATCACGAGGGTGCAGATCGGCATGATCGGAGACGGGCAGGGGATTCCGCTGGGACCTATAAAGATGTTCACGGATGATTGGTGGAACATTCTCCACACAATGTTCAAGACCGCCGGAGAGCTTGGGATCGAGGTCGGGTTATTCAATTGCCCCGGATGGAGTCAGAGTGGTGGGCCTTGGGTCAAGCCATCCCAGGCGATGCGTTACCTGGCCATGGTCAAGGACACTCTTGCCGGACCTGTGAAGTATCATGCAAAGCTTCCTGATGTCGGAGAGAACTCGCAGGATGTCAAGGTGTTGGCATATCCGTTGATAGAGCCGAAGACGAACCTTTCTTCAGGTGATGTGAGTGCTTTGAAGGAGATTTCGCTACGATCCGAGTCGCCTGTCAGTGTCAGGACTGCGATTCTGGAGTTTGTTCCGAAGACAGGGGAAACGGATGTGGAGCTGTTCGCCGATGGGAAGCTGGTTATGAAGACCTATGCCGACAGGAGCAACGCTGGTGTTAATGTGGGTTTTGATCCTTATGCTCCCGTGGTAGTCTCAATCCCGGAGACGGTCGGGCGCGAGTTTGTGATCAAGTTGGAAAAGGCTGGAGTCATCAGCAAGGTCACTCTTTCGGATGTGCCTGCGGTCGAGCGCTATCCCGAGAAGACTTTCGCCAAGATGTGGCAGACTCCGCACCCGATGTGGGACGCTTATATGTGGCCAGATCAACCGACAGACGAGTCCGGATTAGTCGTCAAGCCGTCGGAAGTAATTGATATTACTGAATATATGTCATCTGACGGCACTCTTGACTGGACAGTTCCCGCCGGGAAATGGGTCGTGGCCAGGACCGCCATGTTGCCGACCGGGTCAATGGATGGTCCGGCTCCGGTGGAAGGCCAGGGTCTTGAGACTGACAAGATGAGCAAGAAGCATATCAGGGACCATTTCAATAACTATCTGGGAGTCATTCTCGACCGGATCCCGGCCGCTGACAGGAAGACTTTCAAGATCGTTGTGGAGGATAGTTATGAGACTGGTGGACAAAACTGGACTGACGACATGATCGAGGACTTCAAGAAAGCCTACGGTTATGATCCGACGCCTTATCTTCCGGTCTACAGCGGTGTCGTCGTGGGAAGCCGTGATATTTCGGACCGCTTCCTTTGGGACGTGCGTAGGCTGGTCGCCGATGAGGTCTCATATAATTATGTAGGTGGGCTCAGAGAGATCAGCAATGAGCATGGTCTTACGACTTGGCTGGAGAATTACGGCCACTGGGGCTTCCCTGGTGAGTTCCTTCAGTATGGAGGCCAGTCTGATGAGATAGCGGGGGAGTTCTGGAGTTTCGGTGACTTGGGAGATATCGAGAACAGGGTGGCATCTTCCTGCGGCCATATTTATGGGAAGAAAAAGGTCTGGGCGGAGAGTTTCACTTGCGGTGGGCCAGACTTCACCCAGTATCCCGGACAGATGAAGCAGAGGGGGGACCGTTTCTTCACGGAGGGTATAAACTCCTCTCTGATGCACGTTTACATCCAGCAGCCTGATGATCGGGTCCCGGGTTTGAACGCTTGGTTCGGAAATGAGTTCAACCGCCACAATACCTGGTTCTCGCAGATGGACGTTTTCAGCGATTACCTTAAGCGTTGCAATTATTTGCTCCAGCAGGGGCGCTATGTGGCCGATGTGGCTTATTTCCTTGGCGAGGATGCTCCGAAGATGACCGGAACCAGGGATCCTGAGATTCCGGAGGGATATTCCTACGATTTCGTCAATGCCGAGGTCTTGATGAACGCATCTGTCAAGGACGGGAAGTTGCTGCTGCAGAGCGGGATGGAATATTCAGTCCTGGTCCTTCCGAACATCCGTACGATGCGTCCTGAGCTTCTCGCAAAGTTGGAAAGACTTGTGGCTGAAGGCTTGACAATCCTGGGGCCTGCTCCTGAGAAGTCCCCGAGTCTTGCCGGATGGCCGCTTGCTGACTTGAAAGTCAAGGAGATCGCGGCTAAGATGTGGCGGACCTCGGAGGAGCCTTTTGCCACGTGTTTCGATTATGGCAAGGGCAAGGTCTACAGGTCCGGCTCGCTTGAAAGCGTTTTCGCCGAGAAGGGGATAACCGCTGATTTCGTGGCTGACGATCCTACGCTTCCGATTCAGTTCATTCACCTGACGCAGGAAGACGCTGATATCTATTTCGTTTCCAATCAGGGCGAAGAGCCAATCTCTTTTGATGGAATATTCAGGGTCAAAGGAAAAACTCCTGAGCTTTGGAACCCTCTGACAGCTGAAATCCGCTCATTGCCCGAGTTCAAGTTCCTCTCCAAGACCACTAAGGTTCCGATGAGGCTTGATGCCTTCGAGAGTTCTTTCATTGTATTCCGAAAAGTTGCGTTGCCCGCGGCCGGAGAAGGCATGAATTATCCTGTGGAAACTGTTGTGGCTGAGGTCGATGGGCCGTGGATAGCCGCATTCCAGGAGGGGAGAGGTGGCCCTGAGGCTCCGGTTGTTTTCGACCAGCTTACCGATTGGACAGAGTCTTCCGATCCGCATATCAAGTATTTCTCCGGCACGGCTGTTTATTCTTCTGAGTTCAAGCTTAAGAAGGTGCCTTCAGGGCCGGTATATATTGATCTTGGCAAGGTCATGGTTATGGCTAAGGTGAAGGTGAACGGGGAATATGTAGGGGGAGTCTGGTCTGCTCCTTATCGGTTGAATATTAGTGGTTTCCTGAAAAAGGGGAGCAATAGTGTCGAGGTCGAGGTGGTGAATTGTTGGCGCAATCGGTTGATCGGTGAGAAGGAGGTCATTCCGGAGTCCGAGCGCTTCACATTCCAGACTTCCACGTCTCTCGACAAAGACTCAGAGCTCCAATCCTCCGGCCTCCTCGGCCCCGTCCGCATCCTCTCCATCGACTACAACCTCCTTTAACATTCTCACCAATCTGCGGTTAGCCCCTGTATATGGGAAGGTGATGACACCACCACGGAGGGCTTCGCGGCCTTTGGCCGCTCCGTACCCTCCCACTGTCTCCTGCGTCATCGCCTACGGCGATAACTTGTATCCAGCGGGCCCCGTCCCTCTTCCCGTGGCCGAGGGGGGCCACGCCTCCGTGGTGGTGTCATCACCTTCCCAAACCCGACAAGTACTCCCCCCTGGAAGGCCTGTCCACCCCCGGACAGGGGCAGGGGGAGGGGCCCGACGATAGTTGGGTATGAGGCGTGAGCTTGCTCACGACTAATGCCCAAATAGCGTTGGGAGGGGCCGGAGTGAGCGAAGCGAACGGAGTCCTGACAGGGGGAGTCCTCTTGCCGCCAACCAGACTAAATAAAAAAAGGACCGCCATGGAGGCGGCCCTTCTTCATGTGGTTAGAGCGTTTGTCTTGGCTTTACTTAGCGTAGGATTCCTTGACGAAGTCGGAACCGAGCAGATAGTCGGCGCAGGCCTTGATGCTGGGATTCCAGTCACCCTTGGTGAAGCCCTCGAGCTCAACGATGTAGTCCTGCAGACCAGCGACATCAGCGTTGTTGAAGATGGCGTCAAAGCCCACCATTCCGCTCTCACCGAGCTCATAGTGATCCTTGATGTGCAACATCTTGAAGCGGCCGGGATATTTCCTGAAGTACTCCACAGGGTAAGCCTGGCCCATGCAAGCCCAGTACACATCCATCTGGAAGAACACGAGGTTAGGATCGGTGTTCTCGAGCATGAAGTCGTAGACCACCTTGTCCTCGACCTTGCGGAACTCGTGGGAGTGGTTGTGGTAGCCATATTCCATTCCAGCCTCAGTGCACTTCTTTCCGATAGCGTTGAAATAGTCGCAATAGGTCTTGAGGTCCTTGAGATTGTCGGGAATAGGGAAGCTGGGGGTCACAATGTATTTGCAACCAGCGGCCTTGTGGACAGCCACAGCCTTGTCCCACCACTTCATGGACTCATCAAACTTGCCGGTCTTGAGCTCCTCGGCTGAGAGAGCATGACCCACGTGGCTCGACATGGACTGAAGTCCAGCGGCCTCGAGGTCAGCCTTGTACTGCTCGGGCTTGACGCCATAAAGCAGTCCATTCTCACCGTCATAATTGGCAGCCTCGACGGCTGTGTACCCCATCTCGGCGAGAGCTTTGAAAACCTCCTCGTGATTGGCGGCGTACTTCTCGGCGTTGCCGATGACGTTCCTGATGCTATAGAGCTGGAGACCGATTTCCTTCTTCACAGGCTCCTGCGCCTTAGGCTCCTGCCCGCAGGCAGCGACCATCAAAGCGCTCATTAACAGAATGCCGATACCCTTCATGTCTAGTCAAGGATTTTGATTTTGATATTACGGTACCAGACATCATTTCCGTGATCCTGGAAGCCGATGTAACCCTCATGAGCGTCTCCACCGAGATTGTTCAGCAACTCGAAAGCGAGAGGCCATTTCTCCTGGGAGAACTTGCTGGCCTGAAGCAACTCGGTCCACTGAGGAGTCCAGAGATGATACTCGAGGACGTTCTCGCCGTTCTGGGAGTGGACAACAGTGCCCTGATAGACCATGATGCTAGCCGTGTTCCACTCACCGAAAGGATTCTGGTTCTGCGGCTTGGCGGGAATCATGTCGTAGAGGGAAGCGCTCTGGCGGTTGCCATCCTTGCCGAGCTTGGCATCCGGATGGTTGGCGTTGTCAAGGATCTGATACTCAGGGGAGGAGATGTAAATAGGCTCGTACTGGACAGCACCTGTCTCCTTATTCTTGGTCGTGACCTCACGGGCGAGATAGAAGACTCCGGAGTTGCCACCCTTGGAGATCTTCCAATCAAACTTCATCTCGAAGTTCTTGAACTTCTTGGCGAAGATGATGTCGCCACCGTCACCGGACTGTGATTCGCCGGCTCCGGTACCTGAGAACTTCAGGCAGCCGTCTTCGATTGTCCAGCGGGCAGGGACATTATCCTTGCCGTAGCCTCTCCAACCATTGAGGGAAGTTCCATCGAAAATAACGATATATCCTTCGTCGTCTACAGGGAATCCTGCCAGGTCGACCTGGGGTTTCTCTACTACTTCGTAAGCGGGCACAGCGCTGGTTTCTTCAGCGGCAGGTGCGGCCTTCTTGTTCTTGCATGATGCCAGGCAGAGAACTGCTGCAGCGCATGCGACATAAAGCAAAATCTTCTTCATTATAAAACTGAATTTAAGAGATTATTCGGGCATTTCAGGGAGTACGTATCCCTCACGATACTGGCGCTTGATCAAGCTGGCAGCGAACTCGCGGGCATCGACAGGATCTGAATAGGTCTTGTTGAATGTCGGGTGACCGTCCTTGATGGTGAAGCCATCGTGGATCTGGAACCTGACCTTTGCGTTGGCAGGGATGTTGGTGAACTTCATGTTCTGGCCATCCCAGTTGAGAACCTGGTTGAGTCCCTGGAGTCTGACGGCTGCGACACCGAGGTCGACCATCTCTACGAACGGACCAGCCTCGCAGAAGTCGGAATTCGAACGGGTGAAGTTGTCAGGATCCACCATGCACTCCTTGACGGCACGGATCCAGTCCTGCTGATGGGAAACTGTGACCTCGCGGAGAACGTGAGGGACCTCAGGCTTGCGGCCGGAGAGGAGATAAGGCTTGTTGCCATAGCAACCAACGACCATGATGTCCTTAGTACCGTAGAAGATGCTGCAGCCACCGTCGGTGTTGAGGTTGATTCCCTCAGGAAGTCCTTCAGGCCTTTCAGGCTTGAAACCACCGTCGTACCAGCGAACCTCGACCTCAGGAAGGGCGAGCTTAGGCAGGTTCTCACGGGCGGGGAAGGTGAGCTTGATCATCTCAGCGCTAGGGCAGCAGTCGGTAAGGACGGGAGTGGAGCTTGCCTGAGCCTTGATAGGATAGCCGAGCTTCAAGCCCTTGAACGGGACATGCATGATGTGGCATGCCATGTCACCCATTGCACCGGTACCGAAGTCCCACCAGCCACGGAAGTTCCAAGGATGGTAGATCTCGTTGTAGTCACGCATCGGAGCGGGACCGATGAAGGCATCCCAGTTGAGAGTTGAAGGAATAGGCTGGACCTCGGTGGGTTTCTCAAGACCCTGGGGCCAGATAGGACGGTCGGTGAAGCAGTCTACGCGGGTAACCTCGCCGATCTCACCGTTCCACAGCCACTCGATAGCCTGTCGGGTTCCGGGGCTTGAAGCACCCTGGTTACCCATCTGGGTAGCGACCTTGTACTTGGCGGCAAGCTTGGTAAGGAGCCTGGCCTCATAGACGGTGAGGGTGAGCGGCTTTTCGCAATAAACATGCTTTCCGGCAGCGATAGCCTGGGCAGCGATGATTGCGTGGGTGTGGTCGGCTGTAGCGATCATGACGGCGTCTGCCTTGTCAAGCATCTCGTCGAACATCACGCGGTAGTCATTGTACTTCTTGGCCTGCGGATACCTTTCGAAGATGTGGTTAGCATACTTCCAGTCGACATCGCAGAGACCGATGAAGTTCTCAGTCTCCATTTCGCGGAGGTCAGCGGCACCACGGCCACCGATACCGACACCGAGAATGTTCAGTTTGTCGATGGGGGCGACTTTCTTTTTCTTTTTGTTGTCCTTAGGAGTTTCACCTGCGATGATGATTCCAGGGGCAACCGCCAGTCCGGCGGCAACAGCTGTTCCCTTTTTAAGGAAAGAGCGTCTTGACATGTCGTTGCTCATAACAAATTATTAAATAGTGTGTTGATTAATTGTGTTGCACATTAGAGTTCGTCGAAACTGACATCCTTTGACGGTCCGTTATGCTCTGGAACGTCTTTGAGAAGGTTGTCTTTCATGTAGGTGATTACCTCTTGCAAGCCCTCTACGAATTTGTCGAAATCCTCTTTATAGAGGAAGATCTTGTGTTTGTCAAAGGAAAAACTGCCGTCGGCTTCCTGCCTGCGCTTGCTTTCGGTAATGGTGAGGTAATAGTCGTTATTGCCCTTTGTGGTCTTGACATCGAAGAAATAAGTCCTTTTTCCGGCACGGACCGGTTTGGACCAGACATCTTCGGTGTTGCGATCCCCATAACCGGACCGCTCGTAGTCATCTCTATACATTTACACTAAATATTGGTAAACATACAAAAATAATAAAAATCTGAAATAGTATGTTATCTTTGCATAAAAAATTGCTCCGCACGATGTTGAACAGAAGAATCTTGAGGATTAAGGCATTCAAAGTCCTCTACAGTTATGCTGAGAATCCGTCCATGACGCTTGCAGAAGCCGAGTCACAGCTCGAGACTTCATGCGAGGCTACGAGATCGTTATATTTATTCATGCTGTCCATCATTCCCTATATCACCAGGGAGGCTGCCGAGAGGATTGAAAACGCCCGAAAGAAGTTCAACCCCTCTGAAGAGGAGAAGAACCCCAATCTGAAATTCGTATCTAACGGAATAGCCCCGTTGCTGGAGGGCGACCCGGATTTGAACAAACTCCTTTCCCGCAGGAAGCTGTCATGGGAGCCATACGATGCCTTCATCAGGGAGACTTACGATTCCATGAGCAAGAAGGACTATTTCAAGGAATATATG
>JAEEGJ010012288.1_pt1 | contig 21267 bp, 13 predicted proteins | sample 8958761 | NCBI WGS metagenome assembly JAEEGJ01 (sample SAMN16246546, study PRJNA631951) | gut metagenome | biome: gut microbiome; feature: rumen; material: RS-attached | host: Bos | place: Iran: Karaj | collected 2018-10
TACCGAGAAGATCGCCACACAGGAAGGCGTTCTTTCCACGACGACCCATTTCATCCTTAAGAAATATAAGGCGAATGGTATAATCTACGATAATCCGAATTCCGACGACAGGCAGGCAATAATCTTATGAGTATCGATTACGAATCCAAGATATCCAAGGCAGTACAGCAGGTACCGCCGTCTGCCATCAGGAAATTTTTCGACCTTGCCAACGAGATGCAGGGCCATGTCATCTCGCTTTCCATAGGTGAGCCTGACTTTGTTACACCCTGGTCCATCAGAGAAGCTGCAATATCCTCCATTGTCGACGGATATACGCACTATTCACCGAATTCCGGTTATATCGATGCCAGAGTCGCTATCGTTGATTACATCAAGAGAAGATACGGTGTTTCCTACGATCCGAAAACCGAGATCCTGATCACGGTAGGCGGCAGTGAAGGTCTTGACCTCGCTGCACGTTCACTTATCAATCCCGGTGACGAGGTCGTGATCGTTGAGCCCTGTTTCGTTGCTTACAAGGCGACTGTCCAGTTTGCCCACGGAGTACCCGTAGTTGTAGAGACCAAGCCCGAGAATAACTACAAGCTTATGCCCGAAGAACTCGAGGCAGCCATAACCGATAAGACAAAGTACATCATTGTCGGATATCCCAACAACCCCACTGGCGCCGTCATGACGCTCGAGGACTGGGCAAAGATCAAGGATGTCCTTTTGAAGCATCCCGACGTTATCGTCATTTCCGACGAGCTTTACTGTGAGCTCAACTATCTTGACGGCAAGCCCGCGTCACTGACGCAGTTTGCTGAGTTAAGAGACAGAGTCGTCATGGTAAACGGCTTCTCGAAGTCCTACGCGATGACCGGTTTCAGAGTCGGTTATCTGGCAGGACCTCACGAGCTTATCGCTCAGATGTTCAAGATCCATCAGTACTGCATCATGTGCGCTCCTTCAACATCTCAGTATGCTGTCATAGAGGCAGCTATGAATGCCGATAACGAGATCGCCAAGATGCGCGATGAATACAATCACAGAAGAAGAGTCATCGTCAAAGGCCTTAAAGATGCCGGACTTGACTGTTTTACGCCTTACGGCGCTTTCTATGCTTTCCCGTGCATTAAGTCCACGGGTCTGTCTTCCGAGGAGTTCTGCGAACGGTTCCTGCTCGAAAAGCACGTTGCCATCGTTCCCGGCAATGCTTTCGGCAAATGCGGCGAGGGATTCGTAAGGATCAGTTACGCGGCTTCTCTGGATGATATCAAGGAAGCCATGAAGCTCCTTAAGGAATTTGTAGATGAACTGAAGAAAGGTTAACAAATGCTTGAATTCGACAACATCAGACTTGACCTCGAGTCATTCGAAGAACCCGTAGCCAAGCTCAGAGATGCGCTTCACATCGATCACGTTTCCGATCAGATCAGTGAGCTTGAGAACCGTACAACCGAGCCCGATTTCTGGAATAATCCTGACAAGGCAACGGAACTTACACAGAGGCTCGGACAGCTCAAGAAGAAGGTTGAGAGCTATAATGCGCTTGCTGCCGAAAGAGAGGACCTTCTTGCTCTTTGCGAGCTCGCAAATGAGGAAGAGGACATGGATTCTCTCACAGAGCTCCGCGAAAACGTAGCTAAGTTCAAGGAATCATTTGAGAAGATGCGTCTTGAGACGCTCCTCACGGGTCCTTACGATGCAAACAACGCCACGCTCACGCTTCATGCGGGCGCAGGCGGAACGGAAGCTATGGACTGGTGCTCCATGCTCTACAGAATGTATACCAGATGGGCTGAGAATCATGGCTTTGCAGTTGAGGAACTCGACTATGTCGAAGGCGATACCGCAGGCATCCAGTCTGTTTCCATCATGATCAAGGGTGAATATGCATACGGTTTCTTAAGATCTGAACTCGGCGTTCACCGTCTCGTTAGGATCTCTCCGTTCGATTCCGCAGGAAGAAGACATACTTCATTTGCTTCATGCGAAGTCATCCCTGAGCTCGACCAGAAGACAGAGGACGACATCAAGATCGACATGACTGAAGTCAGAGTCGATACCTACCGTTCAACAGGTAAGGGCGGACAGCACATCAACAAGACTGATACCGCGGTCAGAATGACACATAACCCCACAGGCATCGTTGTTTCCTGCCAGGCTGAAAGATCTCAGCTCCAGAACAGGGAAACCTGCCTTAAGATGCTCAAAGCAAAGCTCTTTGCACTCGCCAGGGCATCCGAGATGGAGAAGATCGAAGACCTCAAGGGCAATCAGATGGATATCGCTTGGGGTTCACAGATCAGATCATACGTTTTCTGCCCGTACACCCTCGTTAAGGACAACCGCACGGGTTACGAGGAAGTAGACGTCGATGCCGTGATGGACGGCAAACTTGACGGCTTTATCAACGCATTCCTGTCCGGAATGAAGAACGAGAAGTAATCTTTCAATATAAAACAAACACTTAAGATCCCGGAGCGATCCGGGATTATTTTCTGCTTTTTTTAAATTAATTAATTTTATTTTAATTATATAGTGAAGTTTTACCGTGGCCGTAGTAAACTTGATATATTGGACATTTTTATGTGTTTGATAGGGGGAGATAGATTATGAAACATCTTAAGGTAACGTCAGTGTTGCTTTCCGTTGCTATGTGCGTTTCTATGGTGACTGCGCCTGTCATGGCAGACGAGACGGCTGCGTCTGAAGAAACTCAGGTAGAAGAGACGGAAAAGCAGGAGACAAAGGAAACAGAAAAGCCTTCCGTAAAAGAAACAGAGAAGCAGGAGCCTGAGGAAACTCAGAAAGAAGAAACTGCAGAGCCTGAAGAGGAGCCCGAAGAAAAGGCTGATGAAGCAAACGAAGAACCTCCTCTTGAAGGTGAAGATGCACATGAGGCGGAAGATGCGGTTGCATCCGGTAAGTGTGGCAAAAAGCTCAAGTGGTCTCTGGATAAGAATGGTACTCTTAAGATCACCGGCAAGGGTTCTATGTATGCTTACAAATATAATTATTCTACGAATAAAATTTCATCACCTTGGTTCGGTTACGCTGATAAGATCTACAAAGTTGTTGTATCCAAAGGTGTAACAACCATTGGAGCGAATGCTTTTTCTTATTGCAGAAATCTGACGAGTGTTTCTTTACCAAGCACGCTTAAAACTATCGGTGAAGCTGCCTTTTCCATAACCGGATTGAAGAATGTCGTTTTGCCCAAAAGCGTCAAGTCGATCGGTAAATATGCATTTTGTGAATCAACACTTGAAAGCATTAATATTCCCAAAGGTGTAACTGTTATTCGTGCGGCAGCTTTCGCAGCTACTAATCTTAAAAGCATTACAATTCCTTCTACCGTGAAGTCAATTGGTGAGGATGCTTTTGCAGATTGCTGGTTATTATCAGATATTAAGCTGTCAAATGGTTTAACTTCCATTGGAGTCTGTGCTTTTGGAAGTACTGCAGTGCAGGAAGTGGTCTTTCCTGCGAGTGTTACTTCTATCGGTGAAGCGGTATTCAGCAACTGCAGCAAACTGAAAAAAGTAAGCATTCCCGAGAGTGTGAAGGTAATTGGCCCCCGGGCTTTCGGAAACTGTTACATGCTTTCGACCGTTGATATTCCGATAAACGGATTGGTTTCAATTGGAGAAAAAGCCTTTACGGGCTGCAATTCGCTTTTTAAATTTGCTGTTCCGGTAACAACGATCGAGATTGGTGATTCTGCATTTTCCGATTGTAAAAATCTCAATTCAGTCATCATGGACAAGAATCTTCATAAGAACCTGAATTCGTCAGTTTTTTCAGGCTGTCCTTCATCTTTGAACATATCGGATTATAAGTATGCTTCACTCAACGAGATGTTTAGAGTAGGGGATTTCACTTATGCCGTTACATATCCTGCCATTAATGGAAAAGGCTGTGTGACGCTTTACGGCGTTGAGGAACAGACTGAGACAGTAACCGTTCCCGCTGTAGTTGAAATACTTGGTCAGAACTATAAGGTTACAGACATTACTTCTGAAAGTTTTATGGATAATCTGACTGTGAAGAAGGTCGTTCTGGGTTCGAACATTCTTTATATAGGCAATTCTGCTTTCAAGGGATGCATGAACTTGGTTTCAGTAACCGGCGGCGGAAGACTTAAGACCATAGGAGACAAGGCCTTCTATAACTGCCCGAATCTCAAGGTGTTCAATATAAGCTCTGCCGCACTCTGGAAGATCGGCCCGTTTGCTTTCAGCGGTGATAAGAATCTCAAGACGCTGTATTTTAAGGGCTCGAAGTCACTGGTAAAGAGCGGAGTTAAGAATTCCCTCAAGGGTTCTTACGTAAAGACCGTAAAGGTTAAGAAATCCAAGGTCAAGAAATATAAGAAGATCTTCAAAAAGAAGAACTGCGGTAAAAAAGTGAAAGTTAAGAAATAAACCAAAGGGGAAGAATGATAAATGAAACAGCTTAAGTTCGCGTCAGTCTTACTGTCGGCCATAATGTGTGCTTCGATGGTAATGACACCCGTTTCCGTAATTGCAGATGAGGCATCTGCTCCAGAAGAAACACAGGTGGAAGAGACCGAAAAGCAGGAGACGGAAGAAGCGCAGAAGCAGGAAACTGAGGAGACTCAGGAAGAGCCTGAAGCAACTGAAAAAGAACAGACTCCTGAAGCCGAAGATGCTGCTGAGGCTCTTGATGCATTGGCTTCCGGCAAATGCGGTAAGAAGGCTAAGTGGACCTTGAGCAAGGATGGTGTCCTTACGGTCTCCGGTTCAGGTGCCATGACAAATTACACACATAATACAGCTACCGGTAAAACAAACGCGCCCTGGTTTCCCAATAAAAATCTAATCAAAAAAGTTGTTATAAAAAAGGGGATTACATCTGTCGGTGCATACTCATTCTTTTACTGCCCGCAGCTTACTAGTGTATCTTTGCCTTCAAATTTAAAGGTTATAGGAATAGCTGCCTTTTCTTCATGCGTTAATCTTAAATCGATTACGATTCCCAAAAAGGTAACGACTATTGGTGCCGGTGCTTTCGCGAGTACAGGTCTTTTAAGGATAACCATACCTGACAGCGTTAAGACAATAGGTGAATATGCATTTATTGAATGTGATCGTCTGTATGAAGCAAAACTTCCGAAGGGATTAAAAGCCATTACAACCGGCTTGTTTATGTATTGTGAACTGCTTTCTTCCGTTAACATACCTAATGGTATTACAACGATAGGAGATAGTGCTTTTGAGTACACTGCCATTAAGAATATTTCCATTCCCGTAAGCGTGAAAACGATCGGGACGAGGGCTTTTTTCGGCAGCAGACTTGAAACCGTCAAAATTCCGCTTGCAGGTCTTGTAACGATTAAAGAATGTGCTTTTCAAAAGTGTTCCGGCCTTAAGAAAATCGAGATGCCGTTGACAGTGAAAACCTTGGAATATAAAGCTTTCGGTGATTGTACAAGCCTTGAAGAAGTATGGATAACCCAAAAACTCAAAAACACAATGGATTCCGATGCTTTTGCGGGCTGCACCAAGCTGAGCGGGTATAACTTTTGGAATTATCCGCTTGAAGGTGATGGTATATTTTTAGGTGATTTTGCATACGCTGTGCTTTTTCCGGCAATTGACGGAACAGGCACTGTTGCTTTAGTGGGATATAACTATACATTAGAGAAGATTGTTATTCCCAGTGAGATCAATAGTCTTGGAGTCAAATACAAAGTAATCAGGATCACACCAAATGGTGCCGGCGATCCGTCTTACAGCAAGTTGAAGACACTTGTCATCGGAGCTAATGTACAAACGATAGACGATAAAGCTTTCGCAGGATGCAAGGAACTTGTTTCCGTTACGGGCGGAGCAGGACTCAAGTCTGTCGGTACAAGGGCATTTGCAAATTGCCCCAAGCTTAAGGTGTTCAACATCACTTCCAAAGCTCTCTGGAAGATCGGACCTTTTGCGTTCGCACTCGATAAGAATCTCAAGACCCTGCAGATCAAGAAGACCACCAAGCTTACAAAGTCCGGTGTGAAGAATTCCCTCAAGGGATCTTACGTAAAGACCGTTAAGGTAAAGAAATCCAAGGTCAAGAAGTATAAGAAGATTTTTAAGAAGAAAAACTGCGGAAAAAGGGTTAAAATAAAGAAATAAGGGTGTAAAGGGAGGAACTGAAATGAAACATATTAAAGTGACATCTGTATTGCTGTCAGCTTCAATGGTCATGTCGATAGCCATGACGCCTGTTTCTGTTTTTGCTGATGAGGCTGCTCCTGAAGAGACTCAGATCGAAGAAACTGAGAAGCAGGAAGCAAAAGAAACCGAAAAACCGGCTCCCAAGGAGACTGAAAAGCCTGCAGCTAAGGAAACGGAAAAGCCTTCTGTGAAGGAGACTGAGAAGCAGGAACCTGAACAGACTCAGAAAGAAGAACCTGTTGAGACTGAGAAACAGGAACCGGAGGAGACTTCGAAAGCTGAACCCGCTGAAACTGAGGAACAGGAACCTGAAGCAGTTGAAGACGAGAATCTGGAAGGCGAAGATGACACTGAGGCTGATGATGCTGCTGCTTTAGCTAAAGGAAAGTGCGGTAAAAAGCTGAAATGGTCACTCAGCACGACTGGTGTTTTAACCATATCCGGCAAGGGTGTCATGTACGCTTATACCAAGCCCAATCAGTCCAAGCCCACACCCGCACCTTGGAATGGTTATGCCGATAAGATAACGAAAGTTGTTGTTTCCAAGGGAGTAACAACAATCGGAAACAATGCGTTTTATAACTGTGTCAATCTGACGAGCGTTTCGCTTCCGAAAACCCTTTTGGCAATTAATACCGATGCATTTGAAAAATGTAAGGCTCTGACGAAAGTTGTCATTCCCTCAAAAGTTACTACGATAGGTTATGGAGCTTTTTCTGAATGTTCAAACCTTGTGAGCATTAACATTCCCAAGAGCGTAAAAAAGATCGGTGATTATGCTTTCTACTATTGCGGCAAACTCACGGGCATTTCAATTCCTGCCAGTGTAAGAACGATTGGCAGCAGGGCTTTCTACAACTGCAAAGGATTAACAAGTCTTGCCATTGCCAAGGGCGTAACGTCAATTGGTGATTATGCATTCTCCTATTGTACGGGTTTGACGCGCATTGTAATTCCTGCCAGTGTAAGAACGATCGGCGGGAGGGCTTTCGCTTACTGCTCCAAAGTTACAAGTGTTTCAATAGCCAAGGGCGTAACAACTATTGGTGATTATGCATTTTACTATTGTTCTGGGCTGACGGCTCTTTCGATTCCTGCCAGTGGAAAGACTTTTGGCCAAGGGGCTTTCTCCAACTGCACCGGATTAACAAGTGTTTCCATAGCAAACGGAGTAACTTCTATCGGTAATTATGCATTTTACTATTGCACCGCGTTGAAGAGTGTTTCAATTCCTGCCAGTGTAAGGGTGATTGGAAACTATGCTTTATATAATTGTTCATCGCTTACTGAGGTTAACATCCCGGTTTCCGGATTGAATTCGATTGGAAAGCAGGCATTCAGAGCCTGCACGAAGCTTACGCTTATTGATATTCCCTTATCGGTCACTTACATTGGTGATTATGCTTTCGCAAGCTGCTCCGCGCTTTCTCAAATATGGATAAGCAAGACGCAGCATAATAATGCATCAAACGGAGCGTTTGACAAAGTTCCCAGTGGAGCATTTTCTTATCATGATTATCTGGTCATAGGCAATCAGGTTTCAATCGGCGATCTTTCTTATGCGGTATCAAATCCCGCCATTGACGGAACGGGTACTGTTGATCTGATCGCTGTCGGTATGAATCTGCAGAAGGCCGTGATCCCGGCTGTCATTGAAACCCATCACGCTAAATACAGAGTTACCAAGATTTCGCGTATGACAAGCCAGTATAACAGTGATCGAAAAATCAAGTATCTGGTCATCGGAGCAAACGTAGTCACGATAGAGGATGAAGCATTTGCCGGCTGTCCGGAACTGGTTTCCGTTACAGGCGGTGCAAGACTCAGGGCCATTGGCGCAAAGTCGTTCGAGAGATGCCCGAAGCTCAAAGTGTTTAACATCACTTCCAAGACACTCTGGAAGATCGGAGCGCTTGCGTTTAACGGTGACAGGGCACTTACGACACTGAATTTCAAAAAGACCATCAAACTAGTTAAGTCAGGTGTGAGGAACTCTCTGAAAGGATCTGCTGTCAAGACTGTTAAGGTTAAGAAAAAGAAGGTCAAGAAGTACAAGAAGATCTTCAAGAAGAAGATTGTTGGCAAGAAGGTTAAGGTCAAGAAATAAGATTGTATCTGATCGTTATGAGGGCTGCTTAATCGGCAGCCCTCTTTTTGTGCAATGAATCTGCAACTTTATTAATTTATTTAATGTAATTTGCCTCGAATAATAGTAAACTATCAAATGTTGTTTCAAAATCACTATAAATTTAAAGGGGGCAGGAAATGAAACATCTAAAAGTTACATCGGCTCTTTTAGCTGCCGTAATGTGCGTTTCAATGGTTATGACACCTGTTATGGCTGACGAGATGCAGGCACCTTCAGAGACACAGACAACTGAAGCTGCAGAACAGAATGAGTCTGAAGAAACCTCAGATTCCGATGAGCAGGAACCTGAAATAGTTGACGACAAGGTTCTGGAAGACGAGGACAGTGCTGAAGCTGCTGACGCCGTACTGGCTAAAGGTAAGTGCGGAAAAAAGGTTAAGTGGACTCTGAGCAAAAAGGGCGTTCTTAAGATTACCGGCAAGGGTGCCATGAAGAACTATAATTATAAGCTTTCCGGTAAGAATGTAATTTCCACTGCACCTTGGTTTAAATATGCATCCAAGATCAAGAAAGTCACTATCTCTAAAAAGGTGACTTCAGTTGGTAATTTTGCATTCTATTTATGCAAAAATCTGACAAGCGTTAAGCTTTCCAAGAAGACGAAGTCGATCGGCATGGCTGCATTCTGTCTGTGCCCGAACCTTAAGAGCATTTCCATTCCGAAGAAGGTTACATCTATCGGCATGGGTGCTTTCAGCGGTACAGGTCTTACAAGTCTTGTTCTTCCCAACAGCGTTAAGAGCATCGGCAATTATGCTTTTGAAGCTTGCGCCAACCTAAAGACCGTTAAGATCCCCGTAAGTGTTAAGACGATCGGTGATGAAGCTTTTTGCGATTGCTCAAAGCTCGAAACTGTCAATGTTCCGATTGCAAGCCTTACCAAGATCGGTGAGAAGGCATTTGCCGGATGCACAAGTCTTAAGAGCTTCGATGTACCGTTGTCAGTTGTTGAGCTCGGCGGTTTCACTTTTGATGGATGCACAGCCCTTGAAAATGCTCGTATTTCCGCTAAGCTTTACGCAAAATCAACTGGAATATTCAATGGCTGCACTAAGCTTGACAGTGGAAAGCCTACGATCTATTCCTATGCTGATCCCGGTGAGACGGGCTCTGACGGAAATTTTGGATTTAAGGTTGTATATCCTGAGGTCAACGGAAACGGTACAGTTGCGATCACTGTGATCAATCCTGCTGCTGATAAAGTTGTCATTCCTGATGTAATCGTTTATAAGGACGTTTCTTATAAAGTTGTCAGGATCGATAAACTCCAGTACGATCTGAAATACATGAAGTCCCTGGATATTGGCAAAAATGTTTTGACCATTGCCGATGGCGCATTCTCTAACTGCCCTGAACTTGAGACAGTAACAGGAGGCTACAGGCTTACAACGATCGGTGCGAAAGCATTTGAGAAGTGCCCGAAGCTTAAAGTCTTCAACATCACTTCCAAAACGCTCAAGAAGATCGGTGCTTTTGCTTTCAGCGGAGACACGGCTCTTACGACACTTGTTATCAACAAGACAACAAAACTTACAAAGTCCGGTGTTAAGAACTCTCTCAAGGGATCTTCCGTTAAGACTGTTAAGGTTAAGAAGTCCAAGGTCAAGAAGTTTAAGAAGATCTTCAAAAAGAAGAATTCAGGCAAAAAGGTTTCTGTAAAGAAATAAACCTTGATAAGAACGACAAGAGGGCTGCTCGGTTGAGCGGCCCTTTTTTATTTTTCGTGAATTACGGGACAATTTTGTAATATGCGTGTAATTTTCCGCCTGCAGTAGTAAACTATTGGGCGTTGGTGCTTTTTATTATTTATATAAATAGTTGGGGGAAATCATGAAACAGCTCAAAGTAACTTCCGCGCTGCTTTCAGCGGCAATGTGCATGTCCATGGTCATGGCACCGGTAACGGTAATGGCTGATGAGACAACTGCGACTGAGGAAACACAGATCGAAGAGACAGAAAAGCAGGAGACAAAAGAGAATGAAAAACCGGCTCCTAAGGAGACGGAGAAGCCTGCTGTAAAGGAGACAGAGAAGCCTTCTGAATCAGTTCCTGAAACTGCTGAAACTGAACCGTCAGTACAGAATAAGGAAAATGAAGAACCTTCAGAGTCCGAAAAGCAGGAGCCTGCTGAAACAGAGAAAGAGCAGCCTTCGGAGTCTGAAAAGCCGGAAAGCGAAGAAAAAGAGCCTGAAGAGGCTTCTGATCCTGAGCTTGAAGGTGAGGACTTTGCTGATGCTGCAGATGCGCTTGTTTCAGGTACTTGCGGAAAGAATGTTAAGTTTTCTCTGGCCGAAGACGGAACTTTGAAGATCTGGGGCAAGGGGGCAATGAATGGTTACGGTAGCGATAACCAGCCTTGGCATGAATATAAAAATCAAATTAAGAAAGTTATTATATCTAAAGGCGTTACTACAGTCGGTTCGCATGCCCTTTATAATTGTAATAACCTGACCAGCGTTTCGCTTCCGGGCACCTTAAAAGCCATTGGTTATTGTTCGTTCTGTTATTGCACAAGCCTGACAAAGATTGTTATTCCGAAGAGTGTAACTTCGATAGGAGAAGGAGCGTTAGCGAATTGTTATAATCTTGTCAGTGCCAATATTCCTAAAGGCGTAAAGAAGATCGATGTTGCTGTGTTTTATGAATGCCAAAAGCTGAAAAACATAGCGATCCCATGCAAAGTGAAGTCTATTGGCCGCTGTGCATTTTATAATTGTGACAGCATTACGGCGGTTAAGATTCCCGCAAGTGTTACTTCGATAGGCGAGGCTGCTTTTTACAATTGTGATGGGCTGACCGGCATTTCTATACCAAAGAGTGTTAAGACAATTGAAGCAGGAGCTTTTAAAAGCTGCGAGAACTTGAAAAAGGTTTCACTTCCCACAGGCTTGAAATCAATCGATTCCGAGGTGTTTTACGGCTGTGCTGAACTTACAAGCATAGCTGTTCCGAACGGTGTAACCGCGATCGGAAGCGAAGCTTTTTTCGGCTGCAAGAAGCTTACAAGTGTTTCAATCCCTGCAAGTGTCAGAACGATTGGAACGGCTGCGTTTTCCTTCTGCAGTTCTCTTACTGACGTTAAGATCCCGATCTCTGGATTATCCGAGATCGCCAACAGAGCTTTCTCCAATTGCAGCGAACTGAAGAACTTCAATATTCCGTTATCGGTCTTGAGTATCGGAAATTACGCATTTGAAGACTGCAAGAAGCTTGGTGATGTCTGGATCAGCAGAACATTAAGGAATAATCTGTATTCTGATGTTTTCAAGGGATGTACATCCATAAACCTTCAGACATATCCTTATTTGGCAGCAAATGATTTTATTGCTACCAGGTCTTATCTGTATATGGTTATGAATCCTCAGATCAACGGAACAGGTACTGTCTTGCTTGTCGATTGTGATCGTTCTTTGGAACGCGTAGTTATTCCCGCATACATTACATCCAATAACGTAAAATACAAAGTTACGTTGTTTGGACATGGCTTGTTCAGGAATAGTACGAATCTGAAAAGCATTGTTCTCGGTGCGAATATTGTAAAAATATGTGACTATGATTTCTCAGGATGCACAAATCTTGAATCAGTAACAGGCGGTTCAGGACTTAAGTCTATTGATACAAGAGCATTCGAAAAGTGCCCGAAGCTTAAAGTCTTTAACATCGCATCAAAGAATCTCGCGAAGATCGGAGCTTTTGCTTTTGCTGCTGACACAGGGCTTAAGACCGTTCAGATAAAGAAGACCACTAAGCTTACAAAGTCCGGTGTGAAGAATTCCATGAAGGGATCTTCGGTCAAGACAGTAAAGGTCAAGAAGTCAAAGGTTAAGAAGTATAAGAAGATCTTCAAAAAGAAGAACTGTGGTAAAAAAGTCAAAGTCAAAAAATAAAGGGGAGGAACTGAAATGAAACAGTTCAAAGTAACATCTGTTCTGCTTTCTGCAGCTATGTGCATGTCTATGGTCATGACACCTGTTTCGGTAATGGCTGATGAGACAACTGCGACTGAGGAAACACAGATCGAAGAGACAGAAAAGCAGGAGACAAAAGAGACTGAAATAACGGCTCCCAAGGAGAAGGAGAAGCCTTCTGTAATGGAAACAGAGAAGCCTTCAGTGAAGGAGACGGAGGAGACTCAGAAAGAAGAACCTGCTGAGACCGAGAAACTGGAACCTGAGGAAACTCAAAAAGAGGAGCCTGCTGAAACAGAAGAACAGAAGCCTTCAGAAGCAGAAGAGACTGAGCCTAAGACTGAAGAAACTGAGGTTAAAGAGCCTGAAACTTCAGAGCAGCCGGCTGCTGAAGCTGAAGATAAGAAAGAGGCTTTAAATGTCTTTGCTTCAGGCAAGTGCGGAAAGAGCCTTACCTGGACGATAAGTGATGATGGCGTATTAACCATCTCCGGTAAAGGCGCTATGTACGATTATTCGGATTACACTGAAAAGTTAGCACCTTGGTTACAAGGGGAAAACTATAATAAAGTCGAAAAGGTCGTTGTTTCCAAGGGTGTAACCACGATCGGAGCTTATGCTTTCTACTATTTGAATGCAACAAGCGTGTCACTCCCGGGCACATTAAAGAGCATAGGACACCATGCATTTAGATATTGTCAGAATCTGATAGAAATAGCTATTCCCTCAAGTGTAACCAGTATAGATGAATATGCATTTACCTGCTGCACAAACCTTATGAAGATCAATCTTCCCCAAGGCTTAACAAAGATCAGTGATGGTACATTCAATTACTGCTATAGCCTTTCTCACATTTCGATACCCGGCAAGGTAAAAACGATCGGTGAAAAGGCTTTCTCAGCCTGCAACACCCTTACGAGCGTCACTATCCCAAATGGCGTAACATTGATCGGTTTCCAGGCTTTTTCTTATTGTGATGAACTGGCAGAGGTTACTATCCCCGCCAGCGTAAAAACGATAAGCGGTCAAGCATTTGTCGGGGACGGAAAATTGGCTAAGCTTAATCTGCCTCTTTTCGGATTGGAAACAATCGGTGAATCCGCGTTTGAAAAATGCTATAGCCTCACATATTTTGTTGTCCCTTTTACCGTTACGGGCATAGGTGACGGTGCTTTTGCATGGTGCACGGGTCTTGGAAATTTCGTTATCGGCGAACACCAGAATTCTATCACCAACCAAAATGCGTTTTATAAATGTGATAATCTGAAAAAAACGGTACATAAAGTAAAAACGAAAGGTGAAACCTTTGTATTTGATGATGCCATTGAGTTAAAGGTTATTAATCCTGCAACAGACGGAACCGGAACGTTAGCGGTAATATCAGTTAATCCTGATCTGGAGACCATAGTAATCCCTGGTGTTATTACAGATAAGGTTGACGAAAATAACAGTTACAAATATAAGGTAACAAGCATACAAACAGGAAAGTATGCACCTTATTACGCTGCGACAACTAAGCTCAAGTCCCTCGTGATTGGTTCCAATGTCGTTTCGATCGAAGACAAGGCATTCTCAGGCTTCCCGAATCTGGTATCCGTTACCGGCGGTGCCGGACTTAAATCCATAGGCACAAGAGCATTCGAGAAGTGCCCAAAGCTTAAAGTATTCAACATAACATCCAAAGCACTGTGGAAGATCGGACCTTTTGCGTTTGCTCTTGATAAGAGTCTCAAGACCGTTCAGGTTAAGAAGACCACGAAGCTTGTCAAATCCGGCGTTAAGAATTCCATGAAGGGTTCTTCAGTCAAGACGGTAAAGGTCAAGAAATCAAAGGTAAAGAAGTACAAGAAGATCTTCAAAAAGAAGAACTGCGGTAAGAAGGTTAAAGTAAAGAAGTAAGATCCGATAAGATCGATAAGAGGGCTGCTCGATGAGCGGCCCTTTTAATATGCGGAAAAATCAAGGCAATTTTATAAGGTTAGTGTATTTTTCTACAGGCAGTAGTAAACTACGTCATGTTGGGTTTTTAGGTATTTATATTATTTGTGGGGGATTACAATGAAACATCTCAAATTAACATCAGCGGTGCTTTCCGCTCTGATGTGCATGTCTATGGTAATGACACCTGTCTCCGTTATTGCAGATGAAACGGAAACACCTTCCGAGACGCAGGCTGTTGAAACAACCGAGGAAAAAGAGCCGGAAGAATCAGACGAGACAGAAGACGAGACAACTGAAACCACTGAAGAAAAGCCGTTGGAATCTGAAGATCAGAATGAGGCTCTTGATGCTTATGTAGCTAAAGGGAAATGCGGTAAAAAAGTAAAGTGGACGCTGGATAAATACGGTACACTTAGGATCACCGGCAAGGGCGCGATGAAGAATTATTCGTCAATAAAGAATACTGATAGTTCTACTGCTCCGTGGTTCAAATATAAAGACAGTATTAGAAAGGTTGTCATTTCCAAGGGCGTGACTACTGTAGGCGAATATGCATTTTATTCTATTTGGGCATTATCTGAAGTATCTTTGCCCAATGGACTGAAATCAATCAACTGTTCTGCTTTCGAAAACTGCCCGATGTTAACAAAGGTTTCTTTACCCAAAAGTCTTAAATCTATTGACGCATATTCGTTCTATGGATGTAGTGGCATTTCTCAAATTGATATTCCTGGCGGTGTGACAAAGATCGGACAAAGTGCTTTTGGGCATTGTTATGCGCTAAAGAGTATTGTCATACCGCAAGGCGTTAAAAGCATAGAAGATTATACTTTTGTAGAGTGTTATGAGTTGGAAAGCGTTACGATTCCTTCAAGTGTAAAGTCGATTGGTTATCATGCGTTTTTCTGGTGCCAGAAACTTAAAACTGTAAATATTCCGATTGCAGGTCTGACCACCATCGGGCGCCAGGCATTTGTCTTTTGCCCGGGCCTTACGAAGATCGATATTCCTCTGTCTGTAACTGAGCTTGCTGAAGAAGCGTTTGTAAACTGTAAAAACCTTGAAGATGTTCAAATTAGCAGCATGCTTGTCGCTATAATGCCGGCTTCTGCTTTTAGTGATTGTCCCAAAAAGAACTTTGTCCGCTATAACTATGCAGCGACCGGGGACGACTTTGAACAGGATGGCTTCGAGTATGTTGTTACATATCCTGCAATTGACGGTACCGGCACGGTAAAGCTTTGTGCTGTTCCTTCCGATAAGGAATCTGTAACTGTCCCGGGCACTGTCGAATTCAAAGGCGTTAAATATAGAGTTTCAAGGATTTCATCTGCAGCATTCAAGAATCACACGGCTTTAAAGAGTGTGGTCATCGGTGAAAATGTAACAGCAATAGACGATACGGCATTTCAGGGTTGCACTAATCTGGTATCTGTAACCGGTGGAAAGAATCTTAAAACCATAGGTGCAAAGGCATTTGTAAATTGCAAGAATCTCAGTGTGTTTAAGATTACTTCCAAAACACTGTCCAAGATCGGTGCATACGCATTTTACGGTGACACAAGCCTTAAGACTTTGTATTTGAAAAATACGGTTAAGCTTACCAAGTCCGGTGTTAAGAAATCGTTAAAGGGATCTTCAGTTAAGACCGTAAAGGTTAAGAAATCCAAGGTTAAGAAGTATAAGAAGATCTTCAAAAAGAAGAATTGCGGTAAAAAGGTCAAAGTCAAGAAATAAACACATAGAGATGGCCGCCGGTATTGCCGGCGGTTTTCTTTTGCCATGTGAAATCTTGAAAGTTTTGTGCTATCATATATTAAACGTGTTTAATAATGGCACAGGTAATGGAACATAAGCAGCGTTTTCGCATATACATAGGCATAAGCATTATCTTTCTTCTGGGGCTTTTGGCGGGAAGTTTCTTTGATCTGCCCGTTGCAAAGGCTCTTTACATAGAGAACTTCATACCGGCCAGGGTCATAAGCTTCGTAGTGGCTTTTGCATTCTTTGAGTCATGTGTTTTCTTCATAGGAGTGTTGTTCAGGCATCTGCTGGTAATGATGGAAAGCCGCGCCAAGAAGATACTCATAACTGTTCTTTTCATATATCTGTTCATATCGACGGCTACGCTGGCAGGAGGGGAGATCCTTAATGATCCGCTGTTCGGTACTCTGTTTGCGGGTGCTGCAGGTACCTTCGGACACAGTTTTTTAGCGGGGCTCATCGTTTGCTGTCCTGTGTTCCTTGCAGGTATCTTTATCAACAGGGAGGAATGCCGCAAAGAAAACATAAGGGTACTGATAAAGCTGATATTCATTATGACCATGGCGTTCCTGCTCACGAAATACTTCAACTGCATGATAATCCGCCCGCATTACTGGCTTACGCTTCAAGGAAACGGTACTGATGTGTACACGGACTGGTACCATGCGGGAAACAGGGGTAGATTTTTGATGTCACTAAAAGACCTGATAACATCTCATCCGGGTTCGTTTACAAGCAGCCACGCAGCCTTTGCAGCACTTTTTCTGGTCGTGTTACCGTCCTGTTCGATCGTTTTCCCTAAGTTGAGGGATAAAGAGCGCCTTCTGATGCTGATCGCAGGCATACTTATCCTGCCCGTGATTTTCTGCAGGCTTATCTCGGGTGAGAACTATCTGTCAGATGTGTGTCTTGGAGCCTGGGCAGGCATGAAGCTCTGCATCTCTTTTAACGGCGTTAAGAAAAAGAAGACATCAAGGCTTAAGTCCCTGTTCAAAGGGGCTCGATGACGGGCTTATGTGCCTTGAAATAAACGGATTCCTTGAATCCCAGCGACTTCATGTATTCAACGGCTTCGCTCATGCATACTCCGAATGTGTCGGGTGTGTGCGAGTCAGAACCGAAGCAAATAAGCTTGCCGCCCATTTCCTTATATCTGTTGATGACGGCAGGGTCGGGGAGATGTCTCGTAAATCCCCTTTCCTTGTGCTTCTGGATGGATTTGGTGTTGATCTCGAGTGCCTTGCCTTTGGAGATAAGAGCCTCGAACATCCTGTCGAATTCTTTAGGGCAGTCCTCGTAAAGCACGAAGTTTTCAAGATTGTCCGTATATCTGTTGATGTAATCGTAGTGTGCAGCAACGTCGTAGTTGTCGCACTTTTCGCACATCTCGGCCATTATGCCGATGTATTCCCTGTGAAGATCCTTCTTGGGGAGCTTGTAGCAATCACGGTCGACATAGAAATCCTTGCCCCTGAACAGGTGATTGCTGAGCAATACAACGTCAAAAGGGTAGGAAGATGCGATCCTGTCGATCTCTTCTGCCACATGAGTCTGATAACCGAATTCAATGCCCATCAGGAGTTCCATTCCGTTTGCGGCAGCCTTTTCGCGCCAAGAAGGGAATGTATTCTCGTATTCTTTAAGGTCAAACATCCAGTTGAGGCCGTCATCGGGGTAGTCGAGCTCGTAATGTTCAGTGATGCCTATGCGGGTGCATCCTGCATTTCTTGCGGCTGCAATGAGTTCGTCTATTGTCTGTCCGGCATCAACGGAGAAGTGCTTTGTGTGGTTATGTCCGTCGGTAATCATAAAAGTCCCTTTATTTCAAAGATTTTATTTTTCTTTATGGTATCATAAGTTCATTAAGAAAGAGGTGATAATATGCCCAAGAAGAAAGAATCCAAGAAGATCAAGACAAGTGAGCTTTTCGCGGATTTCCCGAACCTTTATGAGACAGCGTCTGAAGACGACATGACAGCAACTTTTGAATTTGCCGAAGAATACAAGGCATTCCTCGACGATTCCAAGACAGAGCGTGAATTTGCCGCCAATGCGATTACTGCTGCCCAGGACTTAGGTTTTGTGGACATCGCAACAAAAGACACATTAAAGCCCGGTGACAAGGTCTACCAGAGCATCAAGGGAAAAGGCTTTGCAGCCGCAGTTATCGGCAAGAAAGGCCCTGCTGAAGGATTTAACATCCTCGGTGCCCACATCGATTCACCCAGGCTCGATCTCAAGCCCAATCCCATCTATGAGGACAACGATACCGTTTACTTCAAGACTCACTATTACGGCGGTCTCAAGAAGTATCAGTGGACGACCATCCCTTTGGCTGTACACGGCGTTGTTTTCACAAATGACGGCAAGGCTCACCAGATCGTGGTAGGCGAGAAGGAAGAAGATCCGATTTTCTACATCACGGACCTGCTTCCGCATCTCGGCAATGAGCAGATGACCAAGAAGGCATCTGATTTCATTCCTGCTGAGGATCTCAACGTCGTCATCGGCGGAATTCCCTGCACTGATGACAAGAAGACTCATGAGATCTTCAAGGCAGGCGTTCTGAAAATCCTGTTCGAGCAGTACGGTGTTAAGGAGAAGGATTTCGTCTCTGCGGAGATCGAGATCGTTCCCGCAACACATGCAAGAGATGTCGGCTTTGACCGCGCTTATATCGCCGCATACGGCCACGACGACAAGGTCTGCGCATATCCGGCATTAAGAGCTCTCCTTGCCCAGGAGAAGCCCAAGAAGACCTGTGTATGCCTCCTTACCGATAAGGAGGAGATCGGATCTTACTCTAACTCAGGCGCTACTTCCAACCTTTACGAGAACTTCCTTATGGAAGTATTTGCAAAGGCTGAGGGCGGACTCGATAAGTTCAACATGCTCAAGTTCCGCAAGGCTCTTGCTGCAACAAAGATGCTTTCAACGGACGTAACCACAGCTTACGATCCCAAGTACGCTTCCGTTTTCGAGAAGAACAACACAGCATTCATGTCTCACGGTCTCAAGATCGAGAAGTACACGGGTGCAAGAGGCAAGTCCGGATGCTCTGAGGCTACTGGTGATTTCATCGCTGAGATCACTGACATCTTCGAGAAGAACTCCATCCCGTGGCAGACGGGCGAGCTCGGCCGCATTGATGCAGGCGGCGGCGGAACGATCGCTGCCATCATGGCAAAGCTCGGCATGGACGTTGTCGATATGGGCGTGCCCGTATGGTCAATGCATGCCCCTGTTGAGGTAATCTCCAAGATAGACCTTTACTATCTGTACCTCGGATATAAAGCATTCATCGAGAACATCGGATAATGACTAAGCAGAGAACGGTAGAGTACAAGACTGCGATCAAGAACAGCGTCGGAAGGATTGTTGTCTTCGGACTGCTCGTTATTGCACAGATCATTGGCTTTATCGTTCTTCTTACTTATCTCGGACATAACTTCCCACCGGTTGATATCATCACGCGAGCTGTCGCTCTCATAGTTGCGGTAGGTATCAACGGAAGGGACCACAACGGTGTCTTCAAGCTCATCTGGGTAATAGTCATCCTGATAGTTCCGATCCCGGGACTTCTGTTCTACATGCTCAACAACTTCAGCAGTTCCAAGCATAAGATCAAAAAGCGTCTCGAGACTGTGGACATGATGTTATTCAGTCATCTGAACTATAACGATGACATTTTTGATGAGTTCAAGAAAGAAGATCCCGCTAGATCTTCCAATGCCAAGTATCTGAGAAGATATTATTTCCCGATCTATGAAGGCACGGACATCAAATACTATCCGGTTGCTTACGACTGCTTTAAGGCACAGATCGAGGATATTAAGAAGGCTGAGAAGTTCGTTTATCTCGAATACCACGCTATCGAGACAAAGGTAGCTTTTGAGCCTCTCCATGAAGCGCTTAGGGAAAGGGCAGCGGCAGGCGTTGACTGCAGAGTCCTGTACGATGACGTCGGCTCATCCGTTTTCATCAACCATAATTTCGTAAGGGTTCTGGAGTCTGAAGGCATCAAGTGCAATGCGTTTAATCCCGCGTATCCGCTGCTTTCGCTTTTCATGAATAACCGTGACCACAGAAAGATCACGGTCGTCGACGGCAAGGTGGGCTATACCGGCGGATACAACATCGCAGATGAATATTTCAACATCGTAAATCCGTTCGGACACTGGAAAGACAACGGCATAAGGCTTGAAGGTCCCGCTGTTCAGAGCCTTACCGCGATGTTCGTAGAGATGTGGAACTTTGCCGACCTGAAGCGTAAAGACTATGACATGATGGCTTTTGAAGCCGTTAAGCTGGAGCCGGTGGAGGGCGCATCGGGTTATTGCGTTCCTTACTGCGACAGCCCTTTGGATAACGAACCTGTCGGTGAGAACGTATATCTCAACATGATCAACAACGCGCAGGAATACTGCTGGATCATGTCGCCTTATCTCGTTCTGTCGGACGAGATCGCAAGGGCACTTCAGATCGCTGCAAAGAGAGGTATCGACGTAAGGGTAATGACTCCGGGAATTCCCGATAAGAAGCTCACATACGGCGTTACGAGATCGTACTACAACATGCTCATCAATGCCGGCGTGAAGGTCTACGAATATGCTCCGGGATTCAATCATTCAAAGACGTTCCTGTGCGATGGCAAGTGCGCGGTCGTAGGTACGATAAACCTTGATTTCAGAAGCCTTTACCACCACTTCGAGAATGCGGTTTATATGTACAGGACCGACTGCATTATGGACATAAAGAAGGATTTCGAAGAAACATTTGCCGTGTGCCGTAACGTTACCGATAAATACGGCATCAGGCCTAATCTGTTTGTCAGGTTCTATAAGTCGATATTAAGGCTTGTGGCACCTTTGATGTAAGAAAGTGAGGAAACAATGTCTGTAAGATTCTACAACTGCAGAATTCTTTCGATGAAAGACAGCAACATAACCGAAGGCGAGCTCTGGACCGAGAATGACAGGATCAGTTATATCGGCCCCAAAGCTGATACAACGGGAAAGACTTTTGACCGTGAGATCGACTGCAAGGGAAATATCCTGATGCCCGGTCTCAAGAATGCACACACGCATTCGGCGATGACTTTTTCAAGGTCTCTGGCTGATGAGTACTGCCTCAATGACTGGCTCCACAAGGCGATATTCCCGAGGGAAGCAAAGCTTACTCCCGAGCATGTTTACTGGTTTTCCAAGCTTGCTTATGCCGATTATCTTTCCGGAGGGGTCACGGCATGCTTTGACATGTATTTCCATAAGGAAGAAAATGCAAAAGCTGCAGTGGAAACCGGTTTCAGACATGTTTTCTGCGGAGCAGCCA
>JAEEGJ010012296.1_pt1 | contig 21258 bp, 13 predicted proteins | sample 8958761 | NCBI WGS metagenome assembly JAEEGJ01 (sample SAMN16246546, study PRJNA631951) | gut metagenome | biome: gut microbiome; feature: rumen; material: RS-attached | host: Bos | place: Iran: Karaj | collected 2018-10
CAGTCGCTTTGGTCATTGGCAGAACATTGAGACTGAACACGGGCATCATATAAAGTGGCACGTTGCAACCCCGTCAGTGTGCAAGTGGTTTCATCGACGGTGATTGGCTCGCTCCACTCGCTATCGGAGGCTTTCTTATACTGCACATTCCAAATGCTTTCACCGCCACGGGGAGTCCAAGTCAAAACAGCTTCATTCTCAGTAATTTCATCAACTTCAAGACTTTCCGGAATGAGGCAGACAGGAGCGACATCAACCGTGATATCGTCAATCAAAAAATAGGCGTATGCACTTCCTGTATTGCACATAAAGGCAATATATCTTCCCGATCCGGAATAGTTCTCGAACAATACAGAATATTCCTCAAATCCATCATTATACGTGTTGCTTATGGTCACATCCTGAATCTTCGAGAACGAACTGGCATCGGTTGGACTGTCCATAGTTCCTATCGCAAGCGTTCCCGATGAGCTTTGCACCGCTGCCCAGAAAGTGAGTTGAAGCTTTCTCATTTCATATTCGCTGCTGATTTCCGGCAGAACAGCACACTCGTTGGTTGAACTTGAGGTCTGATAAAAACGCAAACTATGTCCAGAATAGCTGTTGGCTCCATTGCCTCCGTGGGCGTATGGTTGTGATGTTGTGGCAGTGAACACGTATGGATAATAGGTGTAGCTGCCATAGTATCCCGATTGATAGGCGATACGGCTCCAGCACTTCGGGAACGGATTGCTTGAGCTGTAGGGTGAAGTGGTTTGCAAGTTTTCTTCAAAGCCATAACTAAACGGCAGCGACAATGCTCCACAAGCAGTGGTGACGGTAAGATCCGTATTCTGGTTGGTGCTGTAACCCCACTTGCTCTGGTCTTCAGCGCTGCAATAGGCACGCACGTTCACGCTGTATGCCGTAACCGGGGTAAGACCTGTGATGGTATAAGTGGTTGCCGTTTGGTTTTCAAGATGGACGTATGTGTATTCATCGTCGGTGTTTGCTTTATAACGAATGTCCCAAGCGTCTTGGCCCGTAGCTCCAGCCGTCCAACTGAGGGTTATGGAAGCAGATGTTGCTGAAGCAGACAATCCTGAGGGTGCCACACAGGTCGCTGTCGTGGTGAAACTCACCTGATTGCTCCACTGGCTGTAACCGTCCTCTTCGCCGCAGTTTGCCCTCACTTTTATTCTATAGGTGGTCTCAGGTGTCAAATCCTGTAAAGTGTAGGTGTTTACACTTCCAAGGTTGATTTGCGTAACGCCTTCATCGCCAGGATCAAAAGAATAGGCAGTAGAATAGATCAGCTCGTATCCATCGGCATTACCAGTCCAACTTACTGAACCTGTATGTGCCGTATTGGAGTTGGTCACATAACTCAAAGTGGGCTTTTCGCAGGTAGCCGTGGTAGTGAAATCCATGACATCGCTCCAAGAGCTTTCATCGTTACCCAGAATGGATTTCACACGGACATAGTATTTGGTTTCAGGGGTGAGGCCTGTCAATTCTTTTGCAGCAGTGCCGTTGACATTGATTTCCACGACATTCTCAGTGAAACCGTTGTTGGCGGCATATTGCAGCACCCAGTTGGTAGCGGTGCCGTTTTCCGTCCAGCCTATCATGGCAGTACGTCCTGTGATGTTAGTAGCAGTCACATTGGTAGGTCTCGGGCAATTCATCAAGCTGATGCTGATGTTATCGATGGCCGCTGGTGGCTGATTGCCTCCGCTGCCGTCGTTTCGCCACAAAAAGAACATCGTGTAAGTACCTGAAACAGTGGCTTCTGCTGTCTGTGTCTGCCATTCTGTGCTCATATCAAGCTGGTGTCCGCCATCCAAAGCAATCCATGTTGAAGGCGTTGCGCTATAGGTTAGTCCTGAAGGGAGTGTCCCTGCTGTGAAATTCACGTCGCCAGGAGCCAAAATGACACGCATATAGTCGTAGTGAGTTGTTCCAGAACTATTGCTTTCTCCATTGGCTTGCCAATCGAACGACATTGTGTAAGTACCTTGGGCAAAGTTGAAGAGTTTTGACGCAAAAACAACGGTGGTGCTATGACCATATTCGTAGGTCGTTCCTCCGTCTTTTGAGACATACATGGCTTTTGTTCCACCGTTGTTTGTCGTGCTGCCCCAGCACCAGGTGTTGGTTTGGGTACCGTTGGTGAAACCCCAGTCGTTGGTTGTCTCAAAGTTTTGTGAATAGGGCTTGTTCGCATCCACAGTGAGAGCTTCACGAGTAGTGGCGAAAACCGTATTGGCCCATTTGCTCATGTCACCGCCACCGCAGTTGGCACGAACATAAGCATAATAGGTGGTTTGTGCTGTCAGATTAGCCAAAGTCTTGCTGCATTCTGTGACTTGATAGGTTGGCGTAGTGTTTTCATCAGGAACGTCTGTGGCCGTCGTGGTTACATACACATCCCAGTTGCTTTGACCTTCGGCACCTGCAGTCCACGTCAGTGTAGCCGTATGTGCGGCAATGTTAGTGGCTGTGAAGTTCTTAGGCTTGGCGCAAGTGACGGAAGCCATTTCGATGTCCAGAATGATTTGATTTTTGAAGGTTACAGTACCAGATGCGTTCCCGGGATTGGACAAATCATAATTGTCGTAGCCGTCTTTTGAAGCATATAGCGATACGACCCCTGGGTCGCCAGAAGGTGTGAAAACGCGGCATTCCATTCCTTGAGAATAGCCACCTGTTTTGTCGTTTACCACAACGGCCAAATTGTCGCCTGAATAATCAAATGTGGAAGTAAAACTGATTGTAGTCCACCCGTTGGCTGTCATGGTCACGCTCCCGCTGAAGACCAAATCGTTGGAAGAGACCGAAACCCAATCGGAAGAACCAGAAAAGGAACTTTTTTCAGTGTTGACAAGGTAGACATCGTAAGTTCGTATTTTCTCTGTACCACCATTGTAGAAAGCAATGCTGTTGATGGTGCCTGCTCCACCAATCTCTTCAGCAGTATAGATTTGCTGTGTTAGAGAGTACTTGTAGTAGGAATGGCTTGGGAGCCAGGCATTTGTCGTCGTTCCTGAACCAATCGTTACTTCTTCGGCTCTCATTGGAGCCGACAAAAATCCAATCATTCCTATCAATAGGAATAGTTTTGAAAACGTTTTGAAATACATAAAATAAAAGTTTAAAGGTTTGACATTAAGTTCATTACCTCAAAACTTCTGGAAAAATGTTGGAATACCTAAAATGTAGATATTACCCCGATAGGGCATACCTTATAAAAAATAGAATCCCAGCTCCAATTCCCGGAAGCCTTGTTTCGCGACTTGAGGCAGGTCTTCTGACTGAGGCCTCGCGTTTGCCGCCTTCCCGAAAGACTTAGTTTTCAGTGGCTTAGTGGCAGGCGATTGGCCATCACAGCAGCGGGAACTGTCCGGGATTCACACCCGATTCCCTATTGAGTCCGCAAGGGACACCACAAATCGGCGGCAAAATTAGTGCTTTTTCCTTTATGCCCAACAAAAAACAAAATAAAACCTTTCATCAAATCTTTATTCCAAACGATTGATTATTTTTTACCTTTGCAGCCTCAAATACAATTCATTATAACTTTGCCGACAATTGTACCAAACAAACAAATAGAATCAACTATGAAAAAGACAATTAAAATCATCATAATCACACTGCTCTCCCTCATTGCCCTCATTACCATCACTTTAACTGTATTGTTCACCTTTTTCAGAGACGACAATACAAGTGCGGATGAGTCCAAATCCGTCCCCCTCACCCCTGTTACGGAGGAGCCCCAATTCGTCTCCCTCACCCCTGTTTCGGAGGAGTTCGACAGCATAGCCCTCACTACTAATATGAATATGCCCGACAGCATAAGGCGAAACTTGGAGGACTATGATTATCTTGTCAGTCTCGTGGAAATGAACTATGCCCCCTTCAGCGCCATCATGGAGAAAGGTTACGAGCAAGAATATAGGGCTATGAGGAAACAACTTAGACAACAGGTAATTAATGAAGAGATTGGCATAGAAAAAGCAGCCAGCGATTATGTCTTTTGGTTCTATAGTCGATTTGATAAACATATTGGGATATATACGGAAACTTTCGGTAAAACTGCGAATACACTTTTCCCCAAAGACATTGAAATTGTTGACTATGCACCCAAAGCCGTTTCTTGCAAGGTGGATTCCTGCACATGGCTCATTCGTGTTCCTTCATGCGATTTGAGTTTCACGGAAAGGACAAACGATGCTTTCCAGCAATTTGTAGAGTCTGGTTGCGAGAATCTGATTATCGATATTCGTGGTAATGGGGGAGGCGTGAATGTAATTTGGAACAATTATTACGCCGCTCTTTATGACCATCCTAGCAAACCCAATATCACTTGGCTTCGTAATACGCCTGAGAACTTGGAAGCCTGGGAGCGATACGTGGATCCGAATCATCCAAAGAAAGAGTGGATACAGAATTTTTTAAACAGATGCAAATCATCAAAAAAGGAATTCGTAAAAGTGGGTGTATGGACGGGTGATTGTGGACTTCAGACGACAGCTCATATCAACCGGGCTGCCGTTTTGATAGATTGGAATACTGCCAGTGCGGCGGAAAGTCTTGTAACATTTGTTAAGGAGTGTAGCGACCGTGCCAAGGTATATGGCATTTGTAACACCACTGGCTGTGAATTAACAGGCGAATGCGTTTTTGGAGCTTTACCCAATAGCAAAATTGAGTTATTATATGCGACAACAATAGGTTCTATGTTTTATGAGCACGATTTTTCCAATTCACCAGGCATCGCTCCAGACATTATCATTCCTTTGCCCTACGCCACAACGCTCACCGACAACATAGACGAATGGGTGCTGTGGGTGGCTGAGGACTTGAAGCGGTGATTTGGGCATACCTTGTCGATAATCCCAGTTCCAATTCCCGGCGCGACTTGAGGCAGTTTTTTCCCCTTTATGCCCAACAAAAAACAAAACAAAACCTTTCACTAAATCTTTATTCCAAACTATTGATTATTTTTTACCTTTGCAGCCTCAAATACAATTCACTAATGACCACAAAATCCTTTTTTCAAGCATTATTGCTCGCCTTGATGATAGGCATGTCGCCCGTTATGGCAAAAGCACAAATCGTAGACAGAGACCTTACCAACCTTGTTATCTTCATGCGTTTCGCCGATGATGCGGAAATCACGCATTCGTTTGATGACATTGACACCATGTTCAACGGAAAGGCATCTGGGTATCTCAGCGTTTATAATTTCTATAAGACGATGACATACGACCATATCCATTACAGCACGGTCTATACCAACAACATACAAAATGGTAACATCGTCTCGTATCAGGACACGAAACCTCGTGGCTATTTCGAGCCTTATAGCCCGTCTAATCCTATTGGCTATCAAGAGGATGAGCAGGTGATGATAGGCATCAGTAGGAGAGAAGCCGAGTTGTTGGCCCGTGCGTTCCGTTATGTGGATTCGCTTCATTTGGTCGACGATGACGTTGTCCTTGATGGTGACGGCGACGGTTTTATCGACAATGTGAGTTTTGTCGTTAAGGGAGGCACTGGTGCATGGGCATCCATACTTTGGCCCCACATGGAGTATTTCCCTCACGACTCCATCGACCATCCTGTTGTAGTCAATGGAATCAAGCCCAACACGTTCAATCTTGAGTTTGAAGGTGCTCCTCAATATTTCTCTGCCCATGTGTTCAGGCACGAGATGGGACATTCGCTGAACCTTCCCGACCTTTATCATTATTATAATTATACCGATGTGTCGCCCGCGGGTTCTTGGGATATGATGTGCTACAATTATGGGCCGAATCATACGGCTGCCATTTATAAGAACAAGATTCTTCATGTGTCGGACGACCCCATAGAAATCACCGAAGACGGCGACTACACGTTGAAGAGCGTTGGCACAAGCCAGTCGCAGAACTGTTATTACATCAGATCGGCCATCGACAGCACCCAGTGGTATGTGCTGGAGTATCGTAACAAACAAGATCTTTTCGAAGAAAGTATCCCTGGCACTGGACTTATCGTGGCGCGTTGGGACGATGCCATCCCGCTCGATTATTTCGGAATGTTCGCCAATGGCTTTTTTGACAACCACACTGTAATGCATCAGTATTGGATTTTCCGTCCCAATAGCAACAGCGACATCCAAAATGGTGACTTGAACCGTGCGCATTTCAGCTACGCTACAGGTCGCACTGCATTTGGTCCCAACACCAATCCGCATCCTTATCTTAACGATGGCACGCCTGAGGAAAGCTTTGAGATTACCAACATCCATGAAAACGGCAACCAGCTGACGTTCCACGTTCATTTCTTTGAAGATGCCATCGATGACCATCAATTTGAAGGCCAGCAATGTGATGAGCGCCTTGCCGTGCATCCCAATCCGACCAGCGATAAGTTGGTTGTGGAAGGTCAGGAAATGCAACGTGTGGAGTTGTTCAATACCTTGGGCCAGTGTGTGTTGACCCATGAGGTTGAGCAGAGTGAACATGCTGAAATCTCGCTTGCCGACCTTCCTGCGGGTGTCTATTTGCTTCGCGTTTTGAAGGACGGAGGCTCGTTCAGTGTGCAAAAGGTGGTGAAGTCTCAGCGTTAATTCATAATAAATCCATAAGAATACCGTTTTCATATCGTTGCTTGGCACGAATTTTTAGTTTTTCTGCCGAGCATAAAGGAGAATGTTGTATTTTCGTCAAAAATTTTGACCTATGAAATCACGATGGAAACTTGGCATGGTATGGACTGCGGTGTTTTTGTTAACCCTTTCCGTATCAGCGCAAAAGCATATAGAAAACTACGATCCTGAAGCCCTTTTCAACGATGGCGTTTTGCTCTTTCAGAACCAAGAATATGGTGCTGCTCTTTCCACATTTGCCCAATATCGCGCTCAAGCCGCCGATGCCAAGTCGCAGCGTTGCGTCGATGCGCAGTATTACGAGGCGGTTAGCGCGCTCTATCTCGGTCATGCCGACGGCCCTGCCAAAGTCATGCAGTTTGTAAACGACAATCCAGGCAGCACCTGGGCACGCCATGCCAATTTCTTGTATGCCAACAATTTGTTCCAAAGCAAGAAATACAAAGAGGCTTTGGCCATTTACGAAAAGACGGATGGCATGTCGCTCACAACCGACGAGGCCCAGCAGATGCAGTTCAACATGGGCTATGCCTATTTCCAATCTGGCGACTTGGACAAGGCCATGCCTTTGTTCCACGGCCTGATGATGAATGACGGCAAGTATAAGGACTCGGCACGTTATTATTATGCTCACATCCATTATGTTAAGGAGAAGTATAATGAGGCTTTGGACAACTTCCGCCGCCTGCGTTCGCATAAGGACTATGCCAATGTGGTGCCGTCTTATATCATGCAAATCGGATACCTCAAAGGCGATTACCAGTCGGTGATAGAGGAAGGTCCCGAGTATATCCGCAAGGCCGACAAGAAACGTAAGGCTGAGATGGCGCAGATTGTCGCCGATGCCTATTTCCAGCAAAAGGATTACGACAAGGCTTTGGAATATTATCAGATCTACACGAAGAACCTGACACGTGGCATGTCGCGTCAGGCCTATTATCAGATGGGTGTCAGCAAGATGATGAAAGGCAACTACAAGGCCGCCATCAGCGACTTGCAGAAGGTGGCAGGCAACACCGATATTTTGGCACAATACGCCTCGTATTATCTGGCATCGTGCTACGCCAAGACCGACGAACTGAAATATGCCCGCAGCGCATTCTACAATGCCTATTCTGCTGGCTTCGACAAGGAGCTGGCAGAAGAAGCCCTGTTCGACTATGCCCGACTGAGCCTCATCCCAGGTGCCGACCCGTTTAACGAAGCCGTGGGTTTGCTTGACAACTTCCTCGCTGAGCATCCCAACTCGGAACGCAAAGCCGAAGCCGAGGAAATGGCCATCTATTTGCTGCTCAATGCGAAAGAAAACGATGAAGCCCTCGACCGCCTCGAATCCATGAAGAACAAAAGCCAAGAGTTGCAAACGGTTTACAACGACTTGTTGTATGCCACGGGTATCGATAATTTCCAAAAAGGCTACTACGACAAGGCGCAGGTGTATTTCTCCAAGATTATGAATAGCAAGCAGTCGGCTACCAACAAGGCCGAAGCCTGTTTCTGGATGGGCGAGTCAGCCTATCAGATGGGCGACCTCAACAAGGCAGGCAAATACCTGACCCAGTTCAAGGGCATGAGTGCCGCTTCGAGTCTGCCCGAATACAGCCTCGCCGACTATGACTTGGGCTACATCTATTACCAAAAGCCTGATTATGATGCCGCAGCCGAGCGTTTCAGGAGTTTTATCCGTCTCGCCGACGACAGGCAACAGAACGACCTCAAGACGGATGCTTACATCCGCCTCGGCGACTGCTTCTTCATGGAACGGAGCTACGATAAGGCCATCAACTATTACGACCTTGCCACGCGCATCGGCAAGCGCAACGCCGACTACGCCCTCTATCAGCAGAGCCTTTGCTATGGCGCCAAAGGCAATGCCAACCAAAAGATTACCATGCTTAACGATATGCTGGAAGCCTATCCGAGCACACCTTATTATGAACAGGCATTGTTTGAGATTGGTAACACCTATCTCGTCCACGGCGACAAACGCTCGGCCATTTCCAGTTTCAACCGTCTCATCAAGGACCGCCCGCGCTCAAGTTATACACGTCAAGCCATGATGAAGGTGGGCATGATTTACTATAACAACAACCAATACGACCAAGCCTTGACCAATTTGAAGAACTTGGTGGCCACTTATCCCAACACCGATGAGTCGCGTGAGGCTTTGAGCATTATCCGCAGTATCTATATGGAACAGAATAACTTGGATGAGTATTTCGGTTATGTCAACGCCAACGGCGGCCAGGTGAAAGTGACCCAACAAGACTCTTTGGCCTTCGCCAATGCGGAGGGCTTCTATCTTGACGGTCAGTACCAAAAGGCCCAGACCGCTTTGCAGTATTACTTTGACAACTTTAGCCGAGGTGCCTATCTGCTGAAGGCGCATTATTACGCATACGAATGCGCTGAAAGGGTAGGGACGGAAGACCAAGTCATCACACACCTTAATTATATATTGTCACAGCCCGACAACGACTACACCGACAACGCCCTGCTGAAGATGGCCCGCATCGAATACGAAAAGGGTAATTACAAGAAGGCGGGCGAATACTATGAGCGCCTGTCGCGCATCACCGAGGAGCCACTCAAACGTCTTGAGGCCCTTGAAGGCAGCATGAAGAGCAACTTCTTCCTCGGCAACTACGACAAAGCCATTGAGATGGGGGAGAGCCTGCGCCAGTCGCGCGACTTGACCGACGACCAAGTCAACCAAATCAACCATATTGTGGGCAAGTCGTACTACGAGAAGGGTAACTATAATGCCGCCATTGAAAAACTCGACAAGAGCGCTCGCAACGACAAGTCGGTGTATGGTGCTGAGAGTGCCTATTACTCTGCAATGGCCTCCATCAAGCTGAAACAATATGATGAAGCCGAGAACAAAGTGTTCAACATCTCGGACAACTTCTCGAAATACGATTACTGGGTTGCCAAGTCGTTCATCGCGCTGGCGGATGTGTATGTGGCCAAGGAGAACTACTTCCAAGCCAAGGAAACGCTCCGCAGTGTCATCGACAACTACAAAGGCAACGACCTGAAACAAGAAGCCCGCGCCAAACTCGCCGAGGTGGAACGCAAGGAACCCAAGGTGAGCAACAGCAACGGCATCGAACCCATAGAACCAGAATAAGTCCCGTAGGGACGCCACATCACAAAGCAGGCGACATAAGTCCCTGCTCTAACAAAAAGAAAGATGAAAAGACACATCATAATAGCAATCCTGGCCCTCCTGGCCATCCCATCTTTAGCCCAACACGACGAACAAGTCACCGTGGAAGGCAAATATCGTCCCAAGGTGAACAAGGTGAGCAAACTCCAACTCACCCCACAGACCCCTCAACCCTCGTATAACTTCCCCAGCTCGGAAGTCAACCCGATGGACGCCAAGCAGAAGTTCGCCATTGACTTGGAGAAGATAGCTCCGACAGGTTATGCCGCCAAAAACGACAAACTCGTCACCCCGACACAAAACTTCCTTATGGCGGGCATCGGCACACGACTCTCTCCGCTGTTCCTCTACAATCACAACTCCATGCTGACTAAGACTCTCGGCTTGGGTGTGGGCATCAAACATGCCTCCTCGTGGGTTAACATGAAGGACTACGCGCCTTCGAACTATATGAACAACGCTTTCGACATTAACCTTTCGACCAGTAAAATCGATGGCTTGCAGTTAGAGGGTGGCGTGTATTTCAAGAACGACAGGTATCATTTCTATGGCATCAATCTGGCGGAAAACCCGCTGACCGATGAGCAAATCGAGGATTTTGCCCCTAAGATTACCTACAACAGGGTGGGAGGACATATCGGACTGGCTTCCACTACCACCCGTGTTAGGGAACTGAATCATGCGGCCCATTTGGACTATATGTATTTGTTCAACAGAGAGCACGCTGTCGATTTCGGCTATACGCTCGGCTATGCCAACAACTTCTGGGGTGACAAGAGTCATCCGCAAAACATTGGCGTCGATTTGGGCTTCCAGTATGACTATTGCATGGGACAAGGTGATAATCCCTTTGTAGTCAGTCGTATCTTGTTCAAGGTCAATCCGTTCTTCGAGATGGATGGTGAGTTCTATCGCCTGCATCTCGGTGTGCGTTTGGATGGAGCCACAAAAGGGTCGGAAGAGGATAAGTTCTTGGCCGTTCGTCCAGACGTAAGCGGCAGTTTGTTTGTCCTCAACAAAAAGTTGGAGTTCTATGCAGGTTTGAATGGCGGCCGCAAACTACTGCGTTTCAGCGATGTCGTTGACGACAATCCCTTCCTTTCGCCGATGTGCAACCCTTCTTTAGGGGTCGTAAACGTGAAACTCGGCTTTGAAGGCGGTGTGCGCACCAATATCATGGAGATTGTTGATTTGCATTTGGGTGTGCGCTATCGTCTTACCGACAACGACCCGCTGTTTGTGTACCACATCCCCGATGCGATGACATTCCCTTCGGGCATGGATCCGGTTCTTAATTCCTTCGATCTTGTTTATGACGAGACCCAACTGGTGACCGTTTTGGCCGATGTCCGCGTCAAGTTGCGCAACAGCCTCACCGCCGATTTGGGTTTTGCCTATAATAGCTGCAAGCCCACCAATGAGGAATATGCTTGGTATCGTCCCACGACGGAAGGCAAGCTGAAGCTGACATATGACTTCAACGACAAACTGTCCTTCAATACGACTTTCCTCTATCAGGGAGGCCGCTATGCCAAGGTGTGGGATGGCGTGGTCGATTGGCAAAACTTCAATTTCGAAGCTAAAAAGCTGAAGGATGTCTTCGACCTCAGTATCGGTGCCGATTACAAGGTGAACGACCAAATCTCGGCTTTTGCGCTGTTGGATAATGTGGCACACCAGAAGTACATGCTGTACTACAATTATCCCGTCACAGGCATCCAATTCTACGCCGGCGTGAAGCTAAGATTTTGATTTTTTAAACATGAATTATCAGTAATTTATCACGAATTTTCCAGAAATTGTTTCTGAAAATTCGCGATTGATTCGTGGGAAATTCGTGTATAAAGACAAAAAGCCTTAGAAGCCCTAAAAAGCCGCTCATTTAATAAATTGTTTTCTGCTTCTTTTGATGTGAGAAAAAACGGACTTTTTCAAAATTTGCCCGTTTTTAGCCTCATAGAGCCGTTTTGGGCTGAAAATAAATTTTTCAACTTTTTGAGTATTGTACCGAAAAATTGTGTATCTTTGCACCTTTAATTGAAAATAGCAAATTATCTGAAAATGACTGAAGAAGAAAAAAGAGAATTGGCAAGCGAAGAATATGGTGCCAGTAAAATCCAGGTCCTCGAAGGCTTGGAGGCCGTGCGCAAACGTCCGGCCATGTATATCGGCGATGTCCATTTCCGGGGCTTGCATCATTTGGTATATGAAGTGGTTGACAACTCCATCGACGAGGCTATGGCGGGCTATTGCGACAAAATCGATGTCCGCATCCTGCCTGGCAACGCCATCAGCGTCCTTGATAATGGTCGTGGTATTCCCACGGGTATGCACCCCAAGGAACACCGTTCCGCTTTGGAAGTGGTGTTGACTGTGCTGCACGCTGGCGGTAAGTTCGATAAGGGTTCTTATAAGGTTTCTGGCGGTCTGCACGGCGTGGGCGTCAGCTGCGTGAACGCATTGTCAACGCACCTTACCGCTGAGGTTTACCGCGAAGGCCAGATTTTCAAGCAGGAATATGAGTGTGGTAAGCCGCTTTACGACGTGAAAGTGGTAGGTACGACCGACATGAACGGTACCCGCATCACCTTCCAGCCCGATGGAAGCATCTTCCAGACTACTGAATACGACTACAGTACTTTAGCCAACCGTATGCGCGAGTTGGCTTACCTCAACCATGGCATCACCATCGTCCTCACCGACGAGCGTGAGAAGATGGAAAATGGCGAGTTCCGCAGCGAGACCTTCTATTCCGAGAATGGCCTCATCGACTTCATCGCTTACCTCGATGCCAACCGCGAGAAGCTCATCCCCGAGCCGATTTACATTAGCGGAGAGAGAAATAATGTGCCGGTCGAGATTGCTTTGGAATACAACAACGAGTACAAGGAAAACCTGCACTCTTATGTCAACAATATCAACACTATCGAGGGTGGTACCCATCTGCAAGGTTTCCGTTCGGGCTTGACGCGCTCGTTCAATGCCTACGCCGAAAAGAGCGGTCTGCTGGAGAAGTTAGAGAAGCTGAAGGTGAAGATTTCGCCCGACGACTTCCGTGAAGGCCTTACCGCCGTCATCTCGGTGAAGGTGCCGGAACCGCAGTTTGAGGGTCAGACCAAGACCAAACTCGGCAATGATGAGGTGATGGGTATCGTCAACTCCATCGTGGGTCAGCAACTCTCCGATTATCTGGAGGAGCATCCCAAAGAAGCCAAGACCATCTTCGACAAGGTGACCTTGGCCGCCCAAGCCCGTCAAGCGGCGCGCAACGCTCGTGAGAAAGTGCAGCGCAAAGGTGCGCTTTCAGGCTTTAGTTTGCCTGGCAAATTGGCAGACTGCTCCGAGCGTGACCCCTCCAAGACCGAGCTTTACCTCGTTGAGGGTGACTCCGCAGGCGGTTCCGCCAAGCAAGGCCGCGACCGTAACTTCCAGGCTATCCTTCCATTGCGTGGTAAGATTTTGAACGTGGAGAAGGCCATGGAACATCGCGTGTTCGACAGCGAGGAAATCAAGAACATCTACACTGCTTTGGGTGTGACCATCGGTACTGAAGAAGACAGCAAAGCCTTGAACCTCGAGAAACTGCGTTACCACAAAGTCATCATCATGACCGATGCTGATGTTGACGGTAGCCACATCACCACGCTGATTCTGACCTTCTTCTTCCGCTACATGCGCGAGTTGATCGAGAACGGTTACGTCTATTGCGCCACACCGCCTTTGTACCTCATTAAGCGTGGCACCAAGCCTGTGCGTTACTGCTGGACCGACGAGGAACGCTTCGCCAGCATGGCGGAGTTGACCAAGAACGGTACGGTGAGCGGCTATGATGTGCAACGTTACAAAGGTCTCGGTGAAATGAATCCTGAGCAACTTTGGGAAACCACCATGGACCCTGCGCACCGCACGCTGCGTCAGGTGACCATCGAGAACGCCATGGAGGCCGACCACATCTTCTCCATGCTGATGGGCGACGAGGTGGCCCCGCGCCGCGAGTTTATCGAGCAGAACGCCACTTACGCGAATATCGATGCGTAATGGCTGCCAATCAATTGGTTAATAAAATAAGGAGAGCTCTGGCTCTCCTTTTTTGTTGTTTGGTTTTATGCGAATCTAAAAGTTGAAGATTTTGTCGAAAAAGCAAGCGTTTCCCGAAAAGATGTGTATCTTTGCGGTCGTAATCAAGAAAAGAAACGCCATGTTTACAGAATCAGAATTAAGGCCATATACCATTGAAGAGATTAATGCAAGAATTGACCAAGCCGAAAGGGAATCTGCTTTAGGCTTGGGAATTGATACTGAAGAAATGCTCCGTGAAATGGATGAAGAATTAAGCCGTGAAGAAAAACTTGAGATGGCTGCGACACTATGAAAGTGATTTGGTTACCGCAGGCAAGAAAAGAAGTGCGACGCATAGGCAATTACATTCGTCGCCAGTTCGGGCAGTTGAGTTATGAAAAATTCAAGCAAGAGATTCGTGAGATATCTCATTTGCTTGGCACAAATCCCAACATAGGCATTGTAGAACCTTTGTTAGCAGAACGGACTGTAGAATATCATAGCCTTGTGATGAATGAGTTGAACAAAATCATCTATTTCATCAAAGACGACCACATTGAAGTCGCTGACTTTTGGGATGTAAGACGCGAACCAAGTAAATTGGCCGCGCGAGTCAAATAGCCATACATCATTTATAAACGGAATCACCCCTCTGCCGCGAATTTATCGAGCAGAACGCCACTTACGCGAATATTGATGCGTAATCGTTGAAAGTCAAGTGAATAATGGAAAAGGAGAGCCATATGACTCTCCTTTTTTTGATGCCTAATTTTAAAAAGCCACCCTTCAACTCCTTCCGATGACACGGAATCCCAGAGTTTTCGAGGGTGGCTTTGAGGGTTATACGCTATTACACTTAAATGGGATTATTCCACGGAACGCACAGGACGGACAGAAAGACCTGCGTAGCGGTTGCCGGCGTTGCCTCCTGCGTCAACAGCGCCCGAACCAAAGCCTAAATGCTCCCCACAATCCGGGCGCCCACAGAGCGAACTCGACCAATAATCGCCTCCCCAATACTGACCATAGAGGAAGGTGTGGGCGGCAGGCAGGAAAATACTGTTGCCGTTTTCCGAAGTGAAGATTCTACCACTCACAGCATTTTGCCTAATCCACGTGCTGGTGGTGTTGTCCACCAGTTCTTTACATTCCTCAAGGGTGGGCATGCGCCAGCCATTGCCCCAGTTGGCCGTGGCAGCATCATCGTCTGGTTGCAAAATGACCAGTTCGTCTGAATAACCGTTGTAACCATAGTTAGCGTCGTTACAATACTTGGTAATGGTGTTTTCACTGCCGTTGCAATACTTGTAAGTGCTCCATTCGTAAGTGGCCTTTGTCGTAGTTTCGCCCCATGCGAAGTAACCACCTAAGTCTTCAGGCATTTCGGCACCTACATTACAGGTGGCCCACAATGTTCCACTTGGCAAACCAAGGTCAATGTAGTCGTGACCGTTGTAAGTACCATTTCCGCTCGGTCTTTCCTCAGTGGTAAATTTTTTATCCGCACCATAATAATAGTCAGAGCCTTTTTTGGCGTATGCCCGGACATGATAAACCGTATTGTGATTCAGTTCAGTAAGTTTACAGGTGAAAGGCTCGTTCCATTGGGCGGTGGAAAGATGCTCTTCACTTGCCGTTGGGTTTTCTTGGAAACCCCAGCATACGCCCAACTCCTCAAGTGTAACACCTTCGCTTACAACGACCTCAGCTCCACAAACTGCGGTTTTTGTAGTGATGTTAGAAGGTGTAATAGTGGTAACAGTTACCGTTACGTTCTCATCATTATTAGGTTCATCTTCCGGTTTATTACATCCTGCGGTAAAAACCACTGCCATCATTAGCATTACGGCTGCTACTGCCTTCAGCATTTTGTTCATATTGGTTAAATTAGGTATTAAAAGTTGTTCAAATTTGTTGACAATAAATGGTGTTCGAAAAAACACAGCAAAAGGGTGTCTTCTCATCATTCTTAGTAATAGATTGCAAAGATACATATTTTTTTATTCTCCCTCTTGCAAAGTTCAAATTAAATAGTGACCTTTGCCCAATAAATTTTTCACTATGCAAACATTCAAAAAAGGAGAGAAGATTGGCAAATATGTCATCAACTCGTTCATAAAGAAAGGCGCTGTGGCTGAATCATATACGGTGCTCGGCCCCGACGACATGATGTATTTCATGAAGATTTACGAACTCCAACGCATCCCTCATGAGCAGCTTTTTGAAGGGAAGGAGGTCTACGAAATCCAACTTTGCAAGGAACTCAACACCGACGACAACGCCAATGTAGTTCGCTATGTCGACAACGGCGAAGTGAAAAAGAGCAATGTCGTCTACCATTACTTGGTCACTGAATTCTATCGTGGCATGTTGCTGTTGGATGCCGTGCGGCAGGATGGCCGCTTCGACCTTGAAGATGCCGTACAAATCACACTTTGTGTGCTGAGTGGTCTATCGTTTATCCATTCCCGTGCGTTGATACACAACGATATACGGCCTTCAAACATCATGCTTCAGGAATTAGACGATGGTATGCTGATGCCCACCATCATCGACTTGGGTCATATTTCCTATATGGTCAAGGGTCGTCCCACCTTTGCTGACGAAGACTTGATGCCATACTTCCGTGCCCCTGAGACCTTTCGCTCCGTTTATACGGTGAAGAGCGACATCTTCTCAACGGGTGCGCTCCTTTATTTCTTGATGTTCGGCAAGTCGCCGTGGGAGGAGATGGATTTGCGAACCCTTAACGGCGACAAGAAAAAGATTGCCGATGCGGTGAAGAAAGCGAGAAAACAAGACCTCATTTTGGAAACTGATGAGGTGAAACTGCCTGATTATATGAAGGCTATCTTGCTGAAAGCCTTGGCCAAAAAACCTGAGGACCGTTTCGGATCGGCTGCAGAGTTTGCTCAAGACTTGATGGAAAAAGTGATGCCTGAGTTGGCGAAGAGGATGGAGGAAAACGAGACAAATGCACAACAAACCGAAGAACATGACCAAGTCAACGCGGGGCCGGTGATTACCTTCAAGAAAGGCTCTGGCAGTGGCTTCGACAATGTGACGGGTCGCGACGAGTTGAAGGAACAGCTGCGAAAGGAGGTACTCTTCGCTTTGCACAATCCCGAAAAAGCTAAGCTCTACAAGTTGCCGGCCATCAATGGCGTGTTGCTGTATGGTCCTCCTGGATGCGGGAAAAGCCTTGTCCTTGAGAGCTTTGCAGAGGAATTGGGCTTCAATTACTCCATCATCAAGGGCGTTGAGATGGGCCATATCTATCAGGATGGTGTGCTCGACAACTTGCAACGCATCTTCGATGCCGCCGAAATCAAGTCACCATTCGTGCTTTGCTTTGACGAATTAGAGTTTGTAGCGCCCAATCCCAATTCGGATGGGGAAGAAGGCAACATCACGCCACAGATTTCGGCTTTCTTCGGGATGCTGAACAACTGCTCAAGTAAGGGCATCCTCGTGGTGGCTACCACCAACCGCCCCGACCTCATCGACCAGGCCATCATGCGCGTGGGCTGCTTCGACCGTGTGTTTTTTGTGCCTCAGCCTGACTTTGAGGCGCGTAAGGACATCTTCATGGACCACTTGAAAGACCGTCCCTGCGAGGAACTTGATTTTGACGAGTTAGCCAAGATGTCGGACGACTTCAATGCGGGCGACATCACTGAGGCCGTCAACGAAGCAGCCATGACTGCCGCCTACAACGACGTGCCGATTTCGCAGAAAATCCTCGTCGACGTGCTGAAATACAAGAACCCGACCTATTCTACCAAGACACGCATTGGTTTCAACAAATGCTGATTGTTATGAATGTCAAAGGGGTGGTATCGAAATATTTGAAGTCGCAAGGCATTGTCGCGACCAAAAACGCGCTGGGCCTTAATTTTACATACGAGGGCTGGAATTTCCTTTTTTGGAACGATGCTGACGACCCTCAGTTTTTCCGCCTGACCCTGCCGGGTGTCTTCGATGTGACGGACGATAACTTCGCCAATGCCATCATGGCGTGCAACAACATCAACTGGAACTATAAGGTGGTGAAGGCGGTGCTTTACGATTATGAGGACGGCAAGGAAAAAGGCGCCTCGGTGTGGATGTGTTATGAGCAGGTTCTGGATGCAAACCCTCAAATTGACGAGCTCGTCCTTCGGGCAATCCACAGCCTCATTGCTGCCGCCGAAGCGTTTACTAATGAAATGGTTGAGGAGTGAGTTTCCCTTCGGGAATGGAAGGAAATATGACTTGTAAAAGCGGCGGCTAAAGGATATCACAAGTCAGTAGGAACATGAAGCTGCCGCGATTTGAAACGATGACAACACGCCATTTCCGAAGGGAATCTAAATATGAATCTTGAAACTACAATAATATGAAAATCAAATTCTTACTAATGTCAATGCTCTTAGCAAACTTGGCTGTCGCGCAGTATGCTCCCGCTGGCGACAAAATCAAAACGAAATGGGCCGCCGAAGTCTCGCCTGAAAACGCCTTGCCCGAATATCCCCGCCCAATGATGGTGCGCCCCGAATGGAAGAACCTCAACGGCTTGTGGCAATATGCCATCACACCGAAAGGGGAGAGGGCTCCAAAACAATATGAGGGCGACATCCTTGTGCCGTTCTGCATCGAGTCGTCGTTGTCGGGTGTGCAAAAGGAGGTGGGTCCCGACAAAGCCCTGTGGTATCAGAAATCGTTTACAATACCTGCCAACTGGAAAGGTGGTCGTATCTTGCTGCATTTCGGTGCCGTCGACTGGATGACGGATGTTTGGGTGAACGACATCAAAGTTGGCTCGCACACAGGTGGTTACACGCCATTTACCTTCGAGATTACCCAAGCGCTGCAAGGGAAACAAAATTCGTTGTCGGTCCGCGTTTGGGACCCCACGGATAGCAGCTATATCCCGCATGGAAAACAAGTGTTGAAGCCCCAAGGCATCTTTTACACTTCGGTGACTGGCATCTGGCAGACCGTTTGGCTTGAATTTGTGCCCGAGGATTATATCCAAAACTTGGTTACCACTCCCGATTTGGAGAAAGGCACGGTGAGCGTGGCAGTGGAGTTTTCCAACCTGACCAAAGATGACCTTTATCAAGTCGAAGTGTCGTTTGAAGGTCAACCCGTGGCATCGGGCAAGTCCATCAACGGACAGCCTGTCGAGGTGAATATGCCTGAGCATTTCTTCTGTTGGACGCCCGACCATCCTTTTCTTTATGACATGAAAGTCAAGGTGTTGCGCAAGGGAAAAGTAATCGATGAAGTGGACAGCTATTTCGCCATGCGTAGCTTTGGCACCAAGAGCGACGAACATGGTATTGTGCGCCTCACTTTGAACGGCCAGCCTATCTTCCATTTCGGCCCGCTCGATCAAGGCTGGTGGCCCGATGGCCTTTACACGGCTCCCACCGACGAGGCTTTGTCCTATGATGTTCAGAAAACCAAAGACTTGGGCTTTAATATGATTCGCAAGCATGTGAAGGTGGAACCTGCTCGTTGGTACTACCATTGCGACCGCATCGGTATCATCGTTTGGCAGGATATGCCCAGCGGTGGACGTAGCCCAGAATGGCAGAGGAACCAATATTACCAAGGCCCCGAAAGTCTGCGCACACCTGAGTCGGAGGCATGTTATAAGAAAGAGTGGACGGAAATCATCAATAGCCTGAAGTCGGTGCCGTGCATTGGCGTTTGGGTGCCGTTCAATGAGGCTTGGGGACAATTCAAGACTCCTGAAATCGTTGAGATGACCAAGAAACTCGACCCAACGCGTTTGGTGAATCCTGCTTCGGGTGGCAACTTCTACACTTGTGGCGACATCCTCGATGTGCACAATTATCCCAATCCGAAACTGGGACTTTACGACCCGACCCGCGCCACAGTGCTTGGCGAATATGGCGGCATCGGGCGCAAGGTGGAAGGTCACACATGGGTGAAAGACCAGGGCTGGGGTTATGTTGAGTTTGATACTGAAGAGAAGGTGACTGATACCTATGTTGAATATGCCAACCTGCTGTATAAGATGGCCTTCCAAGGCTTTTCGGCAGCAGTCTACACACAGACCACCGACTGTGAAACAGAGCTCAACGGCTTGATGACCTACGACCGAGCGGTTGTCAAATTAGACGAAAACCGGTTGCTACAAATCAATAGAAAAATCAGCCATGCGTTGGCTGAATAAAACAACAAAGGTGTGCCAGCAATGACACACCTTTGTTCGTATTATGAAATCTCAGATTTCTTATTTGGCCTTACCAGTGATGGTGATGCGGGTGCCAGCAGAAGGATTGGTGACATCGGCATGGGTGATGTTGATGGCGTGCAGTTTGCCATTGGCTTCCTTGACGATCAGCAGGTCATGGTAGTCTCGACTTGCGGGGTTGCAGTCGACATTCTTGTAATCATCGATCGGTCTGCCTGTTTCGGCCAGTTGAATGTAATAGTTGTTCAAGTCAACGTCAGTAACAATGTTGGCAAAGTCTTGGTCGCCGTTTTCAACCAGATAAAGGGTGCTGCCTTCAGCAGGATGGATGTGGGTGAAGGGAGATTTGTTGTTGTAGGGATCCCAAACGAGGCCGTAGGCGGAGAGGTCTTGCACATTGTGACCAGTCTTAACCCAAGTGATGGGCTCAATCTCCAGAGTAATGGCGGGTTGGTTGATGTTCAGGTTGAGGGTATAGGAATTGGTCTTGCCATCAACATCGGTAACGGTACCAGTGATGGAGACTTTACCGACTAAATCTCTGGTGTTGGTGAAGTTGAAGTTCAGACCTTCTTGATGGTCATACTCAGTGCCACTGATTACATAAGTGGAGTCTCTTGATTCAATCAGTGTGCCATCCATTTCATAAAGCGAGGCAGCAAGATTAAACTTGGACAGTTCTTTCTGGGTTTGGCTGTTGGAAGCAGCATGGAAGCCAATCTTGTAGTTTACGCCGAGGTCAACAGTTTGACCGTCATACACATAGTCTTCGCCCGTCATGACAGCGATTGAAGGCTCCGGATGTTCAATGGTTTTTACGCAGCTTGCCATGAAAGCAACGCTTGCGAAGCACACGAGTGCTAATGCTAATTTCTTCATTTTTTAATGATTTTAGTTAGTAATTAGGTTATTTGTTTAAAAGTTTTCTTTCAAAGAACGTGGCAAAGATAATCAAATACTTTGCCAAACTGTTCAAAACTGACAAAAAAAATAGAAAAAGCCTGTTTTTGGGCAGGCTTTTCCTTTTTTAATGTAGTTTCATTACTTTCGATTAGTCTTCAACGATTGCTTCGTTCGGGCAAGCGCCGGCGCAAGTGCCGCAACCAACGCAGGTGTCAGGATCGATGACATAGATGTCGCCTTCTGAAATAGCGCCCACGGGGCATTCGTCAATACATGTGCCGC
>JAEEGJ010012297.1_pt1 | contig 21254 bp, 19 predicted proteins | sample 8958761 | NCBI WGS metagenome assembly JAEEGJ01 (sample SAMN16246546, study PRJNA631951) | gut metagenome | biome: gut microbiome; feature: rumen; material: RS-attached | host: Bos | place: Iran: Karaj | collected 2018-10
CTGAAATGAGATGCGGAGCATCGTTTTGTTACCGAGGAAACGCTGAAAGCGTTTTCGAGGTGACTTTGACGGAATTAGAAGCAGATGAAACCTGACAAGGGGACAGAAAGGCATAACATAATATGAAAATACTGGTGATCAGTTCGGCGTTAAAGGATAAACAAAAGGCATTGATAGAAGCTGCGGCTTTAAAAACAGGCTCAGAGGTATATTTCCTCAGATCTGAGAATGAAATAACCGCAGAGATGCAGGACGCAGAGATCATATACGGCTTTGGAGTAAACTATGCCAGGACCAATAAAAATCTAAAGTGGCTGTGCGTACCGTCAGCGGGCGTGGATTATCTCATGAAGCCGGGCAGCTTTGCAAATGAAGAGTGCCTGCTTACCAATTCGGCCGGAGCTTACGGAGTGACCATAGCTGAGCATATCATCGCAGTGGCACTTATGATGATGAGGAATATAACCGATTACTATGCCGGCTCTCTAAATCGGAAATGGTCATTGCCCAAGCCTCAGAAATCATTGAAGGACTGCAAGATCACGATACTCGGGACAGGAGATATCGGGACAAATTTTGCCCGCAGAGCAAAGGCGTTTGAGCCTAAAAGTATAACGGGCATCTGCAGGAGTGGAAAATGTGATGATATAGCTTTTGACAGAGTAATGAATGTGGATGAGCTGGATAAGATACTGCCTGAGACGGAGCTGCTGGTCATGAGCCTTCCGGCTACAAAGGAGACTGAGAATATCCTTTCAAAGGAGAGGATAGCACTGCTTCCAGAAGGAGCATATATAGTAAATGTAGGCAGAGGTTCGGCGATAGATGAGGAAGCTTTGTCCGATGCGCTTGACGGTGGCAGACTGGCCGGAGCAGCACTTGATGTGTTCAGAACAGAGCCGTTACCTGAAAACAGCAGGCTGTGGACCACTAAAAACCTTCTGATAACACCGCATGTAGCCGGCAACCTTACATTAGAACATACATTGAACAGAAATGTGGAGATGTTCTGTGAGGATCTTGTAAATTTCATTTCCGGCAAAGAATTAAAGCACCTGGTCGATAAGAAAAACGGCTATTAAGCTTGAAGGCAGGCCAAAGAAAGGTGATGAAGGGGTCAAGGACACGCCCTCAGGAGAATTATGAACGGATAGTGAGGGTGATAGCTTACAGGAAGGAGGTAAGGAGGAGTTATGAAAAAATCACTTATTATACTATTGATCGTTTGTTTTGTTTTGGGTGGATGCGGAAAGGAAGAACCTGCAAAGCAGGATAATGATCCTAAAAAGGGAATCCAAAATAAATACCTGGATACTGAAACATACAATCTGCTTTTTAATGCTTGTTATGTTGCAACCACGGATACAAGAATAGTTGAAGCCGTAAAAGATGTGGGGAAAACCCATGTATATATTAATAGCGACGGAGTCAGTTATGAACATGACATAGCGGCATTAAAAGAAAGCATTAATAATGTAGTATCCGGTATTGGTTCTGTAAATACAAGTCAGGAGTACTCAATTTTAATAGAGTATAAAGCCGATAGCGGTGTTGTAGTCACGCGGGAAAAATATCCTGAAAATTTGTAAAAAGGGAGCAAAATATGGTTGCAAAGAATAACGGAGCGAAGAGACTTGCTGATTTTGTAAAAAAAGCAGTTTCACCCTATCATACTGTGGAGGAGTCAGGAAAGCTTTTAGAAGCAGCTGGATACAAGGCCTTGCAGCTTAATGAAGACTGGGAGATAGAGCAGGGTGGGAAATACTACGTGATCCCGTTTAAAACCTCATTGTTTGCTTTTAATGTTCCAGCAAAACATAACGACAGTTCTGACAAAAAGAACGGCTCGATCCATATAGCAGCTGCTCACACAGATTTCCCTTGTTTGCATATAAAGCCCATAGCAGAGTTTGAACAGAGAGGATATTTAAGAGTAAACACTGAGATTTACGGTGGCCCGATACTTAATACCTGGCTGGACAGGCCTCTGTCCATAGCAGGCCGCGTACTTTTAAAGAGTGACGATATATATGCGCCGCGTGAGGTCCTGGTTGACTTTAAGCGTTCCGTACTCACTATACCCAACCTTGCGATTCATTATAATCATGAAGTAAATGACGGAGTAAGGCTTTCTAAACAGAACGATATGCTCCCGCTGCTCGGCATGTTGAATGGAAAGCTTGATAAGAATTCATATTTTATGGATATGCTGGCAAAGGAAATCAAGGAGAAAAAGGAAAACATCCTTGACTTTGACCTCATAGTATACAATGCGGAAAAACCTGTGTTTGTAGGCATGGACGGTGAGATGCTTTCTTCACCGAGACTTGATAATATAACATCCTGCTTAGCACTTGTGGAGGGGTTGACAGACTCGTCCGGAAATAATGAAAAGACCGGCAGATCCGGCGAAGAAACAGGGTTAAATATAATTGCTCTCTTTGACAATGAAGAAATCGGATCCGAGACGAAGCAGGGTGCCGATTCGGAACTTTTACGCGTGATATTAAAGAAAATATACAGAAGCTTCGGTAAGGATGAAATAAGTCTTGATATGGATATCAGGAAAGGCTTCCTCTTAAGTGTGGATGTGGCGCATGCACTTCATCCCGCAAAGTGTGAGAAATACGATCCCGTAAACAATATGCGTATGGGTGACGGAGTGACACTAAAGCTTTCCGCAAACCAGCGTTACACCTATGATGGTGTAGCAGTGGCAAGCCTCCAGCAGCTTTGTGATAAATACGGCATAAAGTATAAGAAATTTGTCAACAACTCCGACATGTCGGGAGGTGGGACGTTGGGTCCTATTATTTCATCACATCTGCCAATGTATACGGTGGATATCGGAGTCCCGATCCTTGCCATGCATTCGGCAAGAGAACTTATGGGCGCGTCCGACCAGGATGAACTGGTAAAACTTATCACTGCGTTTTTTTCATAAAAAAGACGTTAGATGCAGAATACGTAAATCAGTACGGTGCTGTAGACCTGCACGGAACACGTACTTTTACATATTTTGGGGTTCGGCCGGTTATTGTTTTGAATATTTAAATATGAATGAATAAAATAACAGGGACTGGGTTGTCTGACCGGTTCCTGTTATTTTTTCTCGATTTTTTATTTAAGCTTTTTCCTCATTGCTTTGTAGCTGATAGTCTCTATTTCTTCAAGAGACTTTGCTTTGCTGAGTTTAAATGCTTTATTGAGCTTTATGCTGTATTTGATATCGGAAATGACCTTTCCGTTCCATTCGCCAGCATCCGATGCGATGTTGAACTTCCCGTGGGCGATTTCTTTCATTTCACCATCCTGAAGCTTATATACGATATCGTTTCCGTCTCCGCTGGCTGCTTCATGATAGGTTTCGTATATTTTTCCGCTTTTCCTGATGTACTTTGTATCACCGCGATATCCGCCTGCGCTTGCAACTCCCGATGCGTAATCTCCAAGTTTTACAGCCTGTCCGTTATAATATGTATAGATCACATACTGATAGGTGCCGTTGTTATCAAAGGTATCACTGGGAGTGTCTACAGCCAGAAGCTCGGGGATATTGTCATTGTCTAAATGGATCAGTTTGTATTGATCGTATCCCCCGGACCATTCATCGCCCTTATGAAGCTCTTTGATAAGAGTGTAATAAGCTGCCTTGTATCCGGTATCCTTGTCGGAAGCGAATGCAGGGACTGCGGTAAATACCTGAATAACCAGAGATGCCGTAAGCAGAAGTACCAATGCTGTTTTTGTTTTGAATTTCATTTCTTTTGCCTTGTGACGCTTAAGGGTTGTTAAGATATCACTTTTCCTTTCTTGTAATATTTGGACGTGACAGTGGGGACGGTTCTCTTTGTCACGTCTGTCTCACCTACTTTAAAGTCATAAACATCACCCTCATAATAGCACTTTTCCCACAAATGTCAATAAAAGAAATTTATTTAAAAGTCACTAAACTGTCACCTTATCGTCATCGAAGAGTCACCTGACAGAAATATATTTATTCTCAGAGTGACAGTAAGGGGTGTGAAAGTAGGGCGCGTGACAGTGGGGATGTCACATCCGGTATTACAAAATTGTAAGAAGTAAACGGAAAAATGTAAGGTGAATCGATTTTGAACCGGTCAAAAAAATGGTATTCTGGTTGCAGAAAGAAATCGAAAGGCGGAATTATTTATGAATATATGGATGGAAAGTATAAAAAACGGATTTGATATATATCTGGGGATTGCTCCGATCACAGTCCTGATCGCATTTGTAATACATATAAAAAAGACTTCGATCGATCCGGTATGTTTCATCGGGGTTCAATGCATGATACTTTATGCTGTATGCCTGATCGAGGTAGTGCTGTTTCCTCTTCCCGACGAAGAAATGATTGCGGTAATGAACGGATATACCGGACAATTCATCCCTTTTAAATTTGTTTCGGATATTTTAAATGAAAGGACCGTGGAGAGTGTCCTCCAGGTTATGCTGAACGTGATCATGACTATTCCGTTTGGGTTCTTCTTAAAGTTTTTTATGAATATGAAAAAAAGCAATATCATCATTCTGACATTTCTTCTGTCACTGGTGATAGAGCTTGCACAGCTTACGGGTTTGTTTTTTATCTATTCCGGATCATACAGGCTCTTTGATGTGGACGATCTGATGCTCAATACTCTTGGCGGCTTGTTAGGCGCAATGCTGTCCAACGGTATAAAGAATCTTTTACCTGATATTATGAATGTCAAAAAAATCCCGTTATCATTCATTTAACAAGATATTACTTGCCGAAAGGTTGAAAATCCGCAGATTTTATAGTATAATTTTTATCGGAACATAAGAAAACAGATTGGACAAGGAGGTACTGTTTATATGAGGATAAAAAGGACTATAAACCGTTTGGATATGATCTCATGTGTGCTGTGTAGAGATGCACCGTGTTCAAGGGTTTGCACGAAAACAGATCCTGCTGCGGCATTGAAAAGTATATGGTTTGATAACGAAGATATCGCCTCTCTTTATCTGCCGGAAGAAAATCCTTGTGCAAACTGCTCCGCACCGTGCGAGGAGGCATGCGTGAGAGCAGGGAAAGTGCCTGTAAAGAAGCTGCTCTCTCTGCTTGCGGAGAATGTAAGGCCTCAGTGTGAGATCGAACTTCCCGAGGATGAGAACAGATTAAAATGTGATATTTGCGGCGTTCCTTTGGAAAATCCTTTTTTGCTTTCTTCATCGGTCGTGGCCTCTACTTATGATATGTGTGCCAGAGCTTTTGAAGCCGGGTGGGGAGGCATATGTTTTAAAACGGTGTGTTCATTTGATATACATGAAGCATCTCCGAGATTCTCTGCGATAACCGGTGACAACGGGAGTATTATCGGTTTTAAGAATATCGAGCAGCTTTCGGATCATAGTGTGGTCGAAAATATGGAGATTTTCCGTAAGCTGAAAAGCAATTATCCGAACAAATTCATACTGGCATCCATAATGGGGCAGAATGAGGCAGAGTGGGAAGAACTGTCGCGTTTGTGTGAAGAGAACGGAGCTGACGCCATAGAGCTTAACTTTTCTTGCCCGAATATGCAGGAGGACGGTTTGGGAAGTGATATAGGGCAGATCCCCGAGTTGGTCGAACGTTATACAAGAGCTGCCAAAAGAGGAACAAAGATACCTGTTTTGGCAAAGCTGACACCGAACATAGCCAACATGAGTCCGGCCGCCGAGGCTGCAATGAGAGGCGGAGCGGACGGTTTGGCCGCCATAAATACCATAAAAAGCATAATAGGAGTAAATCCCCTGACGTTTGTTTCCGCTCCGGCAGTCAAGGGAAAGTCTGCGATAGGCGGATACAGCGGTAATGCAGTAAAACCCATAGCGCTCAGATTCATTTCGGAACTGGGACAGAATGAAAAGCTGCACGGACTTCATATCAGCGGAATGGGCGGCATAGAAACCTGGAGGGATGCACTGGAGTTCATGCTTATGGGCTCGGGCACGGTGCAGGTGACAACTGCCGTAATGCAATATGGCTATCGTATCATTGACGATCTTAAAGCGGGGCTGAATTATTATCTTGCACAGATGGGGATAAGGTCGGTAAAGGATATCATTGGTGCAGGTCTTGATTCGGTAAGTGATACTACGGATGTGCTTGATCGTGGGACGATACTGTTTCCGAAGTTTGACACGGATAAGTGCATAGGATGCGGCAGGTGTGTCATATCATGCAATGATGGGGGTCATCAGGCCATAAAGTTTGACGACCGTGTGCCCAAGCTTGACGGAAGCAGGTGTGTCGGGTGCCATCTGTGTCTTCTGGTATGTCCGGAAAAAGCGATAGCATCAGGTAAAAAACGTATAAATATAAAGACTTGAAGGAATGAAGCTGCTTTAACAGGAAACAGGATTGCGGAGGGTACTTATGAATGTGATAAATGTGGGGAAAACAGGAATAGTCACTGCACAGAACGTTTTCGGTGCTCTGCCGGTACAGCGGTGTGCTGTTGATATGGCGGTGAAGATACTCCGGAAGGCTTATGAGGGAGGAATGACTTATTTTGATACCGCACGATCTTACACCGACAGTGAGGAAAAAATAGGTAAAGCATTGTCGTATGATAAGGAGATCAGGGCAAAGATTACGATTGCCACAAAGACTCCTTCAAAGACGCCGGAGGCGTTTTGGAAGGATCTTGAGACATCCCTTGAAAAACTGCAGACCGATCATATTGACGTATATCAGTTCCATATGGCAGAGAGATGCTACAGACCGGGTGATGGGACAGGGATGTACGAGTGTATGCTTAAGGCAAAAGAAGATGGTAAGATAAGACATATCGGGATTACGGCACATAAGATACTTGTGGCCAAAGAAGCGGCTGAGAGCGGATTGTATGAAACCCTTCAGTTTCCGTTTTCATATCTGTCGGGAAAGCAGGAGCTTGAGCTGGTCGATATATGTAAGAAGAAAGAAGTGGGCTTTATCGCCATGAAAGGACTTGCCGGAGGGCTGATCAACAGGTCTGACGCGGCGATGGCATTTATGTCACAGTTTGACAATGTGGTTCCGATCTGGGGCATCCAGAAGGAGTCGGAGCTTGACGAGTGGCTTTCTTATATGGAAGATACTCCTTCAATGACAGAAGAGATAAGAGAATATATAAAAAAAGAGAGAAACGAACTTGCCGGGGATTTTTGCAGGGGATGCGGATACTGCATGCCTTGTCCGATGGGGATTACCATAAATCAGTGCGCGCGAATATCCCTTATGCTGAGACGCGCGCCGTCTTCCGGCTGGCTCTCGGAGCACTGGCAGAATGAGATGAAGAAAATAGAAACCTGTATCAATTGCAGGCAGTGCGTATCTAAATGTCCTTATGAGCTGGATACTCCGAATCTGCTTAAGAAAAACTATGAGGATTATAAAAAGGTACTGGCCGGCAAGGTAAAAGTATGAATGACGGGAGATGATCAGTATCTTGGATCATGAGAAAATATGATGAATGAAACAGAAAACAGTTTGACTGAGGAGATTAGAGAAAAGCTTGACAACTTAAAGAATTATATCAGGGACCTGGGGTCGCTGGCGGTTGGTTTTTCCGGAGGAGTAGATTCTTCGTTCCTGTTGGCGGTTGCTAAGGAAGTACTTGGAGACAGGGCAATAGCCGTGACCGCGGTTGATGCTTCTATCCCGGAACGTGAACTTAAGGAAGCACGGGAATTCTGCGAAGAGCGGAGAATACAACAGATAGTCTGCGTTGTAGATCCGATGAAAGATGAAGAGTTTCGAAAAAACGGTCCTGACAGATGTTATTTCTGTAAGCGTAACATTTTCGGCGAGATAAAAAAGATCGCAGCCGAAAAACAAATAGAATATGTTGCCGAAGGCTCAAACATGGACGATCTGGGTGACTACAGGCCCGGATTAAGGGCAGTGGCTGAGCTTTCGGTTACCAGTCCCCTGCGGGAAGCGAAGCTTTATAAAAAGGATATCAGGATGCTTTCAAAAGCAATGGGGCTGCCGACCTGGAGCAAGCCGGCATATGCCTGTCTTGCCTCGAGATTCGTTTACGGTGAGGAAATCACGGAAGAAAAGCTTCATAAGATAGACCTTGCAGAGCAGTTTCTGATAGAACACGGCTTTATTGAAGAACGTGTAAGGATGCATGGGAACATTGCGAGGATAGAAGTACCTGCAAGGGATATTCCGCGTCTTGCCGCAGATGACATACGTGAGAAAGTATATGATCGTTTTAAAGAGATAGGCTTCCTTTTTGTTACGCTTGATATGCACGGATACCGGGTTGGCAGTATGAACGATACCTTAACAAAATAGAAGATACGAAGCATCATTTTCCCATAAGGAAACGCTGAAGGCGTTTAAAACTAAAGTCAACACTACGAGGTTTATCATGACAAATCTTACGAAAAGGGAAATAAAAAACACGTTTTTAAAAATGCTGGAGGAAAAACCGTTTAATCAGATCACTGTGAAAGCACTGGTCACCGAATGCGGCATAAACAGGAATTCCTTCTATTATCATTATCCTGACATACCGGCGCTTATCGAGGAAATAGTCAAGGATGAGGCAGATGACATCATAAGGGAATATTCCTCGATAGATTCCATGCAGACCGGCTTAAATGCCATACTTGCATTCGCATCAGTAAAACGTAAAGCACTTTTGCATATCTTTAATTCCGTTAACAGAGATATATTTGAACAGCATCTCTGGAAAATATGTGAGTATGTTGTCAGTGCTTATCTTGAATCAATTTTTGAAAACAGCAGACTGAGTGATTTTGAGAAAAAAATAGCCATCAAGTTCTATGTATGCGAATGCTTCGGGTTCGCGATCGACTGGTTCACCAACGGTATGGAAGAAGACAATGAGGCCCGCATAGAAACATTCTGTGAATTTAATAAGAAGATATTCAAACAGTTTCTGTATGAAACGTAAGCTTCCGGGAAAACAAATTTAGACAAATTATCACACGTGCCTAAAAATTGGGCACGTGTATTTTTTTGCCCATTGTAAAACCATGTTCCCGCAATTATATTATTAGCAGTTAAACAACAAGAGTGCTAAAAAAGTAACAGGAGGCAGAAAAAATGAAGTTTTCAAAGGCTGTAGTAAAACATCGGGCTTTAATCCTGATAATCGCAGTCGTCCTGATGGTACCTTCAGTGTTAGGTTATATCAACACAAGAGTAAATTATGATATGCTGACCTACCTTCCGGAAGACTTCGAGACCGTAAAAGGTCAGGATGAGCTGATGAAAGATTTTGGAAAGGGAGCATTTTCACTGGTAATACTACAGGACATGCCGGTACATGACGTTTCAAATCTGAAAGAGAAACTTGAAACTGTCCCGCATGTAGAAAGTGTTATCTGGTATAATTCGATAGCGGATCTGTCGATACCGCTTGAGATACTTCCGAAGAGCATATATGAGATTTTCAATACGGAAAACTCAACACTGATGGCGGTATTCTTTGACAGCTCGACATCGGCGGATGTCACAATGGATGCAATAAGAGAGATACGTTCAATAGCCGGAAAGCAGTGCTTTGTATCAGGTCTTTCGGCAATGGTAACAGACTTAAAGGATCTGTGTGAAAGAGAAGAGCCGATCTACGTGGCAATAGCGGTAGCACTTGCACTGATAGCCATGATGATATTCCTTGACAACTGGATCGTACCGCTTGTATTTCTTGCTTCAATAGGAATGATGATTTTCCTGAACCTCGGTACCAACTACCTGTTGGGAGAGATATCTTATATAACAAAGGCTCTTTCTGCAGTACTTCAGCTTGCGGTCACCATGGACTACTCGATATTCCTGTGGCACAGCTATAATGAAGCATGTACAAAGAACGAGGACAGAAAGGAAGCAATGGCCGAGGCCATACACAATACACTGACAAGCGTTGTCGGAAGCTCGGTTACAACGATTGCCGGATTCATAGCATTGTGCTTCATGACATTTACAATGGGACGCGATCTGGGCATAGTAATGGCAAAGGGCGTTGTGCTCGGAGTTATAGGATGTGTAACGGTACTACCTGCCATCATACTTTTGCTTGACAAGCCCCTGCAGAAGTGCATGCACAGAACCCTTCTCCCGGGAATGGACGGATTTTCGGGATTCGCGGTTAAGAGATTCCCTATCTTCCTTATAATATTCCTTGCTGTGATAGTACCTGCTTACATAGGGTATTCAAAGACAAACGACGAGGTTTATTACGATCTCAGCCAGAGCCTTCCGCAGGATCTGGATTATGCGATAGCAAACTCAAAGCTGAAAAACGATTTCAATATGGCTACAACACATATGGTACTTGTTGAGTCGTCCGTTTCGGCAAAGGACATAAGAAAGATGTCCAAGGAAATGGAAGAGGTAGCCGGAGTAAAAAAGGTGCTCGGACTTGAAACCCTGCTTGGCGCCGGTGTCCCGGAAGATATACTTCCGGCATCCTTAAAGAGTATCCTTGAGAGCGACAGATGGAAGCTCATGCTGATCAACTCTGAATACGGAGTTGCGACAGATGAGGCAAATGCTCAGATAGACAGCTTAAATACAATACTTAAGAAATATAATCCCAACGGAATGCTTATTGGTGAGGCACCCTGTATGAAGGATCTGGTAGAGACCACCGATAAGGATTTCAAGGTTGTAAACATTATTTCGATACTTGCGATATTCGTTATCATAGCACTGGTTGAAAAGAGCATCTCGCTTCCTTTCATCCTCATACTGGTCATTGAGACCGCGATATTCATAAATCTCGGAATACCTTATTACGTAGGTGAATCCCTTCCGTTTATCGCTCCGATATGTATCAGCACGATCCAGCTTGGAGCAACGGTTGATTATGCGATACTGATGACTACGAGATATAAAAAGGAAAGGGTAGAAGGAAACGACAAGAAGACAGCGGTCAAGATCGCGCTTTCCACTTCCATTCCTTCGATAATCGTATCCGGCATGGGACTTTTCGCTTCGACATTCGGAGTTGCGATCTATTCGGATATTGATATGATAAGCTCCATGTGTATGCTTCTTGCAAGAGGAGCGATAATAAGCATGGTAATGGTCATACTTGTATTACCGGCAATGCTTATGCTTTTTGACAAATTGATAATAAAGACGACCGCGGGAATGAGATCCTGCGGAGTAGATAGCAGAACGGAGGTAAATGAGAGATGAAAAAGAGAACAATGGGGATTATTGCCATAGCTTTAAGCGCGGTACTCATTTTTACCGGCGTAAATACCGCTTCGAAAGTATGGGCGGAAGATATGCCGGAGGCAACGGTCAAATTTGATAGTGTGGAAGTAAATACTGCAGATCCGAGAACTGACGGTACGGAGCAGATCGGGAAGGATGCAAAGGGACTGTTTGAAGGTTTATTGTCCTCAGAGGGTGAGGCAGATCGTTCAAAGACTATAAAGGACGAAACAGTATATGTAATCGCCGACGCAAACGGTAAGACAGAGAAAATCATTGTCAGTGACTGGTTAAAGAACAACCTGAAAGGATCAACCATAAATGATGTAAGCTCCTTGAACGGCATAGTTAACGTCAAAGGCGATGAGACGTTTACACAGAGCGGGACAAATTGCTCATGGAGTGCAAACGGAGCGGATATAAGCTATCAGGGAACTACTGACAAGCAGCTTCCTGTTACGGTCAAAGTAAAGTATTATCTTGACGGTAAGGAAATGGCTCCGGCTGAAATTAAAGGAAAATCCGGTCATGTAAAGATTGCTTTTGAATATGAAAATACAGCAAAACGTACGGTAAACGTAGACGGTGTTGAAGAAGAAATGACGGTACCGTTCCTGGCAATATCGGGTGTCATCCTTGATGATGACCGTTTCAGTGATATAAAGGCCCCAAATGCAAGACTGTTTAATGACGGTTCAAGAACAGTTGTGGTAGGTATAGCATTACCCGGCCTGCAGGACAGCTTAAAGATTGACAGATCGAAATTCGTAATACCCGAAAGCATCGAGGTAGAAGCAGATGTAAAGGATTTCAGCCTCGGCATGACACTTACGGCAGTTACAGACGAAGTTTTCGCAAAGCTTGACGGTATTGATATAAAGTCTCTTGATAATGTAAGCGATTCTATGGCACAGTTAAATGACGCCATGACACAGCTTACAGAAGGATCCGGTGCACTGAGGGACGGTATCGCACAGCTGCTTCAAAAGTCGGAGGATCTTGAGGATGCTATAAATAAGCTTGCCGACGGATCCGTTGAATTAACGGATGGTATCAAGGCAGTTGATGACGGTGTTGGAAAGTTAAAAGACGGTGCAGAGCAGTTAAACAGCGGTGCCGCTCAGCTTGAAGATGGTGCGGGAAAGCTTAGCGCCGGACTCGGACAGCTTTCGGAAGGCGCAGATAAGTTAAGCGGCGGCGTGGATCAGCTGAACACCGGTGCAACACAGCTTGACGCGGGCATCGGTCAGCTAAAGACAGGACTTGATACTCTTGCAGCCAATAATGACGCACTTATGCAGGGAGCTCTCAGCGTATTTAATGCAATGCTTGCTAAGGCTACAGCTCAGCTGAATGAGTCGGGCGCGGATATCGCAGCGCTTACACCTGAGAACTATGCAGAGGTACTTGACGGTATAAAGGCACAGCTTGAGATGGCGGCACAGATGTACAGTCAGGCAGATCCGGCAACAGCTGCAGTTTATACAGCCAAAGCGAAAGCAGTTGCAGACCTTAAGGAATCTCTTGACGGATACAGCACATTTTATGCAGGATTAAAGACATATACCGATGGTGTTGCCCAGGCTGCGGCAGGTACGGCTGCGGTTAAGGCAGGTTCGGAAAGCTTAAAGAACGGAACAGGAGAGCTGAAGAACGGTGTTGACGGATTAAAGGCAGGAGCCGATGAGCTTAAGACAGGATCGGAAACCTTGAAGAACGGACTTGGTTCTTTAAAGACCGGTACGGATGACCTCAAGAAGGGGACAGAGGATCTTAAGGACGGAACAGGAAAGCTTTATACCGGAGCACAGACCTTAAGCGGCGGACTTGGTCTTCTTAAGTCAAGTATCCCAGCACTTAAAGACGGTGTTACACAGCTTTACGACGGATCTTCACGACTGGCTGACGGCATAACCCAGTTTAACGAGCAGGGTATCTCAAAGCTTGTAGGAGCCGTTGAGGGTGACCTTGAAGGTCTTGTTTCAAGAGTTCGCGTACTCGGAAGACTCGCTTCGGAGTACAACAATTACTCAGGTATTGCGGATGATATGGGCGGTCAGGTCAAGTTCATCTACAGGACTGAAGAGATTAAATGATGTAAAGGTCGTTTAGTTAGTGTCAATGACAGACAGAGACTAAGGATGAAAAACATAAGTTTATGATGATAAACAATAATAAAGGGATGGCTCCCGGATTAACCGAATCGTTGTTAATCCGGGAGCCGGTTTTTTGCCTGAAAAAGTGCTTGCATTTTTTGCCAATAAGTCTTATAATCATAACGTTATATTAAAGATAGTTAATTTCCGGACTAAAAATCCTGGAAGAAGCAAAATTCTTACGGAGGAAAGCCCATGAACATGAAACAGTTTAAGTACGCGCTTGTGCTGGCGGAGGAAAAGTCGGTGTCAAGGGCGGCGGAAGAGCTCGGGATATCCCAGCCTTCATTATCACAGTATATAAAGAAGATAGAGATAGAAGTAAACGCCCGTCTTTTTGACAGGAGCGGGAACGAGGTAAGGCTTACCGATGCGGGAAGGGCGTATATAGACGCCGGACGAAGGATACTTGACATAGAGCGTCAGATGGTCGGGATGATAAGCGATGTAAACATGAATGTAACGGGAAGCATCATTGTCGGCATATCCCCGTACCGTACCGTTTCGGTCATGCCCGAGGTGATCAGACGTTTCAAGGATAAATATCCGGGATTTAAGATCGTTCTTGAGGAGAGAACCGGTAACGATCTGCTGGAAGGTACAGAGCGCGGGAATTTCGATTTCTGTATAACATCTGCTTCGGTGGATACCAAAACACTTGACGTCATAGAAGTTATGAATGAGGAAGTGGTGCTTGCCGTACCGGCGGGTTTGGAGAAAACATCGCAGATCGTTCCTCAAAGAAAGTATCCGGCAGTAGACATCTCGGTGCTTTCCGGTGCGGATGTGATAACACTTGCAAAGGGACAGCTCATGCAGAGGCTGCTTGACAACGCCTGTGAGGAATACGGGATAAAGTACCGGACATCGGTATGCTGTACAAGTATCGAAGCACAGCTTGCGATGGTAAGGGCAGGCCTGGGTATTGCACTGGTACCTTCCGGAACCGACAAGCTGAAGTCGGACGGGATATTTTATTATTCAATCGTACAGGAACTGCCTAAGCGCCCGATATATGCGGCTTACAGGAAGGGGCAGTATCTATCGAAACCTATGCTTTACTTTATAGATGTTCTGAAAACTCTTGAATGATGCTGATAAGGAGGAAATATGAAAGTTAGTATTTTGGGCGTACAGCCGGGAACTGTCACTGACGGGATGACAAATTCCGAGTATTTCGAAAAACAGCTCGAACTGGTCAGAAAGGATTATAACGGTGAGAGCCTTGTTGTGTTTCCCGAGCTTATGACGGGTGTTTATTTCGGATATGTACGTGAGAAAAGATGGTTTGAGTATGCCGAGGATTTCCTTACGGGACCTACGACAACGGCAATGCTTGAGCTCTGCAGGGAGCTTAAGACCAACATCTGTTATTCGCTCTTTGAGAAAGGTGATGACGGTGCATATTACAATACGCTCGGTCTTGTTTCACCGATAAGGGGAGTCATCGGGAAATACAGAAAGATACATCTTCCGGGCGGAGACTTAAGATATAACGAGTGCTATGAGAAGTATTATTTTGCTTCCGGAAAACAGATGCCGGTACTTGATCTTGACAACGGCATAAAGGTAGCGATGATGACCTGCTATGACAGATCGTTCCCGGAGCTGTGGAGATCATACTATTTAAGAGGAGCCGAGATTATCTGTGTTCCGGCATGTACAATGGGCTTAAGGAAGGATATGTTCGTAACCGAGCTTCAGACGAGAGCACTTGAGAGCCACAGCTACGTGATAGCGCTTAACAGGGCAGGCGAGGAAAAGACGGAGAATGAGGCAAAGCCGAGGATACATTTCGGCAAGACCCTGGTCATAGACCCTCTGGGAAATATCGTAAAAGCTTTAGAGGATGAGCAGTGGGTAACGCTTTCGGCAGAGATAGATACGGATAACATAAAGTATGCAAGGGCAAGGCTTAACTGGGAAAGAGACAGGCATCCGGAGCTGTACGGTATCGTTTCGGATGTTAATTATGCGAGAGAGGGACTTATTTTTGAGAGAGGATTCTGATGATGCATACACATGATACTGCGGAAATCCTTGCGGAGTTTGCTTATAAGCTGAAATATGAGGATATCCCGCCCGAAGTCATTGAGACTACGGAATTGTTCATGGCCGATTACTATGCGGCGGCCATGGCAGGAATAATGATAAATAAGGATTTTAACGAAGCAATATTTGACATTGTAAAAGGAAAAGGACAATCACCTGAGGCTGACGTCATAGGTTCCGATATAAAGCTTTCCGCGGAAGATGCTGCGTTCATGAATGCAGTGTATGCGCACGGAGCCGATATGGATGACGGAAACAGGAAGGCCATGGGGCACGTTGCCGCCCATGTAATGTCGGCAGTGTTCGCACTTGCTGAGGCTGAAGGTAAAAGCATAAAGGATGTATTTACCGCAGTAAATGTAGGCTACGAGGTATACAACAGGGTTGCGGCCATGGCTCAGCCGGGGCTGGTACACAGAGGCTTCCATTCCACGGGAACTGCCGGGGTGATAGCATGTGCCGCGGCATCCGCAAAGCTGCTCGGACTTGATGCACAGGGCATTTATAATGCAATGGGCATTGCGGCGATCCAGGCGAGCGGACTTATCATAATAGCTGAGAGCGGACAGGCAAATAAACCGCTGAATCCGGCAAATGCCGCCAAGAACGGGATTGTTTCCGCAAAGCTTGCAAAGGCAGGGATAAAGGGTCCCAGAAGACCTTTAGAGAGTGAAAAGGGCTGGTTCCATGCCATGACCGACAGCGTGGATTACGGATTTTTGGATGACCTTGGAAAGAAATTTACTGTCACGGAAAGCTATCTAAAGCCGTATCCTTCCTGTAGGCACACCCATTGCGGTATCGAGGCTGCGATAGGTATTCATGAAGAAATGGAAAATGCGGGGCTGACTCCTTCAGATATAAAAGAGGTAAATCTGTATATTTACAGTAATGCGATAAAGATAGCCGGACAGATAGAAATCCCGGAAAGTACAGAGGACGCCAAGTTTTCGATACATTACAGCCTTGCATGCGCACTGTTAAAAGGTACGTTCGGACTTGAGGATATCAGGGTAAGCTTTGCTTCGTATACCGGGGAAGAGGCAGAAAAAGGCGGTTCTGAAGGATTTATCGGGAATGTGATAAAGCTTATAAAAAAGATAAAGCTCATTCCGGATCCTTCAATGGAGGATGTTCAAAAAGGAATACGCGGGTCAAGGCTTGCGGTAAGCTTTAATAACGGAAGAACGTTTGAAAAGACAGTACTTCTTCCCAAAGGAGACGCCGCAAATCCATTTACATGGGATGATATGCATCGTAAGCTTTTTGAAAGCTTGTCTCAGGATGCCGGGAGGACGGATGAGGTACTTTCCGGGATAAGGGCGTTAAATGAAAACCCGGATGAATTGTGGAAGGGGTTTAAAGATTCTTCGCTTCGCTCAGAATGACATATGAGAGGCTTTGGCATATGGGAGACTTTGACATATGGGAAGTTTTGCCATATGAGAGGCTTTGGCATATGGGAGGCTTTGACATATGGGAAGTGTAAATTATATATAAAATCAGAAAAGCAGGAAAAAGATCATGAAAACGAAAATAAGGAAAATAATGGCTTTGCTGCTGACGGCTGGGTTCCTTTTAACGGGGCTTTCGGGCTGCAGCTCGGATAACAGCAAAGAGACCATTAAGATAGGGTCGGTACATCCGCTGACGGGAAGCATGGCTTACGAAGGGCAGGCAATGGTCAATGCCCAGAAGATAGCCATAGACAAGATAAACAGTGAAGGCGGCATAAACGGAAGGAAGCTTGAGCTTGTTGTAAGGGACAGCCTGGGTACTTCCTCGGGAGCCGCCAATGCGGCTCTAAAGCTGACAAACAGCGGAGTTGTGGCACTTACCGGTACTTATACGAGCGGTTCGGCACAGGTGGTTTCAAGGACTGCCGAAAAAACAGGGATTCCGCTGGTGATCACGGTTGCGTCAAGTGACAACCTTTTAAGCAACGGATATAAATATACATTCAGGATCCAGCCGAGCGTATCCGTATTCAGCAAGAATTTCCTTCAATATCTGAGCTACTTTAAAACGGATGATATGAAGACGGTAGCTTTTATTTATGAGAACTCCAACTACGGAACCGGTATTGCCGAGTACATAAAGGAGCACATTGATGAAACGGGGCTTGAGATAGTAGGCATGCTTCCCTATGCATCATCCACCTCGACCTTAAGTACAGAGGTTACAAAGCTTGCTTCTTTAAATCCCGACCTGCTGGTGCCCGTTGGATATTATTCCGACCAGAACCTTCTCATGAAGGAGATACTTGAGAGAGATATCCATTTCAATAAGATAGTCGGATGTGCAAACGGAGCTTTCTCGGATGCAAAGTTTTTAAAGACCTACGGGACTCAGGTGGACGGTATACTTGACATTAATTACAGGTATAATCCTAACAGCGAAGAGACCGCATACATGCTTGAAAAATACAAGGAAGTATACGGTGAGGACATCCCGGTTCACGCAATCTATGGCTATGAGTCGATAATGGTCATAGCTGATGCACTTAAAAGATGTTCCGATCCCGATGATCCCGCGGCACTCAGGGATGCCATAGCAGCCTCAAAGATAACCGACCATGTTCTTCCTCAGGGAGTCATAGAGTTTGACGAGAAGGGCGAGAATATCAATTCTGCCGGTGTTCTCGTAGAGATAAAAGACGGGAAGCATGTGATAGTATTCCCGGAAGAGTATTCGGAGAAAGGAGAATAGGATAATATGCAGACAGTACAGTCTCTTCTTGACGGAATACTGATGGGCGGTGTTTATGCACTGGCCGCACTCGGGCTGTCACTTATATTCGGCGTGCTGAAGATCACGAACTTCGCACACGGGGCAATGATGACGATAGGAATGTACACGGTATATGCATTATGTACGGGTTTGGGTCTCAATCCCTACATAGCTCTGCCCATAGCCATAATCTTCATGTTCGTTCTGGGATTCATTATCCAGAGATTCCTTATAAAGCGTATCGAACAGGCACCGGCGCATAACCAGCTGCTTTTGACGCTCGGCCTTGCATACATTTTTGAAAATGTGATCCTGATCATTTTCTCACCGAACTACAAGACCATATCGGTCGGCGGTTTTGAGAAGGCGCTTCACATAGGAGAGCTTACGGTTGCTCCGGCAAAACTGGTTGCCTTCTGTGTCGTGATCGTGGTTACGGCAGCAGTTTATTTTCTTTTATACAAAACACATATCGGAAAATCGATAAGAGCGGCTTCGCAGAACGATATGGGAGCAAAGCTCATGGGAATAGACGTTCCCAACATCAGGGGCATCGCTTTCGGTATCGGTGTTGTATGTACCGGTATAGCAGGCGGTCTGCTGACACCGGTAATGAGCTTTTATCCGACACTCGGAGAGAGCTTCCAGCTTAAGTGCTTCGTTATAGCGGTGCTCGGAGGCATGGGTAATCTCTGGGGCGCGCTTGTGTCGGGACTTCTGATAGGAGTTATCGAGTCGATGTCCGGCTATCTTCTTGGAGGAAGCTGGAGTGATATGATCATATATGCGGTATTCATTTTGATACTGTTCATACGTCCTACCGGACTTTTCGGAAGGAGGAACCGTCGTGAAAACTAATAAGCTTGAAACAGTTACGCTAATAATTCTTCTTTCGATCGCTATTGTGGTTCCGTTCTTTTTCGGAAGATATCTGCTCAGCGTGGCGATATCGGTACTTATAATGGCTCTTCTCGGACAGAGCTGGAACATAATGAGCGGATATGCGGGACAGTTTTCGTTCGGACATGCCGCATTCTTCGGGATCGGTGCCTACAGCTCAAGTATCCTGTATATCGATCACGGAATAAGCCCGTGGATAGGAATGATCGTCGGTATGATAATAGCCGCACTCGTCGGTGTTCTTATCGGCTTCCTGTCCTTCAGATACAAGCTCCGCGGAGATTTCTTCGCACTGGTAACCCTGGCATTTGCGGAGATACTCAGGGTTCTGTTCAATAATACAAAGGCTTTAAAGGGAGCGGGCGGAATCCTTATCCCTTATAAGACGAAGTGGACGGAGTTCCAGTTCGCAAGCGACAGGACATTTTACTTCGTACTCCTTGCAATGGTAGTGGCTGCCACCGTATTTATCGCGGTAATGAGCAAGAGAAAATTCGGTATCTGTCTTGTGGCAATAAAGGAAAATCAGGATGCTGCAGGTGCGTTGGGCGTTCCGGTGCTTAAGTACAAGCTCATCGCCATGGCAATAAGCGCAGCCATAGCGGCAATGGCAGGAACCTTCTACGCACAGTATTACGGCTTCATCGATCCCGCGATCGTATTTGCGGCATCGATATCCGTTGAAGCAATCGTACCCTGCATTATAGGCGGAGCGGGAACCCTGGGCGGACCTCTTCTCGGAGCGCTTATCATCATACCGCTCCAGGAGATAAGCAACAGCATTTTTGAGGAAGTGAACGGTCTCAACATGATCATTTACGGAACACTGATCGTTATATTTGTTGTATTCTGCCGTAACGGTATTTACGGAAGGATAATCAGAAAACTGAAAGGAGCGGAATCATGAGTATATTAAAAGCAGTGGATGTCTGCAAATCCTTTCAGGGAAACATGGCGGTTGACCATGCCTCTCTCGATGTCGAGGAAGGGAAGATAACCGGCCTGATAGGTGCAAACGGAGCGGGCAAGACGACACTTTTCAATTGTATGTCGGGGTATTATCATGCAACGTCGGGAAAAATTGTTTACAAGGAAACAGAGGTACAGCATAAAACGGCTCAACAGCTCTGCCATATGGGAGTGGCAAGAACCTTCCAGATAGCAAAGCCCTTCGGTATGCTTTCGGTACTGGAGAACACGGTAGTTGGCGGGTTTAACAGGGCAAAAAACAGGAATGAGGCATATGATGCTGCACTCGAGAGCCTTAAGCTTGTGGGGCTTTTGGATAAAAAGGATACGCTTGCCCTGCTGCTTAATACCGGTGAACAGAGAAAGCTGGAGCTTGCGAGAGCCCTTGCTACAAAGCCCGAGGTACTCCTGCTCGATGAGGTTATGGCCGGACTTACACCCACGGAGTCGGCAGAAATGGTAAAGCTTGTGTCGAAGGTAAATGAGAGCGGGATCACGATCCTTATGATCGAGCATATCATGCCCGTCATCATGAAGCTGTCAAACAAAATATACGTTATGGAACGAGGCAGGATGATCGCAGAGGGACTTCCGGAAGAAGTCGCCGAAAATCCGAAGGTAATTGAGTCTTATTTGGGAAAAGGCCTGGAGGTGGAGGCATGCTGAAGATAAAAGAACTCCATACAAGCATAGGAAATCTGAAGATAATACAGGGAGTGAGCCTGGAGGTTAAGGAAAAAGAGGCTGTTTCCTTAATGGGAGGAAACGGCGCCGGAAAGACGACCTTTATGCGCGCCATATCCGGTCTGGGTGAGATATCCGGCGGGAGCATAGAATTTTTGGGCGAGAACATCACCCACTGGACTCCGAAGAAAATAGTCGAAGCTGGACTTATACAGATACCTGAAGGGAGACAGCTGTTTTCGCTTATGACTGTAAAGGAAAACCTTGAGATGGGTGCCGGATCGGGCAAGGCAAGGGAAAAGATGAAGGACAGCCTTGAGTTTGTTTATTCGCTGTTCCCTGAGCTTGAAGAGATGAGCGCCAAGGCAGCCGGAAACTTAAGCGGCGGTCAGCAGCAGATGGTTGCCATAGGCAGGGGCTTGATGGCAGATCCAAAGCTGCTGCTTCTTGATGAGCCTTCTATCGGACTTTCTCCGATCATGACGCAGAAGGTGCTTGAGGCAGTCGTAAACATCAGGAAAAAAGGCGTAGCGGTGCTCATAGCCGAG
>JAEEGJ010012298.1_pt1 | contig 21252 bp, 20 predicted proteins | sample 8958761 | NCBI WGS metagenome assembly JAEEGJ01 (sample SAMN16246546, study PRJNA631951) | gut metagenome | biome: gut microbiome; feature: rumen; material: RS-attached | host: Bos | place: Iran: Karaj | collected 2018-10
ATAACGAAGCCGAGGCAGATGAAAGCGCCGGGAGGCAGGATGAACACCAGGATGTTGGCTGTCTCAGGCAGGATGGTAAGGCCGAAGATGGAGCCGCTGCCGAGGAACTCACGGATGCAGCCCAACAGCGTCAGGGCGAGGGTAAAGCCTAAGCCCATGCCGAGGCCATCCAACAGTGAAGGCCAAACGGGGTTCTTCGAGGCGAAGGCCTCAGCGCGACCCAACACGATGCAGTTCACCACGATGAGGGGGATGAAGAGGCCGAGAGTCTCATAGATGTCGGGCACATAGGCCTGCATGACAAGTTGCACCACTGTCACGAAGGAGGCGATGACCACGATGAAGCAGGGGATACGCACCTTGTCGGGGATGAAGCCCTTCAGCAGGGAGATGAAGATATTCGACAGCACCAGCACGAAGGTGGTGGCCAAACCCATTGACATGCCGTTGATGGCACTGGTGGTCGTTGCCAAGGTCGGGCAGCAGCCCAACAGCAGCACCAGGATAGGGTTTTCTTTGATGAGGCCTTTGGTAAAGGTTTGCAGGTTGTTACTCATTGCTTTGTCCTCCTTCCGTTTCATTGTTCTCCTCGGCGGGAGTCGCTTCCATAACGGGAGCTGCTTCCTCGACGGGAGCGTTGTTCATGAATTGTGCCTTGTTGGCCATGAAGGCTTGGTAAGCCTTGTCCACCGCCTTTGTAAATGCTCTAGAGGTGATGGTGGCCGCAGTGATGGCGTCGACATCGCCGCCGTCCTTACTAACGGTCAGCTTGTATGATGCGGGGTTCTTGTCGACGAACTGGTCCTTGAATTTTCCTGTCATGTTGGCGCCAAGGCCAGGGGTTTCGGCGTGCGATAGCACCGAAGTGCCTTTGATGGTGCCGTCGGCGAGGAAGCCGACCATCATATCAATCTTGCCACCGAAGCCGCCTTCGCTGGTCTTCACAGCAGCGCCTTGGAAGTTACCGTTGGTGTCGTAGGCAAGGTTGCAAGGAAAGGTCAGCGTGGTGCCTTCGTAATCATATTTCAGTGTGTCAGCCTTATAGGTGATTTCGCCTTCCAAAGGCAGCACGGCTTGGATGGCTTCTTCATTCTTCTTTTGGTCCACTTCGGCGATGGTGTCTTTTGTCATGCCATAAACAAGGCCGAGGAGTCCGCCCGAAACCGCCGTGATGACGAGCAGGGCGACGACCATATTAATTAAGTTGGATGGTTTCTTTGCCATGGCGTTTACTTTTTAGCAGGTTTGACGACTCCGAAAACTTGCGGCTTGAAGGCCTTGTTGATGAGTGGCGTGAGGGCGTTCATGATGAGGATGGCAAAGGAAACGCCTTCGGGATAGGCACCCCAAAGACGAATCACCACCGTAATCACACCCACGCCAAATCCAAACAGGATCTTGCCTTGCGTGGTCATGGGGGTGGTCACCATGTCGGTTGCCATGAAGAAGGCACCGAGGATGAGACCGCCGTAAATCAAGTGATACCACGGCGCGATGAAGTTGGCCGGATTGATGAGGTGGCAAATGCCGGTAAAGATGAACACGGTGATCAAAATGCTCAGCGGCGTGGCAATGTCAATGACCTTGCGGGCGATGAGGTAAATCGCGCCAAGTAGCAGGGCAGCAGTGCACATCTCACCGAAAGCGCCGCCTCGATTGCCTAGAATCATGTCAAGGAACTGCATGTCACCGGCTTCTGCCAACGACCCGATGCCGGATTCCTTCAGGATGCCGAGAGGGGTGGGACCCGTGACAGCATCGGTGAAGAAACCTGCTTCAAAGATGGGCGCTGCCTTGGGCCAGGTGGTCATGGCAGTTGGGAACGACACGAGCATGAACACACGGCCTACCAAGGCCGGGTTGAAGGGGTTCTTGCCCAAGCCGCCGAAGGCCATCTTGCCGATGCCGATGGCGACGATGCTGCCCACGATGACCATCCAAATGGGAAGGTTGGCAGGCACGTTGAAGGCCAAGAGCAGACCCGTCAGCGCGGCAGAACCGTCGTTGATGGTCAAAGGCCCCTTGATGAGGAACTTCTGAATGAGCCATTCGGTCAGCATACAGGCCGCCACCGAAACGAGGGTCAGCCTCAAGGCATACCAGCCGAAATAATAAATCGCCACAAGCAAGGCGGGGACCAAGGCGAGAAGCACACGGTACATGATTTTCTGCGTGTTTTCCGTCGAGTGCACATGCGGCGAACCGGATATTGTGTATTTGTTCATTGTTGAAATGTTTATCGTTTTATTGTTGAATTGTTGTGTTGTAGGGACGCATTGAATGCGTCCGTTAATCGTCGGTTTTTGCGGACGCACGCGGTGCGTCCCTACAAACGTCATTTTTGATTACGGGCGCGGATAATCGCACCAGTCTTAGCCTTACCATAGCGGATGTAGTCCAGCAGTGGGATGTTGGCGGGACAGGTGAACTCGCAGGAGCCGCACTCGATGCAGTCCATGATGTGGTTCTTCTCGGTCTCGTCGAAGTCGTTCTGCTTGGCCACCTTGTGGAGTAGGAAGGGCTGTAGTCCCATCGGGCAGGCCTTGGCGCAGCGACCGCAGCGGATGCAGTTGGTCTGACGGCGGTCTTGGGCCTCGTTGATGGTCATCAAAAGGATGCCCGAGGTGCCTTTGATGCACGGGAAGTTGGTGACCGACACCGACTTGCCCATCATCGGGCCGCCGTTGATGACATCGGTGATGCCTTCGGGCAGACCGCCAGCAGCCTCGATGAGGAGGTCGGCGGGCGTGCCGAAACGCACACGGAAATTGCCTGGGTTCTTGACGGATTTGCCTGTGACGGTGACGATGCGCTCAATCAAAGGCTTGTTCTTCTGAACGGCCTCGTAAATGGCGTAGGTCGAGGCCACGTTGACCACGACGCAACCCGTCTCGATGGGCAGTTTGCCTGACGGCACCTCGCGCCCCGTGATGGCCTTGATGATCTGCTTTTCGCCGCCTTGCGGGTATTTGGTCTTCAAGGGTTGCACCTCGATGCCTTTGTAAAGATCGCGGTGCTCGTTGATGGTTTTGTCGAGCAACTCGATGGCTTCCATCTTGTTCTCCTCAATGCCGATGATGCCCTTGTCGGTATTGACGGCTTTCATCAGGATTTTCACGCCCATCAGGAACTCTTGTGTCTTCTCCAACAAGAGGCGGAAGTCGCAGGTAAGGTAAGGCTCGCACTCGGCGGCATTAATAATAATGTATTCGGCTTTCTTGCCTTCGGGAACCATCAGCTTGACGTGGGTGGGGAAGGTGGCGCCGCCCATGCCGACGATGCCGCATTCTTTCACCTTGTCGATGATTTGCTTGGAGTCCAACTTGATTTCGGTGAGCAGTTCATCCGTTTGGATGACGCCCTCGACCCATTCGTCTTGGTCTTCTCTGTCGATGAAAACGGCGGGCTTGTAATAGCCAGTGTGGTCCATTACCACATCTACCTTGGCAACGGTGCCCGTAGCGGGGGAGTGGACATTGGCCGAAACGAAGCCCTTGGCCGTGCCGATGAGTTGTCCCGTCAGCACGCGGTCGCCCTTGTTGACGATGCAGTCAGCCGGTGCGCCGAGGCATTGTCCGAGCGGGACGATGATCTGCTTGGGCATCGGGAAGTCTTGTATGGGCTGGTGTGCCGAGATTTTGTTCTCTTCGGGGTGCACGCCACCTCTTGGGAAAGTCTTTAACGGGTTCATGCTGTGACAGTATTTTCGGGTTTGACTTCAGTTTTCACCTCAACCGGTTCGGGTTTCGGCTGTGGCTTCACGACGGGTTCAGCGCCTTGCAGCGCAGGCGTTTCCGGCTTCGGCGCGGGGAAGTTGACGGCGTGGATGCTGCCACGCGGGCATACCTTGGCGCACTTGCCGCAGGCCTTGCACTTGGCCGGGTCGATGTAGGCCAGATTGCCGCGCATCTCAATAGCCTCGAAGGGACATTCCTTCAGGCACTTCTGGCAACCGATGCAGCCCACCGAGCAGTTCTTGACGACCAACGCACCCTTGTCGGTGTTGGAGCAACAGACATAGACGCGGCGGTCTTTCTTGCCACGTGGACGCACTTCGATGATGCCACGCGGGCAAGTTCTGGCGCAAACGCCGCAACCCACGCACTTGTCGGGGTCGACGACGGGCAGTCCCGTCTCCTTGTCGATGTGCAGCGCGTCGAAGTTGCACTTCTTCACGCAGTCGCCGAGGCCAAGGCAGCCTTTCGAGCAGCCGCCTTCACCTGCATAAAGCGTGTTAGCAAAAGCACAGATGTCGGCACCTTCGTAATGCACCTTGGAAGGTGAGTTTTGGCAACTGCCGTTGCAGCGCACTACCGCGATTTTAGGCTCAAAGGTGCCAGCGGTGAGTCCAAGGACGGCGGCCACCTTGTTCATGTCGGTGCCTGGGCAGGCCAGCCCGTCGATGTTGCCTTTCTCAGCAGCTTGTTTCACGCAAGCCTCTGCCAAGGCACGGCAGCCTGCGAAGCCGCAGCCGCCGCAGTTGGCACCGGGCAGACAAGCCTCCGCCTCATCAATCAATGGGTTCTCCTCGACCTTGAACTTCTGCGCCACGAAGTACAGAATCACGGCTAAAATGCCGCCCAAGATTCCGAGAACCGCAAGGGAAATAAATAAAGTATGACTCATTAGAATAGAATTTTGAGTTTGTTTTCAATTTTTAGAACCTGCAAAAATACGGAAACTCCTTTTTTCGACAAAGGAAAATTTTCGGTTTTTTATTCGATGTTGTATTCAAACTGCTTCTTAAGTTTATCACGCTTCAAATAGAGTATTATATAATAAGGTATAAGCGCAACGATACTGACGAGGGCGGACAAACCTTCGTTCAAACCGAGGCCGAGGCAGATGAAAAGCACAGCCAAAAGCAGTATGATGGGCACGAGATAAGCCAAAACTGCTGCTTTGTTGCCTTGTCCGATGGCCATTTTTACGTTCACTTTTTGGTTCAACGCGAAGTCTTTGTCCTTGGGTCGAGGCACGGTGAGGATTTTCTCGGCCTGTTCGCCCATGCCGCAGGCGCTCTTGGCGTGACAGGCGGCGCAGGCGCTCTGTGCCAGTATCTTGATTTCCAGTTCGTCGTCGGTGATTTTGGTGACGATGCCCTCGTGGGAGATGGTTTCTTGGGTGTTCATGCCGCAAAATTACGATTTTTGTCAGTCCTTTGCAATAAAACCCCTATTTTTGCAAGTTATTTCACTCAAAATGGCCGACAAGGAAAAGAAAGACGGACAATTGAAACTTTGGCTCACGGCCAAGGTGGACGAGATAAAAGCATGGTATCACCGCGACGACAACTTTCTGCGGATTGTGCGTTTTCCGGGCACGAAGCTGCCTTTGATGGACGTGCTGATTGATTTTTTCAAGCTGTTCACCAAAGGCCGTACCGTCGACCGCGCCGCTGGCGTGGCGTTCAACTTCTTCGTGGCGCTTTTTCCGCTGATTCTCTTCTTTTTCACGTTGATTCCCTATATCCCTATTCCGCACCTCTACGATAGGGTGATGCTGGCGTTGGACGACTTCCTTCTGCCTTCGGGAACGCTTGATTTTGTGCGAGATACCATTGACGGTATTATGAATCAGTCGCACGACGGGCTGCTTTCCATCAGTGTCATTTTGTGTTTTGTGTTCGGTTCCAGCGGAGTTGTGGCCATTTTCAACGGTTTCCGCAACGTGTATGCCAGCTATCTCAGTTCAAAAGGTTTAACCTTGCGCGGCTGGATAGAACAGCGGGTCTTCGCCATCCTGATGCTCCTCATCATTGGGGCTTTGATTCTTATTTCGGTTGTTTTGATTTCGTTAGGCGGTATGGCATTGAAATCCCTCGTGATGCACGAAATCATCCGAGGCGGGTCGTTTACTTTCTTCTTGTTCAGCGTGTTGCGTTGGGTGATTGGTATTTTTGCCTTGTGCTTCGGCATTTCATTGTTGTATTATTTTGGCAACGTCAAGTTTGATGAGCATTACCGCAAGGAGCGGCGGCTTCCCAATCGAAATGACAAGCATTACCGCGAATTTGTCATTTTCAGTCCGGGCGCGATTGTGGCTACTACTTTATTCGTCTTGGGCACGGTGGCGTTCAACGCCTATATCTCCAACTTCTCGCGCTACAACGCCCTCTATGGTTCCATCGGTACGCTTATCATCCTCATGCTTTGGATTTGGGTCATCGCCATCCTGATTTTGGCAGGCAACGATTTGAACTCAGGCATCCGTCGTAGTCAGATGAAGCTCAGTGAGAATGAGGATAATACACGACAAAAAGAAATCGTTATCGAAGATTTGAAAAAGCATATTCAAGACTACCAGAAGGCCAACGAGATACGCGAACAACGTATTCATGCCCTCAAAAAGACCATCGAGGAAGAGAATTTGTTGGTTCGTGACTTGGAAGAGCAAAACAAGGATTATGAACTGATTATCAGGGCGTACCAACGCTTCGCCGAGAAGGAACGCAGGAGTGCCGACGACCAGTATGATGTCGGTTTCGATGCGAAGGAGATGCTCAAGAAAATGGAGAACAATTCTAATTGAGGTAGTATGGGAATCGTAGCGCGACAGAGCATTAAGGGCACCATCGCCACCTATATCGGGGTGGCCGTGGGCATCGTTACGACCTTTTTCATCCAGACGAAAGCCCTTCAGCCTGAGCAGATTGGCTTGATTGACATTTTACTTCAATGCTCTTTGTTGTTCGGAGGTTTGGCGCAGTTGGGCACCAGTTCGTCGGCCATGCGCTATTATCCTTACTTCAAGGACGAAGACCATCGCGACCACGGCTTTTTCGGCTGGACGCTACTTGTTCCGCTGATAGGTTTTTTGGTTTTTCTGATGGCTTTCTTCTTGTTCAAGGGTTCCATCGTCCACTTTTTCACGAAGGATTCCGAGGTGGGAGCGGATTTGTTCGCCAAATACGTCAATTTTGTGGTTCCTTTGGCGTTTTTTAGTCTGTATATTGCTGTTTTCGAGACGAATAGTAATCTTCTACTTCGCATCGTCTTGCCCAAGTTTGTACGCGAGGTGGGTCTGAGGGTGGCAACCTTGGTCGTTTACCTTCTGTATTATTATAAAGTCCTTGATTTTGATGGTGTTATTGTGGCGTTCTGCGTGTTTTACGGCTTGGCCACCTTAATCAATATTGTTTATCTGCTTTCGCTGAAACGGGTGTCGTTCAAGATCGAGCCGGGCTTCGTCTCGAAGCAGTTACGGCGTGATTTCCTGTTCTACACTTTGTTTATGATTGCGGCGGCATTGTCGGGCAACGTCATCCCCATGTTGAGCAAGTTCTTCGTGGCCGGAAACGCTGGATTCCGTTTGGCGGGTGTGTTCACTATCGCCTTCAACATTGCGGCGGTCATTGAGATGCCTTACCGCTCATTGGGGGCTATTTCGAGGCCGCACATTTCCGACGCGATGGCCAAGCATGACACAAAAACTGCCGATGCGTTGTGCAAGAATGTCGCTCTACATCAGTTCATTGCGGGCAGTTTTGTCTTTTTCATGGTTTGGATTAACATTGATTTTCTCTTTGATTTGCTGCCCAATGGCAACATCTACCGTTTGGGTAAATGGGCGGTGCTGATGCTCTCGCTGAGCCGCCTTGTTTATTCCACCCTCGGCGTGACGACCACGGTGTTGAGTTATTCGAAATACTACTATTATTCGCTGATTTTCACTATTTTGCTCGCAGCAATGTCCATTGGGCTAAACAGTTGGCTCGTACCGAAATGGGACATCAACGGTGGTGCATTGGCCAATGTTTCTTCCTATCTGGTGTATTTTATTTTGTTGGTGGCTTTTATCAAGTGGAAAATCGGGGTGATGCCTTTGTCGAAAAAGTTGTTGCCTGTGGCGACGGTCGTTTTGGCCTTGTTTGCCCTCAACTGGCTGTGGACGGTTGCGCTGACGCCTTTGCTTGCAAAACTCTTCGAAAAACCCATTTTCGGTTTGGCCATTGATGCCGCATTGAAAACCTCTGTTTTCCTCATTTTAGGCCTGACGGCACTTTACAAGCTGAAAGTCTCCCAGTCGGTGAATGATTTGGTTGACAGAATGATTAAATTGTGAATTGAAAAAAGGATATTGATTTATGAAGATTTTGATGTTATTGGACCATGTGTTCCCACCGGATACCCGTGTTGAGAACGAGATGAAAGCATTGACCGATGCAGGGTATGAGGTGCATGTGGCTTGTTTCCGGAAAAATAACGAACCTTTGCTTGAGAAAAAGGAGTATGGAGTCATTCATCGCGAGCCTGTTTCGAAGTTCATTTACAAATCGAGTGTGGGTGTGCTGAAGTTTCCTTTCTATTTCAATTATTGGAAGCATTATGTTGACGAGCTTTTTGAAAAAGAGAAATTTGATGCCATCCATGTACACGATCTGCCTCTTGCAAAAGTAGGCTATGAGGCGAGATGCAAATACGGCGTGCGTTTTGTTCTCGATTTGCATGAGAATTGGCCAGTGTTGTTGCAATTGTCGAAACATACCAATACCTTTTTGGGCAAGATGCTGTCGTCCAATAGCCAATGGGTGAGGTACGAGAAAGAAATGTGCGGGTTGGCCGACAAGATCATTGTTGTGGTGGACGAGGCAAAGAATAGGATTAACGCTTTAGGCATTCCTCCCGAAAAGATTGAAGTTGTCTCCAATACATTGAATCTCAATCAATTTGACCCGATTGAGAGGAAGGGTTTCAAGAAGGACAAATTCAGAATGCTTTATGTGGGTGGAATCAATTATCATCGAGGTATCCAGTATGTGGTTCAAGCCATTTCGCTTTTGAAGAAAAGAGGGGTTGAGGTGCATTTCGATTTGGTTGGGGATGGAAGTTATCTTACTGATATAAAAAGACTTATTGATAATTTGCAAGTACTGGATAATGTTACGGTACATGGTTTCAGGCACTACACTCAGATTTGTGGTATTTATGAGTCTGCCAATGTTGCTTTGATTCCACACGTGAAGTCGGGACATACGGACAACACGATACCGCATAAGATTTTCCAATACATGTATGCTGGAATCCCAATGATTGTTTCAAATTGCACTCCCTTGGTGCGTATTGTGAATGAAACCCAAAGCGGAGTCAGTTATCGGTATGACCATCCAGAGGAGTTGGCGGAAATAATAGCCAATTTCTATGCGCATCCCGAATTGCTGAACAACTATATTCATCATGGCCGTCAGGCGGTTATCGTGAAATATAATTGGAAAGTTGATGGTGCAAAGTTGGTGAATCTGTATCAGCAGCTGTTAGCTTAATGCGATCCTTTCCGCATAAACTATGTAATATCGTGGTGTGATTTTTCTCAGGAAAGGTCTGATTCCGATTTGGCCAGAGGGTGATGTCCATTTCTCGGAGTCGATTACTCTCCAGCCTGATTTTTCAAGAAGCCAGTCGAATTGCCAATCCTCGAACTCGTGGAAATGGCGGTCCCATTTGTCAGTATTGCTTCTGTATGCTTTTGCAAACCACAGTGATAAGGGGATAGAAGCAATCAGTTTGTCGCAGGGAAGCTGCGAGAGAACGCCCATTGGATTGATGAGATGTTCGCAAATCTCCAATGCAGTAACAAACTCGATGTCTTTGAATTGTTTGACCACTTCGGGCTGAAGGTCCAAATCTTCGCCATGGGTGTTGAAGACTTCATATCCTTTTTCTTTCAGAATGTCAGAAAACGGATTAGGAACACCTAAATCGAGGACTTTCTTCTGGCTGGGCAAGTGCTTGTGAATGAAGGATAAGGTTCGTTCGTAACGCCTTATCATGCCTTTGTTGATGTTGAATGTTGATTCGCCGTCATTCATGGTTTTCAGGGTGTCATAGCATTATTCAGTTAGGGTTTTATCCAACAACCTCCCATATTTCCCCGCCATAGCCTTCCGCGAATATTTCTCAATATCCTTGCTTTCGTTGGAAGGTAAATCGTTTTCCAAATACTTCTGATACAGGGTTTTGATAATCTCCTTTATTTTCTCCTTGTCCTCGAAACTGACCGTTTGACCAGCATTGGTTTCTTTGAGGATTCGCGCTGCGTCGCCGTTTTCAGGGCCGATACAAAGAACGGGACGTCCCGAGGCCATGTACTCGAACAGCTTTCCTGTCAGTAAACCTTTGGCGCGGGGTTCGCTGTCAGGCATAAGCAGGAGCAACAACAGAGAGGAACTGCGATGTACTGTCGACACTTCACTATGCGGAATGTAAGAGGAATAACTCACATGCTTGCTTAATCCTTGTGCCTCAATGCATTGGACTACCGAACTGTCAATCTGACCAATCATGTTGATTTTTAAATCTTTGGCAAATCCATTGTCTGTTTTGACGAGTTCACCGATGGCTTCCCAAAGCATCTTTGGGTTTTGTGCCTTCGAAAGCACTCCCAAATAGGTGATGCTAAATTTTTCAGAAGGCGTGAAGACCGTTTTGGTGTCATCATTGCGGTCGAAGCCGTTGTAGATTACTCTTACATTCCTGTTACCCAGCCTTCCGAGTCTTCTTGCACCGTCGGGTGCCACGGTGACCACTTTGTCGGCTAAGGTCAGCACTTCGCGTTCCAAACGATGGTGCTTGCGGCTGGCCCATTTTGTGAGGCGTAGGTTGCTGAAGTAGTCGATTTCGGTCCAAGGGTCGCGGAAATCGGCAATCCACGGAATGTTCAATTCTTCCTTCAACTTCATGGCTATCAAGTGCATAGAGTGGGGCGGCCCCGTGCTGATGATGGCATCCACGGGGTGTTCTTTCAGATAGTGTTTTAGGAACTTTACCGATGGACAAATCCATAAGCAGCGGGCATCAGGGATGAACAGGTTACCGCGAATCCACATTGATAGATTCTTCTTCCAGCCTTGTTTCTTTTCGTTTTCCTCAATGAACCCCATTTTTATAGTTTCCTCTTTCTTGATGCCAAGGAACTTTTTATAAAAAGTGTATGGCTCGACAATCGGTCTCCTGATGACTTCCACTTCGGGCACAATATCCTTCTCCAAAGATTTGTCAATAATCGGATACTCAGCGTTTTCCGTAGTGTAAATCACGGGTTGCCAGCCAAATTCGGGCAGATATTTGGACATCTTCAGCCAACGTTGTACGCCGCTGCCACCCGACGGGGGCCAATAATAGGTGATGATTAAGACGCGTTTCATGCCTTTTCTTTTTTTATGGGTTTGACGGTAAACACTATGGCAGCAATCAGCCCCAATATCAATATCAACGAACTGACGAGTTGTAGGCTGTTGCCCATTTTCCATGCCTTGGGCGCATATTCCATCACGATTTCATGGTTGCCACTCGGCACAAGAGCACATCGCAGCAGGTAGTTTGCCCTGAGCAAAGGCTGCTCCTCGCCGTCAACGAACATTTTCCAGCCTTTCTCTGTCCAAATCTCAGAAAAAACTACCAAATAGTTTTTTGCTGTTGAGCCTGCTGAGATGCTGTTGAATCTGTAAGTCAGCTTGTTAGGCTGATACTCTTCCAATGTGACAATTGGTAAAATGCTGTCTGTAAGTCTGTAATTTCCAACTTGTTGCTCAAACTCCTTGTGCATGATGGCGGTATGCTGCAAATCGGTGCTTGCGATGGCATCGATTTCGTCGTTTGGTGTATCGACCCATTTCACGTTGCTTGCAATCCAGGCATTGCCTTGGGCGTATGGGTTTTGGAAAGGTTGGCTGTTGGGATTGTAGATGATGTATTTGGTGTTCAGCATGTTGAGCACTTTTTGTCGGGCCAATGCTTGCATCAAATCGTCACCGGTCTTTGCGCTTCTGAGCTGATTCAACTCACCGCCAAGGTATTGTGTGATGATATCTTGGTAACGGCGTAATTTGGCTCCTGAATAGCCGCCCAGAGACTTGTGGAAATAACAAGTGCTGGCATCGTTGAACATATCCTTCGTGATGTCGGCTACTCTGAAATCCAGCGCGTTGTCATTCAAAATGGTTTGGTCGGCGGTAGAGGCGACAAAGGGCTTGTTGAACTTGGTCTTGTCGATGAAGTTGTCGTTGTTGAGGTAGCGCTTGTCAATGGGGAACATGTCGACCAGAACGAGTACGGCCAAGATGGGGAAAGCGATCTGGCCTTTTAGTTTGCCCTTGCCGAAGAGGAAAATCGGGACGGCGGCAAGGAGAATGAAAATGAGGCTGCGCAAGGCATCCTTGCGGAAAATGGCTACGCGAACGTCTTCCAATTGCGTAGCAAACGCTTGATAGACAGCGCCATCTTTGCCTGAGCCAAGTTGAGCGAATTGTTCGGCCTCGCCTTGGCTAAGGAAGCTGAAGAAAGCTTTCGGCGCGATGTAGAACAAGAGGCAAACGCCCGCTGTAATGCCAAGTGCGATATAAAACTTTTTGATGTTTTGTTTGAAGCTATCGGGACTTTTAGCGATTTCGGCCAAGCCAAGGAATCCCAACAGTGGCATGGTGACCTCAGCGATAACTAAAGTCATGGAAACCGCTCGGAATTTATCGTAACCAGGGAAGTGGTCAAGGAAGAAGTTGGTGAATCCCATGAAATTTTTGCCCCAACTGAGCAGGATGGACAACAGGGTTGCGATGAGCAAAGCCCATTTAAGCTTGCCTTTTACTGTCAGCGCACCTAATACGAAGAGAAACACCACAATAGCACCCACATACACAGGGCCGCTGGTGCCAGGCTGGTCACCCCAATAGGCGTTGCTCTGCGCGATGCTGTCCTTGAATCGGTTGTCACTGACTTTGTTCAAGACGGGATTTTGTTTTCCGATATAGGCTGAGGCACCACCTTTTGCATTGGGAATCAGCAGACTCCAGGTCTCGCCCTTGCCGTAGCTCCATTGAGTGATGTAGTCGCGATCAAGGCCTTTGGTTTGGTTGTCCTCGTTGCGGGTTAGCACGGGTTTGCCGCGAGTAGTTTCCTTGCCGAATTCATAGTTGCCGTAAAGTGAGGTTGAGCAGGTCAGAATACCGATTATGGCTGCCACGACCAAACCGATGGAAGCCTTGATAAAATGCCCCAATTGCTTGTTTTTGAGGTCGCTGATGAGTTCGGCAATGACCAAAATGGCAATGATTATGGCCAGGTAATAAGTGATTTGCAAGTGGTTGGTGCGCACTTCAAAAGCCAAGGCGAAAGCAGTCAAAAGCCATCCCCATAAGTATTTGCCTTTGTAGGTAAGCAACACGCCCGCAATGACGGCAGGCATGTATGCCATGGCCATGGCTTTGGCGTTGTGGCCTGCGCCTATAACTATAAACAGGTACGAGGTGAATCCGTAGGCAATGGCACCTATGAAGCTGATCCAAAAGCCACAGTCAAGTACCAAAAGCAGGATGAAAAATCCCAACATACTGATAAATACGGAACCGAGAGGATGGGGGAAACCTAAAGTGAGTCCTAGATAGAAGGGATTGGTTAGGTTGCCTTTCGACTTGATTGAGATGTTCCAACTTGGCATTCCACCGAAGGCCGAGTTGGTCCAAAGGGTCTGTTCGCCCGTCTCAACTCTGTATTGGTCAATCTCTTGGGCCATGCCTCGGTGCATCTCAATATCGTGCTGCTTGATACGCTTGCCTTGCAAAGCGGGGTTGAAATAGACCAACGTGATGGCGGCAAAGGCGACGATGGCGGCTATGATGCTGAGGATGTGTTTGTTTTTCTGTAAAAATGTATTGTTCATAAGTGCTATGTTTTCCTATTCAACTTCTTCAAAATCAGTGTATTCTCCAATGTTTGGATTAATGCGTGGGTTTTTGGGATTGCTGGTATTGTCCTTGGTTCCGTTCTGGGCAAAATGCTCCATCTCTCGATTCAACCGTTTGATTTTGCGGTTGAATATCAGCTTGACAATCATGCTGAAAGCATAAAAAATCAAGACGATGACGATTAGTATGCTGAAGAGTATCATGCGATTTTATATTAATAAGGTGCCGCGAAGTTACAACTTTTCCGCTTTTGCTGGCGTTTTTGGTGCGAAAATCTATTTGGCATAGGCTTCGATAAATCCTGTCCCATAACCAAAAAGCTGAGTGTAAGCCGCTGGAACTGAAAGCAATGCCACTTTCAAGTCCTTGTTTTTTAGCAAAGAATCAAGGAAAACCAAAAGGCAATAGAGTAGGATAGGAGCGAACCACATCCAATGGTGGAAAATGCCCAATGCGATCAGAAGCAGGTTACCAACGACGAATGCCGCTGGCAACAAATGCACCAATTTGAAGGTTTCAGGGTACTTTTTCATCAACAACACACGCGCCTCGCCGGAATGTTTTACCTGCCGGAAAAACGAGCTGAACTTGACGCGCCGTTTGTGATAGACGAAAGCCTCGGGGAACAGTCGACAGTTGTAACTGTTTGCGAAGATTCTGGTACTCAGGTCAATATCCTCACCGTAGCGCATGGGTGCAAAGCCGCCCAAGGCTTCAAAAACGCTTTTTTTGATGCCGAGGTTGAAGCTGCGTGGATAAAATTTGTCCAACTTCTGCTTGCCTCCGCGTATGCCACCTGTGGTGAAAAATGAGGTCATGGAATAGTTGATGGCTTTCTGAATCGTGGTGAACGATGGATGTGCACGGTCGGGACCACCGAAAGCATCGCAAGGCTCTTGGTTGAGTTCTTGTTGTATGATTTCCAGATAGTTGTCAGGTACAATGACATCGGAGTCTAATATAATAAGGTATTCGCCTTGGCTGCGCTCCGCACCGTAGTTGCGTGAAGGCCCTGGACCGGAATTGGGCTTGAAATAGTAATTAACGGGCAGTTTGTCAGCGTATTTTTGGCAGACCGTATCGCATTTTTCACTGGAGCCGTCTTCCACAACTACAACCTCAAAGTCGTTGAAAGTCTGATGGGTAAGGCTTTCCAAAAGCTCGTCCACTTCCTGAGGCCGGTTGTAAACAGGTATGATAATCGAAAACCGCATTTCGTTATTTTTTGCAAAGATAGGGATTCTTTGCGTATTTTTGCGCTATCAATCGCGATAATCTGATGAAGAAATTGATTTCCTTTTTCACGCGGATTTTCCCCCGCCAGTGGCTCATCAAGTTGAGCTATCTGTTCAGCCTTTTGGTGCGTCCGTTTTATATAGGAAATAAAGTGGAATGTCCTGTTTGCGGCGGCCATTTCCGAAAGTTTTTGCCTTATGGTTATGGCAAGGCGATGGATAACCGGCTGTGCCCCAAATGTTTGTCACTTGAAAGGCATCGTTTGCTTTGGCTTTATCTGAAGGAGAAAACAGATTTCTTTACCGCGCCACTGAAGGTGTTGCATTTTGCGCCGGAGCAGCCTTTTTTGAAGCGTTTCCGTGCCTTGAAGAACCTTGATTACACTACTGCCGACCTTGATTCACCTATCGCCGACCTGCATCTTGACGTAACTGCCATCAACCAGCCGAGCAACACCTATGATGTTGTCATCTGCAACCATGTGTTGGAGCATGTCAGTGACGCGAACAAGGCCTTTGCCGAAATCAAGCGCATCCTGAAACCTGGCGGTTGGGCGATTCTGCTGGTGCCCATCAACCCCGATGTAGACACTTTTGAAGACCCAAGCATCACCGACCCCAAGGAACGTGAACGCCTATTTGGGCAATACGATCATGTGCGCCAGTTTGGTCGTGATTATGCCAAGGTGCTGCGCGAGGCAGGCTTTAATGTGGTGGAAGACAGGATTTTCTACGAGATTTCAGCCGAGCAACGTGAAAGAATGCACTTGGCGCGTAGGGGAGAAGAAGTCATTTACCGTTGCGAAAAAGCAAAATAAAACAGAAGGCGAGTCCAAAATGGGTCGCCTTCTGCGGTACCTTAAATGAAAATATAACGGCTTCCGAAGATTAATATTCGTCAGAAACTGTAAGTTTTTTTCTGCCTTTGGCTCTTCTGCGGGCCAAAACCTTACGGCCATTGGCCGTCGACATTCTCTCTCTGAAACCGTGCTTGTTTCTGCGTTTCCTGTTGGATGGTTGATACGTGCGTTTCATCTTGATATACTATTTGTTTATTCTCGAACTCGATATACCCCTTGTTTTGGGACTGCAAAAGTACGAATAATTTCGTTTGCTCCAAGCGTTTTCTTGAAAAAAAAGTGAAAGACGGACTGAAAATTTCAATCCGTCTCTCGTAAAGTGTTGATTTTCTGGTTGCTTATGCAACGACTTCCTTTTCAGGAATGTTCTTCAAAGTCTCGACCACGAAGTCCCAGAAGGGCTGCACACTCTCGATGAGTAGGGCTTCGTCGGGGGAATGGGGGTGCACCAAGGTCGGGCCGAAGCTGACCATGTCCCAATGCGGATACTTGGAGCCGAGGATGCCACATTCCAAGCCGGCATGGATGACCATCACTTTGGGTTTCTTGCCGAACTTTTCCTTATAAACACGCTTCATCGTATTGAGAATAGGCGAGTTGATGTTGGGCTTCCAGCCTGGGTAATCGCCTGTGGAATAGGCCTCTGCACCGTTGTCGGTGAGGTTTTTGCGAATCTGTTCGGCGAGCTTGTCCTTGGCGGCGTCCACGAGGCTGCGGGTCAGCGAGGCACTCACAATCTTGCCGTCTTCCATCTTGATGGTGGCAAGGTTGCTGGAGGTCTCTGTGGTGCCTTCAAAGTCCTCCGACATGGCAATCACGCCGTTGGGATAGCGGGCGATGGCCGTGAAGAGGTTGTCTTGGGTCTTCACGTCGATGACCTGCTTAGGCATCTCGGCGGCTTCGCAAAGGATGGCCAATTCGGGTTCGGTTTGGGCAAATTCTTCCTTTGCAATGGCCTCATATTCAGCGGCGTATTTCTCAAATTCGTCTTTCTTCGCCGTTGGGACGACCACAATAGCTTCAGCTTCTCTCGGGATGGCGTTGCGCAGGCTGCCGCCGTCGATGGTGGCGAGGCGCAGACCGTATTTCTCGGCTGCCATCAGGAGCATAGCGTTCAGCACCTTGTTGGCGTTAGCGCGACCGAGGTTGATGTCCATGCCCGAGTGACCACCCTTCAATCCTTTGACAAACAGGCGATAAGCCGTCATGCCAGTGGGAACATTTTCAAATGTAGGTGTCCATGTTCCGATGTTGTCCACGCCGCCGGCGCAACCCACGTAGAGTTCGCCTTCGGTCTCGGAGTCCATGTTCATGAGGATGTCGCCTTTGAGGATGCCTGGCTCAAGCAGGTTGGCACCCGTCATGCCGGTTTCTTCATCGATGGTAAAGAGGGCCTCGACGGGACCGTGTTGTAAATCAGTGGCTTCAAGTACGGCCATGGCAGCGGCGGCACCCATGCCATCGTCAGCGCCGAGGGTGGTGCCGTTGGCCTTCACCCAACCGTCTTCGATGCGGGTCTCAATCGGGTCGTTCTCAAAATCGTGTACCTTGTCGGCGTTCTTTTGCGGCACCATGTCCAAGTGGGCCTGCAAGATCACGCCCTTGCGGTTTTCCATGCCGGGCGTGGCGGGTTTGCGCATGATGACGTTGCCACAATGGTCAACGAGGGTTTCCAATCCATGGTCTTCGCCCCATTGCTTCATGAAGGCGATGACCTTTGCTTCTTTCTTCGAAGGGCGCGGAATCTGCGTCAAGCTGTAGAAATTCCTCCACACGCCATTCGGTTCCAAATCTTTGATAGTGCTCATGTGTAGTGGTTTAGTTGTTTGATGATTGTCAAATTTTAGTCGGCTAAAATACGACTTTTTTTGTTAACTGCAAAAAAAGATTGATTTCAGGGTGAAAGAAGCCTATGGCGGCGAAGGCGCTCATTTTTCCTTTTGCTGATATTTCTCCCACAAAACACTAACTTTCCCCACAATCTCCTCCCGTAACCATTCTGGAGAAAGCACCTCGATTTCAGGCGATTGTGAAAGAATCTCCTGCTGGAAATCAAATTCGGGACAGAGACGCAACTCGAAAATGCTGTATCCTTCGCCTTTTTCAACCTCCTTTTGCGAGGGATGCAACGGCAAGGACCGCAAGTAATTCGACTGGTCAGTGCTGACCTTCAGTCTAATTGTCTCAACCTTGGCGTTTTCGTGGGCGATGATGCCGTAGAAGTCTTCAAAAAATGCCGCAGGGTCGAACTTCTTGGGCATCCTGAACTTCTTCTCCGTGGTCTCAAGGCTGAGGATGCGGTCGAGGGCATAGATGCGCACTTGGTCGTAGTGTGGACTTCGGCCCACCAAGTACCAGCGTTGCTTGAAGAGCTTCACGCAGTAAGGCTCCAATTCGAAGGTGCTGCTCTCGTCGCGCCAATAGCTTTGGTAGGTGATGCGCAGCGTCATGTCGGTCTTCATGGCGGCGAGGATGGGCGAAAGGTGGTCTCTCACCGAGGGCACCTCTTCCAACAGGATGCGGTCTTTGAGTTGTCGGTACTCCATGAGCAAGTTGCTGGTGGAGATGGTGTTGAGTAGCCAGTTGCGCATTCCGCCATTCTTGATTTCCTCGGCGTTCTCGATGTAATAGAGGTAGCCGCCCACGCGCTGGCATTGTATGACGAGGCCGAACATTTCTTCCACTTCGTGAATCCAGGTGTGGAAGGTTCTTTTGGGGATTTCCAGCCCTTCGCTGATGTCGTCGTCGAGCCAGCGCCGGTTGATTTCCTCAAATGAGATGTACTTCGCGTTGTAGATGGTCTCAACGAGCCAGACGTATTTGTTTAGGAGGTTTGGGGACATGATGCTTGCATTTGATGGCGCAAAGATATGAAAAAGATGTGCAAAATTGCAGCGCAAGTCATGATGACACGCAAAAAATGCGTTTTTGTACGATATATATTTTTGGGAAGTGGTATGTGCAAATTTTGCACTTACCAGTAAATTTCATTTTTTGCAAATTGCTTTTTGTCTCAAAAACTGGCATTCGCAAATTTTGCGACTACCACTATTATGCAAATTTTGCATATTACTTTGCCCACTTGTAATACCGTGCATAATTTGCACGATAATCGTAAGAGGCATGTATGTAAATTTTGCACATGTGCCTATCTCGTTCAATTTTCCTTGTTATAAACATTGTGAATATGACACCCGATAACAGATCTGTCTTTCTGAATGGTTGTTTTTTTGATGGAGTGGACATACCGCGTCAATTCTTTCCGAAGTTCAGGTTGCAGCGAAGTGTAACGGATGCAGGCGGCAAGCCAATCAAGAACCACTTGTCGATAGGCTTTGCCCTTGTATTCGATGTGTATGAGGGCTTTGGCACATTGGCCGTTGAGGGTTAAACTAAGCCTATTGCGCCTATGTTCAACGGAAAAACCTCTTCCTTGTTTGTCCACAATCATTAAGTCAGGGTTCACATGGGCGGATTCACAATCGAATGGGAATGGCCTTTTCTGTCTAATTACTTCGTTGACAAAGGCGTACATGAATACGCGTCCCATGCCGTGTTCGTCCTCGTGACGTAGCAGTCGGGCGATGGTTTTTCTATTGAATGCTTTGAATACCATCGTTTTCATTTCATTTTCAACCTTTTGAAAAACGCCTTTATTCGTGAGGTCTTCTTTGTCGCTTGTTGTGGCTCTATCATGGAACGGATTAGGCTTTTGGCTACTTCCGCCAATAGGTCATCGGCTTTTTCGAAGGCTTGGTTTATGGGCAAGTCGCTGTATTGTTTTTTAATGTATTGGTTGTTGAGCAGGAATAGGGCATCCGTGTCCCTTGCCATGTTTCGGATTCCTTCCATTGCTTGCGAGAATCTGCGTTCGCCTTCCAGATCGAAAGGCAAAGTGGCAAGGGCAATGGTCGTTATGCCCATCTTTTTTGACTCACGGGCGATTATGGGAGCGGCACCTGTGCCACATCCGCCTCCAAGACAGGTGACGACAAAGGTCAATGAGGGTTTGTCGTCGAACAGTTTCTTTATTGCGTCTCTGCTTTCTTCAGCTGCGAAGTTTGCCTTTTCGGGCTTGTTGCCACTTCCCAGACCGTCTGTGCCGAGTTGCAGGGTCGCGGCAGCGGTTGATTTCTCAAGCACTTTGATGTCCATGTCGCAAGCCACAAAAGATATGCTTTCAAAATTGCTTTGGCTCATGTGGTTGACGATATTGTTGCCGCCACAGCCAACGCCGATTACTTTAACGGTGGGCTTTGTCGTTGATGTTGCTTTTTGTTTGGTCATAGTGTGTTATAGTTTAACGCTGCAAAGAAAAAGGAAGCCTAAGCTGGGTTGATGCAAAGACTTTCATCCGATTAGCCTTTCTAATTCTTCATCCTTTAATTCTCTGCTTGCTATAATTGTTCCCTTGGCATCAATACCATAGATAGTTTTCCCTTTTAGGCAAATGAAATGGTCTTCATTCGCTTGTATAACTTTGCCAACGGCTTCCATTGTCACCGAAGCAGTACGTTCCCCTACTTCGTCATAAATCAGATATTCGTTTTCCGTGATTCCTGCGAAATAGGTTTTTCCAATGATAAAACCTTTGAAGTGGTCTTTTTTTACGAACTCTCCATCAAGAAAGTGTGTGTGAGTCTTTTTAGTTTCATTGTAGGTAATAGTTGCCAACGGCATGTACACGACCTTCCTTGGATTGCCATGCGTGTGGATGCCCACCTTGGACATTGTTACTTTTACATCTTTGATTGTCATGATTTTTTGTTTTAGTTTGTGTAATTGATAAAGTTTTCTTTTTGTTTTTACGCTACAAAGAAAAGATGCACCTATGCCATAATGCAGCACAACTAATGGTTTTCTTCATAGTTTTTTCTACTTAGCGATGTTGGACACTCGTTCTTCTTTGAATAATCCTTTTTGCACCGCCCGACACATCAAAGCCCCATAGATTTCCCAAAACTGAGGGCCATGTGGCCTTTCTTCATTCTCTTCTTTGTTTTGTTCAGTGAAATGAATGTGATGGGCGTACTCGTGAATTGCAATCTCTTTGAGTGGGACAGAGTCACCCCATTGTGCATAGATTCTGATCCTTCTTTTGTCAAAGATATAAACACCAGACCTTGTTTTAGGCTTTTTGTCAATCACCAATAACTCAAAGGGCACTTTGCAAGGATAAATGGACAGAAGAAAGTCCTTGAAGTAGTCAGCGCTCGGATAATTAGTCATAGGTTTTTTTTTGTTTTTACGCTGCAAAGAAAAAGAAAGCCTGTGCCGAATTGAAGCACAGGCTTGTGAAATTTTGAAAAAATTTGAAAACTCGATTAGAAATTGGGATTGTAGTTATTCATCAATGTGCCAAAGGGACTAATGGCACGTTCGTAAATCATCCAATCATCTTTGCCAAGTCGGGTAGGATGAAACGATTGTATGACTACAACATTGTCTTTATCATAGTAATAAAGACAACATTTGATTC
>JAEEGJ010012299.1_pt1 | contig 21251 bp, 24 predicted proteins | sample 8958761 | NCBI WGS metagenome assembly JAEEGJ01 (sample SAMN16246546, study PRJNA631951) | gut metagenome | biome: gut microbiome; feature: rumen; material: RS-attached | host: Bos | place: Iran: Karaj | collected 2018-10
TCAGGATTAACCCTGTATGCTATATCGCCCATTCTGGCATTTTGGATATCAAATACCGCGATCATACCTACCACTTTATTGGTTTCTTTCAATACAATTCCCCAATCAAGATCAAGCGAAGGTTTTCTTACTACCCAAGGGCGGGGATCCGGACCAAACATAAGCTCGGGGGTTTTCTCGTTCTTGCTCGCTTTTCTTCCCCAATATGTATAAATTTCATCTCTTCCCAACCACTCTTTTAAATCATCCACATCGTTTTCGTTAAGCACACGAATAATCAATCTGTCTGTTTCAAGAATTGGCTTGTCTATTGCATAATCTTTTAACATACTTTCTCCCCCAAATTCATGCTATTATTCTCTTAAGCTCTGTGTTTCATCGGGCATCGAATCAAGCAGGACTTGCCTTTGTTCGGTTACGATCAAATACATAGGTCAGCATAAGAGGCAAAATCATATTAATATATACAACGCAATATCCCGTATGTGCCTCCCAGATAAGTGAAAACAAAAATCCACCAAAGAAAAATAAAACACTTAAAAGTCTATATACGAAAGACTCATACTCTTCAAACTTCATTTTTACGAATAACATGATGGTTCCCAGCAGTGCTATCAGATAGACTATGCTGATTCTAATGTTGGACACAAAATCTATTACATTTTTGAGTCTGCCGTCTATTACGGAAGTAGCGAATCCGGTTCTTGGTTCTTTCCAGTTCTTGCCGATGCTCCAATATGCCCCTCTCGTTTCATAAGAAAATTGGTGAACTGTTTTCATATAAAAAAACCTTACTGCCCTCAAGGGGTCATCTTTGTAGCCATCTATAGTATTGCGTATTGACTGCTTGCTGATCTCGACGGTTTTATCGTAATCATATCCTGTATCCATAAACGTATTGGAATGAAAACCGTTCCAACCGCCTCTGCCCTGTAAGCCCATCGCAACATATGCTATAGCAGGCACGCCCTTCCCAAGTACATTGCCCGCTTTTTTTTCATAATATGCCGTTGTCATTTTGACCGATGCCAAAGAAATCATAACACAAATCACTACAATTACAGACTGAATTACTCTGCGACGACTTTTCTCATTAGCAAGTTGCAAGAAGTTGATAATCAATAATGCGATAATAAATATCTTGGCATTTCCTTTAAACACACATGCCAAAATCGTTGAAATCGTGCCCAGAATACCGCAAGCAATCCACTGCTTTCCCCTAAACATACGGGTAAACATCCATCCCGAAAACAATATCAGTGAAAAGCATGGAACATCTCCATACACTTTTACGCATTCGATGGGCAGTAAGAAATCTCCAAATAAAAGAATACACAATGCTGCTTTGGCATAGGCATTCTCCGTAAACTCCTTTAATATGCCAAAACTACTCACAATTCCTAAAATAGTCAACAAAACATTTATCTCTTGAAACACCAGCGGATCCGATGTTTTTAATACGCGCATCGTCATATCAAGAATAAATATAAGCCCTGTCTGAAATGGCCATAAAGAAAGATAGGACCCCTGCGGCACTACAGCAAAATACTCACCGTTTACAAAATTTTGGGCAATATCCATGCAGCTCAAAGCATCCGAACCGGGTTGTTCCTGCGCTCCTATCATTAATCGAATTGCAACATAGCCCCAAAATACACACGCAAACGCCACTACTGCCCAGTCTGAATATTCCCATATTTTACCTAAAACTTTAAAAATGCAGCCGCCTATAATTACCGCAAAAGCAAAAACCACCATTCCCAGCCCTATAACCCACGGCTTATCGTAATAGTAACTATCAACAGTTTCAGGATAAAAATGATATATTACTGATGAAAAAAATAGCACGGCAAATATCAAAATCATTACCGCCAGCAAAATCTTACTCGCTATGTAATTAAACTGAGCAACCTTGTTTTTTTGCATGTCTATGAATTCCTCGTAAATCTTTTTAGTATTTATAACAGAATATCACATTATTACCTCTTTGTGTTGCATTTTCCGTGACCCAAGAATGCCGTAAAGCCGAGGGTTCCGATAGCCCGCCTACTATTTCTCCCTCGTCTTCTGCGACTAGTACAATGGACTCGAAGTTACCTAATATGGCTTGTACCCTTCGAACAGCCCGCTCACGGCTCCACCGCTCATTCCAAGGTTCTTCTGAATAGGCCTTAGACATCGCCTCTGCCAATCCTTCTATATCTGTTTTTTTACACAATCTATATTGCATTCCAAACTCCTTAAACATGCATATTCGATTTCACAGTCGTCTCGCATGCCTTAACTTACATGCATATTCGTTTCATAAGCCATTTTGCGTGTATTCGTTTGCGCGCAATCCAAAATATTGACATGCGTACCCGGTATGATAATTGCCTCGCATGTCTTAACTGAAGGCCGTGTAAAATTTCGGACATGCGTATTCCAATTCATATTCTATCCGCATGTAAATTGGGCCATCAACGGGACATTTTCATGCTAACTTCTTTTATACCGCTCTTTTATTCCACTATTATCTTCATATATCCGCAAGTGAACGGAAAGAAATCAAGCTTCTTTGTACCTAAATGTACCGCGCCATTCTCTTCATACCATTTGCGAAGCCTCCGGTTTTCCTCCACAATTCCTATGTTAATGGTCTTACAGCCTTCCCCGGCTGCAGTTTGACAAGCATGTTCCAACAGTTTCTTTCCGATTCCGTTATGCCTATATTCCGGAAGCACAGCAAGATTACTGAGCTCACACTCGCCATCACCCTGTAACACCAAAGAATAGTATCCACACTGGATTCCAGCTTCTTCGCATAGGAACATTAGACGGTTTTCATTGTCCATCTGCCAAAAAAGCCTGTCCTCTGAGGTTGAAAACGCCGTAAATCTCGGCGCATTTTCTGCAGTAAACCCCAGTTCTTCTGCCACAGTCATAAAGCTGTTCTTTATAATATTTACACACTTTGGGATATCTTCCCTCTTAACTCTGCGAATCATCTTCCAATGCCCCTTCAAATCTCAAAATATGTCTGCATTGTAATTATACCATATGTGTAACAGCTCATCCTTTGAATAAAAAAACAAAAATCCTGCTTTGTTTTTGGCAGGATTTTTCATAAACTATTATTGCTTGATATCTTAAACTGTAGAATTCCAACGGTGTTTCAAATATGTGCTACGCTGTCGCACATATCACGGCGATACCACTTAGGAATCGGATTCTCCATGTCATCAAAGATTGTAAGAATACTCTTGTTAAGCCCCATAATACTATCCAATTCGTTCGGTGCAAAATACTTTGCCCAAACTATTGAAGTTATAGCGCTCACAGAAATATATAATGCAAACAGCCGCCAAAACTCTTCAGGAATACCACCGTTAAAGTACCCGTCTATCTGCCCTTTTGCATATTCGGGATACTTTGTGTCTATCCTGTTAAACTCATACCATGGGTCGCCTATACTATCAAAATCCATCGTATGCCAGTCGATTACCAAAACCTTCCCTGAATTTATGATCAAATTGCCTGTGTGATAATCTCCGTGATGCCGGCACATCGAGCGCCCTTTCAAAAGATGCTTATTATCTTCAAAATACCGAAGAATCTTTTCGCATCCTGCAAAAGAAACGCCTTCGTGCTTAAATGCATCTATACGAGGCTGTATTGTTTCGATGTAACGGTCATACCAACTCTTTTCGACGCTGTTTTCGGGACAGGTATCATGTATCCTTCGAAGAATACTTCCCGCCTGCTTTCCGACCTCATATTGCTCATTAAAAGGCATCTTTGAAATAACACCTTCCAAGTCTTCTCCGGGCACCCAGGACAACAGTGTGAGGACTTTAGTCCCGTCATCAGTCTTTACACATTCCACACACTTGGGAACCGGCAGCCCCGCATCACTTAGTCGTTTTAAATGCGCGAATTCTTTTTCCTTCTCATCATAGTCCTCGCCGTCTGCAACTCTGAGAAGGAACTCGTCTGTACCACACCGGCATCGATACTTATCATCTCCGGCCATTCCTCTATCGATCTTTTCTGCGCTATCAAATTCAGCCAAATAAGTTTCAAGATTCAATGCATTCCCCATTCTTAAAGCCCTTCTCTAAATTCGTCCATGGTTTCCTGCCACTTGTTAAGCCAGTAAAGCTGTCCATCTATAAAGCTTTCATCTATGCAGTCCATTCCATATATTTCAAGGATGGTTGCTTGTAACTGAAAATGTCTGATTGCAACCCAATACGGAAAAGAAAGGATTTCCTCGCGGCTCAACTTATGATAACCGGCATATCCCGAAAGAAATTTCCGATACACTTCCTTAGTAAGCTCAATATCTTCCTGCTTCAGATTAAAATAATCTGTCATGTCACACATAACCATGACATCGAACATAAGCGGTGCCTTGCAAGCGGTATCAAAGTCCACAAGATATATTTTTCCGTCAGTATTCTGCAACAAATTTCCTCTGTGAAGATCTCCGTGACAATTCCCCTGCGGAAGATTTTTTACCTTATCCCACAAACGCTCTCCCAATTCCTCATACTCTTTGATACGTGGGTATTTCTTTTTACGAAGAAACTCTAAATATCGACCTATAAAGAATTCTTTGTCGCGGTAAACAAGTTCTGAAGGATACTCCTCCATCAATTGATGAAATCTACCGACAAGCCTGCCTACTTCGGATGCACATTTTTCAAGTTCCGGCTCGTCACCATCAATGAAGTCCATGAGAACTATCAGGATCTTCTCCCCATCAGCTTCCGTTTCAAAAATAGTTTCTCCGTTCTTTGTAAGTATCGTCTTAGGTACCGGGAACCCATTTTCCTCCAGATACCTCATAATAGATACAGACTGCCTCGCGGTCCCGGCAAAAGCAGGCCCGATAACCTTGAGCAGATATTTAACACTTCCGTTGACAATATATGTAAGAGCCCCGCCTTCTCTCAAGAATTCGAGAGAAGGGGATTCTATCCCATAATTCGCTGTCAGTATATCTTGCAGAGTTTTTTCCTCCATGATTGTTACCCCTCTTCTTTTTCCAATCAAAGCACTATCTCATAGTACAGATAATCGCCTGTATAAGCGCTCTCCGTTTCATTGGGATTCCTGTCATACATTGTCCCACTCGGGAAATCCGTGAACTTCTCAAATTCAAGCATACGAAATTAACCTCATTATAATTTCTTCCCCTGTAAAATCATCGAAAGCGGGAACCCGCTATTTTCTATTGCGGAAAAACCTCCGCTTAAATCACTGTCAAACTCCTTAAGTCCCGTAACAACAATTCCGTTATTGCACATTCCGGATATAATCTCCGACATCGAGTGCGTAAAATCCGTAAAAGTCTTAGAATGATAGCTCTTCTGTGTCATATAGTACATGCCGCCGTTTCCGGTCCATTCATGCTCGAAGTATGAAAAATGACATTCCGTCCTGTGCGCAGGATCAAACTCCGCGTCACCCTCCGAGGCCAGCATGTTCGTGCACGGATGCTGTTCGTTAAGCACTATTACGGCGCCGGGCTTCATACACTTTGCCACAATCTCAAAGAAACGATTTAAATCTTCAAACCAGCACAGCGCTCCTATAGTGATAATCACCACATCAAACTGCTCCTTGAAACGGTCATCGATATCATAGACATTTACGGCTTCAAATGTACAAGGCAAGTTCAATTCTCTTGCCTTTTCATTGGCAAAAGCAACCTGATTCTCGGCAATATCAAAGCCTATGCCCTTCGTAGCCTTTCCGCTTTTCACCAAAGAAAGCAGTTCGCGCCCGTTATTACAGCAAAACTGACCGATAGTCTTTCCCTCTGTATCAATAGTTCGCAATACATCAACCATTTCTTTTTCAAAAAACGGGTACTCTTCTTTCTGTATGCGCTCTGTAATATCGGCACCCCAAGAGGCGTCCCTTTTGTCAAAGGCCTCTTCCCATGCCGCTTTGTTTCCCTCAATGTACTTTTCCATTATATTTTCCTCCCAATATTATAATCGCTTTGTAATTCTCCCACCTTAAATACCGCTCATCAAATCATTCAATGTATCCTGCATATCTACCGGTTCCCAATGGCCTTCCATGGATATTTCCGGATTGAGCGCTCTGATGGTGTCGGCCAGTTTCTCGCAAAGGTCAGCCCTTTTGATACCTGTAAAGAAATTGTCGCAGGTGGAATCGCCCACGAATAAAACCTTGTCGTTCTCCACATACACAAGCGTAGAATCGTCCGTATGCGGCGCCTCGGTCTCCAAAACCTTTACCTTACAGCCGCCAAGGTCAAGCGTCATCTCGCCGGAGAATATCAGATCTGCCGGCTTCACGATTACCTCTGCGCCGGTGCTGTATTCTTTTCGGATGCTTTCATGGATGGCGAAGAATTCTTCCGGTCCGTTCTTTTCAATTTTTTCTTTCCACTCACAAAGGTACTTGTTTGTCTTCGCATTAGCCAGGCATAGCCCGTTTACGGCATGCATGCCGAAGGTGTGATCCCAGTGCCAGTGGGTAAGAACGGTCAAAGAAGGCAACGGCAAGCCTTCTTTCTCCAAAAGTGCGTAAAATTCCTGTGTGTGAGCCGCAGAGTGACCGGCGTCAATTGCCAGACTCCAGTTATCGCCCTTAACGTAGCAAAGATTCGGGCGGTCCCGCTCCGATTCGTATGGCATATACCATATATGTTCAGTAAGTTTTTTAAGTTCCATATTATCCTCCAATGCATCCTCATTTCAAAGAAATCGTCCAGTCATCCCCGGCTACCAGATACTGAAATTCTGCCATTTCTGCTTTATGCATAAATAATCTCCCATAACCGTTATTAAATACGACAACAGCCTCAGCTCATACTGAGGCTTATTGCTGTTACTTCTTTATGTAGTGCTTATAAACTCTCGTGTGTTGGTACCCAATCTTTTTGTAGAACTCGTTGCCACCACCTGTCATTATCTCGGCACCGAGAGGGCGCAGTATACTGTCATGGTGCGAAAGTGCCGCAGCAGCAAGACCCTTATGCTGATGCTCGGGCACAGTGCAGAGAGGCTCCATGTAAGCAAGCTTAGTCTCCGGATTCCACCACATTCCCGAAAAGCATACATAATCATCGTTCTCATCCGCAATGATAGTCGTGTACTCGTACGTCGCGTGCGGTGCCGGCGCGATAGTCGCTCCCAACACATTCTGATAAAGTTCAAACGGGCTTCTTCCCTCATTCTTGGCAGGAACATCCCAGTCCTTAAACTCGCCGAGCTCCCACTTGTTAAATCCATCCCAGAGGCACTTAGCCACCTTCAAAGGGTCTGAAATCTTCGGGTCCACGAAGTGATATCCTTCCGGAAGCGGATAGTCAAGCTTTCCCTCTCTAAAGTCAAAATAATTATCCGGCTCTTCATACGCAAGCTCATACCCCCGCGCACAAGCCGCTTCAATAAGCGCAGTCTGCCCCGAAATAAACACTAATTCTAACGGGTCCTCAAACTTCGGATAAGCCGTCTCCGCATATTCAATCATCTCGCCCGCCAGGCACTCATATCCCGGGCGCAGCACAAAATAAAGCGCCGTCACCGGCTGCTCATAGAACACAAACCCAACCGGATTGTCCCCATCCAGCCAAAATCTGTTCAGACGAAGGAAGTCTCTCTCCACCCAAGGTGAAGTTATCGCATACTCAAAGAACGGCTCCGCCGGTCCGTTGCTTTCCTCATGATTGTAAACTTCCGTCATGAGCTTGTATACAAGCCCGATATCTGTAAGTATCTGAAATTGCTTTGTCCTAATCATTCTATAACCCCCATTCGTATCATTCTAAATCGAGATTTGATTCAATCAATCCCGTAACCAGGTTCTGTAACTGCGTTGCATTTTTACTTGTTATTACAGGCTTCCCGGTTTCCTGCTCAATATCTTTACGCGCGTTGCCTGCTAGCCACATCGGTTAACCGCTTCTTCCCATCTTGCGCAGTCATTTTCAACTGGTTACAATTTGTAACCAGTTGATTTCCTTCTTCTTTTAAACGAATTTTCAAGACTTTCCAATAGTTTCTGGCACCATCTTTATCTGCTTGTTCCGTCAGCACCTGCACTACATCCACTATCGAAAAATACCACTCTTCTTCATCCTCAACCCACGCGGTCCTGATTGGTTGATCTTCAAATAATTGTACTCTGTCAGGCATTGCCTCTAACCCCTTTTATCTTTATTCTTCTCAGCCAATTTTTCCATTTCAACTTTGTACGCCATCAATCTTAAAAGGTATTCCGGCATAGTCCTGTTGCCCAGTTCCCAGTCTTGCATGGTTCTGTACGGAATCTCAAAGTATGCGCAAAACTCTTTGCGTGACATGCCTGTGCTTTTTCTAAGTTTAATTAAGTATTCCTGACTATTCATAAACTCGCCGCCTTTTACACTCATTGCGTATATCATTACAACCATACTATCACACACATTGCGTACGTGCAACAAAAAAATAACGGTGACGAAAAATCGCCACCGCCATTAGTCAAAAAGTTACTCAACTCATCTGTTACACATGCGCACTGTATACCATGCAACATGTTCCAAGTATTTGTTATCCATCCACGGATATCTTCTTTTGCAAGCCGTTACCGCCCGCTTGACATCCTCTTTTTCCTTACCCTCCGGTCTACCTGAAATGATGGGATAGATACCTGCCAGCGAACAGCATACCGTTTCACAATAATGAACAGCCTTGTCAAAATACTCAACCAACATTTCCAGTTCATTGTCTGGGATAAGAGGGAAATCCTTTCTTAACCGCTCAATCGGTTTCTCCCAATTTTTACTGTAACCAGTGCGTTCATATGACTCAAACAGTGCAACAATATTATCTTTGTGGCACGGTGGCTCTATAACCGCATTATCATTGCAAAACGCCGACAATTGTCCATACGAAAAAATCTTTTGCTCCTCTTCTGTCATCATGACCGTTAACCCCCATTCTGCAAAAACAAATTAAACCTTTCGTTTTCTTCACCGTGGCATTGTTTAGCCGCAGTTCTATACTATCTCAGTCTACCACAGACATAACCATTTTCTCAATAAACTCCACCCTGTCAAATATCCTCGGCTTAAAAGTGCCCGTAATACCCACAGACACGCCGTTCTCGCGGTTTACATAGATAATGTTGCCGCTGTCACCGATTGCCGCATATACCTCGCGATTATCGTAAGGCTTGTACCACAAATACCCGTAGTTCATGTACCCGAACCGCTCACCGAGCTTCAAATGCGGCCAAAGCATCTCATCCACATATTCCTGCGACACAACCCTCTGCCCCGCATACTCGCCACCACCAAGCACAACCGCGCCCAGCACAGCCATGTCCCGCGCCGACATGCACACTCCCCAGCCGGCCGTAACAGCCCCTGTCGGATCCGTGTACCACTCATACCCCCGCGGGTTCTTGTTCATGAAGAAATCAAACTGGTCTTCTTTGGAACTGTCCCCGTGCGCCACCCTCTCAGGCAGCCCCACCGGTGTAAAAAGGAACCGATTCGCAAAATCCAGACACTTCTCCCCGGTCGCGCGCTCAATCACGCCGGCCAGAATCTGTATCCCAAGCGTCGCATACTTAAACTCGCCGGTTATGCCCTTTCGCCCGCCTAGATAATCCAAAACCGCAAGCGTCCAGTCCTGCGAGGTGCAGACCTTAGTCCAGGGTTCGGACTTATACTTGTACGGCGCCGTCATCGTAAGCAGATGCTTAACCGTCACATCATAAATGGTCTTCTCGCCCCGCTTAACCGTATAATCCGGGAAGAAATCCATCACCTTTTGATCCACACTTTTAATAAATCCTTTATCAATCGCAATTCCCGCAAGCAGCGCCATCACGCCCTTCGTCACGGAATTGACGTTTACCGCATCCGCAGTTTTATAGCCGTGCCAACAGTCCTCATACACCGTCTTACCGCCTTTAAGTGCGTAAATCTGGCATATATTCGACTCATTGCCCGTGCTGTTTTCAATGTACTTGTGAAGTTGTTCTTTGGTCATAAAAAAGCCTCCTCTTAGGTAAGATTCGGACGTCCTAAGAAGAGGCTAATATGATTAAAAATTGTTTTCAAGTACTTTTTTATAAGTTTTTTTGAACAATAAAGGAAGCTACCGGTAAGGCAGCTTCCTCTATGAATATGTTACATCTGTGCGTATTCTTCTTTGGTGTAATACTGCGTGGACTTAAGGTACTTGGGAATGATCTGAGACTCACCGTTGATTCTGATGTCGGCGTGCTTATGAGCAATCTCAAGAACATATTCATTCTCATCTGTGGGAAGCTTACCCACGATTTTGACCCTGATCTTTAAATACTTATCAAGGTTCGCAATATCAAACAGTGAAAGAAACCTCTTACACCTTCCCTTAAAAGAAATCTCCGGGTCAAGGTTATCAAGCTTATCGTTATTGAATTCAAATACCACATTCAGCCAACCGTCTTCCATGTAAAGAGCCGTATCGCAGAATTCCTCCACATACTCTCTGTTCTGGCTTGCCCTTGAGATTCGTGAAAACTCTTCAAGCTCATCCACAAAAGTAAGGAAAGAACCGCTGCCGATTGCGCTTATCTTAAAGCTGTCGCGTGTATGGTCGGAAATTGAAGTCAAAATCTCATGTAATTCCAGAATCCTTGTATTTGCAACAGGAAGTTCTGTGTCAGGACGGCAGAAATCGATATCCTGAAATGCCTGCAGATTCTTCATAAGCAGAAATGCACTCATGATTCCGTGCTGATATGCCTCGAAGTCATTGTAATAAGCGGATTTCTTGCTAAATGATGCGTGGAAATGAGTATTAACATTAAAAGTATTCTTGATAAGAGCTCTTTCCTCTTCGGTAATCGAATCGAAACTGTGCGAGAACGCTATCGCATCCTCCTTAGCGAAAGTGTAATCAGCTCTTTCAAAAATCTTTTTAAGAAGTTCCTGGGTTTCCTTGGACAGGTTACCCTTGTTGGAAACGTTTACAATGCTGCTTCTGGATATGAAATCAATAAACTGGCTGACAAACTGCTGCTGTATATTCTCATATTCAAACTTGAAATTATCGAAATTATGAATGGCAAAATAAGGCAGCACCTTATTCATGGCCTTATTAATCTTCTCGATTTTCTTAAGCGGATAACCGAGGTCATGGGTAAGAGCGGCTATACATCTTACCGAACCGTTTTTCTCCTCACTGCTCTTTAATAATTCAAGAACATCCTTAAGCTTATCGGCATCGCCGTCATTAATTATGGGCAGTTGATCGGCAAGCCCTCTGAGTATCTCATAGCCTTCAATCATCTCCCTTTCAGAGCGATATAATTCCGAAAATTCGGGATTCTCGTGAAGATATTCTCCCAGGAAATATACCCAAAGACAGTGCAGTGTATGGTCTCTGTAAAAAGAATCCGATGCAAAAATTAATTCTTCAAATTCCACATATGAATCAAAATACTTAAAAATCTTGTCATATCCCTGCTTGTTGGGAGATATGTTGCTCATGGCAGCTTCAAAAAGCTTCTTCCAGAGTCCGACGGCAATCTGAATCTTGCTGTTCATCTTCTCTTCGTTAATGAGCTTCTCAAGCGCCTTCTTAATATCTTTCTTTAACTCATCTTTCCCCTTAAGAAAAACAATCTCATCTTTCTTCATAAGGTCCAGATAAAACCGCATAACGGTCTTTTCATCAATAAAATGTTCCATTCCTCTTCCTCCGTTACCATGGGCTCATTACGTGCCACAATAGCGTTTCATTGTTCCATTCTAACCTATTCGGAGCGGATAATCCAGTTTTTTATTGCATAAAAAGAAGGCACCCCGTATCACACAGAGTGCCTTTACTCCCAAAGAAACTATGCCAAAGCAGCGCCCAAACTCTTGCATGCATCAAGGTCATCTGCACCCGGTGCATTGTTGGCCATAACGCTTTCACATACAAGACGCGCGCCCACAGCGTTGCATCTGTCTTCCCAGTCTCTCATCCACTGGCCGTCGCCCCAGCCGTAGGAGCCGAAGAGAGCTATTTTTTTGCCCGAAAGAGCCGACTCAACCTCTGTGAACATAGGCTCATAAGAAGATTCCTCAAGAACCTCGGCGCCCATTGCGGGACATCCGAATGCGATTCCGTCAAACTCAGCAACCTTTGCCGCGGTGAAGCTCTCGGGTCCGAATACAGTTACCTCTGCTCCTCTGTCCTTGGCTCCCGCCTCAACTGCCGATGCCATAGCGGCCGTATTGCCGGTTCCGCTCCAGTATACTACTGCAACTTTGCTCATTATATATACCTCCGTATAAGTTAGTTTAATTGGTTAGCGTATGCTAACTTATTGTTTTAAAAATAGCAGCTGCCGACTCGTGTTTGAGTTAGCGGTTGCTAACCTTTATGATATCATAACGCTTCCTTTTGTCAATATTTCTCCACGTAAAAAGAAGCCGATTGCTCAGCTTCTTTTGCCTCTCTATCTTTTCTTAAAAGCATAATCGCACATGCTTCCGCCGGTTCCTATCTGCTCTGTGTAGATGAACTCCGCTCTGGGAAGATTACTGTAAAGTATGTCATCTACTTTACAAAATACTGCCGTCATCTCCGGCATGCCGTACTTCGTAAATATCTGCTGATATATGCACTTATGTGTCGTCATCGCAAATGTGTCTTTGGGGCATTTAGGAAACTCCACATCCCAGCCGTATCCAAGTGTCTTTTTGAATTTGACCGGTATAATCAATCTTAACAAACCCACAAACCAGCCATGACTCGCAAGCTTCTCCATTGAGGCAATCTGCGGCTCGAGAAAAGCATACATGGCATCTGCGACTTCTTTTTCCGCTTCCTCTGTGGTCTTTCCGTTTTCTTTAAGAACCGTCACCATGGCAAGCGACGTAAGAAGGTTGCATAGATGACCGTAATTGTTGGAATCGGTATACTCTGTGTTCTCATCTAACAGTTGCTGAAGTTTGGCCGTCAATTGTGCCTTCGAAGGCTCGTCCCACGTTTCGTAATATGTACGGAAGCGGCTCTGCATAATCATTTTTTCAGGTATATATTTAGCCATCTTTAAATTCCCTTCCATGAAACTGTATTCATGTTACTCCGGCAGTGTACCTCCAAAATCTTATCACACTTATTCACGTCCGTTTTGCACGCATTTAATCACAATGTACACACCCACGCCGCCAGCGCCGAGGCCGCAGGGAATATAACCAAAAGCTTAAGCAACTGGCTTTTAATGTTGTAACCATACTTTCTGTTCGCATAAACGCTTTCTACCTCAGGAAAATAAAACTGAAAGAACTTATATTTCATGAGCAAAAAGTAGTCAAAGCAGATCATGTCATAAGCTTTATAGACTGTGAAAATAAAGACAAATCTGAAAAAGAACTGCCAAAATGTGAACCCGCTTCTAATTCCGTCCCAGATAGAAATCACACCTACGCCAAGTATCATCAGGAAACTGAATACCATGAGCGTCCATCCTATAACTCTTGCACCATAAAAGAGTTCTTTGTTCCTTGGTATCAATGCTTCCTGCGCTTCCTTGGGGGCTGAAGAAAAGAATTTTTTGTCCTGAATAAAGGCCACAGCAGAGAACATCATTATTGTAATAGCCACGCAAAACACTATTGCAAGAAATACGGTTAAAAGCATCTTTATTTATCCTCCTTTGCCTTAATCGACTCACAACCGGCCATGACTTTTTTGTATAAGAATGCCGATGTCGCCACTCCGATTGAGCCTACAAATATAGGCAGCCACACGCAGGTTACGTCGTTTAGCACTCCAAAAAACATTTCTCCTATGGCGCTTGACGCTATGCTGACCATTCTGATTGTGGCCGAAACCCGTCCCAAAGTGTTTTGGGGAGTGCCGGTCTGAAGCATTATTGATGACGTCATCTGCATCGGTATTGCCGCTGCTATTGTAAGGCAGTCAAACATAGTAATTAACACTATGGATACCGCTATCGGAAGAACCCGGTATATGCCGCAAATTGCCCAGATTCCAATCATAAATATGCCAAACGCAATTGTGAGTGTCGCAGTAAAGAACAGCTTACTTGCCTTACTTTTTAACAAGCGGTACCGCAAAGAGTGGAACAATCATGCTCGTTGCCGCAGTTACGGAACAATATAAGCTGTATACCCATGCTTCCACACCATATGTCTGTCTTAAAAGATAGGCAACACTTACGGAAAAGGTGGCTCCAAAAAAAGCGTTTACCAGAGGCATTACTTTTATAAATCCCCGCAGAAAAGAGTCTTTTTTGATGCACCTTAATCCTTCTTTGAAATCTCCCCAAACAGATGATTTTACGCCGGATTTATCAAGTCCGGCTTCATACTTGGGGCGAATTAAAGCCTGTAATATGAACGACAAAAAGTTCAACAAGCCTATAACCGCAAAAGCTGAAGCAATACTCATATTGTCGTAAATCAGTGCAGCAATAAGGGGAGATACCACCATTACAATCCCGTCATCCACCTTCGAAATTGAAATAGCATCTTTGAGCCTGTCTTCAGAAACCAATTCCGGCAGGATAGCCGATTCGCATCCGCCGTAGAATATCTCTCCCGCTTCCAAAACAACAACCAGCACGTAAATCAGAATAATTCCTATCGTAACCGCTTGGCCGATTATGTAATAAACACCCAGAACCAGCGCTTCGCCAAGCAGAATAAATGCCATCAGTCTGCTTTTCTTTACCCTGTCGGCCAATACACCTGCAAGCGGGGTCAAAAGAAGTCTCGGTATGATAATAATCGAAAGCATCGACGCAAATAACGTCGCAGACCCCGTCAAATCCAAAACATAAAGTGATAAAACATATTGAAGTATATTGCTTGCTCCCATCCCAAGTGATGATGCAAACCAAAACAACCAGTAATCCTTATTCAACCCTTTGTAACTTTTCACGTACCTCTCACTCCTTATGGCTTATTAATTCGCATTTTCTTTTCCAAGGAATGCAGCGATTCACGTGTTTCTTGTACTCTGCGTATTCGTCGCCGTACAAGTCTAAAAGCCATTTCTCTTCTGTATTTATCAAGGCTACGGTCATAATCACCCAGCCTATCACGGGAAGGATGAGCATCCAGGCATTGTGCCACATAAGAGTTATACCCGTAAGCGCTATCCACCAGCCGCTGTACATCGGGTTTCGTACCCATTCATAGATCCCCTTGGTTTGAAGTTTGTTCTCCGTAATGGATTCATCCATGTCGGATTTCACAGCTCCTATGAACCATATTGCAATTCCGATGGCTATCAGCAATCCCCCGGCAATGCGGAATATAAGTGTCCATGGACTGTTAAGAATTCCAATCTTTAATACATATCCGAACAGAATAATTCCGATGAGATTCACAAACGCCACTCCCGCAATAATGTAAGGTCCGACTCCGAACAGCGGAAGTTTCTGTTCTTCTTTCATATAATTTTTAAGCATACAAATACCCTCAGCACCTTCTTATAACATCGTCGCATGTACAATAATTGCCGCAACAGGCCCGATTCAACCCTACAATCAAAGTTGTTAAAATCATTTTCTAATCCCCTCTTTGCACGCTCTTTCTATTCCTCTTACAAACCGTTCCGGATTAAATGGCGCCAGTCCTCCGTGACCCACATCACTAACCTTTCTAAATACTGTGTGCGGGAAATATTCTTTGATTCGCGCTATGTCGGGCTTACGGTCTTTGACTTCTTTGTCCGCAACCCAGTACTCTATATGCTTGCAGTCCGTTTGAACATCCTTGGGCATAGAATAGTTGTTGCAGGATTCAAAGGTACGCCAGATAGTCTTGGCACTGATCATTTTCAGAACCTTGGCAGCGTACTCAACATCATCTTCCGATAGTTCGTCGGTGGAAAATGCCTTCTCAAGAAGTTTCGCGCCACCAATCTTCCCCGTGTATATCAAAAGAAAATCTTTAATGGCTATAAATCTCGTGATAATCCACGGTAGTTTATAGGGAGTGATTCCTCCGTCGATAACCGCGCTTTTAATCTCCAAAGTGTTGTCCGCAAGCATCCTCGCCACAATACTGCCGCCCATGGAACAGCCGTATATGCACGACACTTCCCTGATATTCTGCTCCTCAAGCCACTCAGCCAGTTCTGCCGCTATTTCTTCCACACTTGTAAAATCGCCGCTTTCATCAGGATCGTAGCCCGGAATTGCAGGCACTATCACGCGGTACTTCTTCTCAAGAACCGGGATGACATATTCAAAATAATCCCACATCACAATCGAAGGATGCACCAGCACTACAACCGAATCATTTTCTTTGCCAAATTCATGTACAGTCATCGTCTGTCGAATACCCCTATTCGTCTATAAGCAATTAAGAGGCAGTCAGCCTTGGCTAACTATTGTTAGCCTCGACTAACTACCTCTTCAATTATACATCTTTATTTAAGTTTCTCAATCCCTTTTTACATTTTCCAGTTCTGCGAAATAAGCTGCTGCTTGGTCATGCGACTATAGATGCTGTCATAAGCGGAAAGCTCTGCGGGACTGCCCTGCTCGGCGACTACGCCATCCTTAAGAACCACGATATTATCGGCATTGGCGATGGTTCTCATGCGGTGAGCGATGATAAGAACAGTCTTGTTCTTGATAAGTCTTGAAAGTGCTTCCTGAATAGCAGTTTCATTCTCCGCATCAAGGGAAGCCGTAGCTTCGTCAAGAAGGATAACCGGTGCATTTTTAAGGAATGCTTTGGCGATTGATATTCTCTGACGTTCACCGCCCGAAAGCTCGCTTCCGTTCTCGCCGATGGCCGTGTTGTATTTATTCGGTAACAGATTTACGAATTCATCGCAGTTGGCAAGTTTAGCCGCTTCCATAACTTCCGCATCCGTAGCACCACTCTTACCGATACGGATATTCTCCATAACCGAGTTGTTAAAGAGTGTAACGTCCTGGAACACAATGGAATACTTGGAAAGCAATGTCTCGGGATCGATTTTCGAAACATCCTCGCCACCGAGAGTAATCTTACCGCTTCCCACATCCCAGAATCTTGCCGCAAGTCTTGAAATCGTGGTCTTACCGCCGCCGGAAGGTCCGATAAGCGCTGTAACTTCGCCCTGCTTGGCTGTGAAGCTTACATCCTTAAGTACATCTGTATCGTCGGCGTACTTGAAGCCCACGTGGTCGAATACAATGTCGTAACCCTTATTGTTAAGAGTCTCGGAGCCTGTCTGAATCTCGTGAGACAGCACTTCATCGAGACGCTCGCACTGAATGCCCGTCGCAATAATCGCCGCGAAATTCTGAAGCGTAATCTCCATGGGAGCATACAGTCTTGATACCAGCATTAAGAACATAAAGAACGTAAGCAGGTCAATCTCTCCTCTTGCAAAAAGGATGCCACCCATCACCGCCGTAGTACCGATACCGATCTTAAGAATAATAGCCGATGAGTTAACGTACACAGCCATCTTAAGCTCTGTAAAAAGTGCGAACTTTTCAACTTTCTTTATTTTTCCGTCGAGTTCTTCCATGTAACCGTTCTCGGCATTATTGGCTCTCAAATCTCTGATGGATTCAAGGCATTCCTGAATACCGTCTGCCATGGAAAGCTTGATTGCCTGATTCTTTCTTACCGCCCTCTTTTCGGCGCCGGAGCAGGAAATAATAATGGCAAAAGCAACCGGAATAACCCAGAAGCTTGCAAGCACCATTCTCCAGTCAAAGAAGAAGAACAAGCTGATTCCCACAAGCGTTACCGAAATAATCGCGCCGATAAGCTCGGGAATCCAGTGGCTCGAAGCCGTTTCAATCATCGCGCAGTCGCCCATAATGTTGGTGGTTAAGTCTGCGATGTTCTTTTTACCGAAGTACGAAAGCGGAAGTTTTCTTAACTTCTCGGCAATCGTGGTACGACGCACTCCGCTCTCGCGATAAGTAGTCAGGAACGTTGCGTTGTACTGTAAGAAGTTTGTAAGCGCGATAAGAAGCAATATCCCCACTGAACTTATTACGTAAAAAGAAACCCTGTCGCGCCCCAGGTTGTTTCTTAAGAGGTCATCGATTAATGTATACAATACTCCCGCAGGCAGCATCAATACAATATTGGCAAGCGTAACCACTGCGCGCGCTCTTACCATATCCTTTGCGCCCTGTTTTGAAAGCGCATATTTGTGTTGTAATTTTTCTATCATCCTATGCACCTACCTTCCATTCAACGGATCTTGTATATTCGTCAAACATGCGCTTATAAAGGCCGCCCGCCTTCATAAGTTCGTCGTGGCTTCCCGCCTCGGTGCATTTTCCGTCGTCCATCACAAATATCTTGTCAGCATTCATTACAGTGCTTAATCTGTGGGCAATCATAATAAGCGTCTTGCCCTTCGAAAGCTCTTCAAACGCCGCCTGAACCTTAGTCTCGTTGTCAGGGTCAGCAAAAGCAGTCGCCTCGTCAAGTATAAGAATCGGCGCATCTTTAAGTACCGCTCTTGCAATGGTAATACGCTGCTGTTCGCCACCTGAAAGATAAGTACCCTTCTCACCGATTACGGTATGAATTCCCTGTGGAAGTTTCTCGATAATGTCCATACACTGTGCTTTCTTAAGCGCTTCAAGCACTTCCGCCTCACTTGCTTCAGGCTTACTCATACGCACGTTTTCAAAAATAGACTTCTTGATAAGTCTGCTGTCCTGAAATACAAAAGAAACCTGTTTCATAAGCTCAGCTGAAGACATATCCTTAACATTCACGCCACCGATTAAGATTTCGCCGGAGGTTACGTCAAAGAATCTCACCATAAGCTCCGCAAGTGTAGTCTTACCGGAACCTGAAGGACCTACGAGAGCCACATGCTCACCGGGCTTAATAGAAATCGAGACATTGCTTACCGCATCTCGGGTAGCATCTTTGTAGCGATAAGTTACGTTGTTAAGCGTAATGCCGCAGTCAGCGGGCTTCTTATCTGAAGCACTTTCTTTTAACGGCTCAATCTCCATAATCTTGTCGACACGCTTAAGTGCATCGATAAGGTTCATTTCTGCCTCGCCCGAGTATGCAAGCTTTGTAAGTGCAATCGTAACAAGGGGTGTAATGATGATGTAGTACATAACGTTAAGAATGTCCGCATTGGCAATTCCGTCTTTGGTAATCATGTACGCTGCGATAACGATAAAAGCAAATATTGCGTTGATGCATGTCATGAATCCCATCATAGGCCATCTGAGTACCAGTGTATAGTCTGTGGTCCACTTGCCGTAGCTGTCGATGCAAGCTTTAAAGCGTTTGAAAGAATGTACTGTCTGACCGAAAGTCTTAACTACCGGGATACCTCTTACATACTCTGTAGCCTCGCTGCTCATGGTTTCGAGGGCATCCTGATACTCTTTCATTTTCTGCTGCATGCCTTTACCCATCATGCTCATCATGCAGACAAATCCGATTACTGCGGGAATCATGCAGAGAAGACCGATTTTCCAGTTAAAAGCAAGCACGAGTACAATAAGTCCTATAGGTGTGACCGCAGCCACCGCTTTGTCCGCAAGGGTATGCGCAATAAAAGTTTCCGTTGCGGCGGTGGAATCATTGACGATTCGTCTTATTTTACCGGTTCCGTCTTCGTCGAATACTCCGAGGGGAAGGGTAATGATTCGTCTCATAAGAGAGCTTCGCATGTTGGCCTGCACTCTGAATGCGGCAATATGCGTACAAAGAAGGGCTGCTATATATACAAGCAGTGCTCCTACAATGAGTGCCACGGAAATCCATGCGTACATGGTGATTTTATCCGTGTTTTCCCCATTAACCGCAATCCTGATAATCTTCCATAATTCGTAATACGGGATGAGGGTAAGGATTGCACTTACGCCTGCGAGGCAACGACCGAGAGTTATTAACCCTGCATGCCCTCCCGCATATTCTTTGATCAGCTTCATGTGATCATAATTTTGTGTTTTTCCCAATTCACATTCCTCCTGTTCCTTTTCTATATACAAATCACCCTTAAGGCGAATTGTGGGCTCATGTTGGTTAGCTATCGCTAACCTCATAATGATAACTTACGCAATAAAAAAGAGCCTTTCGGCTCTTTTCTACTTAACTCCCATTATCTTAAGCCATCCCGGCATAAAGAATTCCTGAATGGTGGTCAAATATTTCTCTATCTTAATCTCGTCATAATCGTGAATAATCGGCTCAAAGCACGCAGTCAAATACGCTGAAAGCAAAATGTGAAGCTCCTCTTCGTTAATATCGATAACCGGATATCCTTTTTCCTTAAGATATCCGATGGCCTCCATGAATTCCTTCTGATTGGAAAGTACAAAGTCGTGCAAGAAATTCTCATACTTAGTACCGTTTGAGCGGGTCATAAGAAGTATGAATTCATCACGCTTGGGAAGTATAACTTCCCTTATCATGTCAAAGAAGCTCTCTCCAAAGAGTTCTTCCCTGGCATTGCCACCGTCCACAATCTTGTACTTACGGCTGGTATGCCTCTTGGTCCAGATTTTAACGTCCTTCACAAGGGGCTCTACCATTGCTGCAAACATAGCTTCCTTATCCGCGTAGTGTCTGTAGAGACCTGCGGAAGTCATACCGGCTCTTGCACCGATACTTCTGATGGAGGCATCTTCGTAGCCCTTCTCAAGGAATTCTTCCTTAATTGCCTTATTCACTTTTTCATGACTTAAAGACTTGTCTCTCGGCATAAAAGATTCCCGTTAATCGTAAGTAATCATTGATAGCTATCATAGATTACATCGCGGAAACCCTTTTGTCAAGAGGCTTCTCTCATATTTCCGTTAAGTTTGGTATACATCTTATGATAGATACCCTCTGCAGCCATGAGTTCGTCATGGTTACCTCGCTCGGCAATCTTTCCGTTCTCTACAACGAGTATCTTGTCGGCATCCTTAATGGTGTTGAGTCTGTGAGCAATTACGAGCAATGTCTTATTTCTGCAAAGCTCGGATATTGCTTCCTGAATGGCACGCTCATTGTCCGCATCCACGCTTGCGGTTGCCTCATCAAGGATTACAATCGGTGAATCTTTAAGAATACATCTTGCGATGGAGATTCTCTGCTGCTCGCCACCGGAGAGTGATGCCCCGCCCTCACCGATTACTGTATCGAAGCCGTCGGGAAGTGCCATGATAAAGTCGTAGCATCTTGCTTTCTTGGCTGCTTCATACACTTCTTCTTTGGTCGCGTCGGGACGACCGATGGAGATGTTGTTATATATTGTATCTTGGAACAGGTATACTCTCTGGAATACCATACTTATGCGGTTCATGAG
>JAEEGJ010012303.1_pt1 | contig 21248 bp, 14 predicted proteins | sample 8958761 | NCBI WGS metagenome assembly JAEEGJ01 (sample SAMN16246546, study PRJNA631951) | gut metagenome | biome: gut microbiome; feature: rumen; material: RS-attached | host: Bos | place: Iran: Karaj | collected 2018-10
TAGGCAGTGGAACTCAGGAGAGGGAAGAATCCGCGCCCGTAGGCCTGTCCGCGCGAGAGCACCCCTTGCTCTTTGCACCAGTCGGCGAAAACAGTAGTGAATCGCTCGTAGAGGAGTTGTGCTTTGGTACGCTCGAAGTGGAGACGTACAGTCTGTACCCGCCGTTTGAAGTCGGGCGACTGCTTGGCACCATATTCATAGCTGACGACTTCGCCCAGCCGCCCGGTCTTGAACATGATGAAAGGAAGCCAAGGCATGATGTCGTAGCCATTGCGGCGGCGGAACTCCTCGGCAAAGTCATCAGTCCAGTTGCTTCCCTCCAGCTCCATGCTGTCCACGAAGTAGGCACGTAGCCAGTTCTTCATGGGCCCCAGTTTCGCCTCCAGCGTGTGCGACATGTTGTAAAGGAAATGGCGCACGGCCTCGCGGTTCATGTGGTCGAGGATGGGGCCCGAGGCTCCAGGGGCGCCGTTGATGACGCTGGCAAAGGAGGTGCAGCGCACCAAGGCATAAAGCATGTATTTGCCGTTGGGTGAGGGATGCCAGCCTGTGGTGATTTGGTTGAGGGGATAGATTTTGATGGTGTCGCCAAGGAAAGAGCAGTCGTTGTGCTGGTAGATGCTATAAACTGAGTCGGGGACGATGAAGAGATCCACCAATTCAAACTGGCGGTCGGCGTTGGGTTCGGTCACCTTGGGGTCTATGGCATCGAATATCTGCTGTCGGGTGATGACAAAAGGCTCGTTGTTGGTGTTGTTGGTCCAATCAATTTCGGTGGTGTAGGTGAGCATTACTTGTGCCCGCTCGTTCATGGGGATTGTCTCGGAGCCGAAGGGCCAGCCGGAGCCTACGAGGAGGTCGCATTGCATGCCCAGCCGCTTGGCCTCGCGGAGGGTGGCGCCCAACGCCTCAATCCACTCGTCGCTGAGCCAGGTGAGTGAGCGTATGCCTAACGAGTCGCACCGCTTGGCGGGGAATTCGATGGGGTTGATTTCCACACCACCGATGCCGGCCTCATGCAGCAGGTGCAGCTCGCGCTTCAGCTCTATGGTATCGACTTTGTCGCCGTTCCACCACCAGCGCACGAAGGGCTTGGTCTGCGCGGAGGCACAGAGGGATGACAGCAGCATCAGGGTGATGAGAAGGCGTTTCATTGGTTTTTTGCTTTTAGGATTTTTCGGAGTGTTCTGTATATTCAGAATATTCGGATTATTCAGATTATTCTGAGAGTCTTTTATCGTATCGGTGCACTTGATAAAGATACCATGCAAGCTGTACTGCCTGAACCACTGCGCTGACGGCGGCGAACAGGAGCACGGCCAGCTGGAAGCTTCCTTGGTGGATGCCCACATAGAGTGCCGCGATGCGGAGCAGCAGCTGCGCCACCTGCATGCCGAAATCGACACGCTGGGTGCCGAAGATGTTGCTGACGAAGGCGAGAGAGTTGGTGACCACCAGCACGCTCATCCACGGAAGCAGGCAGCGCACGTAGTAGCCTGTGCCCACCCACTGGTTGCCGAAGAGGAACACGAATATCGGTTCGGCAAAAAGAAAGGCGAGCGTGCCCACAACCAGTGCGGCACCGCCGAGGAGAAGGGTGAAGCGGCGCACATCGTGCCACAGGGGCTGGCGTTGTGCCACTTTGGAGGCTGAGTTCTCGTAGAGGACTTTCTCGAAAGTGTTGGCCAGCACGCCTACGGGGCGTTGGGTGAAAGTGAGGGCGAGGGAGAAGAGTCCCAGCAGGGGTTTGTCGAAGTAGATGCTCAGCCACATCAGCGGCAGGTTGGCGGAGAAACTGCTAACCAACTCTTTGGGCATAACGTAGAGGGGGAAGTTCTTGTATTTGGCAGTCAGGGAACGAATGGAGGGCTCGGAGGTTGAGGGTTGAGCATTCATTGTTTTGAGAGCAGCGTGGCGCAGATAGAAATGTCCCGCCACTTTGCCCAGCACCGAGCCGAGGGGCAGACCAATGGTGTGGAGCAGTTGCCACAGGGGTGCCAGCAGGCCGAAAAGGATGCGGGTCAGGGTACCACCCACGACCGACACCACTTCGCCCAAAGCCAACTGGTTGTATTGCCTGTGGCGGTTGCAGAGGAAGATATACACGCGGTTGGTGCCAGTGAAGAACACCAGCACGGGGATGAGCAGCAGCAGACTGGAGGGCAGCCCCGAGGGTCTTGCATGGGCAAGCACCAGCACTGTGGCGATGATGAGCAGCAGCAGCGACACCGCTGCGTTGAGTCGCAGGGCTAAACGGCTAAGTGCCCGCGCTTCGGCGTCGCTTTCGGCTATCACCTCGGCCATCTCGTATTTGCAGGTGGAGAGGATGATGAGCACTTCGGTGTAGCTGAAGAAGACGTTGCAAAGGCCGAAATCTTCAGGGGTAAAAAGCCTCAGCAGCACCACGTAGGCGAGGAATGCGATGCCTTGGGCAATGATGTTGCCCGTGAGCAGGGTTCCGGAGTTTTTGATGAAGCGCGAGGCCATTATGAGGGGTTTGAGGGTTTGAGGGTTCGAGGGTTTGAAGGTTTGAGGGTTCGAGGGTTTGAGGGTTTGAGGGTTTGAAGGTTTGTTTATATCTCTATAACCTTTCTCCCCTAAAACCCTATAACTTTAGTTGCTGTTCAGTAGGTATTTTCTCCCGGCCCATTCGATGGCAAGAAGCAGTATGATGAGGATGAAGAGCAAGGGAAGGTCGAGCAGGGGAGTGTATTGTTTGTGGGTGTAGATGATGGATTTCATGTCGTCGCGGTTGGCCAGCAGGTCTGCCAGGTTGCCGATATCGCCGGGGGACAGCATCTGTGCTCCTGATGTCTGGGCAATGGTGTTGAGCAGGGTGTGGTCGGCCACCATGCTCAGCTGTTCCAGGTCGAGGGCTTCAACGATAAAACTGCCGGAAGCGGTGTAGTTTTTCCCGGCAAAGGAGGTGGAAGCATGGTAGCTGTAGTGCCCTGCGGTCAGTGTGCCGAGGGCGAGGGCGTAGCCCGAGCCCGAGGGGTTGAAGTCGTATTTTGAGGGCTGTGTCTCCTTGCTTTGCAACGTACACTGTACGGCGGGCTTGTTGGTCAGCTCATAGTTGTCGTCGTAGAACTCTGCCTGTAGCGTCACGGGTTCGTTCTCGCGGTAAATGCGCTCGGCCGTCACATGCAGCCGCTCGCGGTCGCCCCGTGTGCCGGTATAAACCACCATCCGTTCTATCAGCTGGTCGAAGTCGTCGTGGCTGCCGGTCATCTGCCAGCAATGGAGTCGCCAGCGCCAGAGTCCCTCGCCAGCCACGAAAGCCCGGCGCACATCGGCCTGCTGGCAAAAGGCTATCAGGGGGCGTTCTGTGGCTTGACCTCCTACCTTGGCGTAGTAGAGTGTCTGCACGTTTGATGCGGTGCGGTAGGTGCCGAAGGGAGCCGAAAGGGGAGGCAGTTTCTCAATCCGGTCGCTGGCGTCGTCGTCGGCTGCAAAGAGGGCGAAGGCGTTGTTGCGTGCGGCTGTCACCTCGTCGTTGTGGCGGCTCTTGGCCGTTATCTCAAGGCCGCTGTGCAGGGCGTTGAAGCGAGGCAGGTCGGTTTGTGTGCCCACCACGAAGATGGTCGGGATTGTCTTGATGGCTTCAAAGAGACCCTTGTAGTCCGACGGGGCAACCCCCTGCCGGGGAAGATTATGCAGTACGAGAAGATCGTATTTGTTTTTCAACTCTGACGCTACCCCTTTTGTTTCCGAACCGGTAAACACCTCTACCTCATAGTCAGGATTGCTCTCGATGGCCTGCCGCAGTGCAGCGATGTCGGGGTGGGCTGTTGCCGCCACGATGGCCACTTCGCGGCGACCGTCAAGCACCTCCACCGCAACTGTGCGGCTGTTGTTGGCTGTGGTCAGCTCGTTGCGGCAGGGGCTTATGGCAATGGTGTAGGCCTGCAGGCCGGGAAGGTCGGCATCGACGGGGACGGTCACCGACTGGCTGAACGCTCTGTCGGAGTAGGGGATAGGTTTGCTGTAGAGCGTCTTGCCGTTGTGGGTGATGCTCAGTATGCTCTGTTCGCCTTGCAGTTGTGTGGCGCGGATGGTCACCTCTATCGGGAACTGGCTGCCCTTGTAGGCCACGCGGTTGCATCTGACATCCGACACCCACGCATCGCGACGCTGTGTGGTGTCGCCCAAGGCCACTGTGTATATCGGCACAGCAAGACTCGACGCTGTCTGGGCGGGGTCGCGCCCCATATTGTAAATGCCGTCGGTCACCAGCACCATCGCTCCAAGGTTTCGCCCGGCATAGCGGTCGCCCGCATCGGCCAACGCTGCTGCAATGTCTGTGCTGCTGCCGCCGAAGGTGTCGAACACCACATCGAAACGGCCTTCCAGTTTCTTCAGCTCAGGGGTCAGTGCAATGGAAGCCTCGCGGCACGAAGTGCTTACATCCTGTGCCACCACTATTACCGGTTTGTCGTGGGTGTGTACATCCCGTTTCACCACGGGAGCAAGCAGCAACAGGGCAATGAGCGACACCGAAAGAAAACGTGCCACCGAGAGGAATGCCAGTTTCCTCTTCTCCGGCCCGGAATCAGCTGAACGAGTACCCGTGTTCTTCCCCTTTCGGTAGAGAATCCACGCATACACCGCCCCTGCCAGCAGGCAGGGCAGCACACAATACCAGGGATAGTCGAACAATATGTGCATAGACATCTTCGACGGGATAACCGTCGTAAAATAATTTGCAAAGATACGAATATTTTGTGAATTGTGATGAGCTTGCCCCATACTTCTTGTTTCAAAAGCGGTCTCATCGGGGCAATAAACAGGGCGATACTCCGTTATATAGACGTTTATTCCTAAGATTTAAAAGTCAATGCGTACAAGAGTATTTTCTACCGGCGTGAAACTATGCTTCTGCTTTGCTGTGGCGGCAGCAGTTTTTGCCGGCAACGGAGCGGCACAGAATAGCGTCAGTGCAGCGCAGCATGTCAATGTTTTTATCGGCACCAACGGTATGGGGCACACCTTTCCCGGAGCCTGTTTTCCCTACGGCTTTGTGCAGCTGAGTCCCGACACCGATACCATTCCGCACAACATCAACGGGGTTTATCAGCCGCGTGTCTATGACTACTGTGCCGGCTATCAGCACCGCGACAGCAGCATCGTGGGCTTTAGCCACACGCATTTCAGCGGAACGGGACACAGCGACTTGGGCGACATTCTCATCATGCCTTACAGTGGTGAGACGAAGCTCAACCCAGGCACCGCCGACAATCCCGACGGGGGCTACCGCCAGCGTTTCCGCCACGAAACCGAGGTGACCGCGCCGGGCTACTATGCCGTCACCCTCGACGACGATAACATCCGCTGCGAACTCACCGCCACAAAGCGCTGTGGTGTGCACCGCTATATATTTCCCAAGGGTGCAGCGCAGAAAATCATCCTCGACCTCAACCACGGCATCTACAACTACGACGGCAAAGTGCTGTGGGCAGAGTGCAGGGTGGAGGGTACGCACAGCATCAGCGGTTGGCGCATGACCAGCGGCTGGAACCGTTCACGAAAGCTATACTATTACATCCATTTCAACAAACCCATCAAGCAGTATGGCTACCACGACTTTGCCCCGCTGTCGTACCACGGCTTCTGGAACCGTTTCGACCAAGAGCATAACTTCCCCGAGATGGCAGGTCGCAAGCCGGTGTGCTGGTTCGAGTTCGAAGATGACGGTAGCGATACCCTTGAGGTAATCGTTGGGCTTTCACCCAACAGCACTTGGGGTGCCAGAGAGGCCGTCCAGCGCGAAGGACTCATGTATTCCCCTTCTGCCGCATGGGTACTTTACCGCGACAGGCCGGAAGGCGACACGCTGCTCATCGTCCGTCAGGGCGACCCCAAATACCGCAGCCATTTCGATGTGGTGCGCGAGCTAACACGCATCAATTGGAACCGGATGCTGGGACGCATCGAGGCACAGGGGCCGGAAGATGCCTTGGCTATGCTCTACACCTCGTACTACCACACCATGATAAACCCCTCCATCTATCAGGATATTGATGAAAAGAACTATGACGGACATACCCGCTACACCATCTTCTCGCTGTGGGACACCTACCGCGCTCTGCATCCCCTCATCAACCTCACCGATACCGCCATGAGCCGCAACATAGCCTATACGCTCTACGCTCATTACGAAAGAAGCCCCCACCACATGCTGCCCGTATGGAGCCATCATGGCGGTGAGAACTGGTGCATGATAGGCTACCACGGTGTTTCGGTGATGGTGGATGCCGCCCTCAACACACTCCAGCCCGACACCGAGCAAGAGCTGATAGAACTGGAAACCATGGAGGCAATTCTCTCCACCACCAATGTGGACTACTACGACTTCACCGGGCTGTACAAAGAGCTGGGATATGTGCCTTTCGACAAGAGCCGCAACGGCACCTCCGTCACACTTGAGAATGCCTACGAGGACTGGTGCGTCTATTGGGCGTTGGAGAACCATTTGGAGCATACGCTGCCCGATGTGATAGGCTATGAGGATTCTGTGCGCGAGAGCTATCGCCAGCGTGCGTTGAGCTACCGCAACGTCTATAAGGATGGCTTTGTCCGCGCCCGCTACTCGGACGGTTCGTGGAAAACGCCCTACTCGTTGCTCTCCACCAGCGGCGAGGGCTTGATTGAAGGCAATGCGTGGAACTACAGCTTCTATGTCCCCCACGACGTGAACGGCATGATGCAGATGATGGGAGGAGAAAAGGCTTTTGTGCGGAAGTTGGACACCCTCTTCACCATGCATGTGCCCGACGAGTTCTTTGCCGAAACCGAGGACGTGACCCGCGAGGGCATGCTGGGCGGCTACGTTCACGGCAACGAACCAAGCCACCATATCCCCTACCTCTACATGTGGACTACCCAACCGTGGAAGACGCAGTACTGGGTGCGTGAGGTGATGAACAAGATGTACCGAAACCATATCGACGGACTCTGCGGCAACGACGACTGCGGCCAAATGTCGGCGTGGTACATTTTCTCCGCCATGGGATTCTATCCCGTCTGTCCCGCAAGCGGGCAGTATGTCCTCGGTGCGCCCTACCTGCCTTATATGAAGGTACGCATGGGCAGCGGTAAATACCTTGAGATAAAAGCCCCCAACGTGAGCGACAAGAACCACTACATCCAGCGTGTGCTGTGGAACGGCAAGCCCTACGACAAATGCTATGTCACCTACCGCCAGCTGATGGAAGGCGGCACTCTGGAGTTCCAGATGGGACCCAAACCCAACAAACGCCTCTTCCAAGCCAAGGACACCAAGCCCTACAGCCTGACAAAATAAGCACTAGAATGCCATCCAACTACCGCCCCCGCAATCCCGGCCACGACTACTATGGTCGCGGCATCTACCTCATCACGCTAGTAGTGAGCGGCCGTGCCCCCCTGCTCTCCCATTTCGTGACCAATTTCGGTCACGAAACCAGCCACAATCCCGTGGCCGTTCTCGGTCACGAAGCCCTATCCCTCACCCCTCTCGGCAAAGAAATCCAGAAAGCATGGCAACAAACACCCGTCATACAGGCCACCCACGGCAATCAGGTAGCAGTACACGCCTGTGTCTGCATGCCCGACCACTTCCACGGTGTTATCGAGGTATTAGAACCCATGACATGGAACCTTGGCGACATCATTCAAGCCTTTAAAGCTTTCTGCACAAGCCGTTGGCAGCAGTTGCAAGGCTTACCCCCCTCTACCTCCCGACCGATTTCTGTCGCCACTATTGGTAACAATGCCCCCGCATGGCTCCTCCAGAAGATTCGTGACCACCCCGATGAAGGCTCCCTCATCCGCAACCTCTCAAAAAAACAGCGGCAGGAGTACTATGCTCTTGTGAGCCGACAACAGCAACCCCTCTTCGACGACAACTACGATGACACCATCTGTCTCGACAACCGTCACCGCGAGGCAATGATAGCCTATGTTAACGACAATCCCCGTCGTGCCCTCCTACGGCATCGTTTCCCAGACTTTATGCAGCGGTGCCTCCATGTGACGATAGGACAACGTGATTACGGTGCCTTCGGCAACCTCTTCCTTCTGCGCTGGGCACGCAAACTACAGGTGCAGTGTCACCGTCGCCATCCCGTCAGCCGTCTGCCCTACGAGACCACCGATGACTATGCTCGCCAACATGACGAATGGATGGCGGCCTTGCTCAACGGGCAGACCGTCCTTGTCACCCCAGGCATCTCGCGTGGCGAACAGCTTATGAAAAATGAATGCTTGGAGAAGGGATACCCTTTGATACACCTGCAAAAAGAGCCCATCGGTCCCTATTGGAAACCCGAACGCCGACGTTTCGAGGCCTGCCTCCAAGGGCATCTGCTGATATTAGCCCCTTGGAATATTGATACGATGGGCGAAGTCTCAGGTGCTCCCGCCGACAGCGACTACAGCCGCTTCCACAACCTCAACATCCTCGCCGCTGAAATCTGCGCCTTCTACGGCGAAGCCAGTATCCAAAAAACATATAATTAGTGACCGTTCTCGGTCACAAATTAAAGAAATGTTGATATACGGCATAACAGCCCTAAAAAAACAAAAATGATAAAAGTCGGCAGAATGACCAACATTTACTTCGTGACCGTTCTCGGTCACGAAGTAAAGATTTGGTCACGAAATAAAGATACTGATTGGATGCCAAAGTTTGAGGATAAGAGACAACTTGTCGATAGAAGCCGGCCTAATGACCGTTTAGGGATTATGCTGCCCTGCTGAGATATTTTTTGGTGTTACAGTGTAACAGTTCGAAAAACGGTATCGCATCCGAAAGGCTCATCATTAAGCCAAACTATCATAGTGCAAGGCATTTTTTCATCGCAAATACTCAACCGCAAATCAACCCCGCTGTAGTGCCCCCACTACTCCGCTGTCGGGTCGCTCTTGGAAGCGAAGGCAGAGCGAAGCTAGAGCGAAGGCACAGCGAACCTACAATCGGATGAAAAGACAAAACCTCCTTCCTTCTTCGATCCATCTTCTTGCCCTCTTCGAAATCATTACTATACTCCTGGATTTTATATAAAAATCGGGAATACACTTACCAACTTTGTAGGTTATATGTATAAGAGATATTACGTCCTTGATTTCCTGAAGATGTTCTGGAACTGTGAAATATTATAGCTCACACGTGCCGTGCGAACTATATTTTGCTGTTTTAAATAATATTCGTATCTTTGCAAATTAAAATAATTTTATATGACCAACAAGGAACCCGGATATGTTTACATATTGACTAACCCCAGTTTTCGTGAGGATTGGGTGAAGATTGGCAAGAGCAGCCGCCCTGTTGATGTACGGAGCAAAGAGCTGGATAATACAGCGGTACCTCTGCCATTCGAGATATTTGCCACGATAAAAACGGTGAAATTCAACGAGGTGGAGAAATTGGTACATAAAACCATCGACCGCCTCACCGACTTGCGTATCCGTCAGAATCGCGAGTTTTTCAATGTACCCCCGCAGATGGCACTCGACATCTTCCGCGATATTGCCAGTACGATAGACGATGCCGAGGTGACGCTTTACGAAGACAACAAGCCGATAGTGGAGAGTGAGTGTAGGGAAACACCTAAGCGTGAAGTGAAACGTCCAAGGTTCAAGTTCTCCATGTGTGGTATCAAAATTGGCGAGCATGTCACATTTGACCCAACAGGTCTTATCGTAAAGGTGGCCTCCGACGATAGTATTGAGTACGAAAGCCGCATCTATAAACTCTCACCTTTTGTCGGCACATTTATGCCAGAAGAACATCGCAACACCTCCGGTGCCTATCAAGGTGCCAAGTATTTCTCATACAATGGGAAGGTGCTGGATGAGATAAGGAAAGAGAAAGAAGCAATAGATCTATCTAAATGATAATGTGATGAAGAAAAACAATTGGATATATTATACGGTTGGTGTGGCCTCACTCCCCATCTTAATAAGAGCTCTTATCTTTCTCTTATTAAACGACAAAGGAGGTTCTTCGTTTTATAATGTTGTTGATATAATATTTTTTAGCCTAACTCTTAATTTATCAAATGTATACGAATTAAACACCCTAAAAACAAGACAATCCCGAAACAAAAAGGACATTCCATTTGATGATAAAAACAGAGAACGCTTCTTTGCCTGGTCATTATTTATTATTATAATTCTTGGTGTATTGTTGGGTTTCTCTTACATGCCCCCAATAGGCACCCCAGTCTTTAACACCCTTACCCTACTCATAGTTACTATTATAATTGCCTCAGTTTCATTATTTCTAAACGGATATGTCGTCAACAAAATAAGCAAAATCAATAATATATGAAAACTGTAGATTATTTGCTAATACTTGCAACAATAATTGTTTCTGCCATTGGCGTTTTTTGGGGAATAAAAACACTAAAAGACGAAAGAGAAAAAAATATTGATGATTTTATTAAGCAAAGAAAGAATAACGAAATAAACTATAATCATGGAAAAGAAAATTAAATCATTTATATACCTGGATGAGGAAAAGATGTATTCTATCTCATCCCAATTGTTTGAAGGACTAACCGAATACATCCTTTCAGACAACAAAGAATCCTTGGCACATAATGACACCCAAAAAGGTTCTTTTGCAAGTGGCCGGGTAATGGGTGAGATATTGACACATCAACACGGGTCATCAGAAAAGCGTTTTTTGCATGATTATGCATATAATCTTTTCGAGAAGGAACTAATCGAAAGACAATTGTTAGACATCATTTCTGACAATGAGGATGTTCCAAAATTATCAAACACCCATTTTATTAGAGTGACGGGGAAAGCTTCTTTTTATGATTATTTGGCGTTAAACAATACAATTAAAGAGTTTAATAAGATTGGACAAGCGTTAGGGTATATTCAATATTTTAGTATTGACGGCACTGAACAGAATCAAATCAAGGAAGCTGAAACCCAAACAAAGGATCGAAATCAGAAAAATCAAATCAACAAAGCCAAAAGCCAGATTAATGCTGCTTTTAAAAAATATTTGACCGAAAATAATCTACATATTGATGATACCTTTCTACAAAACCTTACAACAATATATGACTTTGGATACAAAGATCAATTTGAAGTAAGAATACCTTATCCGAACTGCAATATTGAATTTGCTTCAATATTAAACAGGACATTTTTGAAGGAAAATGAAGAGAATTTAATCAGAAAATATTCGAGACAATCCGAAATTGATTTTTCAATAGTTGGATTACTAACACAATGTGGTGAAGACAAAGGTTGTAATGTACAAATTTCACCAGAAGATAATCCCATGAAAAAAGCAAGTATAAATTTACTTAATTCTATTAGTAATGTAGAAAACACCTTTAATGGGAGGTTTTCTAATGAAATTATTATTGATCCAATTGCCATTTATCGAGAGTTTTAATAGTCACATGGAAGACATCATAAAAAAGGAATCGACAAAGGTCTCATTTCGTTTAATGAAGACATGTCTCACATCGCCTATATTCAGCAAAAGAGAGAGCGTAATTACAACGGACCAGAAGAAAAGGTACAGGCAGAAACATTCCTTAGATTGGTTTTTAATTATAACTACCAAGAGAAAAGAATAAAGCAATTTGTACCAGTAACAATGGGTAGAGAAATTAAGGAGGCCGATATTGTGGTCTATTCTGACGATATGTGCTTAAGTCCTTAGAAAATTGTTTCCATTTTACCGACAACTTTATCCGAATCACCTTCCCCACGAGTGTACAAGTTGACCAAAAAGTAGATCAGAAAAGAGTACAGAAAGTGGTCCAGAAAACGACCGCAAACAATGTACAATAAAATACATTTGATTTAAACCGCCAATATGGAATCACAAAATACACACGATAAAAAAGCTATTGACTTCCAAGAGATAGTCATCTATCAGACCGAAGATGGTGCAGTGAAGGTGGATGTACAGATGGCTGATGAAACAGTATGGTTGACTATGGACGGTATGGCCAAACTTTTTAATAAGTCTCGATCCACTATCAACGAGCATATCTTGAACATTTTCGAGGAGGGAGAACTGACACAAGAGGAGTCGGTAAGAAAAATCGGGAATTCCGATTTTTCTACTAAACCCACCAACTACTATAATCTGGATGTTATCATTTCGGTCGGATACAGGGTGAAATCCCTGCGGGGTACCCAATTCCGCAAATGGGCCACAAAGAGGTTGAACGAATATATACGAAAGGGGTTTACCCTTGACGACAACCGTCTGAAGAATCTCGGCGGCGGTGGCTATTGGAAAGAACTACTTGAGCGCATCCGAGACATCCGTTCTTCAGAAAAGGTGTTCTATCGGCAGGTCCTTGACATCTATGCCACAAGCATAGACTATGATCCCAAAGCAGACATTTCCATTGAGTTCTTCAAAAAAGTCCAAAACAAAATACATTACGCTGTTCACGGACAGACAGCAGCAGAAGTTATTGTCAGCCGTGCTGATTCCCAAAAGGAATTCATGGGGCTGACGACATTTGAGGGAGACAGACCTCATCTAAAAGATGCTATTGTGGCAAAGAACTATCTGGATGAAAAAGAGCTGCGTGCAATGGGGCAGATAGTATCAGGATACCTTGACTTTGCAGAGCGTCAAGCGGAGCGACAACAGTCAATGACAATGAAAGATTGGGCTGCACATCTTGATAACATCCTTACAATGAGTGGAGAGAAACTGCTTCAAGGTGCAGGGAAGGTATCGCATCAGAAAGCAATAGAGCATGCGACTAACGAATACACGGAATACCAACAACGCACATTGAGTCAAGTTGAAAAGGATTTCTTAGACAATATTAAACAATTGCCCACAAAAGACTCTGGTGAAGATTAACAAAATTGTTTCCATTTTACCGACAACTTTATCCGAATCACCTTCCCCCGCGAGTGTACAAGTAAACCATGCAAGTGGACCAAAAAGCAGTACGGAGAAAACTACGGAAAAGATTCTAACCACTATAACAACAAATCCTTATATTACACAAAGTGAGCCAGCCAAAGTGTGCGGTATTACTGAGGATAGCATATATTGGAATATTAAGAAATTAAAAGAAGGTGGAATTATTCGCCGTATCGGACCTGACAAAGGTGGACACTGGGAAGTAATAAATAAGGACGTAAACGAATAATTAGAATCTGTAAGAAATGAGTAAGTAGTATGTAAATGAGTATGCATTAAGACATGGGGATAGAATCATGTTACACTGTTAAAACAATGATATTACGGGAATAAACAATTAATAATTCATTACTGAAAACAGAAAGAACGACGTATGACCCCTGAGATTTCCATACGCTTTTATAAGGACTATAAGGTTCGTGCTATTTGGGACGAGGAACACAATCAATGGTGGTTCTCGGTACTTGACGTTGTGGGAGCTATCAACGGACAGGACGACCACGAGAAGAACCGCAACTATTGGAAATACCTCAAGGCCAAATTAAAGAAAGAACAGAGCGAGGTGGTTAGTGACACTACCCAACTGAAACTCGCTGCCGCTGATGGAAAGAGGTATAACACCGATGTAATCAGTCTGCCCGGTGTGGAAAAATTAGCAAAAACAATCCCTAACAGCCAGGCAATGGCTTTCCTCGACTGGTTTAAATACAGCGAAAACACTATTGACGGACAAAGTAGAAAAAAGGCCTACACATTGTGGGAGAGCAATCTCGTATCAAGCCAGAACGTTGGCAAAGTAAAATCACTACAACAAATCCACGCCTACCTCTTCGGTGGTCTCTACGACTTTGCTGGCAAGATACGCACCAAGACAATTGCCAAAGGCAATACCCTGTTTTGTTTGGCGGAGCATTTGCATAACTATCTTAAAACCGTGGAGCAGATGCCTGAAACAACTTTCGACCAGATTGTCGATAAATATGTTGAGATGAATGCTGCTCATCCCTTCATGGAAGGCAATGGCCGCTCGACCCGTATCTGGCTGGATATGATATTAAAGAAACGTCTGAAATTATGTGTGGATTGGAGCAAGATAGACAAGCAAGAATACCTTGATGCTATGATTGCAAGCCACACAGATAGCAGCAAGATACGCATACTGCTGCAACAAGCTCTCACCGACCGCATCGACGACCGTGAAATATTCATGAAAGGCATAGACTACTCCTATTATTACGAGCAAGAGGAATAAACTGTTATACCTGCCCCAATAAATCCCATTCAATAACTTCATAGAACACAAACAACACACAGCAAAAGACAATTTGAAAGAACAGATATAGTAAAAGCACAAAAAAAACGCCAAGATATAACAAATATGCATACCGAGATAGAATACATCACCTATAGAGACAAGATTGCCGCCATTGCAGATGACGAGGAGGTGGGGGAAGTGACTTTCCCAATGACGGGGGAGAACACTTACAACATCAACCACACCTATGTTGACAGCAGGCTACGCGGGCAGGGAATTGCCTCGGAACTGGTGCGTCGCGCAGTGGAGGAGATTGAGCAAAGAGGTGGACACGTCACCGCAACATGCAGCTATGCTTTGCTTTGGTTGGCGCGCAACCGTGGCTACGACATCGGCGACACACCCCTTTCATGCCCTATCAACTAAACTCACATCGGTATCCCGACCAGCTTTTCAGGCAACCTCGAAGTATTAATATCGGACACTGACACTCTTGCCCCCCCAGCGAGGTTTCACTTTTCAATTATCAATTTGTTCCGCATCGTTGCTTTGGCACGGCTCGGATGGTACGCCTTCTGTGCTTTCGGCTGTTTCGGCATTGAGGGCGCGGGTGTTGGCGCGACGAAGCTCGAAGTCGCGACCAAGGTATTTCTCGCGAACATCGGGATCGGCAGCCATCTCCTCAGGGGTACCGTGGTGGAGGACACTGCCTTCGTAGAGCAGATATGCGCGGTCGGTGATGCTGAGGGTTTCGTGGACGTTGTGGTCGGTAATGAGGATGCCGATGTTGCGGTCTTTGAGATGTGCAACGATGTCCTGAATGTCCTGCACGGCGATGGGGTCGACACCAGCAAAGGGTTCGTCGAGGAGGAGGAAGTGGGGGTCGTTGGCCAAGGCGCGTGCTATCTCGGTGCGGCGACGCTCACCACCGGAGAGCTGGATGCCTTTGCTGCGACGTATCTTCTGTAGTCCAAACTCGTCGATAAGCGATTCCAGCTTCTCTTTGCGCTGGGCGGTATCAAGATCCTTGCGAAACTCAAGGATGGACATAATATTGTCCTCTACTGTCATGTGGCGGAAAACGGAGGCTTCCTGAGCCAAGTAGCCCACGCCGAGCTGTGCGCGGCGGTACATGGGCATTTTGGTGATTTCCATGTCGTCGAGAAACACTTTGCCTGAATAGGGTTTAATGATGCCGACTATCATATAGAAAGTGGTAGTTTTGCCAGCACCATTGGGACCGAGCAGCCCTACAATCTCACCTTGGCTCACTTCAACACTTACTTCCTTTACAACAGTGCGTGAGCGGTATATCTTGACTACATTTTCTGTTCGAAGTTGCATATATTGATCAGTTGAATTCGTTATTTCGTTAATGTGTAAATCTGTAAATCGGTTCACACTCAGACATGTTCATCAGATAATTCCTTCACGAAGTATATCATGGAGGTGGAGAACTCCAAGGTAATAGCCTTCGCTATTGGTGACGATGAGCTGTGTGATGCTGTGGGTTCGCATCAGATGAAGTGCATTGACGGCATACTCACTGTCCACAATGGTCTTGGGATTGCGGGTCATGATGTCGGAAGCGGTAAGACAATCGAACGACGTGTTGGCCTTAATCATACGGCGCAAGTCTCCGTCGGTAACAATACCCTCCACAACCATACCGCTTCCGGAAGGCGAAACCACAACAGCACAACCCAATCGGCGCGAGGTCATCTCAAGAATGGTTTCGCGCACAGGGGTGTCGGGAGCGACCTGTGGTTTTTCATTCTGCAAGTAAAGGTCACTGACACGCATATAGAGTTGCTTGCCCAATGCTCCGCCTGGATGGAAACGGGCAAAATCGCGTGCAGTAAAATTGCGACATGCCATAAGAGCTATGGCCAACGCATCGCCCATCACCAATTGTGCCGTGGTGCTGCTGGTGGGAGCCAGATTGTTGGGGCAAGCCTCATGTTCTACTGTGGTATCAAGAACGATGTCGGCCTCGTGGGCAAGAAATGAGTCAGTATTGCCCACAATAGCAATAAGTTTGTTGCCAAAATTCTTGACCAGCGGAATGAGTACTTTGATTTCGGGAGTGTTGCCACTTTTCGACACACAAACCACCACATCGGCAGGCTGAATCATGCCAAGGTCACCATGTATTGCATCGGCGGCATGCATAAAAAGGGCTGGAGTGCCCGTACTGTTGAGAGTGGACACCACCTTCGCCGCAATGTTGGCACTCTTCCCTATGCCTGTCATAATCACACGCCCGGAGGTGCAAAAAATCGTTTCTACTGCTGTCGAGAAACTATTATCAATACGTTTTGCAAGGCCTTCCACTGCCTTTTTTTCTTCTGCAATTACTTCTATTGCAATTCTCTGTATATCCTCTTTAGACTTCAAGGCTAATTTTTTTTTGCCATTTAAAAAAAAAATGCTATCTTTGAAATGCAAAATTACACTTTTTTTTTGGATTATGACAGTTTTGCAGACACAATTAAAGGAAATATTCGGCTTCGATCATTTCAAAGGAGAACAGGAAGCCATCATAAACAGCGTCTTGGAGGGGAGCGACACTTTTGTAATTATGCCCACTGGCGGTGGAAAATCATTATGCTACCAACTCCCCGCCATGATTTGCGAGGGGACTGCCATTGTGGTTTCACCCCTCATCGCCCTCATGAAAAACCAAGTCGACGCTGTTCGTTACACCGCTGGACGGGACTGCGTCGCCCACTTTCTCAACTCGTCGCTCTCCAAAGTACAGACTCGCGAAGTGAAGGACGACTTACTTAAAGGCGGAACCAAACTATTGTATGTAGCACCCGAAACCCTATCGAAAGAGGAGACTGTCGAATTCCTCCAACAACTGCCTATCTCATTCTTTGCTATCGACGAAGCCCACTGCATCTCCGAATGGGGACATGATTTCCGGCCTGAATACCGTCGGCTACGTGCCGCTGTCGACTCCATCAACCCCCGAGTCCCCATACTTGCGCTCACCGCCTCGGCTACTCCCAAAGTGCAGCAAGATATAATTAAAAACTTGCGCATGGAGAATGCACGACTCTTTATTTCTTCGTTCAATCGTCCCAACCTTTATTACGAAGTACGTCCAAAGCCATCCGAGCCTATCGAACTACACAAGGAAATCGTCAAATTTGTCCGCCAAAACGAAGGCAAAAGCGGCATTATATACTGTCTTACCCGTAAAAAAGTGGAAGATCTTGCCGAATTGCTTCAACTCAACGGCATCAAAGCCCTGCCCTACCACGCCGGATTGGACAACAAGGTGCGTGCCGAAAACCAGGATAAATTCCTGATGGAGGAAGTGGATGTCATCGTAGCCACCATCGCCTTTGGTATGGGTATCGACAAACCCGATGTACGCTTCGTCATCCACCACGACATCCCCAAAAGTCTCGAAGGCTATTATCAGGAAACCGGACGTGCCGGACGCGACGGAGGCGAGGGACAGTGCATTGCATTTTACTCCGAACAGGATGTTGAAAAACTATACAAATTCTTCACCGATAAAAACATCACCGAACAGGAGATGGCCAACCAGTTGGTACAAGAAGTGGTCAGCTATGCCGAGTCGTCCGTCTGCCGACGCCTTAACCTCCTACGCTATTTTGGTGAAGACTACAATCAAGAGAACTGCGGCTGTTGCGACAATTGTCTGCATCCCAAACCCCGTGTCCCTGCCCGCGAAGAAATGCAGTATGCCCTTGAGACCATTCTTGCCACCAAACAGGCTTTCAAAACCCAAGACATTGTCGACGTGATGATGGGCAAGAAAAACAGCAACACAAAAATCTACCATCAGGATGAACTTGAACAATGGGGCCAGGGCACCGACCACGATGCTCGTTTCTGGAAAGCCGTACTTCGCCAAGCTCTCTTCGAGAAACTGCTTACCAAAGAGATTGAAACCTACGGTGTGCTTAAACTTACCCCGGCAGGACACCGATTTATCAAAAAGCCCTACGACATCACTGTAGCCTGTGACCACGATTACAGCCAAAACGCTCCCGACGACGATATATCCGCTCCCACAGGCACCGCAGCCGTAGGTGACGAGGCTCTCTACGCCCAACTCAAAAGCCTTCTCCGCAACATGGCTCGACGCCAAAAACTCCCCTTACACGTCATTTTCGAAGACCGTTCACTCAACGATATGACCATCCAATATCCCTGTACGGTTGAAGAACTTAGCCGTTGCGTGGGAGTCGGCATCGCCAAAGCTCAGAAATACGGGCCTCCTTTTGTCGACCTAATCAAAACCTATGTCGAAGAAAACGACATTGAAAGACCTCAGGACATTGTTGTCCACTCTGCTGCTCGTCGCTCGGAAAACAAAATATACATCATTCAAGCCATCGACCGCCGCAAATCGCTTGACGATATTGCTAAAGGCAAAGGTCTCACTCTCGACGAACTCATGGCCGAAATCGAACGCATCATCTCTTCCGGCACCAAACTCAACATCGACTATTATATTGACGAGAACATCGAGGCTGAGCATCAAGAGGTGCTACTTGACTATTGGCGCGAGTCGGAGAATGTCAATATGGAGGAAGCCCTCCAAGAAGCCTACGAGGAGTTTGAGGATGACGAAGACTACACTCCAGAGGAAATCCGATTGATGCGCATCAAATTCATGTCAGACTACGGTCACTAATTTTGAATGCCTGAATGCCCTAATACGTTAATTTGTAAATCTAATTAACACATTCCAACGTTAACACATTAAAAATATGATAACTCCAGGAATAAAAAACCAACTGCGACAAACGGTCACCAACCAGATGACAGCCGACCGTGTAGGTAGCGGTCTCGCACAGGTGTTTGCCACTCCTATGATGATAGCCCTGATGGAACAGACCTGCGCTGAGAGCGTAGCACCGCTGTTGCCCGAAGGCCAAAGCACTGTGGGCACACATATCAATGTCAGCCATTGTTCCGCTACCCCCATCGGCATGGAGGTATGGTGCGACAGCGAACTGATAGAAGTCGACCGCCGACGGCTCGTTTTCAATGTTAAAGCTTATGACGCTTACGGTCTCATTGGAGAAGGGGGACATGAGCGTTTTATCGTGGACAATGCCAAATTCCAAGCCAACACCGAGAGCAAAGCGAAACAAACATCCCCATGATCCAGCATCCGCGTCTCATTCGGCGTATCGCTGATGATAAGGAGGAGCGAAACACCGCTGGTTTTTCTCTTTCCCCAACCCAAGCCCACACGGCACCCGGGCGTTTCAAACAATCGCTTGCACGCTATCTGGCGATAGTGGGTGTCTATTTACTGGGACTGATTGTCCTCAAGGTTGTGGAGCTCCTTGCTCTGGGGGAGGGCCATCTTGAGGCTCGTATATGGGTCAGCGCATTGGTATATAACCTAATCGTGGCCTCGTGGGAAGCCTTGGCCATAGGTATCCTTTACTTTCTGATACGACTGCTGTCCGAACGGGCGGCCATGATTACTGCGGCAATACTGTATGCTCTCTTGCTGCTGTCGGAAACCGGGCTGACACTCTATGTGGCACACAATGGGTTTCTGCTGGGTTGCGAACTGGCGGTACGGCCATTCAATGAAACACTCATGGCCATAAAAGGAGCCATGGGTGTGGTAGTGCCTCTGGTGCTGGTGGCCGTACTGACGGGCGGCATAACACTCATCGCCCTGTGGCGTGCCAAGCGTCCCACACCGGCCGTTTGGGCAACGGCAGTGGTTGTTGGCCTGTTGATAGTGCTCTCGCTCATATTCAAAATGTCGCATCTGGTAGTAAACAACTATCGTCAATTCATCCTCAACAAAACCCTCTATCTGGTCGACGACTGCCGCGTCTATTTCCGTCAAACCCGCCACAATCCGGCAAACGGCCAGCAAACAGAGTACAACCAACAGTACATCACCGAACTCCTCGCCACCCACCCCGAGTGGGGCACACCCCTCGACCCTCACTACCCCTTGGAGCGACCCACCCCTGTCGACACCTTCCTCTCACCCTATTTCCAATCGGGCAAAGAAACACCCAATATTGTTATCATCATCGTGGAATCGTTGGGGGCCGAGATGATGGGCACGGGAGCCATGCCCTTTGTCGACTCTCTGGCGGCCACAGGGCTCTACTGGCCCAACTGCCTCTCCACCACCATGCGCAGCTATGGAGCCGTGCCTGCCATCACTGGCTCGGTAGGTGGTCCTCGCAGCTTCCAATTCGGCACCATGCCCGACCACAACAGCCTTTTCTCCCTCCTCAAATCGTCCGGCTACAACACCCGGGCATACTATGCCGGCGACTTCCATTTCGACTGCATCTACGAGTTCCTCACCGCCCAGCATCTCGACTACCTCTCGCCACTATACGACGAGTTTGTCTCCTCTCCGCCGCAGGGTGCCTACTGGTGGGGCTACAACGACGACATCCTCTTTGCCCACACCCTCAACGACATCGAAGGCTACTCCTGCCTCCCTCACCACGCTCCACACCTCTCGCTCGTCACCACCCTCTCTATGCACGAAGAGCTACGCCTTCCGGACAAAGCTCTGCAGCAAGACTACCAGCGGCGCGCCTCCCTGTTGAAACCGGCTAGCACTGGCCTTGCCTCCCTCTTCCCCGCCTGCCTCTTCACCGACGACTGTCTGCGCCGCTTCATTAACGGCTACCGCAAGCTTCCCGGCTACGCCAACACTCTCTTCGTCATCACTGGCGACCACGCCTCGGGCCGTCAGCGTGGCGACTACCTCGCCTCGCACCATGTGCCGCTCATCCTCTGGTCGCCCCTCGTCAAACGTCATGCCACTTTCACCCATCTCGTCACACACAACGACATCGCCCCCGCCCTCTACAGCCTCCTCACATCCCGCTTCGGGCTGAAACCCCATCCCACCGTCCATTGGTTAGGCGACGGCCTCGGCCCCTCGCCCAAGACCCTCGTAGTGGTCAACTATACCCACAAGATACAGAACATCATCTACCACAACTACTACTACCAACCAGCCAACAGCTTCCTGTCCGAAGAATTCTACAACTTCGGTTCAGACCAGACCCTACATCCCTGCAACGATACCGAAGCACT
>JAEEGJ010012305.1_pt1 | contig 21246 bp, 16 predicted proteins | sample 8958761 | NCBI WGS metagenome assembly JAEEGJ01 (sample SAMN16246546, study PRJNA631951) | gut metagenome | biome: gut microbiome; feature: rumen; material: RS-attached | host: Bos | place: Iran: Karaj | collected 2018-10
ATCACACAACCGGTCGTTCTCGATATTGTCGCTGTTGCGGATATAAAAAGCACCATTGGCATCCTCGTCATAGAGATAGTGACGGCGTGGCTCATCGGTGAAGATAAAGGCGTGAAAAAGATCTCCGTCCCATCGCATGCGGTCTACACCCAAAGTGGGATGGTCGGTAGCCAACACCTCAAACTTATGGTATTCGTTGCCGGCGGGGAAGATCAAGTCGCGGCAATGCTCCCATTTCAGCCCGTCGTTCATGGTGTATTGGGGAGAAGCATTCACGATGGCGTTGTCCCAGCGGCCGTTTTGCATCACCACTGTTTTGATCTGAGTCGTAGGGTTGATGACGGTCATGCCGCCGTAGTTCACTGACATGCTCACCTGCTGGTGGCTATGGTTGATGTCGATGTCGGTATTAGTGCTCACGGTCATCGACACACCCATGCGCGGTTGAACGATCATGAAGCACACACTCAGCATCGGCTCCTCGTCATTATTGTCATCGTAGACCGTCAGACGGTAGTTGCCGCTCATTTTCAGACGGCAGTGCTCATTGGGGATGGTCAGACGGTAATGCGTGTAAAGCATGTTGGTGTTGAGTGATTCCTCGTAGTCCTCGATCAGGTTGCCCTCCACAAAACCATCGATATAGTCGTGTTCAAACAGACCGTCGCTCGGGCTCCAGTCGGCCTCGCAATGCTCCACTTTATAGGTGTAACGGTGATACTCATGTGTCAGGTCATCGAAGGAAATATTGATGGGAGCCCCACCAAGGAAGGCCACCGGTGGCGACAACCAGTCATTACCTGCCACCACCTGAACCGTGGCGATGCGATCATTGAAGATCTCATGGCGCTGGGCAACAGCACTGGAGGCCGTCAACAACCAGATGGCGAGAATCAAAAGAAACAGATTTCCCACCTTTAACACCTTTAATTCACTTCTATTCTTTTTATATGGCATCATCTTATATGGCATCATCTTCATCTATATGGTGTCTATGATAAAATTGTGATTGCAAAGATATGATTTTTTTTACCATTCCTCTGTCATATTTGCATTTTTTCTCCTCTTTTAGTTTTTCCTTTGCTTCTTTCAGCACATATTGAGCTTCTTTCTTCGGTTGCCTTATAGATGCAGCTTTTTTCTTCGGTTGCCTTAATAGATGCAGCTTCTTTCTTCGGTTGCCTTATAGAGATATGAAAATGCATTTACCCTTATTGGATATGCTGCACCTTTACCGACTACCTTCACTTGTTAATGTTTAAAATGTAAGTTCAAAGAAGAGTTATATAGAGGACTTTTTCTTGGTTTATCCACGTTTTTTCATATTTTTGAGAAAAATATGAAAAAACCTTCAAAAAAATTTGGTGGATTCGAAATAATCGCCTACCTTTGCAACCGCATTTGAAAAGGCTCCCTAGCTCAACTGAATAGAGCATCTGACTACGGATCAGAAGGTTGTGGGTTTGAATCCCGCGGGAGTCACTTTTAAAAATCGCAAGTTGCTCAATATAAAGCACTTGCGATTTTTTGTTTGCCACTTTGACCCACATTTGCCCCACTAAATTATTTGGGGTCAAAGAGTGGCATTTTCTGATTCCTTAGCGACATTACCCAATCTCAAGTTTTTCAAAACAATGATTATCAACAACTTATTATTGTGTCGATACATTTGAACACGATTTTATTGTAAAGCTGGAGGGGCATTCGTCTTCAATTTTTCCTCCTGACGGAACAATCATTTTTTGGGGGAGACTGCCTTCTCAGATATAGCCAGAGAGTCAGGGTCTAGCATCCACTTATACCTATAAAAAAGACAAGGAAGGGATGCCATACTCTTTCCCATATCTTATATCTTATCCCATAGGCATTGGTTGAAGGCAGCATAGATTGTGTGGCAAGCGGCCCCCTGTTCGTTTATAGCACTACAACATTTGCCCAACATTCAAAATCGCCAATCAAATCTTGTGGAAATGGTTGGCGATTTTAAGAAATTATGAAAATTGGCTTAGTTTGGCGTGATACGCCTTGGTGCATGACGGATGGAAAAGCAGGGTGTTGCTGGATTGCATTCGCAAATGTCACCCTTGGCGTTTCCTTCGGAGCATATTCTCGATGTCGCTTTTCCTGTACAGCACCTTGTTGCCCAGTTTTGAGGGGACGAGGTAGCCGTCCTTGCTCCAGTGCCAGAGGGTTGAAGCGGAGACACCGAATTTCTCCATCACCTCCTTCTTTGAAAGGAAGTCGATGTCGGAAGGCGAGGCATCCGTCTGGGAGACAACTTGGAATTCTTCCCTCCCGCTCATCTTCTGCATCACGAGTTCTGAGACCCGCTCCGCAAGGGCTTCAAGCATGCCGGATAGCCAATCCTCACAGTTGAACGATGAGTTGTTTCCTTTTCCCATGATAAAATGAGTTTAAGGGTTAGGTCCGCTAACGACTTTAAAGGGTTATGGCCTTGGCCATCTTAAAGGAAATGAAATTAAAGTATCTGTGATTAAAGTCTTTCTATCGCCTTATGGTTGCGACAGTTTTTTCCGCTAAGGTACCGTGCCTGTATGGTCAAGAGCTAACCGTATCAGCATCGTGTAGTCTCAGTTTCATGAATCATGCCCATACAGCTTTTTCTTGATTTTTTCATCGTCATTCTGGATATGCTTGTATATGGACTGAACCTTTTCAATGGCGGGTAAGATGACGTCCGTGTAGTATTCCTCAGGTATCTTTCCCTGAAGGGCGAAGATGTTCATCTGGTGTGCAATCTGGTTGAAGTTGTTGCCGATGGCCGATAGTTCCTTGCTCCTTTCCTCCATCAACTCGCAGTGTCTATTGCAGGCTTCTATTACAAAATAGTTGCCGTAATTGCCGAAATACAGCATGGCGCGTCGGGCAAAGCTGCTGAAACTTCTTATGTGGCATTTCTCTTGAAGGATTTTGAAATAACGGTCTTCATCTTCCGTTACATATACCTTCCTTACTATTCTGTTTCCATGTTTCGACATATCATTTGGTTTTATATGTTATGTGATGAATGATTACGAATATGAATGATTCAAGCCGATTGTAGCAGCTTGCATGAGATTTGATGTCGCCAAGGTAGACTGTGCGCCTGGCATAGGTGGAACAGACCACGAAACAAGGCTTCATCTCCCCCTCCCCCGTTTCTTTTCCTTTTTTGAAAGGTCTTTTGGACGTCCGTTCGAAATCGTCACGGTTGTTGGACTGTCACCGATAGACAGGACATCCATGGCCTTGTCCGCTACGGTGTCCACGACATCACCGGCTTCCCGGCCTGTTTCTGCCATCTTGTCGAGGACGGCATCCGTATCGATGCCGGAAGCCAACCCCAACACACCGTCCCTTTCCAAGGATTTGGATTCTTTCAGGAAGTCTTCGATGCCAGCAGACTCTGCGGAAAAGATAGCCTTGGCCGACTCAAAGATGACATAATGCCTGCCGCCTTGCTCCACTATGGCGAATCCCGCTTCTTGGAGGTTGGAAACAACGGATGAGGGAGACGAACACCGGGCTACCTCCCTTGCCTGAACGAGCAAGTCACTGCCGACTGGCTTCGCATCCTTGGCGACGCTCAGGTAGTCCGCATTCACCTTGAACAACACTGCCAAAGCCAGCATCTCGCCCTTGGTTCTCGGAGTGAAATCCTGAACCCATCGGAGTCGGTCGTTTTCACGGAGGATTCGAGCGTGGTTTTCCCTGAGAGGATGCTCATTTCCGTTAAGAACAACCATCCCTCCCACGACCCTCGCACTGACTTCCTTCGCCAATGCCTTGTTCAGTTCCTTCGTTGTGATGAGGTGGTTCCTTTCAATGAACGCATCGATGATGAAGTCGATATCTTTTTCCTTCTCCTCCTTGGAAAGAGGCATGAATTCAAGAAGTTCCTTGATTTTCACGACTTCCGAACCTTTATACACCTTTTTCCTTGAATGGTCCACGATGGTGTAGCCGTAGGGGTTGAACTCCTTGCCGCCGACAACCTTTCCATGGAACACCAGGTCGACACCGAACTTCTCACGCATCAACTTCTCCAACTCCTCGTGCTTGAAGCAGATTGTCTTGTAGCGCAGAAGCCACATCCTCAACTGCCCCTTCCGTTTTTCCCGTTCCTCGTCATCGTCAAGGGTGAAGGATTTTTCTATCTTGGAAATTGGAATCTTGCAACTTACCTCGCCACCTTTGGTGACCTTCAATTCTTCCCCCTCCTCGTAGGAACCATAGCCCGAGGACTCGAGGATGGAGCGGAACTGACCGATGCTGCGGAAGGAATAGGTCAACGACTTAGCGACAATCTTCTCCGCCTCCTTCCAAGGGTCGATGCCGAGGATTTTGGCGATTGCTTGCTGCGAGCGTCTGCGCTCATGGCAGTGGTCAATCTTCTTCCCATCCGGGCCGACACGGCTGGTCACCACATGAAGATGGTTGTTGTCCGTGTCCTTATGAAAGTACATGATGAGAGGATTTTTGGAATAACCCATCTCTTCCAGCCATTTGTCTGCGAATTCCATAAGTTCTTCACACGACATCTTATCCCCTTTTTCACTGAAGGTGACGTGGAATTGTGGATACTTCACGCGGGCGTCTCTCTCCGAATATTTGGACAATTCGTTCTGAAACTTGGCTGAATTCATCAGGTGCAGGTTGTCCATCACGTATTTCTCGAAATTACATACCTTCACCCTTTCGGCCTCTCCTTTTCTGACCTTTTTCTCGTTGTATTCGACAGCAGGGAATGTGCCTGATTTCTGGAGGATTTTCACTATCATGGCTTTTGCTGTTTTTTAGTTTTTGTATTTACTGGGGCAGAGAAAGAAGGGCATTTCAATGCAGTACCCTGGCATTTGGACTTGTTTCTGCAGGCGTAACATCGCGAACGAAGGAGCGCATCACCAACGAGGACATACCTCCCTGTCTTCTTGCTTCCTTCTCGGGCAATAAGGCCGTACTTCTTGAGCCTCTTTATACTTCGGTTAACACCAGCCATACTTTCGTCGGTTGACTGTACGAGTCCTTTTGCATTGACACCTCCGTCTTTCACGGTGTCGGCAATTTTCCAGAAAGTAATCTGGTCCCTCAGCGAGAGTGAGGATACCACCGCCCTGGTCGATTCGGCAAGTGAGAGATTCCTTTCGGAAATGTTTTCAGCCATTGTCCTGCGACGCTCCTTGTTCTCTGCTGCTTTCTTCTGTATGGCTTCGGTTTTTTCCTTGCTCCGTTTTTTCTGCTCGGCTGGCTGTGTGGCGTTCTCTATCGACATGGTTTTTTCGACAGATTTCTCAAAGGGATGCTCTTGAGTTTGCCCTAAAGCCCCCTCAGAGTCTAAACGTATGTCATCTTTCGGTGTCTCCAACATGAAGCAATTATCGTCAAGCAAGATGATTTCCGTTTCTTTCGTTTCCTTGAATATTGAGGATAGAGCAATCAGTTCGTACAGCTTTGCCTTTTTCTCGGATGATACGGTCAATGGTCTTGGAACGCGGACAGGAAAAATTGAATCAAGGGACAGCAGGCCTGTTTTTCCCCTATTGGAAATGGTCTCAGCCTCCATATCATCTAACAGTTTTTCCACTTCTTCCACCAGCATATCTGAAGAGACGAACAGGAGGTAATTCGTCCAACCGATGCATTTTGCCATCCTGTTTTTTAATTCCTCAGGCTGTTTATCCTCGGTTAAGACAATGAATCCAACGGTTGTGCATTGAGTATGAACCATTCCGTCCGAATCTTGCTTGATGATGACAATGAAGTCGATTCCACAAACTGGACCACCGACATGGTTGTTCCCGTGGAGAGTATCAATCTCCACGGTACGGTATGTGATCCTTCTTGGAAGAATGTTCCATTGAAGGAGATCGCGGCAAACCAACTTTATGAATTCCCTGCCCGACTTCGCAAGGTAATTCTTCAATTTTGATTTCATTCTCTTTAGATTATTAGTATAAGGAAATGCAATATCACCTGAAAAGATGATATCCAATCCTTAAAATGTGACGTAAATAATTAAAGAAATAAAATTAAAGAATTCCCCTAAGTCGGAGTTTAAAGAAAATATTGACTATCTTGTCGGTTGATATGCAAAATTATGACTATTTTTTGAAATCGCCAAATTTTTCCCTTTCTTTTTTCTCACTTTTTTCACTTACATTTTTCACCATAATATATTATAGGTTGGCTTGCCAGTTTCATCATCAAATGTCAGTCAATAAACACTATCAAGAAACGAAGCATTACATGTTTTGATGGTAAACATTCGCTATGAATAATGTCATTTAGACTGAAGATATGTCGAAGGAGGATAAGCGAAAAAATAGATTGTTGAGGATTCAACTCTCAAACTAGTTTGAGAAATACACCCAAAAGTCATCGTTTAGCTCCGATTTTCCATTCTATGTGAAAATAATTTTCCATCTTTGCACTTGTGAAATATTATCATTATTTCAAAGGTCAATGAGAAATTGAAAAGAGACTTTTATGACAAGTATATCATTATGTGAAGTGGTGTTATAAACCATTGGCAAAACTCTTTGAATTATCGATAATTTCTTATTTGTCTTTACATAATAACTTCTCATAATATTTTATTATTAGGTAAGGCATAAGCCCCAACTTTTAATATCAACAATTATGGAAGAAGTAAAAATCCAAGAACTAATTGACAGATGTGTCAATTACTTCCGAGAGCATTGCTACACCGAGAGTAGAATCTCTAGGTACAAGGGCCTGTGGCGAACAGGCATCATCCGTTTCATGTCAGAGAAAGGCATTGAAAGCTATTCACCCGTTATTGGTGCTGAGTTCAAAGGCACTTGCCACGTTAATGGAATTGTGCGTCCGCAAGAGCGTGACAGAATCCGCAGCATTGTCGTTCTTGACGACATGCTCACTCTTGGCCGTGTGAGAAAAAGGACCTTCACACCTGTGGTTCATACCTTGCCTGGTAAGATTGGAGCCGCGATGGAGAGGTTCACCGTGCATCTGTCCAATCTGCGCCGCAGCAAAAGAACCATTGAAATTTACCGCCTTCATCTCAGCAATTTTCTGGAGTTTCTGAATCAGAGGGGAATACACGACATCAACAGCATCCACGAGAACGACATCCTTGTTTTCGTTTCTTCATTGACCACCAACAAGGTAAATGTCGTGTCTGCGCTTCGTGTACTTTTCCGTTTTTGGAAGGATGAGCATATTGTGGAATATCAGTTTGAGGACCTTTTCGAGGGCTTGCACACACATAGGAAGGAGCGCATACCTTCATTCTACACAGCAACAGAGGTAATTGAAATCGAAAAATCCGTATCACGCAGCAGTGGGGCTGGCAAGCGCAACTACGCAATGCTCCTGCTGGCCTCACGCCTCGGGCTCAGAGCCGCGGATATAGCCGGGCTCAAGTTCTCAAACATCGACTGGGACAGGAACATGATAACACTGAATATGCAGAAGACGGACAAACTGATTGAGCTTCCCCTTCTTGCAGATGTGGGGAATGCCATCGTGGATTATCTGCGCCATGGTCGTCATGAGTCACCGCTGCAAAATGTGTTTCTGTCGGAAAGGGCACCATACGTAGCTGCGACCAGGGCTTCTGTCTGTGCAGCAATATCCAAAATCATCTGTGAGTCCGGCATATCCACGTCATGCAGGCATCACGGTCCGCATTCCATGCGACACTCGCTTGCAAGTGCCATGCTTGATGACGGCACAATGCTACCGGTGATATCAGAATCCCTTGGGCATCGAAGCACACAGACCACCTTGACTTACCTAAAGATAGATGTCAAGTCTTTGCGGAAGTGTGCCCTGACCGTGCCACCCGTCGCAGATGGGTTCTACATGCAGAGAGGAGGTGCGTTCTATGGCTGAGAAGTTTGAATACACCAGCGTTCTGGCACCGCATATGAGACGGCTACTTGCCATAAAAGAGTCTGCTGGTATCAATTTGCTACAGACGAAATGGATTTTGAAGGAGTTTGACGACTTTGCAAATACGGAGGGGTTGAGGGACGCACACATCAAGGAAGGCTTCATCCTTAGGTGGAGAGCCACGCGAGTGGCAGACTGCGAGTCAACATTGTATACAAAATACTCCGTATGGGCACAACTGACAAAACTGATGTCGCGTCACGGCTGCCCTTGTTTCATCCCTCGTCTCCCCAGGCTACCCAAGCGAGTGTTCTCTCCCTACATCTTCTCACAGGAGCAGATGGTTTCCTTGTTTGCAGCTGCAGACGAGTGCAGACTGTATGACATACGCATGGGCACCGCCCTCATGGCCATGCCCGCCATCCTGCGCCTTCTCTACAGCACAGGCATGAGGGTGTCCGAGGTCTTGTCCATCAGGAACAAGGACGTACACATGGATGAACATTACATACTTCTGCGAAAAACCAAGAACGGAAGCGAGCGCATCGTGCCTCTTGGCGATTCGATGGAGAAGGTGCTTGCGGAGTATATCCAACACCGCAACCGTATGCCGCTAAAAGGTGTTTCTGACAAGGAAAACTTGCTCTTCGTCAAGACAGATGGCACTGGCATAAGCCAAGGAATCGTCTACAACAGGTTCCGCCAACTGCTCGACAAATGCGGCATCCCCCATGTCGGCAACCACCACGGCCCTCGGGTCCATGACCTGAGGCATAGCCACGCAGTACATGCACTTGTACAGATGGGGCATGCGGGAATGGACCTGTACACCTGCCTGCCGATACTCTCGACGTGTCTCGGACACCATTCCTTGTCGGCTACAGAGCAATATGTACGCCTGACAGTCAGCATGTACCCCGAGTTGGAGGAACAATGTTCGGACATCAACGCATTCGTTTACCCGAAAACATGCAAGGCATATGACTACGACGACTGACTTTGCCAAACACCTCACGCGGTTCCTGTCCGAATATCTGCCATATGAAAGAAACGCCAGCCGAAACACCATCTCATCGTACAGGGATGCTTTCGTGCAGTTCATAGACTATATGAAGAAAGAGAAAGGCATCGCCTTGGATCGCCTGTCGTTGAAGCACCTCACACGCTGCAACGTCCTCGATTTCCTAAGATGGGTCGTTGTGACGAAAGGGTGTTCGGCGGCAACACGCAATTACAGGCTCGCGGCCATACGCTCGTTTTGTTCATATTTGCAATACGTTGTTGTGGATTTGATGGAGCAGTGGCAGAAGATACTCACCATAAGGTCTTTGAAGACGGAGGGCACGTCCCTCAACTACCTCTCCAAGGAAGGGATGAGGCTGCTGCTTGAACAGCCTGACACAACAGAGTGGAGAGGAAGACGGCATCTGGCAATCCTCTCGCTGATGTACGAGACCGGGGCAAGAGTGCAGGAAATGGCGGACTTGACGGTTGATGATGTGCGCATAAGCCATGAGCCATATACGATACGGTTGTTCGGCAAGGGGCGGAAGGTACGCATAGTGCCGATATTGGGAAAACCAGTCGTGGAAATCTTACGAGGATACATGGAGGAAAACCATCTCGATGACAGCAGCAAGGGAACTACGCCACTGTTTTTCAACAGCAGGCATGAAAAGTTAACACGCGAGGGCGTCTCTTACATATTGAACACGTATGTAAACATGGCACGGAAAATCTCGCCGGAACTGATTCCCAAACGCATCAGCTGTCACTCCATAAGGCACAGCCGGGCAATGCACTTGCTGCAAGGCGGGATGAACCTGGTTTACATAAGAGACATTCTCGGACATGTGTCCATAAAGACCACGGACATTTATGCAAGGGCAGACTCAAAGGCAAAACGTGAAGCCCTGGAGAAAGCGTATGAAGACCTTGTACCGAACCGCAGTTCAGACCGAGAGTGGGAGCGCAGCAAAGACTTGCGTGACTGGCTCAAAGGTCTTAGCCAATGACTATTATTTTTATGAGAAGTAAAAGTGAGAAGTAAATTTGTAAACAATTGAAAGTCAGCTGTACTTCTCACTTTACTTTGCATAAATAGGAACTTGTCATAAAAGGTTTTATGAGAAGCCACTCATAATAGATTCATTCAAAAGGAAATATGACACAGCAAGAGAACAAGCATTTCAATTCCTACAAAGAAGGACTCGACTTGGAGTTCCTGCGGAAGTACTGCATGGAGCATGGGGAGAGGAGGATGATGGAACGCGGCGAGGCGCTGGAGGAAGCAGGTGAACCATCGCGTTGGATTGGCTATGTGGAGCGTGGCTGTTTCAAATACATTGTGCACAACGACGAGGAGGGCAAGGACTATTGCACGGGGTTCGTTTTCGAGGGCGAGTTCGTGGCCGACTACCCTTATTGCCTGGACGGCGACACGGCGGAGGTGACCATCGAGGCCGACATGCCCTGCGAGGTGCTGGTTATTGAAGGTGCGGATTTGCAACGAATGTTCGACGAGGATATGGAGCGTATGCGCATCGGAATGCAACTCATGCAGAACCTCTTCAAGATGGTCTATGCTCGCGACCTCGACCACTACCGCTACTCCGCCCGAGGGCGTTACCGTCAGTTGCTCGAACGCTGTCCACAGGTGGTGCAGATTCTCTCATTGAAGGACATCGCCTCGTTCCTCAACGTCACGCCAACCTATCTCAGCAAGATTCGCAAGGAAATAGCCAACGAAGCAAGAGAAGAGGGCAAGCGCGCTTGCACTATGCCTTGCGAGGAGGAATAGGACGCAGTCAAATCACTTTCGGAAGCGAATGAAAAAAATAGCCATCCTGATGCCCCTGGTCCTCATGCTTTCCTCATGCATGGAGGAAAAACAGCAACAAGATCATGATGGCTTCGATATCACTGGCGCCTGGGTGCTTGTCAGCATGACAGACTCTGCCGGACAAGTACATCCCATGGACATGGGCGCATACACCCGATGCAAGATTTTCGACCCCGACAGCATGTATTACAGTATGCAGCTGTATTCGGTAGGAGGCGAGACCATGATAAGACCCCATGAACTCGCCCGCTATTCCCTGCATGTCTCCCCTGATGACACCACATACATTGAGAACGGCCGTTTGACAACCTTTGAAATCATCGACGACTCGACGATGACCACCGTCTGGGATGGATATGTCGAGACGATGAGGCGGGCGAAGACCATGTCAGAAAGCCGCATGGAGGAAATCAGGAACATCTTCCGCAGTAAAAAAGATGACAATGGAGAAGTCCTTCGGGAATATGTGCTTTCCACAAGCGAACGTCAGTTGAAGAACACCATCAGCACCTATCATTATCTGTTCATGACAATGGTGCTCCTCATGCTGTTCATCATATGCTGTGCCATACATGTCCTGCGGCGCAAGCGCGAGGTGGAGCGGAACCTGTCGGCCATCAAGGAAGAGTTGATGCAGCGCCCCGCCATCCTTTCCGATGCACTCAAGCAGGTGGAGGATGGTTTCTTCCAATCCGATTACTATCAGGCATTGCGGCCACGCATAACAGCAGGCGACAACATCAGCGAGGATGAATGGCAGGAGATGGAACGTCAGATGGATGTCGTCTTTTCCGGGTTCTGCCGCAAACTGCGCTCGCTCCATCACTTCTCAGACATCGAGTTCCGTGTTTGCTTGCTCACCAAGCTCCGTGCTTCGAACAAGGAGATAGCCGCTGTAATCAACCGCGCTCCGGAAAGTGTCTCCAGCATACGAAACCGTCTTCACAAAAAAGTGCTTGGCTCCCATGGTGGTGCCAAGGAGTGGGACGAGTTCGTGCTTTCATTATGAAAACCCTAGTCAACCTTTTGAAATGACATCCAATTGCCCCGCTTTAGGGGCAATTTACATATCTGTCTATTTTACAGTCGTTTACATCGGATTGCAAACTATTTGCAAACTATTTGCAAGCTATTTGCAAAGTGAAAAGGCAAATGCAAGTTTATTGCAAAGTCGATTCCTTTTCCCTTTCTCTTGAGGAACATATCTTTGTGGTCAAAATCCTAATACCCCGTGTCTACATTTATCGATGTTCACTGGATGAAGGAGGATTGATAGTTAAAAACATAAAGGTTAAATAACAAAACATTGTTTAGAAGACCTATAGGCAATCTCTCCGTTTCGTCGGGATGATGCGACGGAGTTTTTAAAATACATCTAATATGAAACAGCATATTCTCACACTTCTACTCGTCCTGTCTGCAGGGACTTGTTCACTCTATGCCCAAACCGTCATTGAAGGCATGGTGCTCAACGCTGAAGGCAAGACGGTGGACGCCTATGTCACCGTGGGAGCGAAGGGGTCGGGTACCATTCTCAGTTATGCCGACACCGATGCTAAAGGACGCTACAGGTTGGAGTTCAGTTCCTCGGCAGACTCCGTTGCCATTACCGCCTCAGGACTGGCCATCGGCAAGCAGGTGAAAGTGGTGAAGAACCGTTCGCAACGGCTTGACTTCCGTGTCAGCGAGCAGACGATGGAACTGAAGGAAGTGACCGTGCGGGCCCAGAAGATACGGCAGAACGGAGACACGTTGAACTTCCTTGTAGGAGCCTACCAACAACAGGGAGACAGGGTGATCGGCGATGTGTTGAAGCGCATGCCCGGCATAGAGGTGTCGCAGAGCGGCAGCATCAAGTACAACGGCAAGTCCATCAACAAGTTCTATGTTGAGGAGATGGACTTGCTGCAAGGCCGCTACGGGCTTGCCACCAACAACATCAACGCCTCCGACGTGTCCACCGTTCAGGTGTTGGAGAACCACCAGCCGGTGAAGATGCTTCAAGGCAAGCAGCTCTCCGATGACGTGGCCATCAACCTGAAGTTGAAGGACTCCGCCAAGGGAACCGTGGCCGTCAACACGATGTTGGGCGGTGGTGCCCAGCAGTCCGGCGGCTGGGGGCTCGGCATCCGGCCGCTGACCGACGGGCAGGCAGAAATCGGCCGGAACCCGCTTTGGACGGCGGAAGTCGTGGGCATGTATTTCGCCAAGCGTCGCCAGAACATGACCTTGTACAAAGGCAACAATACGGGCGACGACGTGTCGAAGGAACTCACGCAGCACTATTCCACCATCAACAGCATCAGCCTCTATCCCTTCTGCCCCACGGGTGCCGTTATGCCCGGTGGCTCAGGCCTTCCACAGAAGCGCACGTTTGACAACCACAGCCACATCCTGACCATGAACCATCTGGAGAAAACGAAAAATGACACGGAGATAGGCCTTAACATCGCCTACCACAACGACCGCATCCGTCAGGAGGGCGTCAGTCTGGGCGACCGCTTCATCAGTGAAGACCAACGGTTGCTGACACGTGAGACCATGGTCAGCGAGACCAAGGTGAACAACCTGAACATCCAGGGGCGGTATTTCTGGAACGCGCCAAACGGCTTCATCGCCAATGTGCTGAAGTTCGACACCAACTGGAACAGCGACCGTGTGGATGGCACCATGTCCTCGAAACGCACGGGAGCACAGCCTTTCGACTACGGAGATGAGCGCATCCGCCAGCATTTCGACCGACCCCAACTCTCCGTCTCCAACACGTTCAACACCATCCGCAACATTGGAAAGAACACCTTCGACCTGCACTTCTCAGCAGGTTATGCCCATCGCCCGAACACGCTCACCATAGGCATCGATTCGTTGTTGCAAGGCACCTCGACTGCCTACATCCAGGACGTGAACTCCCACCATATCGCCGGCCGTTTCAACACAAGCTATGCCATCCGCGTTGCCGACGTGTTCCGATTCAGTTACGGAATCAATGTGTCAGCAAACATACACGGCATCGTCACCGACCTCGACGGTTTTTCTCCGCCTGCTGACACTTCCCAACTCAACAACGATTTGTGGTACAATACTTACTGCGTGGCACTCAGCCAATCCTACAAGTACGAGAAGCCGAACATCGACATCACCCTCGGACTTCCCCTCGAACTCTATTCCCAGATGCTCGACGACCGTGTCCGCAAAGACAAGCACAGCTACACCCACCTGCTCTTCTTCCCCTCGATTGGGATGAACTGGACCGTCACCCGAGACCTCTGGTTAACAGCTGGAGCCAATTATTCCAAGACCGTGGGTGACCCCGGTGGCATATACAGCGGCTACATCATGTCCAACTATCGCACGTTCCAGCGCTCCTATGTCGAGCAGCTGTCAGAGACCCGGAACTATGGCGCCAACGTAGGCTTGCGCTACCGTAGTGCCATCCGCGCCCTCTTCGGCAACATCGGCTTCAGCTACAACCGCACCCACGACAACCAGATTTACGGCTACAGCTACGAGGGTGCCACGAGCGTCGTGCAAGCCGTCGACCAGCCCACTGTTGCGCAGACCTACAGCCTCAACGGCGAGGCCAGCAAAGGCTTTGACTTTCTCCGTTCCACCATCCGCGTCTTTGGCGGTTACGGTCTTTCCAAAAGCGAGCGACTCATAGCACAGAGTCTCTACCAATACCACACCCAGAATTTCCGCTTCGGCGGCGCACTCTCGTTCAGTCCCCTTGAATGGCTCGGCGTGGTCTACAGCAGCGGGTTCAGCCAAAGCCGGAGCTATACCGAAGGTAACCGCGACCAATCCACCCTTGTCCGCAGCAACACGCAGCGCATCTCCATGAGTGTCTATCCCACAAAGACACTCACCGTCACCCTCGCAGCAGAGGACAACTATAACAACCTGACCGCAGAGAACCGTCACGCATGGTTCGGCGACGCCACAGCCAAGCTCAAACTGAAGCACGTCGATTTGGAACTGCAACTCAACAACCTCTTCGACCAACGCCAGTACACACGTGTCACCTACAGCGGTCTTGACATCTTCACCCACACCTCGCAACTCCGTTCCCGCAACGCCATTCTCTGCATAAGATTCAAACTACTTTAAACAATATGATATGATGAACAGATACATTATTACCCTCTTCATCGCCGCCCTATGGAACACGGCATGGGCAAAAGACATCGTCATCGACCGTCCTGCATTCCGCTCATCCGGCAGTGACATGTATCCCGTAAAGGTGGAGCTGACAAAGAAAGCCACAATCGTGCACTTCCGTGCGTTCTGTGCCTGTTGGCGCGACTGGCGCATGGTTGGTGCGCGGTTGGAATGTGACGGACAGCGATATGCTTACAAGGAAGGCAGGATCATAACGCATGAAGGAAAGAAGGTGCTGGCAGACGAAATGTTCGAATTGGGAAGGCAGTACACGAAGAATCCTCAGCAAGACTCCCTCATCCTCTATTTCGACCCGTTGCCCAAGGGAGTCCGTATGTTCGACTATGTCGAAGGCGACAACGAAGGTGACTGGCAGACGCGAGGCATCCGTCTGGATGGCCGGCTTTATCCCTCCGCCTTGCCCGCATATCAAGCGCCAGTGGATGACGGCAGGCCATTGCAGCCACTCAAACTGGCATATGGTGAGGCCACGGCCGATTTCAAGATACATGGTGGTGGCGGTGTCTATTACTTTGGTGACCCCAGCCGCGACCCCGTCACTGGCAATTATGAGAGCCGGAGCCAATACAGTGATTCGACACTGTTCTATTGCCACCCTGCATACGTGGCTACCCGGCCTGTATTCATAGGTTGCAAGGTGGATGCCGGCATGACAAGCGACCAGTTCTCACTTATACTCATTCCTGGTGAGACGTTCACGCTCGAAGTCGATGTTGCAGCGTGCATGGCCCGTGACCATGACTTTGCCGCAGGCAAGCCTGCAGCACATGACTGTTACAGGGTGGGTGGTACGTTAGGTGACCTCAACCAGGTGTTGCTGGAAAACGAGGCCTTGCATTTTCGTCATATGAAGGAGACACCGGAATATAGCGGGCAGACCTTCCCGGCATGGCGTGATGAGTTGTGGCAGAACCTCGACACGCTTCGCCAGGGGATGGCAAAACGACGTGGCTACACACACAGACAGCAGGATTTCCTGAGGTTGTTGTTGGAAGACTGCTATGTGCGCACCATGATGGACTATCAAGGTGCCATCGCATGGAAGATGAAGCTTCATAACCCCGACAGCACGTTGGCCAGATTGAAAGAGACCTATACCTTGGCCGACCCTCACGCCAAGGACTTGCTGCTTTATCATGACGGGCGTACCTTTTATTTGCCGCTCTATCCAAGCCGGCTGCCATATCTCGAGGCCAACGGTCTTGACCATGGCGAGGTGTATGAAATGATGAAAGGTTTCAACGAGGCACTGAAAATTGGAAAGAAGATGAAGGTTGGTGAGGTGCAGAAGGACAGCGTGATTCAGGCTGTCCACCCTTACTTCCAGCCCGTTCTTCGTGCCTTCAACGACAGCACCCGCGTGTTGGTGGAGCGGTTGCAAAAGGAAGCGAAAGAGCGTATGATGCCCACGCCGGACGTGCCCGCCGACCAATTGCTGGACGCCATTGTCGCCCAGCATCCAGGAAAAGCAGTGTTCTTCGACTTCTGGGCGACATGGTGCGTACCTTGCATGAACGGCATAAGGGCGATGGAACCCATGAAGGAGGAGATGAAAGACAAGAATGTCGTCTTCGTCTACATGACCGATGAAAGCAGTCCAATGAAGGAATGGAGTGAACAGGTCATCCGCATCCCCGGCCTGCATTACCGCATTCCCAGTTCTCTATGGAGCAAGATACCCGGTTTGGGTGGCATCCCCCAGTATTATCTGTATGCGCCCGACGGCCAGCGGGTGTGGGAACAAACCGGATTCGGGGAAAGCAGCCTTGAAACCATAAAAAATGAAATATCAAAGATTGGGACGGAGCAATGACTAAAAAAATCCTCACCATCATCATCACCCTTGCAGCCGTGTGCAGCGGGGCGAACGCGCAACAGAAGCAAGGCCACGTCATGAGGCCGAAGCCAAGGGGGGTGGGAAAGACAAGCGTGATCGGGCAAGCACAGTTGGAAGTAGAGTATGCGCTGAATGCGACCGACACCCGCAACCCCGACACGTACCTCGACCTCCACATCCTGAGGACGGGCAAGCAGCTGAGCAAGCATTACAGCCGCTTCCTGGAAAGGAGCGACTCGCTTTACGATGCCTATCTGAAGGCCAACCCGAATGCCGAGGGCGTGCCTGGCAGCGAATTCACGCTGGGGCGCGAGGGGCAGTGGTGGAGCGAATACCAATATACAGAGATATTCACCGAAGGTGGCCAGCAGACCTTCTATGCTTGGATGCCATGGGCTATGGAACGCTACAACGCCTATTACACAGAGCCTGAAACACAGCAGAAGTGGACGCTGCACGGCGAGCACCAGTCCATCCTTGACCATGAGTGCCAGAGGGCGACTTGTCAATGGCGTGGAAGGGATTACGAGGCATGGTTTGCCTCCGACATCCCCGTGCGTCTCGGCCCATGGTCGTTTGGCGGCTTGCCAGGCCTGATACTCAAAATCTACGACACGCAGAAACTCTACACTTGGGAGGCTGTCGCCCTACGCTCCGGATCGTTCCCCATCACCAAACGCAAATACGACGGTTTCCGCAAGGACAGCCGGGAGCATGTCTACAGACTGCAAGTAGCTGCCAACCGTGACCATCTGAAGGCGGGGGGAGCCATCGACCACAGGACAGGACAGCTGAAATCCTCTCCGCATCCGTATGACCCATTGGAACTGGAATGAGAAAAAAAGAAGCAACAATCATAACATAAAGAACATGGATTTGGAAATCATTACCTCAACATTCGAACGGTGGTTCAGTGGCCAGCAAATGACCACCAACGACACCACGCTCATCTTCCTCTGCTTCCTTTCATGCGTGATGCTCATTTTCATCACCGTCCTGTTGGTGTACATCAGCATCAGCACTCTTTTCTGGAACCGCATCGGCTGGGCCATGGAAGACCTCTGGCACTGGGTCAAGCGCAACATCAGGTCAGATGTCACTTTCGTCCTGCTGCTCCTTTCCCCTTTTGTAGGCATGTCACAGACGAAAGGCGACCTCCTCTGGCCCATCAAGGGACAGGAGGCTGGCACGAACGTCCTCCTGCGTCCGCAGGACCTGCTTGACCATGAGGCAAACTTCAGCACCCTCGTCATTGGTGCCCCGGAAGGCACGGAGGTCATCGCCCCTGCCGACGGCGAGGTAAGTGGAATTATGCTCACGTACTGCCCGGGACTCTTCAGCTGCAACACCTATGGCTACGACGGCGAGAAAACGGCAGACGGCCTGCGACGCCAGCTGGAGGCCGACACAAGCGTGCGCGACCCCAAAAAGTACATCAACGGCAACATCACCCTGAAACTGGCGGACGGTAGGCGCATCGACTTCTACGGCCTGCGCGGCGACATCCCCTTCCGCTCTGGTGAGCGCGTGAAAGCGGGCACGCTACTCGGCACCGTCAGTTACGTCTATCAGAAGATCGGCCAGCCGCACATCGCCCTGTCCATCAGCAAGGGAGGCAAGAGTGCAGACCCGATGACACCCTTCGGCCTTGCGACGACGTTCAAGGAAGCCGAACCCTTCAAGGCTCCTGCCAAGCTCACTCGCCAGCAGGCAAACGAGGACTTCGACTGCTTCATCCAAAGCATCCGCGAATGCTACCCGTCGTTGCGCGACATCATCTCGCCCGAGCGCGAGGCTGAGTTCATCCGCGAGGGCAAGGCGAAACTGGACTCCGACGAGATAGACTTCACTACGCTCTTCGTCCTCATCGAGGATGCCTTCCGTGCCGACTTCCTCCACGACAGCCACGCCTGGCTGCAGTCCTCCAACCCATTTTTCAACGCCCGCACCGACGTGCAATATCCTGCGGTGATGCTCTGCACGCTGGGCGACCGCATGTTCGTCCGCGTCGTGCAGCCGGGCTATGAGCAGTACGTCGGGAAGGAGGTGTCCACCATCAACGGCTTCACGGCCAGGGAGCAGGCGGCCTACGTTCGCTCGCGCACCAACCTCTTCGATGCCCAAGTGCAGTCAACAGGAGCCATCCAGATGCTCACGAACTGGTGGATGCAATATCGCGGCAGCGACTGGGAGAAGCCGGTCAGCCTCACCTTCACCGACGGCACCAGCGTGGAGTCGCCGTTCCTGAAGCGTGAGCAGATGAAGAACTACACGCCGCAGTCGACAAGTCCCGTCGCCTACTACACCCATCAGAACCGGAACCGCCGCGAGGACTGGAGCTTCAAGATGCTTGCCGACGACATCGCCCTCCTGACGCTTGCCCACTTCCACATGAACGATGTGCAGATGGATGCCATCGCCGACACTCTTCATGCCCACGCCGATGTCCCCCATCTGATCATCGACGTGCGTGACAATCCCGGAGGCGACGCCGGTTGTGAGGAGAAGATGGTGCAATGGTTCTTGACAAAACCGGAACCGTCCAACTTCACCTATCAGAAAGTGATGAGCAACACCACATACCCAAGTTTTGCCCATAGCTACAACTGGACGGCGGACATGCAGCCATTCGCAGGATTTGTAAAGGTTGAAGGGATGGACGGGTTCTACAACCGCGACATCAGCGACGAGTTGCAGACGATGGACCATCTGACGACATCACCAGCCGGGGAGAACCTGCCAAGAGACGCCATCTACAAGGGCCGTCTTTACATCCTCACCAACGAGAACTCCGCCAGTGCCGCAACCGACTTCCCCGCCCACCTCGTGCGTGCCGGAAGGGCCGTCACCATCGGCCGCGAGACCGCCACGGCCTACCACTACATGACTGCGTTGAAGTTCGCCCGTTTCTTCCTGCCCAACTCCCACATCGAGTACCAGCTGCCTCTCGTAAAGGCTGTCACGGCCACCAATGTCTCTGAGCGCTTCCCCTACGGTCGTGGCCTGCTGCCCGACCATGAAGTGCCACTGACCCGCGAGGAGATTTTCTCCTCCACCGAGGACGTGATATTGAATCGAGCACTGGAAATCATCAGACAGACTGAAAGGGAATGAGGACATGAATATGGAAATCATTTACGAATCTTTTCAGCGCTGGTTCAACGGCAATGAGTTGACTGCCGATGAGACCACCAACATCGTTATGAGCATCATTCTCTTTGTGCTGCTCATCGTCACCATCGTCATGCTGGTGTACATCAGCATCCGGACCCTCTTCTGGAATCGCATCGGCTGGTTCTTTGAAGACCTGTGGCACTGGTTCAGGCGCTACACATCGCCTATTCCAAGCTCATTTTTATGCGAGGAAGACCTCAGCGAAGAGGACATTCACGAAGTCATGAACATCATCCACGATGGCAATCCTCCGAAGTATGAAATCAAGAAGACCGAGGACGGTATAAATTACATTGAGATGGAGAATCAAGAAATCAAACATCAACAACAATGAAAAATCCGATTAAGAGAGTGCAGAGCAAACTCGTTTGTTTTGCCGAGCGTGAAATTTTTCGCCTGAAAGGCAAAAAGTTCTTTGCAACCATGATGGCCCTTGTGTTGACGATAGGAGCGCAGGCCGAGAATATAGAACTTCGCTCTTCTTCTGCCACGACTCGCCAGAGTCCAAGCGAACTTGGCTCTGCACCCGCAGCTCCATCGGTTGACTCAACCCTGTTTGTTGCCTTCTACAATTACACCATTCAAACGCAGGACGATGAGGGACAGAACGTCACGGACTCGATACGTCTGGCTCTGCTGGTGGGCACCCGCGCCACGTTTTGCACCACCGTACTTTCCTACAACAAGGATGGTCGGGCAAGTCAGGAAATGTTGAATGCGTTCTCAATGCACTTCCAGAACGTGCTGACCGATGTGGAAAAGTCGGAGGTGGTGGCCGTAGAACCCATTTACCCCTATCGCTACGAAACCCACGAGCCATTGGCTAAGATTGACTGGACACTGACCGACGACACACTTACCATCAACGGACTGCCCTGCCATCGTGCCACGGGCAAGCTCTACGGCAAGCAGTGGACGGCGTGGTACACAGAGGAAATGCCCTCGTCGGCTGGCCCGTGGAAGCTGCGCGGATTGCCGGGGCTGATTGTGAAGGCTGAGGACAGCGAGGGCATCCATTGCTTCACCCTTTATGAAACGAAGAACGAGGTGAAAAGTATTGGCTATACAGAACATCCCGACTATCAGAAACTGAGCCGTCAGAAACTGATGGAGTTCAAGAAAAAGACGCTGGGCAATGCCCGCTACCCGAAAGAACCAACGTACTATGTACCCAAAGGGGCTGACGAGGTGGCGGAAGTCAATGTGAATGGAACTATCTATTATGTCGGCTACAACTCCCACATGATGATTCTACAGAAGAGCCATGTGTATCAACCGCTGGAGTTGGAATAAGCTTATTTGAAGAAATAAATGATTTTTATTATGGACAAGCGATTAC
>JAEEGJ010012307.1_pt1 | contig 21245 bp, 19 predicted proteins | sample 8958761 | NCBI WGS metagenome assembly JAEEGJ01 (sample SAMN16246546, study PRJNA631951) | gut metagenome | biome: gut microbiome; feature: rumen; material: RS-attached | host: Bos | place: Iran: Karaj | collected 2018-10
CGGGCATTTCAGGCCGACAGCCTTGGCAATGATGCATCCCAAGCCCGGGGTCATGTACTCGTTGACGACGTTGGAGCAGAGCAGGAGGTCGATATCCTCCGGCCTCCGGCCCGCATCCTCCAAAGCCCTCAGGGCCGCATCGCGTCCCAAGTCCTCCAGCCGTTCGTCAGAGATGACATGGCGGAATCGGATGCCCGTCCGGCTTACGATCCAGTCGTCGGTCGTATCCAGGAAAGTCTCCATGTCACCGTTGGTGACCACCCTGTGCGGCAAGGCGCTTCCGGTGCCGATAATCTTCATATGCGGAATCAGTTTGGTTTTAGCATACAAAAATAGGAAGGCGGAAAAGAATTACGAAATAAAAGTGGCGAAAACGGGAAAGCGCGGAGTCATCTGGGGTGAAATGACGGAGAGAGGGGTGAGTTTTCCGTTTTTTTGCGTATTTTTGTATTTACTTACGATGGAAGAAGGAAAAAAGAAATACATTCCCGGTTATCTGCGGGAACGCTACCAACTGCTGGGCACGGTCACTTTCGCCGCCCTGTTTTCGGTGGTGTTCCTTCTTGTGAGCATTCCCTTTTCCAACAATGCCTGGTTCCGGCTCGGCAACAGCACATTCTTCGGATTCACGGCACTGTTCGCACTCATTTCCCTGACCCTTCTCATCGCCAGCCGTGTGGTGATGTACAAGACGCGGAACCGCCTCCCGATGACTTACTGGGGGTACTCCGCCTGGTGTTTCGCGGAGATTCTCCTGATCACCATCCTGTACACCGTGTTCACGGTCACCATCGCGCAGCCCGAAGACCAGAACGGCATCGCCATTTTCCTGCACGCCCTCGTCTATGCTTTCGTGTGCCTGGGCGTTCCCTTCATCATCGCGGGGATGTTCTTCACCATCATCGACCAGAACCGGACCATCCGGCTGATGAACATGCAGGACGTCGTCACGGAAGAGACGCCGGAAGATACCGCCACCGTCCAGAAATTCACCTTGTTCGACAACAACGGCGTCCTCAAGCTGTCGGTCTCCAGCGCCAACCTTTACTACGTGGAGTCGGATGACAACTACATCAAGGTCTGGTATTCCGACAACAAGGGGGACCTCCAGACCTACATGCTCCGCTGCCGCCTGAAGACGGTGGAAGAGAGCTTCGCCGGCTCGGACCTCATCCGCTGCCACCGGAAGTTCATCGTCAACATGGGCAAGGTCAAGGTCCTGCAGAAGGTGGGGGCGACCTACGAGATCACCCTCGACAACGAGGCCATCGCCCCGATTCCGGTCACCAAGACCTACATCGAGAACGTCCTGAACGTATTCAAGGAAAAACAGTGACTATTCGTGCGCGGCGAAACGCTGCTCCGCGAGCTGCTCCCACTTCGTGCCGGGGCGGCCGTAATTCGCGTACGGGAAGATGGAGATGCCGCCGCGCGGGGTGAAGAAGCCGGTGACCTCGATGTACTTCGGGTCCATCAGCTTGATGAGATCCTTCATGATCGTGTTCACGCAGTCCTCATGGAAACCGCCGTGGCTGCGGAAACTGAACAGATAGAGCTTGAGGCTCTTGGATTCGACCATCCGGACGTCGGGGACGTAGCTGATACGGATCTCCGCAAAGTCGGGCTGGCCGGTGATGGGGCACAGGGTGGTGAATTCCGGGCAGTTGAAACGCACCCAGTAATCGTTCTCCCGATGCTGGTTCTCAAAAGTCTCGAGAACGGACGGATCGTAGTGTTGGCTGTAAACGGACTTGCCGCCGAGGGCTTTCAGTCCTTCATCCTTCCTGCCCATGGTCATGCCTCCTCCCCGGCTTCCTTCAGGCGCTCCGCGTTCTCCGCGATCTGGAGCTGGTCGATGCATTCCTGGATGTCACCGTCCATGAAGACGGGCAGGTTGTACATGCTCCAGCCGATGCGGTGGTCCGTCACGCGGCCCTGAGGATAATTGTAGGTGCGGATCTTCGCGGAACGGTCACCGGTGGAGACCATCGTCTTGCGCTTCGCGGCGATGCCGTCGAGATATTTCTGATGCTCGAGGTTGTACAGACGGGTGCGGAGTTCCTCCATCGCCCGGTCCAGATTCTTGAGCTGGGAGCGTTCTTCCTGGCACTGGACCACCAGGCCGGAAGGGATATGCGTCAGGCGGACGGCGGAATAGGTGGTGTTCACACCCTGTCCGCCCGGGCCGGAGGCGCAGAAGAGGTCCTTGCGGATATCGGCCGGGTTGAGTTCCACATCGAACTCACCGGCCTCCGGGAACACGGCCACGGAAGCGGCCGATGTCTGGATACGGCCCTGGGTTTCGGTCTGGGGAACGCGCTGGACGCGGTGCACGCCGGATTCATACTTCATCACGCCATACACGCCGTCCTGGCTCGAAGAGAGCTTGAAAACAATCTGCTTGAAACCGCCGGCCGTGCCGGGAGCCTGGTCGGTGACCTCCAGTTTCCAGCCCCGGCGCTCGGCGAAGTGCTGGTACATACGGAACAGGTCGCCGGCGAAAATCGCCGCTTCGTCACCGCCGGTGCCGCCGCGGATTTCCACCATGGCGTTCTTGGAATCGTCCGGATCGGCCGGGATGAGGAGCAGCTTGATGTTCTGCTCCATGTCGGGAAGCTTCGGCTCGATCTCCGCAACCTCTTCACGGGCCATCTCCTTCAGGTCTTCGTCCTTCTCGTTCATGAGGATATCCTTCGCCTGCGCGAGCTCGTCCAGCATTCGCTTATACTCCAGGCCTGCCTGGATGATCGGCTGCAGCTCCTTGTAGTCCTTGTTCAGCTGCACGAACTTCTTCATGTCGGCGATCACGGCCGGGTCGGCGAGCGACTCTTCCAGTTTCCTGTATTTGTCCTGGAGACTCAAGACTTTCTCCAGCAAAGTATTTTCTGCCATGGGGTTCCTTTTGTTTCAGTCTGCAAAGATACGGAAAAATCTCCTAATTACCATATCAGAGCCCTTTGGCCTTCCCTTCGTCCCAGATGGCGTCCATCTCAGCGAGGGTCATTTCTGCGAGCCGGAGGCCGCGCCGCAGGGTTTCCTCCTCCATGTAGTTGAAGCGGCGGCGGAACTTGCCGCAGGCGCCGTTAAGGGCGGCCTCCGGGTCGATGCCGTACAGGCGGGCGGCGTTGATGACGGCGAAAAGCAAGTCACCGAATTCTTCCTGCATATGGGCGGGGGCGTTCTCGGCGCAGGCGTCTTCCGCCTCGCCGAGCTCCTCCTTGACTTTAGGCCAGACATCCTCCTTCTGTTCCCAGTCGAAACCGCAGCCCCGGGCTTTCTCCTGCAGGGACATGGCCTTCAGAATGGCTGGCATCGCGTCGGGAATGCCGGACATCACCCGCTTGTTGCCGTCCTTCTCCTTCGCCTTCACGAGTTCCCAGGTGTCGGCGATCTCCTTGGCCGTCGTGGGTTTGCCGGCCTCGGGACCGAACACGTGCGGGTGGCGGAAGACCATCTTGTCGCACACCTTGTCCAGACAGTCCGCGATGTCGAAAGATCCCTCCTCCTGGCCGATGCGCGCATAGAAGACGATATGGTACAGCAGGTCGCCGAGCTCCTTCGCCGTGCCCTTGCGGTCGCCCTTCAGGATGGTGTCGCTGAGTTCGTACACTTCCTCCTCCGACAGGGGGCGGATGGATTCGAAGGTCTGGGCGGCGTTCCAGGGGCATTTTTCCCGGAGGGTGTCCATGATATCCAGCAGGCGGCCGAACGCCGCGATCTTTTCTTCCCTGGTGTGCATATTATTCGTAAAATTTTTACAAATATACAAAGAATCTGCGTATCTTTGCGCGGTTCAAACCATGAAGTCCTTGACATTCATATCGGCCGACGAGGCGGTGAAAGGCGTCCGGAGCGGGGATCACATCCACCTCTCTCCGATTGCCAGCGTCCCCCACGTCCTCATCGACGCCCTGTGCCGCAGGGCAGGTGAACTGCGTGACCTGCATTTCCATCATTTCCATACCGAAGGACCTGCGCCGTACGGCTCCAAGGAGTACGAAGGTATCTTTTTCGACCAGGGTTTCTTCGTGGGCCCGAACGTCCGGAAAAGCGTCCAGGAAGGCTATGCCGACTATATCCCCACGCACCTGTTCGAGTCGCAGGCGATGTACCGCAGCGGCGCGCTCCCGTGCGACGTCGCGATGGTGCAGGTCTCCGAACCCGTCGACGGTGTCGTGTCCCTCGGCACCTCCGTGGACTGCTCGGTCGCAGCCCTCGAGGTGGCCCGCCTGAAGCTCGCGGTCGTCAATCCGAACGTTCCCTTCTCCTATGGAGAACCCATCCCCGTGGACCGGTTCGACGCCTTCGTATGGGATGAGACGCCGCTGATCACCAAGGACTACGTTCAGCCCACTGAGATCGACCGGATGATCGGCCGGAACTGCTCGGAACTCGTGCCGGACGGCGCCTGCCTGCAGATGGGCATCGGTTCCCTCCCGAACGCCGTCTGCTCGGAATTAGCCAACCACCAGCACCTCGGTCTCCACACGGAAATGTTCGCCGACGGCGCCCTGGAGCTCATCCGGAAAGGCATCATCGACGGAACCGCGAAGAAGATCGACACCGGGAAGGTCGTCGCCTCGTTCCTCCTGGGCTCGCAGGCGGTATACGATTTCATCGACCGGAACCCGATGGTGCAGATGCGGGAGATCGCCTACACGAACGATCCCTGGATCATCGCGAAGAACCCGAACGTCGTGTCCATCAACTCCGCCACGGAAATCGACCTCACCGGCCAGGTGTGCGCCGATTCCATCGGCACCCGCATGTACTCCGGCACCGGCGGCCAGCTGGACTTCGTCCGCGGGGCCAAGATGTCGAAGGGAGGCAAGGCCGTCATCGCCCTCGCGTCCCGCACCGCGAAGCTCGCCCCCAAGATCGTCCCCACCCTCAAGCCCGGCGCCGGCGTCGTCACGCCCCGCGCCGACGTGCAGTGGGTCGTCACCGAATGGGGCGCCGTGAATCTCTACGGCAAGTCCCTCCAGGAACGCGCCCGCCTCCTCATCTCCATCGCCCACCCCGAAGACAGAGAAGCGCTCGAAAGGGCTGCTTTCGAGCGCTTCGGTCCGCACTGGCTCAGGCAGAGCAGTCTGTAAAGCCTACGCCTCCACGGCGCGGAAGGCCGCCAGGTCTTCGGCTCGGAAAGCGCGGATGTAGGCGCTCTTGCCCTGGACCGTTTCTTCCGCCATGCGCACCATGACATGCGCGGACTTCGCGAACAGGTCCGGTGCTTCGGTGGCATCACGCAGCAGCAGCAGCGCCATCACCAATTCACCCGTCATGTCATACAGACGACGGGCCAAGAAATCCTGGACTTCCTGATTCTCAAAGGCTTTCACGGTTGCAATACTCTCGTCATAAAGATCGGCGAGAGCGGCGACGCGGACACGCAGAGGCTCCAGGGACTCGGAAACCTGCCCTTCGAGTAAACCGCGGATGATTTCGGAGTAGGTACCGTTCGTGATATAACGGACAGCGGCCACCACCTGCAGCTGGGTCGTACCTTCATAAATCGAGAAGATGCGGGCGTCACGCATGAGACGCTGGCACTTGTATTCCATGATGAAACCGGAACCGCCGTGTACCGAAACACAGTCATACGCGTTCTGATTCGCATATTCGGAGGTCATGCCCTTGCAGAGAGGCGTGAATGCATCGGCCAGACGGGTATACTTCTTCATTTCGGCACGTTCTTCCGGCGTCAGGGTGCGATCCCGCTGGATGTCTTCCAGTCCCTTGTAGATGTCCACATGGGCGGCCGTATGGTACAGGAGGGTACGCCCGCCGTCGAGCTTCGCCTTCATGCGGCTGAGCATGTCATACACGCCCGGGAAGTGCTCGATGGTCTGGCCGAACTGGGCGCGCTCGGAAGCGTATTTGACCGCTTCGTTATAAGCTTCCTGGCTCAGGCCCGTGGACTGGGCGCCGATACCCAGACGGGCACCGTTCATCAAGGCCATCACATACTTGATCAGACCCAGCCGGGTGCTGCCGCACAGTTCCGCACGCGCGTTCTTATAGGTCAGTTCGCAGGTCGGAGAGCCGTGGATACCCAGTTTATGCTCGATATGGCGCACATTCACACCGCCCTGGCGCTTGTCATAGATGAACATGGAGAGGCCGCGGCCGTCCCGGGTCCCTTCCTCGCTGCGGGCAAGGACCAGATGGATATCGGAATCTCCGTTGGTAATGAAGCGCTTCACGCCGTTCAGGAGCCAGCAGCCCTCTTCCTCACTCCAGGTGGCTTTGAGCATCACCCGCTGGAGATCGGAACCGGCATCCGGTTCCGTCAGGTCCATGGACATGGTCTCGCCGGCACAGATGCGCGGGAGGAACTTCTGCCGCTGCTCTTCGGTACCGAATTCATAGAGGGTGTCGGCACAACTCTGCAGGCTCCAGATATTCTGGAAGGAAGCATCCGCCGCGCTCACCAGTTCGGAACACATGCTGAAGACGATGTTCGGAAGGTTCAGCCCGCCGTAGCGGCGCGGCTGCGCGACGCCGGTAAGTCCGGCCTTGCGCATCGCCTCCATGTTTTCCACGGTCTTGGAAGCGTAGATCATCCTTCCGTTTTCCAAATGCGGACCTTCCAGGTCCACGCTTTCGGAATTGGGTTCGATCACATGGGCGGCAATGTCGCCGACAATCTCCAGGATGCGCTTGTAATTCTCGATGCAATCCTCGAAATCCACCGGGGCTTCCGGAAAAAGGTCCTTGTCCGCGAAGCCTTTCTCCCGGAGTTCCACGATGCGACGCATCAAGGGATGACGCAGGTAAAAAGCGATTTCAGGATGGTCGGTATAGTAGTTTTCCATAGTTTACTTGCTGTTTTTCCGATAATACTTGATCAGCTTCGGAATCACTTCCTCCACCGTTCCCACGATCACATAATCGGCGATCCGGTTGATCGGGGCGTCCGGGTCGGAATTCACGCTGATGATGATGCTGCTGTCCTGCATGCCGGCGATGTGCTGGATCTGGCCGCTGATGCCGCAGGCGATATAGACCTTGGGGCGCACGGTGACGCCGGTCTGCCCTACCTGGCGGTCCGCGTCACAGAAACCCGCGTCCACGGCGGCGCGACTGGCACCAACCTCCGCGTGGAGAACCTTTGCCAGCTCGAACAGCATGTCGAACCCATCCTTGGAACCCATGCCATAACCGCCCGCCACGACGATGGAAGCGCCTTTCAGGTTATGTTTGGCAGCCTCCACATGGTGATCGAGCACCTTGACGACATACGCTTCCGGGCTGACATACCGATCGACATCCGGATAGACGACCTCTCCCCGGCACTTACCGTCATAAAGGGCCTTCTGCATGACGCCCGACCGGACGGTCGCCATCTGCGGGCGATGGTCGGGATTCACGATGGTGGCGACGATGTTCCCGCCGAAAGCCGGACGGATCTGGTACAGGAGGTCCTTGTAGGACTTTCCGGTCTTCACGTCTTCAAAGTCACCGATTTCAAGCTGCGTACAGTCGGCGGTGAGACCGCTTGTCAAGGAAGAGGACACCCGGGGACCCAGGTCCCGACCGATGACGGTCGCGCCCATCAGGCAGATCTGGGGTTGTTCCTCCTTGAAGAGATTCACAAGGATGTCGGTATGGGGTGCGGACGTGTACGGGAACAGGTCCTTGCCGTCAAAGACGAAAAGCTTGTCCACCCCGTAAGGAAGGATCTGGGACTCCACCGCCCCCCGGATGCCGGTGCCGGCGACCACGGCATGGAGTTCCACGCCCAGCCGGTCGGCAAGCTTGCGGCCTTTGGTCAGGAGTTCCTGGGAGACCTCGGCCACGGTCGTGCCCTCGATCTCGCAATATACGAAAACGTTGTTCATAGTTCTAGCCGATAATCTTTTCACTGATGAGTTCCCGGATGAGTCCTTCCACATCCGCATCGGAGGCGGTGAGCGTCTTGCTCTCCTTGGTCTGGAACACGATACTCTGCACGGACTTCACCCGCGTCGGGGATCCTGCGAAACCGCACTGGCCGGGATCGCCGTCCACATCGGCCACGCTCCACTGCGTAAGCGTAAGATAGGGACGTTCCGCATACAGGGCGGCACGGGGATCGTCCGCCGTACGCTCGGAAGGGCACTTGGCATACTTGTATTTCATCACGAGCTTCGCATGCTGCGGCCGGCAGGGTGCAGCCGTTCCGTTCACGGTGACGACCAGCGGAAGCGGCGCTTCCACGGTTTCCACACCACCATCGATGAAACGGCGGATCAAAGCCTTTCCGTCCTCCACCTTCAGGATCTCCTGGGCATAGGTGACCTGGGTCATGCCCAGTTTCTGCGCCACCTGCGGGCCGACCTGGGCGGTGTCTCCGTCGATGGCCTGGCGGCCGCCGATCACGAGGTCCACCCCGCCGATCTTCCGGATGGCGGTGGCGAGGGCGTAGGATGTGGCCAGGGTGTCTGCCCCGGCAAAAAGCCGGTCCGTCAGGAGAAAGCCGTCATCGGCTCCGCGAAAAAGGCCCTGGCGGATGATTTCCCCGGCGCGGGGAGGGCCCATAGTAAGAATGGAAACGGTGGATCCCGGGTTCTGTTCCTTGAGGCGGAGCGCCTGCTCCAGCGCGTTCAAATCGTCGGGATTGAAGATCGCAGGAAGGGCGGCACGATTGACAGTGCCTTCGGCCGTCATGGCGTCTTTGCCCACGTTGCGAGTGTCCGGCACCTGTTTGGCCAGGACAACGATTCTCAAAGTCATATTTAGGATTCAGGTTTTAGGGAGCGTCGGAGGAAGGGGAACCTTATTTGATCAGGTTCCCCAGGATGCTCCGGGTAAGTTCACGGGTAATGGTGTTCGTGGCCGACTTGGTGGCCTTCTGAACCGCCTTCTTGGTGGTGGATGTCCCGCTCTTTTTCTTCGTTCCGGTGACGGAATCCGCCACGGAAGCGGCGACGACGCCGGTCACGGCGGTAATCACGGACTTCAGGACCTTGGAGGCGATGCTGTTCTTCTTTTTCTTGGCCTGTTCCTTCTCCACCTTCGCCTGCTCCTTGGCTTCGGCGGCGGCTGCCTTCTCGGCCTTTTTCTGCTCCTCGAGCTCGGCCTTCTGGCGCTCGGCTTCAGCCGTGGCGGCCATCAGGATCTCGTAGGCGCTCTCCCGGTCGATGGCATTGTCATAGCGGCCCCAGAGGCGGGACTGCTTGATGATCTGGGCGCGCTGGTCTTCGGTGATGGCGCCGATCTGGCTCAGCGGGAAGAGGATCTTCGCCCGCTCGACCACGGACGGAGCGCCCTTTTCGTCCAGGAAGGAGACGAGGGCTTCACCGGTTTCCAGCTGGAGAATGGCCTCATACGTGTCGAATCCGGGATTCGCACGGAAGGTTTCTGCGGCGACCTTGACAGCCTTCTGGTCCTTCGGCGTATAGGCGCGGAGGGCGTGCTGCACCCGGTTGCCGAGCTGGCCCAGGATGTTTTCCGGGATGTCGGTCGGGCTCTGGGTGATGAAATAGATGCCCACGCCCTTGGAACGGATGAGACGGATCACCTGCTCGATCTTGGAGGTAAGGGCCTTGGAGGTGTCCTCGAAAAGCATGTGCGCCTCGTCGAAGAAGAATACGAGTTTCGGAAGGTCCATGTCTCCCACTTCCGGGAGCGTGCTGTACAGTTCGGACAGGAGCCACAGGAGGAAGGTGGAATAGAGCTTGGGCTTGAGCATGAGCTTGTCGGCAGCCAGGACGTTCATCACGCCCTTGCCTCCCTCGCACTGGAGAAGGTCGTATATGTCAAAGGACGGCTCGCCGAAGAACTTGTCCGCACCCTGGTTCTCCAGGTGCAGCAGCGCGCGCTGGATAGCACCGATGGAAGCCGTGGACACATTGCCGTACTGGATGGTGAACTCGGAGGAGTTCTGGCCCACGAAGTTGAGCATCGCACGGAGGTCCTTCAGGTCGATGAGGAGCAGGTTGTTCTCGTCGGCGATCCGGAAGACGATGTTCAGCACGCCGGTCTGCGTCTCGTTCAGTTCCAGCATGCGGGCCAGCAGGTCCGGACCCATGTTGGAAATCGTGGAGCGCATGGGATGACCCTGCTCGCCGTACACGTCGAAGAAGCGGACCGGGCAGCTCTGGAACTGCGGATCCTCGATGCCGAATTCCGGCAGGCGCTTCTGGATGAAGCCGGAGAGCTTTCCCACCTGGCTGATGCCGCTGAGGTCGCCCTTCATGTCGGCCATGAAACAAGGCACGCCGGCCTGGCAGAAGGTTTCGGCCAGGACCTGGAGGGTGACGGTCTTGCCGGTACCGGTGGCGCCGGCGATGAGACCGTGGCGGTTCGCCATCTTGCCGCAGATGGAAAGAGGACCGTTGGAGCAATGGGCCACATACAGCCCGCGTTCTTTATCAAGCATATCTATTTCTTTTTACGATATTTCCAAAGATAGAAAAGAATCGCCGAAATCGCAAACGTCCCCACGGCGATCCAAGGGATCGTGGAAGCAGGAAGGCCCAGGCCGATCTTGTCCACCAGGATGAAAGTCGTGCAGACCGCGGTCATGAACAAGGCCGGGATCAGGGCGATCAGATAGTACATACCCCGCTTGTTGAGGACCAGATAGACGGTCGCAGTCCAGAACATGAATACCGACAGCGTCTGGTTGCTCCAGCCGAAATACCGCCAGATGACGTTGAAACCGTTCGAATCGGCGATGTTGTACCAGAGCAGCAGTCCCGACAGGACGAACAACGGGACGGCGATATACAGGCGCTTGCGCATCGGCTTCTGGTCCAGGTGCAGGAAGTCCGCGATGATGAGCCGGGCGCTGCGGAACGCCGTGTCACCGCTGGTGATGGGCGCCGCGACGACTCCCAGCACGGCCAGGATGCCGCCCAGCACACCGAGCCAGCTTTGCGAGACTTTCGTCACGACCACAGGGGCCGATGCCGACAGGTCGGAACCGACCTCGGCCGCCCCGCCATCAAAGAAGAAATACGAAGAGACCGCCGCCCAGATCAGGGCCACCAGTCCCTCGGTGATCATCGCCCCGTAGAAAATGGGGCGTCCCAGTTTCTCCGTCGTGATGCAACGGGCCATCAGCGGGCTCTGGGTGGCATGGAAGCCACTTACGGCGCCACAGGCGATCGTGATGAACAGGCAAGGGAAAATGGGCTGCCCTTCCAGTCCAAGCGAGGGACCGCGGTTCTGCAAGCCGTCCCAAAACTCCGGAAGGGTGGGCCATTTGATGAGCAGGCAGACCATCAGGGCCACGGCCATGAACAGCAAGGCCACGGCGAACACCGGATAGATCCGGCCGATGATCTTGTCGATGGGCAGCAAGGTCGCGATGACATAATAGGCGAAAATGACGAAAACCCATATCATCATCGACCACTGGCCTCCGTCACCGACCATACCGCCCAGGATGACCGCCGGACTGTACACGAACACGGCGCCTACCATCAGCAGGAGAAGGACGGAGAAGATCAGCATCACCTTCTTGGTCGTCTCGCCCAGATACCGGCCCACCAGGACGGGATACCCCGCCCCGCCGTGACGCACGGAAAGCATGCCGGACAGATAATCATGGACAGCACCCGCAAAAATGCAGCCGAACACGATCCACAGGTAGGCGGAAGGACCGAACTTCGCGCCCATGATGGCACCGAAGATGGGGCCCGTCCCCGCGATGTTCAGGAACTGGATCATATACACCTTCCACGCGGGCATGGCGATGAAGTCCACATTGTCGGCCTTGGAGACGGCCGGAGTCACCAGATTGGGATTGGGGCCGAAAACCTTGTCCACGAAGGCCCCGTACAGGAAATAGCCGGCCAACAGGGCCGCCACGCTGATCAGAAATGAAAACATAGTCGTTATTCAGGTTGTTCGAAAAACGTGAAATGGACGCGGCCGTACACCTTCTCCTTCTTGAAGCGGGGGTGCTCCCGGAAGGAGTGCTCCCCGCCGTGCTCCAGGATGAAGTAACAGCCGGGATGGAGGATATCCAGCGCGAACACCTGGTCCGGAATGGTTTCCAGACCTTCGAGGGCATAGGGCGGATCGGCAAAGATGATGTCGAACTTCTCCCGGCAGATCGGGAGAAAGTCGAAGACGTTGTCCCGGACCATGGTCACGTTCGTGAGGCCCAGGCGCTGGGCCTCGGTCTTGATGAAAGTGGCGTTCTCGCGCACCATCTCCACGCAATAGACGCGGGCGGCACCCCGGGAGGCGAACTCGAAAGAAATGGCGCCGGTACCTCCGAAAAGGTCCAGCACCTTGAGGTCTTCGAATTCGTATTCGTTGTCCAGGACGTTGAAAAGGCCCTCGCGGGCGAAGTCCGTGGTCGGGCGCGCCTTGTATCCCGCAGGCGGCAGGATGGTCTTTCCCTTCAGGCGTCCGCCGATGATCCTCATAGTTCTACGACCGCCTTGAAATAGCGGTACAGGGACATTTCCGCCTCCGGAGCCAGGGGCGTCCGGAAGCAGACCGTCGTGACTTCCGGATTGAGCTGGAGACGTTTCAGCGCGAGGAACAGGAAATACTCGGCCGTGGTGAAATCGGGCGCCGCATAGACGTTCGCCAGCAGGAGACTCCTGCCCTGGGCGACGGCGAGATGGAGCCAGCCGTCCCGCCAGGAAGCCACGACCTTGTTGTAATCCTCGCAGGCAGGCAGCGCCTTGAGGATGTAGTACATCTCCGGAAGGACGGGCGCCTGCGCACCGGAGGCCGTCAGGACCGTCTGGGACAGGACCCGGGAGAGGGATTCGCCGATGGAGTTGGAGAACAGCAGCACGGCCCCGAGCTCGGGGACGCGCACGTAACCTGTCGCGTCCGAAGGTTCAAGAGAAACCACATCGGACAACATGGTGCGCACCGCCTCGGGCCGGAAGAAGGATTCCGGAACAAGCGTGCATTTGGGGGTGAGGAGGGAAATGTCCACCTCGTCGTAGCGGCGCTGGAACTCCGGCGTGGTGAAAAGGCGGTCCGCCGGCAGCCACGCGGAAGAGCGGACTTCGCCACCCTCCCGTACCTTAAAAGAATATCCACTCAAGGAAACTTGAATGGATATTCCTGAAATCGACGTACGCGGACTTTCCATCGCGGACGATTACTCCCAGTTACCGGCGTTGTTGTTCGGCATGGAAACGGAACCGACCTGCAGACCCTCGTACTTGTTCTGGTCCTTGGCCTCGGCGTCGAGGTTGATGCGGAGCTGGTTGTCCATGCCCTTGAGGAGGGCCTTCCAAGGCATGCGGGCCTCGAACAGCGGAACCTGGACACCGGAAACGGTCTTCACGATGGCATCGGTCTCGACGGGCTGCTTGCCGGAGAACGGGATGTACTTGAGGGAGTCGGGGCAGAAGTCCGGACGGTTGTGGAACAGGGTGTCCTTCACCGCAATCGGGGTGCTGATGGAGAACACGAGCTTCTCACCCTTGCGATAGAGTTCCAGGAACTTCGCATCCTGCTCGGCCTTGCTCATCTTCTTGAAATCCCTCGTTTCGGTGATCTTCCGGGTGTTCTCCCAAGCCAGGGAGTCGTCCTTGGAACCGATCTGCATGGTGATGTCCATCTTGCCGTTGTTGTAGAAGTTGATAAGGGAGTCGATGTCCGCGGTGTAACGGTTGTTGACGCCCTTGAAGGCGACCTCGAGGGTACGGATGTCCTTGAGGCGCTGGACGGCGACTTCCTGCCTGCGGGCCTTTTCCTTGTTGAAGTTAACCGGCTTCATGATGCTGTTGTAGATGCCATAGACACAACCGACAGCGAGCAGGGCGAGGAGGATCTCGACGATGATTTTGACAGTCTTGTTCATTATTCTAGTGTTTTATAATTTTCCCATAAGTTCCGACAAAGTTAAGAAAATCATTTATGAAAAGCAATATATTTTGTATTTTTGCATCGCAAAAGAATTGATGGCTTTGTACGGAATCGACTCGGAAGGCATCCGGAAACTCGACACCCTGCTGGAATCCGGCAGGGTGGTGACGGTCACGGCCCATACGCACCCTGACGGGGATGCGCTGGGCAGCGTGTCCGCCCTCGTCGGCTACCTTCGCGAACGCCGGGGCATGGATGCCGTGGCCGTTCTCCCCGACTCCCCCGCCTCCACGGTCCGTTTCATCGTTCCGGACACTGTTCCGCTGCTGTGCGGTGACGTGGAGCCCGAAGCCTGCTTCGCCCGCATCGCGGCAAGCGACCTGCTGGTCGTACTGGACTGCAACGGCTTCTCCAGGACGGAATCCCTGCAGGCGGCCTTCGAAGCATCCCCCGCTCCCAAGGTGCTCATCGACCACCATGTCGGCCCCGAACGCGACCGTTTCGACGTAGTCTTCTCCACACCGGACGTCTCTTCCGCATCGGAACTGCTGTACTATATCCTCCTGGAACTGCCCGATATCGGCCGGGACGCCCGCCGGCTCCCTGCCGGCACCGCCCGCGCCCTCCTGACCGGGATGACCACCGACACGAACAACTTCGCCAATTCCGTCTATCCCGGCACCTTCCGGATGGCCGCGGACCTCATCGCCGCCGGTACGGACCGCGAAGCCATCCTGGCGGACATCTACAACCGCTACCGCGAAAACCGGGTCCGGGTGATGGGTTATCTCCAGTGCGAGAACATGCGGATCACCCCGGAAGGGCTCGCCTTCATCATCGCCACGCGGGACATTCTGGACCGCTTCGGCGCGGAAGAGGGTGAAACGGAAGGACTGGTGAACATCCCCCTCTCCATTGACCGGGTCAAGATGAGCATCCTCCTGAAAGAAGACAAAGACCATTTCCGCGTGTCCATCCGTTCAAAGAAAGGATGGTCGGCCCGGGACTGCGCCGTCCGCCACTTCCACGGCGGCGGGCATGAGAACGCTTCCGGCGGCAAACTGTTCTGGCCCGGCGACATCGCCACCCGCGAAGACGCCGCCTCCTTCCTTGAACAAATGTCAAAAGACTGCCTGTCATGAAAATGAGCACCCGCATACTGGTCTCCGCCCTCCTTCTGGCCGCCATCGTTCCCGCCTGCAACAAGGCGTCGGTCCAGCTCGCCTACGACAAGCAGGAAACCAACATCGCCAGCTTCGTGGAAGCCCAGCGCAAGGCTGACACGACGGCCACCGTCACCTACAAGGACGGGACGGTCCGTGTCGTCCTGCACGACACACTGCGCCGCGAAGGCCTGATGGCCGATACCCTCCGGACCGGCGGAACCGTTTCTTTCTACTATGCCGGCTACACCCTCACGGGCGCCAGTGTCACCGCTGCCAACCTGTTTGCCACCAATCACAAGGCGACGGCCGACGCCGCCGGATGGAGACTCTCCGACACGACCGCATTCAACATCGAAACCATCACCCTCGACGACCACCTGCTGGAAGGCTTGCAGCGCGGGTTGGAAGGTGTCCGCAACCAGGACGAGTGTTATATCCTTTTTTCAGGGAAACACGCCTACGGTTCCCGCGTGCAAGGCACGATTCCTGCAAGGTCAGCCCTGGTTTACCGCGTTTGGGTGAACAGCATCTCCAACGAATAAAATGAGAAAAATGAACCATATCCTCAAAAGCGCCCTCCTTCTGCCGGCTTTGGCCGCCGTCCTGGCGGTTTCCTGCAAAAAGTCATCCGGTGAAGGGGCGAATGTCGCCATCAAACGCCAGTTTGACGCCTGGCGCGCCATCCACTACCCCGCCGCCACGGAAAAGAACGGCGTCTATATCATCGAAGATACGCCGGGCACCGGTGCGGTATGGGATGAAAAGCGGCTGGTCACGTTCATGACCTATACGATCCGTTCCCTGGACGGCACCGTCACCTACAATTCCGACGAGCAGTGGGCCAAACAGCTCGGCACCTGGGACCAGACCAAATACTATGGCCCCCAGATCGTCCCTACCGGCGAGGGCATGAGCTATGCCGGACTGGATGCCATGCTGGAGGGGATGAAGCAGGGCGGCACCCGGACGGCCATCATCCCTTCCTGGATGATGACCCGGAACCGCTACGACTCCGTGGACAAGTACCTGGAGACCGAAACCGACGTGACATCCATGATCTATACGATCACTTTCCTCGACCAGACCGAGAAAGACGAGGAACTCTCGGATTACGAATTCCGGCAGATGAAAGCGTATGCGTCCAGGAACTGGCAGGTGACCGACACCCTCTCCACCGCCGCCGTCTTCTTCAAGTCACATACGGTTTTCCCGGGCGAGCCCAAGGCAATGCCCTCGGACACCACCGTGTATATCAATTACATCGGCCGCCGCATTTCCGACGGCCAGGTCTTCGACACCACCATCGCGGACACCGCCAAATTCTATCACATCTACAACCCGGCCCGGACCTACAAGCCCGTTTCCGTCACCTGGGCGGCGGAGGCCAAGGATATCAAGATGTCCGGCAGTTCGGTGAAGGACGGATTCGCCTACGGTCTCGCCGCCATGCATCCGAAGGAGAAGGCATCCTTCCTGTTCGGATTCAACCTCGGTTACGGCAGTTCGGGCTCCGGTGACATGATCCCCCCTTACTCCGCCCTGCGGTTTGACGTTGAAATGGTCCCTGAACCGTAGCCTATGGCAGGAAACGTTCCGACAGAACTGGGCACCAAGCCCGTCAACCAGCTGATCCGCCAATACGCAGTCCCCGGCATCATCGCCATGACTGCGTCTTCGCTTTATAATATGGTGGACAGCATCTACATCGGCCACATCGCCGAAGTTGGTTCGCTCGCCATCTCCGGCCTGGCTGTCACCTTTCCGCTGATGAACATCTCCACGGCTTTCGGCACCCTGGTAGGCGTCGGCGCCGCGACGATGATTTCCGTCCTCCTGGGCCAGAAGAACTACGCGGTCGCGAACAAGGTTCTCTCCAACGAGGTTACCTTGAACATCATTACCGGCATCGTCTTCACCGTCGTCACCCTCCTGTGGATGGAGCCGATCCTGCGGTTTTTCGGTGCCAGCGACAGTACCCTCCCCTTCGCCCGGGACTACATGACCATCATCGCCTGCGGGAATGCGGTCACCCATCTGTATTTCGGCCTGAACAGCGTGATCCGGTCCTCCGGAAACCCGAAGACGGCGATGGCGCTGACCCTGTTTACGGTTACCTCCAACGCCATCCTGGACCCGGTCTTCATCTTCGGTCTCAAGATGGGCATCCAGGGCGCCGCGCTCGCCACCGTGCTGTGCCAGCTGATGGCCCTGAGCTATACGATGTGGTTCTTCCTGGACCAGAAGAAGTTCCTCCACCTGCCCCGCAGCCGGAAGATATTCCGGATCGACTGGCGCATCGCCAAGGACTCCCTGGCCATCGGCATGGGACCGTTCCTGATGAACCTGGCCAGCTGCATCGTCGTGCTGTTCATCAACCAGCAGCTCGTCAAGTGGGGCGGCGACCTGGCGCTGGGCGCCTACGGCATCGTGAACCGGATCTCCTTCCTGTTCGTGATGATCATCATGGGCTTCAACCAGGGCATGCAGCCCATCGCCGGCTACAACTACGGGGCACGGCAATACGGGCGTGTCCGGGAAGTCTATGTCAAGACGGCCGGCTGGGCCACCCTCGTCTGCCTGGTCGGATTCATCATTTCCGAGGTCTTCCCCGGCCCCGCCGTGAGCATCTTCACGCCGGACCCGCAGTTGCACGACCTGGCGGCCAAGGGCCTCCGGATGATGAACATCGCCTTCCCGATCATCGGATTCCAGATGATCACGACCAACCTGTTCCAGTGCCTCGGGATGGTGAACAAGTCCATTTTCCTGTCCCTCTCCCGGCAGCTTCTGTTCCTGCTGCCGTGCATCTACCTGCTGCCGCCGCTGCTGGAGTCCGAGGCCGGCGTGTGGTACAGTTTTCCGATCTCGGACACCGTCGCCGCCGTGGTCACGGCCATTTTCGCCGTCGGCCTGCTCCGGAAACTGGGACGGCTCAAGGACGGGGACGACCCGGCCATCCTGGGAAGCAAGATCTAAGATCCTTATATATCAGCCAGTATGTCAAACACGGTCATCAACATAGGAAGACAGTTCGGCAGCGGCGGCGGATACGTCGCCCAGGCCGTCGGGAAGAAGCTCGGCATCCCGGTCTATGACAACGAGCTCATCTCCAAGGCCGCCGAGGAAAGCGGCTATTCCAAAAACCTTTTCGAGGGCGGCGAGCAGCGCAAGAGCCTGTTCTCCATGTCCAGTTTCTTCTCTTCGAGCCGGCTGGGCTTCGGCGAGACCGGTTATGTCAATGACGACATGCTCTTCAAGATCCAGAGCGAAGTCATCCGCAACATCGCCGAAAAGGGCGACGCCATCATCGTGGGCCGCTGCGCCGACTACATCCTCCGGGACCTGGACTGCCTGGACGTATTCGTCTGCGCACCGATGGAATACCGCATCCAGCGCCTCGTTCAGAACGAAGGCCTGGACCCGGACGAGGCCGAGGCCCTGATGCGCCGCAAGGACCGCACCCGCGAGGCCTACTATAATTTCTACACATTCGGCGCCTGGGGGCTTGCCTCCAATTATGACCTCTGTATCGACAGTTCCATCCTGGGCATCGACGGTACGGCCGACTGCATCATCGATTTCGGCCGCCGGGCCGGCAAGATCCGGTAACCGCCCGGCCGAACGGACATTGATTGGTCATTTCGAGCGAAGCGAAGTGAAATTGAGAAATCTCATACTCCTTTTCCTGTTCCTTCCCATCCTTGCCGCCGCACAGGGACGGGGGTTCAACGACCGGATCACCAACGACCTGTCCCGCCTGCCGGAGATGGATGCCGTGGTGGACAGTTTCATGAACAAATGGTCCCTCCGGGGCGTTTCCCTGTCCATCATGCGGAACGATTCCCTGCTCTACGCCCGCGGCTACGGCCGGGCGGATGCATCCAGGCCGATGACCCCGGGTACCCTCCTCCGGATGGCATCCGTATCCAAGCTCATCACGGCCGTAGGCATCATGAAACTGCAGGAAAGGGGGAAACTCGTGCTGGATACACCTGTTTTCGGACCATTCGGCATCCTGGACGGATATGACAAATATATTACCGACGACAATTACTACCTCATTACCGTCGAGCATTTGTTACGCCATCAGGCCGGGTTTACGCAAAAGGGCGGCGACCCGATGTTCTCCACGCCCGCGATGATGCGGGCCATCGGCACATCCAAGGCTCCCACCAAGGAACAGCTCACCCGCTACCTCCTCCGACGTCCCCTCGCCTACCTGCCCGGGACGGACCAGGAATATTCCAATTTCGGCTACCTGCTCCTGTCGATGATCATCGAAAAGATCACCGGGGAATCCTATGAGGCCTGGACACAGCGCGAAGTGCTGGGCCCGGCCGGCTGCACGGACTTCCACATCGGCGGAAACTTTTACGAAAACCGCTTTCCGGGGGAAACGCGCTATTTCATGCACAAGGAAGCCAAGCCTATCAATTCCTTCGACGGGCGCGGTCAGGTAGAGCGTTGTTACGGCGGCAACGACATCCACGGTTTGTCGGGAGCCGGCGCATGGATCGGATCCACCCCGGAACTGGCCCGCTTCGTCGCCTCCATCGACGGCATCCCCGCCGTCGCCGACCAGATCAGTCCCTTCACCCTGTACCAGATGACCGCACGCCTGTCAGACGAGATTTTCTCCCTGGGCTGGGTGGACTGCACGGTTGACGGGGAATGGACCCGTACCGGCTCGTTCTCCGGGACATCCGCCCTCGTGAAAACCTTTCCCGACGGCGAGACCTGGATCCTTATCAGCAACACGTCCACCTGGATGGGGTCCCGTTTCTCCCACGAGACCGGCGCCCTTTGCAAGAACCTCCGGGGGCGTTTTTCGGACTGTTTGCCGGTGCGTGACCTGTTCCGCGAAGTCGCACAAGACTGAAAACTTGTCTTTTTTGGTTTGAAAATGATAGGATTAGGGCAGGATAATCCGTAACTTGCACCTTGTGAATAACAAGGTGATTATGAAAAAACTTTTCCTGACCCTTTTCGCCGCGGCCGTCTGCCTGGCCATCTGCCTCGCCTCCTGCGGCAGCAAGACTTCTTACAAGTATCCTTTCCAGGATCCGTCCCTGAAAATGGAACAACGGATCGAGAACCTCCTCTCTCTCCTGACTCCGGAGGAGAAGATCGGCCTCCTGATGAACAAGTCCATCTCCGTGGACAGCCTGGGCATCCCCGCCTACAACTGGTGGAGCGAGGCCTGCCACGGCATCCGCGCCGACGGCTACACCGTGTATCCGCAGCCCATCGGCATGGCCGCCGCCTTCGACCCGGAGCAGGTCTATAAGATCTATTCCACCGTCTCCGACGAGGCGCGCGCCAACTGGAACCGTTCCCAGCGGGAATGGAACGTGGACGACCAGGCCCGGTACTATCCCGGAAACCCGGAACTCTCCTTCTGGTGCCCGAACATCAATATCTTCCGCGACCCGCGCTGGGGACGCGGTCAGGAAACGCCCGGCGAAGACCCGTACCTGACCTCGGTCATCGGCCTTCAGACCGTCCTGGGCATGCAGCAGAAGACTGGCAAGTACTATAAGACCCACGCCTGCGCCAAGCACTATGCCGTGCACAGCGGCCCGGAACCGCTCCGTCACAGCATGGACGTATCCGTGTCCATGCGCGACCTCTGGGAGACTTATCTTCCCGCCTTCAAGACCCTCGTAGTGGAAGGTGACGTCCGCGAAGTGATGGGCGCCTACCAGCGCTACGAAGGCGTTCCCTGCACGATGAGCGACCGCCTGCTCGTGGATATCCTCCGCGACAAGTGGGGCTATGACGGCCTGGTGGTCACCGACTGCGACGCCATCAACAACTACTTCAACCGCGGCCAGCACATGACCCATCCGGATCCCGTCCACGCCGCCGCCGACGCCCTCAAGCACGGCACCGACCTCGAGTGCGGCCGTACCTTCCGCAACCTCGGCGAAGCCCTCGAGCAGGGGCTGATCACCGTCGAAGACCTCGACCACGCCCTCATCCCGGTCCTCCGCGGCCGTTTCGAGCTGGGCATGTTCGACCCGGACGAGATGTCCCCGTGGAAGGACCTCAAGCCGGAGGTGATCTCCAGCGAGGAGCACCACCAGCTGGCCGTCGAGGCCGCGCGTGAAAGCATGGTCCTCCTCAAGAACAACGGCATCCTGCCGCTCTCCAAGGACATCAAGCGCATCGCCGTCGTGGGCCCGAACGCCGACGACGTGGACCTGATGAACGGCAACTACGGCGGCACCCCGATCGACGCCCACAAGTTCTCCATCCTCACCGGCATCCGCAACGCCTTCCCGAACACGGAAGTGGTCTATGACA
>JAEEGJ010012308.1_pt1 | contig 21245 bp, 15 predicted proteins | sample 8958761 | NCBI WGS metagenome assembly JAEEGJ01 (sample SAMN16246546, study PRJNA631951) | gut metagenome | biome: gut microbiome; feature: rumen; material: RS-attached | host: Bos | place: Iran: Karaj | collected 2018-10
ACGCAGAAGCTCGTCGACACCGCAGGTCGCGTGGACAAGTTCATGCAGCGCTACGGCAACCGCAAGAAGAAATAAGACGACACATCATCACCGCCGTGAGCGCTCACGGCAGGTTCTACAAGACACGGCGACGCGCCCTTCCCGATCGAGGAGGGCGCGCCGCTTGTTTTTGCTGATTGGTTAACGATCAAACATGGCGTTCAGGATATCTATTGGGGTTCTGTATCCCAGTTTGGCACAGACGAAGACCGTCAATATCAAGGTGGCAAGAGCCAAGAGTGATCATGAACGTCATGATACTGAAACGGCTGCTGCCACTGACGGAATTGAAAATATTTATCCTTAAGCCAACTTATCCAATTCTCTACTTAAAGTTCAGCTAACGAACTTCTACAAGACACCTGATCTAACTAGCTCAATAGCGATGCAGATGATGATGAACGACACGAGGAACAGCAATGGCAAAGCCATCGCACGCAGCCAGCCTCGCTCACGCCACAACCGGCGGTTGACAACGTCAGCCATCGACAACGCCAGGCAAGAGATCGAAACGAAGAACACGCTTAGCAGCCTGAGAAGCAACTTTTCCTCTTCAACTCTTGACACAGATTCTGGTTTTGTAGTCACATCAGACCACAAAGCACCCGCAAAGAACAACAACACGATGACAACGACCATCAGCAGCACACGCCACACAGTACCCCACCAGCCGTAGCCGAACACCTGCTTGTAGTTTACAACGACAATAACGGGTATCAGCAGTAAGGAAAATTCAACCATCATATCCTCATAGCTAGCACTTCCCGCAGCATAGCCCAGATCTATTCCGGCCAGCTTGACAATAGAAGAGATGATGAACGCCCACATGAAGTACTGTGTCGTCATGAATACCTGGATATAGAAGCCTTGAGGTATTGTGTGCCGGGGATTGCGCGGCGAATGCCTGAACACTAGCCAGGTGGGAAGTATCAGCAATGAGAAAATAAACAGGAACAGCCACTCGATATGATTTCCGATCCATTGAGACACAAAATCAAAATAGTATTGCCATCCTGTTGACGTGATAGCCTCAGGATCATGGTCTAAAAGTGTCGCCCAGTATTCTGGAAAGATGGCTTTTCCTACAAAATACAGTATTACCGCCACGAGCACGAGCATCTTGACAGGCGGGAAGCTCGACTGCCACTTGCCGTTGATATAATCGCTGATGAAATAGCCAGGACGCCACAACAGCTGCCACAACGAGTACGGCAAAGAGCGGCCACCCAGGCCCCACACATCCATCACGCCACGGCGCACCACATTCCACGTGATGCGGCCAGCAGTGGCACGTTGGCCGCACACGGGGCAAAAGTTCCCCGTATATTCATATCCGCAATTATTGCAGCACCGCGGCACATCAGCCACAGGATAATCGGCGGGATGAACCTGCCAAGCCTTGAAACGGCGATATAGTTTCTTGAGGTTAAACATCGTCGCGGATGGGTGCGGGAGCATTTTCAACGGCTACTGTAGCATTGCGCTCGCGGCGCTCGGCTAGGTACTCCTGAAGGCTGGTGAAATTGAACAGCAACAGGCAGATGCCCGTCATCAGCACGACTATGGACACGTTCTCGCGCAATGACGGTAACATGAGCGACAACACGCCGCACAGCACCACGACCAGCGGGCAAATGTAATACCACCCCTTGACGTTCAAACTCTTGCGGGACAGCATCAAGTAAATGATGTGGAAAAGCCCCAACACGATGAGCAGGACGGCCATGAGCAACTGCAGGATGCCATTGAACTTGTCTGGCTTCAATATCATTACCAGACCAAAGCACAAACCGCCCACAGCGGGCAGTACGCCCATGTAGTCGACACTGGTGCGGGCATCGGAGTGGCGGACGGCAACCATAATCAGATAGACAATGGCTGGCAACAGGAACATCGCACCCATCACGCGGCACCCCCACAACAGGATATCGGGCACGTTATGGAAAATCATCAAGATAACACCGGCAAGCAGTAAAATCACATTGGTGAGCAGGTTAACACTGACCTTTTTCATTGTTTTCTGTAAGGTTAATTGTCACTTGTTAATAATTTTTCCACAAAAATAGCTTAAAAACAGTTATATTCAAAAAAAAGACACAAAAAAGTATTATCTTTGCAGAGAATGCAAGAGAAACGCATGCACATACTCGCCATCATCAACCCCGTGTCGGGGACCAGTAACAAGGACAAGATTCCTCGGCTCATCGACACGGTCGTGGATCCCGACCGCCATGAAGTGAGCATCATGGCCACCGAATACCCCGGCCATGCCCATGAAATCGCCGAACAGGCTGTCAAGGACGGCATCGACGTGGTGGTTGCCATCGGCGGTGACGGTACCGTCAACGAGGTGGGCAGCGCCCTGTGCGGCACACCCACAGCGCTGGCCATTGTGCCGTGCGGCTCGGGCAACGGCCTGGCACGCCACCTGCGCATCTCGATGAACGCCAACCGGGCCCTGCAGGTGCTCAACAACGGCGTGGTGGGCAAGTTTGACTACTGCACCGTGAACGGCAAGCCTTTCTTCTGCACCTGCGGTATGGGATTTGACGCCACGGTGAGCTACAAGTTCTCCAACGAGGGCACCCGCGGCTTTATCACCTACATCAAGACCGCCTTGACCGAGTATATCAAGTACAAGCCTCAAGAGTACATCATCGACATCGACGGCATGAGGATGAAGGAGAAAGCCTTTGTCATCGCCTGCTGCAATGCGGCACAGTACGGCAACAACGCCTATATCGCACCGCGCGCCACCATGCAGGACGGCATGCTCGACCTGACGGTGATGCACCCGTTCAACATTGTCGAGAGCCCGCTCATCGGAGCCCGCCTGTTCCTGCGCCAGCTGGGGCACGACAACCACGTGAGCATCTACCGCGGCAAGCGTGTGACCATTGAGCGCAGCCACGACGACATCCTCCACATCGACGGAGATCCCGTTATGATGCCCGCCAGGGTCGTCATCGAGAACGTGAGACGCGGCATCAACATCCTGGTGCCGCCCACCCTGCCCGACGACGTCTGATAACCAATAGCCAAAACCTAACGACTAACAACAAGATATAGAAATGAGTTATCTGAAATTTGACAAAAACCTGATGATCAATTTGGAGCAGTCACTGCCCAAAGAGATGCTGCGAACCAACCAGTCGGGAGCCTACCACTGCACCACCATCGTTGGCTGCAACACCCGCAAGCAGCATGGCTTGCTGGTCATCCCTGTTCCCGAGCTCGACGACAACAACCATGTGCTGCTGTCCTCGCTCGACGAGACCGTCATCCAGCACGGTGCGCCGTTCAACCTGGGACTGCACCGCTACAAGGGTGACACCTACAGCCCCAACGGCCACAAGTACATCCGCGAGTATGACTGCGAACGCGTGCCCACCACCACCTATCGCGTGGGCGGCGTCATCCTCAAGAAAGAGAAGATCTTTATCACCCACGAGAACCGCATCCTCATCCGTTACACGCTGGTGGATGCCCACTCGGCAACGACGCTGCAGTTCAGGCCCTTCCTGGCCTTCCGCAACGCCAATGACCTGTGCGTGGAAAATGCAGTCGCCAGCCGCGACTACCAGGAGGTGGCCAACGGTATCGCCACCTGCATGTACAACGGCTATCCCACCCTGTACATGCAGATGAACCACAAGCCCCGCTTCGTGTTTGACCCGCACTGGTACAAGAACATCGAGTACACCAAGGACCAGGAGCGCGGCATCCCCTACAGCGAGGACCTGTACGTGCCCGGCTACTTCGAGGTCGAGATCAAGAAGGGCGAGCCCCTCATCTTCTCGGCAGGTGTCGAGGAGGTGAACACCCGCACGCTCACCAAGATGTATGAAGACGAGATCAAGCCGCGCACACCGCGCACGAGCTTCTATAACTGCATGAAGAACAGCGCCAAGCAGTTCTACATCACCAACAAGGAGGGTCACTACCTGCTGGCCGGCTATCCCTGGTTCAAGATCCGCGCCCGTGACGAGTTCATCGCTCTGCCGGGCTGCACCCTGTCGGTACACCACCGCCAGGACTTCGAGCTCATCATGGATACCGCACAGCGCGCCCTCTACGACTGGATGCGCGACGGCACGCTCGACAAGCATCTCGACGGCCTTGAACTGCCCGACATCCCCCTGTGGGCCATCTGGGCTGTACAACGCTATGCCCACGACCTTAATGCCGAGGCCGCCCGCGAGCGCTATGGCCAGCTGGTCAAGGACCTGATCAACTTCATTGCCGACGGCCATCATCCCAACCTCAAGCTGGATCCTAACGGCCTTGTCGCTACCGACGGCACCAAGCGTCCCGTCTCGTGGATGAACAGCACTCACCCCGACGGCACACCGCTCATCCCCCGCACGGGTTATCTGGTCGAGTTCAATGCCCTGTGGTACAACGCCCTCAGATTTGCCGTGGAAGAGCTCTTCGGCACTGTTGAAGAGGAGAAAGACTTTGTTGAGCGCTGCAACGCCATTGCCGAGAAGTGCAAACCCGCCTTCATCGAGACGTTCATGACCGATTACGGCTACCTGTACGACTACGTGAACGGCAGTTACACCGACTTGAGCGTGCGTCCCAACATGATCATCGCCGCCGCTACCGACTACAGCCCGCTGGACCGCCGCCAGCGCAAACGCATCCTTGACATCACCACCCGCGAGCTGCTGACTCCCAAGGGACTGCGCACCCTGAGCCCCAACAGCTACGGCTACATCCCCTGGTATCTGGGCACCCCCGAGGAGCGCCAGACAGCCTACTATGCCGGCAGCGCACGTCCGTGGCTGATGGACTTCTACAGCAAGGCCTACATCCGCGTCTTCGGCTTGAACAGCATCTCGTTCATCGAGCGCATGATGATCGGCTTCGAGGACGAAATGAAGGAAGGCTGCATCGGCTCGCTGAGCGAACTGTATGACGGCAACCCGCCGTTCATCGGACGTGGCGCCGTGAGCTTCGCTCCCAACGTGGGCGGCATCCTGCGCGTGCTTCGCACCTTCAAGAACCTTCACATCATTGACGAATAAACCTATCAAGAGATATGAAAGCATTAATGTTCGGATGGGAGTTCCCTCCCCACATTCTGGGAGGCCTGGGAACAGCAAGTTACGGCCTCACTAAGGGCATGTGGCAAAACGGTGACATGGACATCACCTTTGTCATTCCCAAGCCCTGGGGCGACGAGCCCAAGGATTTTGCCAACATCATCGGCGCGAACTGCACGCCCGTTGCATGGCGTGATGTGGACTGGGACTATGTGCAGGCCCGCATCGGCAATGTGATGGATCCGCAGCTGTACTACAACCTGCGCGACCACATCTATGGCGACTTCAACTACATGAGCACCAACGACCTGGGGTGCATCGAGTTTTCGGGACGCTATCCCGAGAACCTGCTCGAGGAGATCAACAACTACAGCATCGTGGCAGGCGTCATCGCCCGCACGGTGGACTGCGACGTCATCCACAGCCACGACTGGCTCACCTATCCTGCCGGCATCCATGCCAAGCAGGTGACTGGCAAGCCCCTGGTGATCCACGTGCACGCCACCGATTTTGACCGCTCGCGCGGCAATGTCAATCCCACGGTGTTCAGCATCGAGAAGGACGGTATGAACCATGCCGACCACATCATCACCGTGAGCAACCTCACGCGCCGCACCGTTATCGAGAAATACGGCATCAGCCCCGACAAGGTGACCACCGTGCACAACGCCGTGGAGCCCCTCAACGAGGAATTGCTCAACCTGAAGGCTCCTCCGGGCAAGACGAGCAAGGTCATCACCTTCCTGGGCCGCATCACCATGCAGAAGGGCCCCGAGTACTTTGTTGAGGCTGCCGCACAGGTGCTGCACAAGGTCAACAACGCGCAATTTGTGATGGCCGGCAGCGGCGACATGATGGACAAGATGATTCGCCTTGCCGCCAAGCGCGACATCGCCGACCGTTTCCACTTCACCGGCTTCCTCAAGGGCAAACAGGTCTATGAGATGTTGGCTGCCAGTGATGTGTACATCATGCCATCGGTGAGCGAGCCCTTCGGCATCTCGCCGTTGGAGGCCATGCAGATGGGTGTGCCGTCAATCATCAGTAAGCAGAGTGGCTGTGCCGAGATTCTGGACAACGTCATCAAGATCGACTATTGGGATACCAACGCCATGGCCGATGCCATCTACAGCATCATCAAGTATCCAGCTATGTACAATGAGCTGCGTGAGCAAGGACTTGCCGAGGTCAACCAGATTACCTGGGACAAAGCCGGTGCGAAGGTCATCAAGATCTATCGCGATCTCATCGGCCGATAATTTTTGAATTAAACTGAAAACTAAAAACTAAAAACTCAATAATATGAAAGCGATTTGTTTCTATTTCCAGATTCACCAGCCGTTCCGTCTGAAACATTACCGTTTCTTTGACATCGGTAACGACCACTACTACTATGATGACTTTGCCGACGATGATATCATCACGCGCATCGCTCAGCGGTCCTATTTGCCCGCTAACCAGATGTTGCTCGACATGATCAAGGATAACGGCAAGAAGTTCAAGGTGGCTTTCTCCATCAGCGGAACCGCGCTGGAGCAGTTGGAACAATATGTGCCTGAGTTCATCGATTCGATGAAGGAACTTGCAGCAACCGGTTGTGTGGAGTTCTTGAGCGAGACCTATGCCCACAGCCTGTCGGCACTCTATGACCCCGACGAGTTTGTTGCTCAGGTCAAAGCCCACGACGAGAAGATTTTCCAACTTTTCGGTCAAAAGCCTAAGGTGTTCCGTAACACCGAGTTAATCTATGATGACGACATCGCATCGATGGTCTATGCCATGGGGTTCAAGGCTGCCATTACTGCCGATGCCAAGCACGTGCTGGGCTGGCGCTCGCCCAACTTCCTGTACAGTTCGGCCTCTGCACCCAAACTGAAACTGTTACTCAAGAACGGCAAGTTGAGCGATGACATTTCGTTCCGCTTCAGCAATCCCGAGTGGGCTTCTTATCCCCTCACTGCCGACAAATACATCAACTGGATCAACGAGCTGCCACAGGAAGAGCAGTTAATCAACCTGTTCATGAACTATGATGCCTTTGGCGAATTGCAACCTCGCGAGAGCGGCATCTTTGAGTTCATGAAGGCTTTACCGCGCTTTGCTGCCGAGCACGATATCCAGTTCTGGACTCCCAGCGAGGTGGTTTCCAAGTTCAAGCCCGTCGCCGAACTCGCCGTTCCCTATCCCATGTCTTGGACCGACGAAGCTCGTGACACCAGTGCTTGGCTGGGTAACACACTGCAACAGGAAGCCGTCCACAAGCTTTATTCCATCGGTGAGCGCGTGCGCTTGTGCACCGACCGCCGCATAAAGCAGGACTGGAACTACCTCCAGGCCAGCGACCATTTCTTCTACATGTCAACCAAGCACAACGACGATGGCTCGGTGCACTCGCACTACAGCCCCTATGATTCGCCCTACACAGCATTCACTAACTACATGAATGTGTTGAGCGACTTCATGACACGAGTCGAGGAGCAGTATCCCGCCAGCATCGACAACGAGGAGCTGAACTCGCTGCTGCTGACCATCCGCAACCAGGAGCAGGAAATAGAGAGGCTACATCGCGAGGTGGAGATGATGCGCAACAACATCGTCAACGACACCACTGGCGACTTCCCTGTCGACGAGCAGCCGACTCCTGAGGAGAAACCGGAACCGGAGAAGAAAGAGAAACCAGCTCCCAAGAAGAAAGCAACCGCTAAAAAACCGGCTGCGCCCAAGAAGCCTGCCGCACCTAAAAAAGCAACCGCAGCCAAAAAGCCTGCGGCCAAAAAGCCTGCGGCCAAAAAGACCAACGCTAAGAAAACCAAATAAACACTAACACTCAACTCTTCACAACGAAAACGACATGGCTAAGATTCGCAATTTCATGCTATTGTGCTTATGTGCACTGTTGGCGGTTCCCGCACTGCATGCTGACCATCTGATGATCATCGCCGTCAATGACACACACAGCCAGATTGACCCGGCCAGCGACGGTAAGGGTGGTGTGGCACGCCGAAGGGCCATCTATGACCAACTTCGTGCCGAGAATCCTAACACGGTGCTCATCCATGCTGGAGATGCCGTCCAGGGCACCCTGTTCTTCTCGCTCTACCGTGGTGAGGTGGAATATTCGCTGATGGACACATTGGGCTATGATATCATCATCCTGGGCAATCATGAGTTTGACAACGGCATGGATGAGTTGGCAGCCCACTACCGCAACGTCGATGCTGTGAAAATCAGCACTAACTATGACGTCAGCGGCACACCACTCAACGGTCTGTTCCAGCCCTACTGGGTCAAGGCGGTGGGCGACAAGCGAGTGGCCTTCTTCGGTATTAACGTCAACCCGTCAGGTCTCATTGCCGACATGAACTGCAAGGACCTGCGCTATAGTTTTGCACCCGATGTCGCCGACGCGACTGCACGTTACCTGAAAGAAGTCTTGGGCATGGATTACGCGGTCATGGTGTCACACATCGGCTATAGCAGCTATGAGCCCACCGAGCCTAACGACTCACTCATCGTGAGCCAGAGCCACTACATCGACTTGGTCATCAGTTCGCACTCTCACTCGACTATCAAGCCTGGTAGCGGCAAGGATCGCATTGCCAATGCCGACGGTAAACTGATACCCATTGGACAGAACGGCAAGAGCGGCAAACTGGTTGCCACCTATGATTTGGATCTGGAGACCGGAGATATCGTCTATAAGCACATCACCGTGGATGCCGACTGGGACGCTGCCGCTAGCCGTTACACCGCCATGAACTCTTGGCTCGACAACTACCGCCATGGAGTGGACAGCATCATGAACAATCCCGTGTGCACCAGCGCTCGCTTCATGAAGAATTCCAGTGCCGCTCTCCAAAACTGGGTGAGCGACGCTGCGATGGAAATCATTAAGGAAATATCAGGCATCAAAAACATCGACTGCGCCATCATGAACAAGGGTGGCATCCGCACCGATATGCCCAAGGGTACCATTACCGAGGGGCTCATCGGTTCAATGTTCCCGTTCGACAACCGTTTTGTCGTGCTTGAGATGCCGGGAACCGAGCTCATCGAGAGCATCAAGCTGATGTGCGGACGCGGAGGTGATGCTGTGAGCAAGGAACTCAAGGCTACCTACAACAGCAAGGGCGAACTTGTCAAGGCGACAATCAACGGCAAGAAAATCGATCCCAACAAGACCTATATCGTTGCGACTATCGACTATCTGGCCAATGGCGGCGACTACATGGTGCCCATGACCCGGTGCAAACAACTGTTTGTCGATACACAGAAGTATGGCAATCACATTCTCACCTATGTCAAAGCACTTGAAGCTGCTGGCAAGAAGATTGACGCCAAAGAAGACGTGAGGATTAAGAAGCTTTAGTTTTCAGGCTTTCGGTTCGTTCTTTCATGGTTTTGACGACCTCATAACAGGACAATTGAAATAATGACCAAATTCAGACACATTTTGATGATGGCGGTGATCGTCTTGATGACGTTCACCGCCATGGCTCGTGGTAACGCCAAGTCACCCAACATGTTCAATCAGGTGAATCAAGTAGCCATGAACCAGTGGGTGGACAGCGTGTTCAACTCACTGTCGCCCGATGCTCGCATTGGACAACTCATCGTGGCCGCTGTTACCCCAAGGAGTAACGATGTCACCAAAGATACGGTAAAACGCCTTGTATCCCAAAACATGGTGGGCGGACTCATCTATGAGAACAGTACCATCGCCGAACAGGCCGAGGTGACCAACTTGGCTCAGTCACTTGCAGCTGTGCCTCTGATGATCACAATTGACGGGGAGTGGGGTCTGGGAATGAGACTCAAGGAGGTTCCCGACTTCCAACGAAACCTCATACTTGGAGCGCTTGACGATGACATGCTTCTGTATGAATATGGACGAGAGGTCGCTCGGCAGTGTCGTCGCATGGGCATCCATGTGAACTTTGCTCCAGTACTTGATGTGAACGACAATCCGTTGAATCCTGTTATCGGAAACCGTTCCTTTGGAGAGAGCCCCGAATTGGTGGCTCGCCACGCCATCGCTTTTGCAAGAGGTCTTGAGGATGGCGGCGTGATGGCTGTCGGCAAGCATTTCCCTGGACACGGCTCTTCAAGCGAGGACTCTCACAAGACTTTACCGGTCATCAACAAGACACGCCAGGAAATCAACACGTGTGAACTGGTGCCATTCCGCAAGTTCATCGATGCTGGATTGAGCGGTATCCTAACCGCACACCTGCTGGTGCCCGCCATCGACAAGGCGCAGACTCCAACCAGCCTGTCTTCACAATGCGTGAACACGCTACTTCGCGATGAGATGGGTTTTGACGGACTCATTTTCACCGATGCCTTGAACATGAAAGGCGCTACTCAATTGCTCAAGGGGTCGGCATGTGTCAATGCTCTCTTGGCCGGCAATGATGTGCTGCTCATGCCTGAGAATATTAGCGACGAGATCGCCGCAATCAAGGCAGCCATTGCCAACGGCTCGCTGAGCCAAAGCGTCATCGACGAGCGCTGCAAGAAAATCTTGCGGTACAAGTATGCCCTGGAGCTTACCGGCAAGCAGCATGTCAACACGAATAACCTCGTGAGCGACATCAATTCTCAGCGGGCCGAAGTGCTCAGGCGCCAACTCACGGCTGGCAGCATCACCGTCATCAAAAACAATGACAACATCCTGCCCGTCCACAACCTGCAGAGCCGCCACATCGCGATCGCCACTATCGGCAACGAGAATGGCACCGCATCAACGTTCACACGCCGTTGCGCCGACTATGCCGAGGTCAGCCGTTTCGATATGGCTAAGGCAGGATCAGCCAAGGCTCTTGCCGAACAGTTGAAAGATGGTCATTTTAACACTATCATCGTTGAGGTCGGCGAGGATAATGAAGTCAACCGCAGCGCGCTCGAGACAATAGCCAAGCACTGCAAGAATGTCATTGTAGTCATTACCTGCAAACCCTATGACATCAAGAACTATGGCGCTGCCATCACCCACAAGCATGTCAAGGCCGTGGTTCTCACCTACGAGAATTCCACACTCACCGAGGACTATGCCGCACAAACCATCTTCGGCGGCAATGCAGCGAACGGCAACCTGCCAATCTCACTCAACTTCAAGGGCAAGAAGACTCGCTACGACGCTGGACATGGCATCCACTACCCTGCCACTCGCTTGGGGTACTCCATTCCTGCCGAAGTGGGACTGGACAGTCGTTTGGCTGCCCAAATCGACTCTGTCTGCCGCTTGGGTGTGCAGCAACACGCATTCCCCGGCTGCCAGGTGATTGTGGCACGCCATGGCAAGGTCGTCTATAAGAACTCTTTTGGTACCATCGACTATAACAGTCCCGTCAAGGTGGATGACAACACACTGTTCGGACTGGCATCAGTTTCCAAGGCCACAGGAACCATCAGCGGCGTCATGAAGGCTTTTGATGACGGCAAATTCGCTCTTGACGAGAAAGCCAGCAAATACATTCCTGGCTTGCGCGACGGTGACAAGGAAGACATCACCTTCCGTGATCTGCTCTACCACGAGACAGGAATGCCCGCGTCACTAAACATGTGGTACATGATGATGGACGCAAACTCCTACACTGGCAGCCTCATCACCGGCACACAAGACGCTAACCACACCGTTAAAATCATGGATGGTGCATGGGGACATAAAGACGCCAAAATGAGGACCGATATCCTCTCAACGGTGAAGACCGACAGATTCAACATCGCCATTGCCGACGGGCTTTGGGGAGGACGTGTGACCTACGACTCCATCATGAACCGCATGTATCACGCCAAATTGGGCAAGAAAAAATACCTGTACAGCTGCTGCAACTTCTCGTTGCTAGCCGATGCGGTGCAGCGCATGACACACTCTCCGCTCAACTACTACGTCAACAATTACATCTTCGCCCCGTTGGGTGCCTACCACACCATGTACCGCCCATTGAGCAAGTTCTCGCGCGACGAAATCGCTTATACAGAGGTGGACACATACCTTCGTCGTCAGCACATTCACGGCTACGTACACGATGAGTTGGCGGCATTCTCGGGCGGCGTACAAGGCAATGCGGGTCTGTTCAGCAATGCCAACGACTTGGCAAAACTCTTCCAGATGTGGCTCAACGGAGGCACTTATGGCGGAGTGAGATTGCTGAAAGCATCGACCGTAGAAACCTTCACGACTCAAAAGAGTCCCAACAGCCATCGAGGCTTGGGATTCGACAAACCCGTGGTGGGCAATCCTGATGCCAGCAACACCTGCGCCGAGGCCACACCCGAGACCTTCGGTCACACAGGCTTCACTGGTACCTGTTTCTGGGTGGATCCCAAGAACGACATGTTCTATATCTTCCTCAGCAACCGTGTCTGCCCCTCGCGCAATAACCCGAACTTCGGACGCATCAGCGCACGCAGTCACATCCAGTCGCTCATCTACCGTGCGATTAAAGAGTAAGCTTCAGGCAAACTGAAACAACCAAAATTTAAACTATACTATCGACATGAAGAAATTAGCATTCATTTTCACTGTATTACTGCTGCTTGCATCATGCACTAACGGTTACAAACTGACCGTCACCTTCCCTGACGACAGCCACAATGGTGAGACTGTCTTCTTGACCAACTATGACACAGGTGACACAGTTGCCACAGCTACCGTCCAAAACAACATGTGCACAGTTGAAGGCACCCTCGAGAACAGTTTCTTCGCACGCCTGTACGTTGGCGGCAACCCCTATAGCGTCATCATTGAACCCGGCCAAGTGGATCTTGACATCAATGCAGGCACAGCTCGCAGCCCGCTAAATGATAAGATGGATGTCTGGAGCAAGGAAATGCAGAAGATTGCCGATGACACGACCTTAACCGAAAAAGAAGGTGATGCGTTATACAATCAGATGCTGCTCAAACTCTATGAAGACAACAAAGACAATGCCATCGGTCCGTTTGCATTCTGCAACTATCTGATGAACAACAGTCTGAGTGAGAAAGACATTGATGAGCTGCTCAAGAAAGCCCCAGCCGAATATGCCCAATTGAAGCGAGTTGAAAAAGCAAAAAAAGCCGCAAAACAACTCACTGTCACAGCCGAGGGCAAGATGTTCACCGACTTTGAGGTGCTGGCTGAGGACGGAGCCAAGCAGAAGCTCTCGGACTATGTGGGCAAGGGTAAAGTCACCCTCGTCGATTTCTGGGCCAGTTGGTGTCCTCCCTGCCGTGCCGAGATCCCCAAGTTGCAAACCCTCAAGTCGAAGTATGGAGACAAGTTCAACGTGCTGGGCGTTGCAGTGTGGGACAACCCCGACGACACCCGCAAGGCCATTGACGAACTTGCCATCACTTGGCCTGTCATCATCGGAACAGGCAAACAGACCGAGCCAACCGATCTGTACGGCATCAATTCCATTCCGCACATCATCATCTTTGGCCCCGATGGCACTATCATGTCACGTGGCCTGACCGGTGATAACCTCGCCAACAAACTTGCCGAGCTGCTGAAATAACAACGAACAACCTTATTGATACCGAAGTAATACTATGAAGAGATTATTATCATTAATAGTCCTATTCATGGGACTTTGCACCATGATAGGTTGCGGCCCTTCGAAGGCCGAGATTGAAGCCCAAAGACGCGCCGACAGCATCCGCATTGCCGACAGATTGCGCATTGTGGACAGCATCCGCACAGCAGACAGTCTACGACGCGCTGACAGCATCCGCATCGCTGACAGCACGGCTCATGCCAAAAAAGTCATCCAATTCATCAGCGACATGTACAATCAGCACAAGTTTGAGGATTACAGTTTCTTGCATAAACATTGCACTCCCAAGATGATTAAGTACCTCGAAGAGAACTATGACTATGACTGTGAAACCGGCGATTGTCTAGCCGTGTGGATGTTCCGGTCAGATGCCCAGGACGGCAACAGCGAGAACGGCATCATTTCAGTCACGCCCAAAGGTGACGATTGGTACCATTACAAGTTCAATGACGGTGGCACCAAGGGAGCACACGACATCAAGGTCATAGACCAGAACGGTAAACTGATGATTGATGGCTTAAAGAGGTTTCAATCCACGAAATGACAAATAATAACATCACACACAAAACACGATTATGATGAAACAGTTGATTTTTACCATTGCCTTACTATTATCTTGTTTTCCCAATGCCACCAGCAGCACCGCAAACGGTCTGGCTCAAGCCTCAGCAACAGGCAACCCCCAGGCCGATGTCGACGAACTTAAAGATGTAGTCGATGCCGCTAACCTGCTGATTTTTTTTAAGGCTTTTGTGAACAGCGAAGAGATGAAAGAAGATTCTGAATTCGGTGGTTTCTTGGGGATTCAGGAATATCATGGACCTAAGGAGTATGCCTTTCAAGAAACAAGAAGTGCCGAAACCGTGTGGTACAAAAACTGTACCTTGAAGAGGAACTCTCCGCTGCCCCAGACCTACGCCAAGGGCACAACCAGCATTGTTTCGCTGGAATCGACGATGGGAGGAGGCTGGACTGTGAATTTAAGCGTTTTCAACGAGAATGCGGCCAATCAAGTCAAGCGACAAGTCAAACGACTGGATGTCAAAGTCTCTGACAACTACGACAATGAGGCTGATGTCTATATCGTCTATGACGCCTCCAATAAATGCTGGACCATGAGCTGCAATCAGTTCTCAGAATTTATCACCCGCGATGAGGAGAATCCTCAACCTTACCTGACAGCCAAGTTGCTACCATCTTTAATTAATTATAATTTCTATATAATAAGTGACTGCAACTATTTTGTAGGTTTGGGATTCCAAAAGTTGAGGGACGATTTTGATGAATTCAGGGCTTCCTATGGCCATCATATCAAGATCAACAACATGGACGATTACGATAATTTTGATAGGTGGTTCACACCAAACGATAAATCGGCTATAGGGATTATTGAGTCATATGATGGAGCCCCCATGTCATTTATCTTCTATAACAAACAACTATTTGACGAGATGAAGGCTAAGGTGACTGACATGGGTTACGTTCTGAGCACAGATTCAAATCAAGTCATAGAACGATATGTAAAAACTGATAACGATACTTATTTTATTTTCGAACAGAAGTCAGCATGCTACAAAATGGCAATCGCTATTGATTATACCATTGAGGTATAAAACGACTTTTACAAATTTTCTCATTACAAAACTATGAAGAAATTATTATCAGTCGTCGCCCTATTCATCGGACTTTGCACCGTGGTAGGATGCGGACCATCCAAGGCCGAGATTGAAGCCCAACGACGCGCCGACAGCGCACGCATCGTCGACAGTGTGCTTGCTATTGAACGTCAACGTGTCGCCGATAGCCTCAGGATAGCTGACAGCATCCAGACTGCTGACAGCATCGCACAAGCGAATCTCTTGAAACAGATAGAATCAACTTACAACAAAATTGCCAAGGATTGGGAGGATGGCGCTAAAGTCATCATCTCAAGATATGGGACAGCCAGACTCAAAAGCACTTATGCCAAATATGGCTCTAGTTCTGGAATAGAAGCATGTTACCTGCTGAAAGTCGATTACACAGACGGATACATGACCATTAAAGGCAAATCGGTCAATCGCATCAATGACAACTCGTGCCAATTGATTTATAAGACCTATTACAATGGCCCTGAAGATGTCGTCGAGGATTATGGCACAGCAACATTAACCATGGTCCGTGAAAACGGCAAGTGGTTAATCGATGACATTGAAGAGGATGGATATAATACCTCATTCATGAAAGATCCCAAGGCCTATAGGCATTACGCTCCTTTATTAAAGCTATCTTATAGACGAAGAAAGCGGTTGGACTCCTAATGGAATCCAACCGCTTTTCTATTGTGTTTTCTTGCTCGTGGCTTACTCGGCCTCAACAGCAGCCTGTGCGGCAGCAAGGCGTGCGATGGGCACGCGGTAGGGCGAGCAGGAAACATAGTTCATGTTGAGCGAAGCGCAGAACTTAACGCTGCTGGGCTCACCACCGTGCTCACCACAGATACCCAGATTCAACTCGGGCTTGGTGGCACGACCCTTGCGGCAGGCCATCTCAACGAGCTGGCCAACACCTTCCTGATCCAGCACCTGGAACGGGTCAACCTTCAAGATACCCAAGTTCTTGTAGATGGCGAGGAACTTGCCAGCGTCATCGCGAGAGTAACCGAAGGTCATCTGGGTCAAGTCGTTGGTACCGAATGAGAAGAAGTCAACCACCTGTGCGATCTGGTCGGCAACGAGGGCTGCACGAGGAATCTCAATCATTGTACCCACCTTGTAGGCCACGGTCTCGCCACGCTCGGCAAATACCTCCTGAGCAACGCGGTTGATGATGTCGGCCTGCATCTGGATCTCGTTCTTCACACCGATGAGGGGCACCATGATCTTGGGCTTTACAACGATGCCCTTGGCCTGCATGTTCAATGCAGCCTCGATGATAGCGCGGGCCTGCATCTCGGTGATCTCGGGATAGGTGTTGCCAAGACGGCAGCCACGGTGACCCAGCATGGGGTTGAACTCCTCAAGACCATCACAAACCAACTTCACTTCCTCAAGAGTGCGACCCGTCTCTTCAGCGAGCTCACGCATGGTCTCGAGCTGGTGGGGAACGAACTCATGCAAGGGAGGATCGAGCAGACGGATGGTTACCTCGTAGCCGTCCATAGCCTCGAAGATGCCCTCGAAATCGCCACGCTGCAGCGGGAGCAGCTTGGCCAGAGCAACACGGCGAGAAGCCTCATCGGGAGCGATGATCATCTCACGCATAGCTTTGATGCGGTCACCCTCAAAAAACATGTGCTCGGTGCGGCACAGACCAATACCGTGGGCTCCCAACTTGCGTGCCACCTTGGCATCGCGGGGCGAATCGGCGTTGGTGTAAACGTCCATCTTGCTGTACTTCTCAGCGAGGTTCATCACTGCAGCGAAGTCACCACTCAGGTCGGCATCCACAGTAGCCACGAGGCCGTCATAAACCTCACCGGTGCTACCGTTGATCGAAATCCAGTCACCCTCGTTATAGGTCTTGCCACCCATCTCGACGGTGCGAGCCTTGTAATCCACCTTGATTTCACCGGCACCCGAAACGCAGCACTTGCCCATACCGCGAGCCACAACGGCTGCGTGCGAGGTCATACCGCCACGTGCAGTCAGGATACCCTGAGCAACGCTCATACCGCGCAGGTCCTCGGGAGAGGTCTCCAGGCGCACCATGATGACTTTCTTCTTGCGCGAAGCCCATTCCTCGGCATCGTCAGCAAAGAACACGATTTGACCGGTAGCGGCACCAGGGCTGGCGGGCAGACCCTTGGCCATGACCTTAGCGGTCTTAACAGCGGCCTTGTCAAACACGGGGTGCAGCAGCTCATCGAGCTTACCGGGCTCCATGCGCTTGATGACGGTCTTCTCGTCGATAGCGCCCTCACGCAACAGGTCCATGGCGATCTTCACCATAGCGGCGCCAGTGCGCTTACCGTTACGGGTCTGGAGCAGCCAGAGCTTACCATCCTGGATGGTGAACTCCATGTCCTGCATGTCGCGGTAGTGCTCCTCGAGCTTCTGCTGGATGTCAACGAGCTGCTTAGCGCACTCGGGCATCGACTCCTCGAGAGATGGATACTTAGCGGCACGCTCTTCCTCGCTGATGCCCTGCATAGCGGCCCAACGGCGGCTGCCCTCGGTCATGATCTGTTGCGGGGTGCGAACACCTGCCACAACGTCCTCGCCCTGAGCATTGATCAGGTACTCACCATTGAACAGGTTCTCACCGGTACCGGCGTCACGCGAGAAGCAAACACCAGTGGCACTGTTGTTGCCCATGTTACCATAGACCATGGCCTGAACGTTCACAGCCGTACCATATTCCTCAGGAATCTGGTTCATGCGGCGGTACAGGATTGCGCGGTCATTGTTCCAGCTGTCAAACACAGCGTAGATGGCGCCCCACAGCTGATCGTAAGCGTCGGTGGGGAAATCCTTACCGGTATTCTCTTTCACGGCTGCCTTGAAGCGTACCACGAGTTCCTTGAGGTCATCGACATCAAGTTCGGTGTCAAACTTCACGCCCTTCTTCTCCTTCAGTTCCTCGATGATAGCCTCAAAGGGATCGATGTCGGTCTTGTTGGTCGGCTTCATGCCAAGCACTACGTCACCGTACATCTGTACGAAGCGGCGATAGCTGTCCCATGCGAAGCGGGGGTTGCCCGACTTTTTAGCGAGGGTCTCGGCCACCTCATCGTTGATACCCAGGTTCAGGACGGTGTCCATCATACCAGGCATCGAAACGGGAGCACCCGAACGAACAGATACCAGCTGGGGATTGCTGGGATCATTGAACTTGTTACCGGTCAGTTTCTCGATATGAGCTACAGACTTCATCACATCGTCCTTGATCATCTCAACGACGGCTTCGCGACCCTTCTGATTGTAGAGGGTGCAAATCTCGGTAGTAATGGTGAAACCCGGGGGAACAGGAACACCAATCAAGTTCATCTCGGCAAGGTTAGCGCCCTTGCCACCCAGTAAATCCTTCATGTCGGCACGACCTTCTGCTTGGCCGTTACCAAAGGTGTAAATCGCTTTCATTTACCTTACTTTTTCTTTTGAATATTTTGTAAATATTTATAAATGTTCGTTTTTGCGGTGCAAAGGTAGTGATTTTAACTCGATTTTCAGCAATAATGGCCTCAAAAAACACATTTTTTATCCATAATGTTAATATCTTTACTTTAAACTTACATTCATGAACCCAAACGGCGCTTCAGGTTACAAAACATCACAACAAGAGCCTTTTCGTTACACCACAATTCGCCTTAACTTCAGCAGATATTGAGCAATCCACTTGTTACAGTTTATCATGAAGCACAGCCGACAAGCGAAATAATTCTTGTAATCTCAGTGAGTATTACGCATTACTCCAAGAGACATGCCAAGAGGAGAAGATGTTTTTTTAGAGCCAAAAAGTGGACGGAAATGAAAAAAGCATTACCTTTGCCGATTGTAAATGAACCACATCACTATTTTTTCATGATGGACAACAACATAAAAAAAATTCTGGAGGACGACACCAACGGCCTGCTGACATACGAATTCATTGCCAACAACATGGGTAGCATCGACGAGGACATGCCTGCCCTGGTGGACAACATGATAATGAAGGACCGCACAGGCCAATTCGTCGTGAGCACGGCGCGCTACCTCAATGCTATAGACCCCGAGAAATACGCAGCAAGCATCGACCTGCTCGTCAAGGCCGCTATCGCCAAAGACCGTGACCATGTTTATCTGGCCTACCTGGCCGCCTCGCTGTGGGGAACCGACTATAAGGAACATGCTGCCGAACTGAACGCCAGCGACGACAACTTCCGCCGCATCTACAAACGCCTGTATCCCGTCGGGATTTGACACAAGCCGAAAACAACAAATTAGAATAATGACTAGAAATTTTATTTTATCCATGGTGATGGTGGCCTTCACGCTCATGTCGTGCTCGGCCAACAATTCCGAGGCAGGTTCCGATGCCTCGGCACAAAAAAAAGACACCAACAACAAGATGACAAAAGTTGAACTCGAAACCACCTTCGGCAATATCGTTGTCGAACTCTACAACGAGACGCCGCAGCATCGCGACAATTTCATCAAGCTGGTCAACGAGGGGTACTATGACGGCGTGCTCTTCCACCGCGTTATCAAGGACTTCATGATTCAGACCGGCGACGGCAACTCCAAGACCGCAGGGCCCGAGACCGCTTTGGGCGACGGCGATCCCGGCTACACCATCGAGGCCGAATTTGTCTACCCCAAGTATTTCCACAAGCGTGGCGCCCTTGCCGCAGCCCGCACTGGTGATCAGGTGAACCCCGAGCGCCGCAGCAGTGGCAGTCAGTTCTATATCGTCACTGGCAAGATTTACAGCAGTGACGAGTTGCAGATGATGACCAAGCGCATGGCCGACATGAGAAAGCAGGACATCTTCCGCCGCCTGGTGACCGAGAACAATGCAAAAATCACCGAGTTGCAGCAAAATCAGGACAACGCTGGTCTGCAAGAGTTGCAAAACCAACTCATCCAGCAGACCGAGGCCGAGGCCGCTGCCAATCCCTTTACAATGACAGACGAACAAATCAACGCCTACACCAGCGTCGGTGGCACACCTCACCTCGACGGACAGTACACCGTGTTTGGCGAAGTGATTGAAGGCATGGATGTCGTAGACAAGATTCAGAATACACAGACGGGCCGCATGGACCGTCCCACGACCGACATCAAGATTGTCAAGGCCAGAGTTCTGAAGTAGTATCGCATCTGTTTTATACCGTTTAGATGGGGCTGATAAGACCGATTTAACTTATCAGCCTCATTTTTTTTGAAAAAACAGATGAATTTGAAAAAAAAACGGCAAAATGACTTTGCGATTGAGAAAAAATACCTAAATTTGGAGTTTGAATTTGAACCTCGAGCGTTATCTAATGCTCGAACAAAACTAAATGATTATGATGGAACCGCGTGAACAATCTGAATCGATGAACAATCTCGAGAAGGATCAAATCTTGAGCACTGAGGCCCAGAACGAGGCCCAGGAAGTTGTGAGTGAAGAAGTTAAAGTTGAGGAGACCGTTGCTCCCGAGGAACCCGTAGCTGAGGCGCCCAAGGCCGAAGAGCCGGCCAATGAAGAGCCCAAGGTTGAGGAACCTGTTGCCGAAGAGCCGGCAGTCGAGGTACCCGCCCCCGAAGAGCCCAAGGCCGAGGCTGCACCCAAGTTCGACCTGGCCGGAAAGAGCAAGGGCGAACTCGTGGACATGGTGCGCGAGCTGGCTGCTCGTCCCATCGAGGAGGTCAAAGACGAGGTGCAGGCCATCAAGGCCGCCTTCTTTGCCCTGCGCCGCGAGGAGATAGCCAAGGAACGTGAAGCGTTTCTCGCCAACGGCAACGAGGAAAGCGACTTTACCGCTAAGGATGACCCCGACGAAAACAATCTGAAGGAGTTGCTCAACGTGCTCAAGGAACGCCGCACCGAATATAACGCCGCCCAGGAGGCCAATCGCGAGGCCAATCTCGAGAAGAAGCGCCAGATTATCACGCTCATCAACGAGATCACCAATGACCCCGACAACATCAATCGCCAGTTCAACCGCGTCAAG
>JAEEGJ010012312.1_pt1 | contig 21241 bp, 16 predicted proteins | sample 8958761 | NCBI WGS metagenome assembly JAEEGJ01 (sample SAMN16246546, study PRJNA631951) | gut metagenome | biome: gut microbiome; feature: rumen; material: RS-attached | host: Bos | place: Iran: Karaj | collected 2018-10
CAGGTGGTGTTGCTACATCAGCTCTTGAGATGTCACAGAACAGCGAGAGACTTTCATGGAGCTTCGAAGAGGTTGATTCTAAGCTTAAGCAGATCATGGTTAACATCTATCACAGCATTGATGATGCTGCTAAGAAGTACGGCCTTGAAGGCAACTATGTTGCAGGTGCTAACATCGCAGGCTTCCTTAAGGTTGCAGAGGCAATGAAGGCTCAGGGTATTGTTTAATATCACATTATACTTATACATTGTTTGAATTATGTCTTTGATGTAATTTAAGCAGACCATCAGAGATAGATTACTGAAATTTTATTTCAGTAATCTATCTTTTTTAGTCCAAAACTATTTTGTTTGTCTTATTAAGGATATATACTCATGGGAGTGAGTTTTCTTTCTATAGGGTGCATTTATGAAGATAGATTCATGTATTCTCAAGAATAAGTTATGTGAATATGCGGCTTGTGTCACAGAAATACGTAGGCTTTCTGCAGTATACATAAGAGATATATCCGACGCTAATGAGTATTCAGAAATTCTAAGAGAGAATTATGATAAGATTGGCGTGATCGGAAAAAATACCAGGGATATTCTTTCTGAATATCTATTTCCTATTATAAGATCAGCTGATGATATTTCCCATGAGATAATACTAGTGTTACAAGAGTTTTGTAATCTATTGTTGGATTCCAGCAATGGTGATGAACTTGATCTTTTTTTATTGTTTGAGATTTCGGACAGACTACTTAATGAACTTAGGCGAGTAGATATTTGTGATGAATATGCGGCTCAGATCAATATACATATCAGCGTTTGCTATAACGTTGTTAATAGGACAGCTCGTTTATCCGGAAATCGTAAGATCAATACTTTTTATAGAGATGAGGGACTTAAAGCAGCTGAATTGGCCAAAGATCTTATTCGAAAAGATAATTTTGTTAAGCTTGGAGAATTAGGGAAGATAGAAGCAGTAAGAGCGGTGAAATTTTACTCGGCTTTATATGATACATATTTTGCTGAAGAAAGAACAAATATTATAAGGTACAAAGCGCTGGAGGATGCAATAAGACTGGCGTCGGATGATTTTTACACAGAACAGCTAAAAAATTATTCATGGAACAAGCATGTTTTCAGGTGCTTGGAGCATATGGGGCAGCTGACGGAGAGAGGGAACAGATGGAACATTTCTCAAGATCAGTGTAGAGAGATCTGTAAGCATCTTGAAATACTTGAAGAGTTATGGGAGAACGGGAATAGTGATGTGAGTAAGGATATTCCGGAATCTCATTATAGACTTATTCTGCTAAGAAACAGATATTATGCCGGCTTATCTGATAAAGACAGTTATCAAAAATCTCTTTTGGAGTTATATAAGCGCTTTAGTAATTTGGAATATGACATGTATTCCGTGCAGATGAATCTTCTTATCCCGGCGGAATATATAGCAACTCTTGAAAAAGATAATCTTTCAAGGGGTGAGATAGATGTGCTAAAAGAAATATATAGCAGAATAGTATTCTATGCATTAAATTCAGTGAATATGGATGCATTTAATTATCTGCAGGAATATCTGATAGGGTTTTTGGAAGAGTTTATAGAGCTGGAAGGCATAATGAATTTTGAAACCATGGCTCTACAGTGCCTTGCGGCACTTCATCCTCCTACATATGTACACTGTATACAGGTTGCGGATATTACTGCAATCCTTACTAAGCATATGCTTGATGTGAATCCTCAGAAGTTTATAGGGGTACTGGGGTGTAATGATGTTAGCGAGGTTGCCCAAAAGAAGGATGTAATATTGCACTACGCCTATCATTCGGGATTATGCCATGATATTGGAAAGCTCACAGAAATAGATACGATTTTTACATATGGAAGATCGCTCAATGATAGTGAGTTTGAGATTATAAGATTTCATACCCTTATAGGGAAGGCTTTTTTGGAAAAATATCCTTCTACAGTTGCTTATGCGAAGGTGGCCGAATGTCATCATAGATGGTGGAATGGAAACGGAGGATACCCGGAAGGCTGCGGAATCATTGATGCTATATCCGGTATTATCAGAGTTGCAGATTGCATAGATGCTGCGACTGATTCTATAGGGAGAAGTTATAGTAAAGGCAAAAAACTTGAAGAAGTTATAGATGAGATTATAAATGATGTTCCCGGTAAATATATGCCTGAGGCAGCGAGATTATTATCTGATAGCAAGGTGATATCTGAATTAAGATATGCATTGTCTGATGGCAGGATAAGAAATTACAGATATACTTATGTGATACTTCATGAAGCTGAGGAAAGGATCAATAATATACAGCTTCCGGGTGCAGAAAAGGCTTTGTCATTTTGAAGCAGCCAAATGCCTGCATACAATCCCGCCGATTATTCCGATGATTACACCACTCACAACTCCCGATGCCCACAGTACCGGCAGATACCAGATGATAAAGCCTGTTCGAAGTACGATGATGGCTACGATTATCTGGCCTATATTGTGAGTGATACCTCCTGCAGCGCTGACACCAACAGGGCTGAACCAATTTGTCCTTTTAAGTATTATCATGATCAGAGTGCTGAGGATACCGCCTGCAAGGGAGAACCACAGAGCCATTACATTTCCAAATAAGATAGATACTACAATTATTCTTACCAGATTGATAAATAATGCGCTCTTTTCTCCGAGTGTATAAAGGGCAACCACCACTACTATGTTGGTCAGCCCCAGCTTCATTCCCGGGATGGCAAAGAATGCTGGGATCTGAAGCTCTACATAACTAAGGATAAGTGCAAGAGCGGCTATTATCCCGTATAAAGTTATTGTTCCGGTTTTGGATTTAGTGTTTATGCTCATAGAATAGTAGTCCTAAAATTGAGATAGTTTTTATCCAACAATTGTATCGTATTCCGCTTTATCTTTTTCACCACGGATTTCAATCACAACCTTATTTGGCAGGCAGATGATAGACTGCCCCGCCTTGCTTATTTTACCCATGTGAACGCATAGTTTGTCAGGGCAGGATGCGGATTCAAGGAAAGCCTCACCATCTTTTACCACAAGCACATTTTCACCGCCGTGATAGCCGGAAATAACGTATCTTGTATCTTCGTTTAAGGAAAAAGATGCTATGTCTTTTCCGTCAACACTCACCACCACAACACTTCCGCGCTTTTGCGATACAGTCAGGATCAGCATCAACGCCCCTGATAAAATGAGTAAAGTTATTATAAGAATGATATCGTTTCTTGTGATGTATTTACTCTTCATCGTATTTTTGATTCCAATCATGTTGCTACATCTGTATAGAATACAGTATATCTGCATATCTTAGGCAATGTCAAAATACCTCTTGATTTTTTGTTTGGATTCTGTATAATGATTTTCTGTCAGAGTTCTTCTGACATGGTTCTTGGATATTCATCCGAGAAATTCCACTTTATTACTATTTAATACTGCGTATGCGGTAGGTCTTTTTTATGCCCTTTTTGCATGCGCAGAAGCAGAAAGGATGTTTATGAAATTAAAAGAGAAATGGGATAAGCAGAACAATTCGATCAAGTTACTGCTTAAAAAGCTTAAAAGACATGACACAAGAGTAGTCGCAGTTTCAGTAGTGATCGCGATTATTTTGTGCGGAGGCCTTATCTACTTGAGTACTCCGGTAGTTACTGCAAATGCGCAGGAAAAAATTGAAGAATCTGAGCGAGAGGACAAAGAGGAAACAGCCCAAAAGCTTGAGGAGCTTCATGATTACCTTAGTAAGATAGATAAGATCATCTATAATAACAACAAGGATATCAGATCTTATTACGAGAGAAACACCAAAGATTCTGACAAAGAAGATGAATATAAGAATGTTGTCAATGAGAAGGCGGGGGCTTTATCAGGAAATCTTGGCAAGATTCACGATAATATTAACGATACAAATGCAAGGATCGATCGAGTAAAAGAGATGATCGAGTCAGGAAATAAAGCTGATAAAGAAAAGATTGCTTCCGAATTTGCACAGGTAAATGAAGAATTAAACAAGCTCACATCGGACTATAACGATACCAAGAATAAGACAATGGATCTCATGGGTGAAATTGAGAAGGCTGTTAAGAACGGAACCGACAGCGTTTCCAAGGAACAGACAGATCAGTACAAGGAACTTCTCGACAAGCTTGCTGCTTTCAACAAGGACATGGATGAGAGAAGCAAAGATATGCTTTCAAACAGCGAACTCAATTTTAATGAACTTTACAGCGGACTTTCAGAGAAGTTAGCAAAGCTTGAAGAAGATATGGACAGAGCAAACAAAGAAGGAAATGATAAAAACGATAGCAGATTTTCTGAGCTCTTTTCAAAACTCTCTGATTACGATGAGGAGATGGATAAAAGAAATAAAGATGTGATCGCGGCCGGAGATAAGAACTACACTGATATCAATAATAATCTCAATCAGCAGTTCAATGACTATGGTACCAAAGTTACAACGGATATAAATGGAGTCAAGGAGTACATAGATTCCAGAGCTAACGCAGTAAATGAGAGGCTTGATCAGGTTTTTGGGCGTGTGAGTAATGGAAAAAAGCTATTGGCATCCGCATTGCTCACAAAGGGAGTTAAGATTAACGAGGATGCCACGTTTGCGGAGATCAGCAGAGCGATTGAGAAAATTCCCGTGCAGATGGTGCTTAATTCGGGAGAAACAGCTGCTGAGATCGTTTACGATTACCATTACCACACAAACGGTAAGGGAAGCAAGGTTAACGCCAATATGGTAAGCGCAGCGGATAGAGGTGGCTGTTACAATACGCCGATCTATCACAGACATACGGATAGCTGCTATAGTACCGTAAACGTCTATGTTATCTCAACCAAACTTTCTGTTTCGGACAGGGGCTGGGTTAAAGACGATCCGGACGGAACTGCCAATAACAGATACAGATGTAACCATTGCGGAAAAGAGTTTGTGTCTAACAGTGCAAGACATCAGGAAACAGTATATTCCATGGATGAGGTTCGAAGCAGACAAGGAAGAGTTGAGGACATCATACAGGAACGAGTTCTTACATGCAAAAAAAGCGACGGGCAGATAGAAGGATATGCTCCAAGCTGCGGATTTGTGTACGGTCAGGTCGCTGCAGCTCATCTCAAATTCCACGGCAAAAATGCCAAGTACAACACAACGGTTGCAGCTATAAATACATCTAATGCCATGGTCACGCCCAAGCTTAATACAAGAATGAGTAAGAGCATGGTGAATCTTATAGGAATGGATTTTGGACTTTCTGATGTAGAGGAATCGGAACATGACAAATCTGAGGAGCCTATAGAAACTACAGATATAAAGGATGTTGATGCTGATCAAAAAGAAAATGAGAATAATAATCATGTAGATCAGACGGGAAATTCTATTGATGGAAATACGGGTAAAAATTGTGCTGCTGAGAACAACAAGGGAGAAGGAAAGTTTGAAGTAGATATAGAAAGTAATGATTTACCATCAAATAGTAATGAAGTTCCGTTAGCCACCGGTGCTACAGATGATACCGGCGCCTCTTCGAAAGAAAATACAGAACCTTTGGAAGAGCCTATCGTAGAAGCCGATGACACCGCAAGTGAAGCTGAATCACATGACAACAATGAAGCTCAGGCTGAAACCGAAAACGAAAGAGAGCCTGAAAAAGACAGCGAATCCGGCAACTAGAATCCTGAAAAGCCTGAATAGCAAGACGTTTTCGGTTTCTTGACATTTCGAGAACAGGTTAATAGAATATACAGTGTTGTAGTGTTTTAGCACAATTCTATTGTGCGGAATGGAGTTAAGAAATGACAAAGATAGATATTATTTCAGGTTTTCTGGGTGCCGGCAAGACGACACTTATAAAGAAACTTTTAAAAGAAGCATTGAACGGAACCAAGGTTGTTCTTATTGAGAATGAGTTTGGTGAGATCGGAATTGATGGCGGATTCTTAAAGGAGTCCGGAATAGAGATAACAGAGATGAATTCAGGATGTATCTGCTGTTCACTTGTTGGTGACTTCGAGACAAGCCTTAAGCAGGTTATGGAGCAGTATTCACCTGAGAGAATCCTTATCGAGCCTTCAGGAGTAGGTAAGCTTTCAGATGTTATGAGAGCTATTCAGAATATTGCAGATACATCTGATGAGATGGAACTTAACAGCGCAGTTACCGTTGTTGACGTATCCAAGGCAAAGGTTTATATCAAGAACTTTGGTGAGTTCTTTGTAAATCAGATAGAAAACGCAGGAACTATCATCCTTACAAGAACAGACAAGGCAGATCAGGCCAAGATTGAGCAGGCTGTTGAACTTATCCGTCAGCACAATCCCAAAGCTACCATCATTACAACTCCTTTAAATGAGATTACAGGTAAAGAGATCCTTGATACCTTTGAGGGTAATAATGACCTTGAGGCAGAGCTTCTTAAACTTGTTATGGAAGAAGAGGAGCATCATCATCACCACCATCATCACGGAAGCCACAAGACCGTTGCAGAGGATGGCTCTGTAGTTTACAGCGCACATCACGATGATGACGATGATGAGGACGATCACTGCTGCTGCCACCATCACCATCATGACGAGGATGAAGATGAGCATGAGCATCACTGCCATCATCACCACGATGACGATGATGAAGATGAGCATGAGCATCATTGCTGCCATCACCACCACGATGATGAGGATGAAGATGAGCATGAGCATCACTGCCATCATCACCACGATGATGAGGATGAAGATGAACATGAGCATCATTGCTGCCATCACCACCATGACGATGATGAAGACGAGCATGAGCATCATCACCATCATCACCATGATGCTGCTGACGTATTTACAAGCTGGGGCATGGAGACACCTCTTAAGTATACTAAGGAAGAGATTGAGAGCATGCTTGCAAAGCTTGAAGATGACGAGACTTTCGGAATCGTTCTTCGTACTAAAGGTGTTGTTCCAAGCACAGACGGATCATGGATTGAATTTGACTATGTTCCCGGTGAGGCTGATGTCAGAACAGGTTCAGCTGATGTTACAGGTAAGTTCTGTGTAATCGGTTCTCAGCTCAATGAAGAGAATCTTGAGAAGATGTTCCGCAGATTATGATAAGGAGAAATAAAGTGAAACCGGTATATATAATCAATGGTTTTCTTGACAGCGGTAAGACAGACTTTTTCCGCTATACAATTAATCAGCCTTACTTTAGAACAAGAGGTAAGACACTTCTTATCGTATGCGAAGAGGGCGAAAATGAATATGAGGAATCTCTCCTTAAGTCAACCAATACCGTTATTGAGATGATTGAGGATGAAGAGGACTTCAATCCAGATGCTCTTGTTGCGCTTGATGCCAAGTACAATCCAGAGAGAATTCTTATTGAATACAACGGTATGTGGAACTTCAAGAACATGAGACTTCCGATTATGTGGAAGCTTGAACAGCAGATAACAGTTATTGATGCTTCCAGTTTTGAACTGTATTTTAGCAACATGAAGTCTCTTTTGGCTGAGCAGCTTCGTAATTCAGATCTTATACTGTTTAATCGCTGCGACGGAATAGAGGATCTTGCTTCTTATAAGAGAAACGTCAAGGCTATTAACCAGAAGGCTGATATTATTTTTGAAGACAGAAACGGTGAGGTTGATGTTACGCTTGACGAAGACCTTCCTTTTGACTTAAACAGTGATCCTATTGAACTTAACAACTACGGATACGGTATGTTCTATCTTGATGCGCTTGATCACGCAGACAGATATGTAGGTAAAAATGTGAAATTCAAGGCTATGGTTCTTATTCCTCCGGAGTTTCCTAAGGGACGTTTTGTTCCGGGCAGGATGGCAATGACATGCTGCGCAGAGGATATGCAGTTCCTTGGATTTGCTTGTGATTATGACAAGACATCTGAGCTTACCGAGAAGGAATGGGTGCTTGTAACTGCTAAGGTGGTTAAGGAATTTGTTCCCGAATACAACGGTGAAGGACCTGTTCTTAAGGCTATTTCTGTAGAAAAAACTACAGCACCACAGAATCCTGTGATTGATTTTTCCAATCCTGAGCAGTAATCTGTGCTATATTTTTTGATATATTGGATTGCTATACGTGTTACTAAGAGATTGACTATGGGGTGAGGGGACTATGTTCAATTATCTGCCACTTCAGTGGCTATTCTTATTCTACGCATACAGTTTCTTTGGTTGGTGTTTCGAATCAACCTATGTTTCAATATTGCAAAAACATCCGGTAAACAGGGGCTTTATGAGAGGCCCCTTTTTGCCATTGTATGGAAGTGGCGGGATCATGATGCTCATTCTTTCCAAGCCTTTCTACAATAATATTGTTCTGGTATACATTGCAGGCTGCATTGGGGCGACTATTCTTGAATATGTCACCGGTGTTACCATGGAGAGCCTTTTTAAAGTAAGATACTGGGATTATTCGGATAAGTTCCTTAATTACAAGGGACACATCTGCCTTGAATCAACACTTTTTTGGGGCGTACTTACTGTGGTATTTACCCATTTCCTGCAGATTCCTATAGAACATGCACTTCTTTCTATTCCCTATAATATTCTGTCTATAGTTACGATGATTCTGACAGTATATATCAGCTGTGATTTCATGGTGGCATTCAAGATAGCACTGGATCTTCGAGATGTTCTTATCTACATGGAGAAAGCCAAGGGTGAGATGCAGAGGATGCAGAAGAGACTTGATGTTATCATCGCCTTCAAGGGTGAGGAGATGATGGAAGGCATCGAGGACGTCAAAGAGGGTATCATCACCACAGTAGATGGTATCAGTGAGAAGGCAGCAGGTATCGGTGATATGGCCATTAATATCGGAAACGGTATAACCGGCGGAATATCTGAAAGACTCGATGCATTAAGTGATGCGCTTGAAGGTTCTTTTGCCAAGGTAAAAGACAAGGTGTCTTCAAGTTCAGCAGAGTATATGGATAATTTCAGAGATGAGGTTACGGAGCTCTATGCCAAGTATCGCATAATAAAAGAGCGTATGACTCCTCGTCCCATCAAGAATTTCTACGACTGGTACAGAAATCGCACCATCTTAGGTAATCCTACCATGGCATCCAAAAAGTTCAAGAGCAGCCTGGAAGAGATGAGAGAGCGCGCTGAGCGCCTTTCAAAGAAAAAATAAATCCACTTAAGCGCAACAAAAAACCTCATGTCGGTGAGAAGACATGAGGTTTTGTTTATATCTAATATATTGTTCGAAAAACGATCAAGCCATCTTGTTAACGGCAAGAGCGAGACGAGAAACCTTTCTTGAAGCTGTGTTCTTCTTGATGATTCCCTTTGACTCAGCCTTATCAATAGCAGAAGTAGCAGCAAGAAGTGCCTTAGCAGCCTCTTCCTTGTTACCTGTCTCGATAGCAGTTCTAACCTTCTTGATTTCTGTCTTAACTGCAGACTTGATCATTGTGTTTCTATCAGCTTTTTTCTGATTAACAAGTACTCTCTTCTTGGCGGATTTAATATTAGCCATAGTTACCTCCGAATTATTTTCTAATATTGTCAAGTTCGTGTGCGCATTAAGCCGGACACGGACAGTTAATGCTCATACGGTAAATAGTTTAGATGATATTACCAAAACTGTCAATAGATTTTTGGCTATCATCATGGTATCATTGATTGCAGTATAAATTGTAATAGAGATGAGGTGCTGTTTTTGGACCAGAGTAAAATAAGAAATTTTTGTATTGTTGCCCATATCGATCACGGTAAGTCTACACTTGCCGACAGAATGATCGAGAAGACCGGTGTTCTTACCATGAGAGAGATGACCAGTCAGGTTCTCGACAATATGGATATAGAGAGGGAGAGAGGTATCACTATCAAGTCTCAGGCTGTTCGTATGATCTACAAAGCAAGGGACGGTCAGGAGTATACCTTTAACATGATAGACACTCCCGGTCATGTGGATTTTGGATATGAGGTTTCAAGAAGCCTTGCGGCCTGTGATGGAGCTATCCTTGTAGTTGACGCTACTCAGGGCGTGGAAGCTCAGACCCTTGCCAATGTATATATGGCGCTTGACCACGATCTTGACGTTTTCCCTGTTATAAATAAGATAGATCTTCCCAGCGCGCAACCGGATGAAGTTAAGGAAGAGATTGAGGATGTTATTGGTATTGAGGCTCAGGATGCGCCTCTTATTTCAGCCAAGAACGGTATTGGAATAGAGGAGGTTCTTGAGGCTGTTGTACAGAAGATACCAGCGCCCACAGGAGATGCGGGTAAGCCCCTTACTGCCCTTATTTTCGATAGTATATATGACTCTTACAGAGGTGTTATCGTATTTGTCAGAATACGTGACGGTGTCATCAGAAAAGGTATGAAGGTTCGCTTCATGGCTACAGGAGCCGAGTCTGAGGTTGTGGAAGTTGGATACTTTGGCCCCGGAAGATTTATTCCAAGCGATGAGCTTTCTGCCGGAGATGTTGGTTATTTCACTGCTTCAATCAAGAATATTCAGGATACAAGAGTTGGTGATACAGTTACAGATTCAGCTAATCCATGTTCAGAGGCACTTCCCGGATATAAGAAGGTAATGCCTATGGTTTACTGCGGTCTATATCCCGCAGATTCAGCGCATTATTCCGACCTTAGAGATGCCCTTGAAAAACTGCAGCTCAATGATGCTTCTCTTTTCTATGAACCTGAGACATCACAGGCACTTGGTTTTGGATTCAGAGCGGGCTTCCTTGGCCTACTCCACCTTGAGGTTATTCAGGAGAGACTTGAAAGAGAGTACGACCTCAATCTTGTAACTACAGCTCCCGGTGTAGTTTATAAGGTTCACAAGAACGACGGAACTGTTTTTGACCTTACCAATCCTACCAACCTTCCGGATCCGACAGAGATCGAGTATATGGAAGAACCTATTGTTAATGGTGAGATCATGGTTACTACAGAGTATGTTGGTGCTATCATGCAGCTTTGCCAGGAGAGACGAGGCAAGTATTTAAGTACCGATTACATTGAGCAGACCAGAGCAATCCTCAAATATGAGCTTCCTCTTAATGAGATTATCTACGATTTCTTTGATGCTCTCAAATCAAGATCCAGAGGATATGCTTCCTTTGACTATGAACTCAAGGGCTATGAGAAATCTGACCTTGTTAAGCTTGATATTCTCATCAACAGAGAAGAAGTTGATGCTCTTTCCTTCATCGTACACAAGGACGGAGCATACGAGCGTGGACGTAAGATGTGCGAGAAGTTAAAAGAGGAGATCCCGAGGCACTTATTCGAGATTCCTATTCAGGCAGCTGTCGGAGGCAAGATCATTGCAAGAGAGACAGTTAAGGCCTACAGAAAGGACGTCCTTGCCAAGTGCTACGGTGGTGATATTACCCGTAAAAAGAAACTTCTCGAGAAGCAGAAAGAGGGTAAAAAGAAAATGCGCCAGATCGGTAACGTTGAAGTTCCTCAGGCAGCATTCCTCAGCGTTCTTAAGCTTGACAGCGCCGACTGATCGAAGCGCTTTTGGCCATAAAATTCCCGGAGGTTTTTGTTGTTATGCACCCGGATAGTAATTTAGATTTATCAATATATGTGCACATTCCGTTTTGTGCCAGAAAGTGCTTATATTGTGACTTTCTGTCTTTTGCGGCCAAAGATGATCTGATAAAGGATTACTTTGATGCCCTTTCAAAAGAAATCTGTTTAACCGCAGATACTTACAAAGATTACAGGGTTCGTTCGGTGTTCTTCGGAGGAGGAACACCGTCCCTTCCTGATGCTGAGTACATCTGCAACATTCTTAGAGCTTTATTTTCCAATTTCAACATATCCAAAGACGCCGAGATTTCCATAGAGGTTAATCCGGGCACAGCTTCTTTTGACAAGCTGGAACGCTACAAGGCTTCCGGTATCAATAGGATCAGCATAGGAGCACAGTCTTTTGACGATGATGAATTAAAAAGACTTGGAAGAATACATGACAGCGCCGCTTTTTACAGGACCTACGAGGATGCCGTTAGAGCCGGCTTTGAGAATATAAATATCGATATTATGAGTGCACTTCCAGGGCAGAGTCTTGATTCATATCTTTCAACCGTGCAGAAAGCTGTAGAGCTTAAGCCTTCACATATCTCTGCATATAGCCTTATCGTGGAGGAGGGCACACCCTTTTTTGACATGGATCTGGATCTTCCGAATGAGGATGATGACCGGGCAATGTACCATGAGACCAAGCGTATTCTTGCAAAGAACGGATACCACAGATATGAGATTTCCAATTATGCCTTGGGAGATGGTGAAAAGAATGAGTGCTACCACAACAAGGTATACTGGGAAAGAGGCAATTATCTTGGACTTGGGCTTGGCTCGTCGTCTATGATAAACGATGTACGTTTTAGTAACATCACTGATATAATGGAATATATTAACAGGCTTTCAAAGTCAGATACTGTGATCTGTGAAAGAGAAGAGCTGGACGAAAAGTCCTGCATGGAGGAGTTCATGTTTTTGGGGCTTAGGCTCGTAAAAGGCGTTGATACAGAGCTTTTTTACAAGCAATTTGGACGGACGGTCCGGGATGTCTACGGGGATGTTATAGACAAATGCAAAGGTCTCGGGCTCTTAGAAAACAATGGGAACTACTTACGGCTTACGGATAAGGGACTTGATGTCAGCAATACTGTGATGGCGGATTTTATTTTCTGATTTTTTTGATAAAAAGATAAGTCTGTATTGGGCTTAACATACAAGAAAAATGGGGGTTATTATGAATTACAATTTCTTTGCACTTATTTCCAGGATGAAATACATAGACAGGTGGGCTCTTATGAGAAACACCAGGCAGGAGAATCTCTGCGAGCATTCCATGGAGGTTGCCATGATCGCACATGCTCTTTGCACCATAGGTAATGTGCGCTATGGCAAGAGCCTTGATGCCAATAAGGCTGCGCTTATAGGGCTTTACCACGATGCGTCTGAGATTATCACGGGAGATATGCCAACGCCCGTTAAGTATTTCAACAAGGATCTCAAAAAAGCTTACAAAGAAGTTGAAGCTATTGCGGATGATAAGCTTCTTGAAAAGCTTCCGGATGATCTTCGCCCTTCTTTTGAGGCTATCTTTAAGGCAGATGACAATGACGATGAGAGGTACATGAGAAGGCTTGTGAAGGCGGCCGATAAGCTTTCTGCTCTTATAAAATGTATGGCAGAGACAGGCGCAGGCAACAGCGAATTCAGGACTGCCAAAGAGAGCACAGAGAAGGCTATAAGGAGCCTGTATCAGGAACTTCCGGAGGTTTTGGATTTTGTAAACGAGTTTTTGTCATCTTATGGCAATACGCTGGACGAACTTACGTAAATTTCATTGATTTTTTGTTATATAGGATTGATAATTATGTTAAGGGCACATGGGGGACAACGCTAGGAGAGACAGAGGGGAACCGAGTGTATGTGCACTTTTAGTTAAAAGAGAAGATATTTCGGAGGAGAGAAAGAGTATGCTTTTTATCAAATGTGATGAGCTACGACCGGGGATGAGGCTTGCAAGGCCCATCTATAGCAAAAAAGGGGCACTTTTGTATGACAGAGCACACGTCCTTAAAGACCTGCAGAGTATTGAGAATATCAAGAACTTTGGTCTTATAGGTGTGTTTATTCTTGAACCTGCCGAGCCGGTTCCGCCCATGACTGCGGATGATATCGAATTCGAGCGCTTTCAGACGGTTATGTACCATGAGATCATGGATGAGATGGAACATATCATCAAGACTCACAAGCAAGAGCGCTTTCCCAATATATGTGCTCAGATAATCAAGAGCTACGGCAATCTGAACAAGAAGATCACATTCCAGCAGGCTCTTAGAAGTACTGAGGATTATATTTACAAACACTCTTTAAATGTCGGAATTTTAAGCGCAATGATATGCCATATGCTTGGGGTGTCTCTTTCTGATCAGAATGAGGCGGTAATGGCAGGCGTTATCCACGATATAGGTAAGTTGACTCTCAACGCCGAGCTTCAGTCCAAGCTTAAATGTTCTGATGAGGAGCTTTCTGTTATAGATGCTCATGAGGTTGCAGGATATCCCATCATTGATGAAGCTTTTTCTTTCCTGCCAAATGTTAGAAGAGCTTGTAACCAGTCCAGAAAGATTTTGTACGATTACTGGAGAGATAATAATGTTGATACCAGCAAAGCACTTATTTCTGCAAAAGTGCTTGTTGTAGCGGGTATCTTTGATAAAGAAACTGCAGTAAGAGTTGATGATGCGCCTATTTCTGAGGTGCTTGTCATCAGGAAGATGATGCAGAGAAGCGATGTCTTTGATCCCAAGGTGGTAAAAGCGCTAGTTGACTCGCTTAATATCCTTGTTCCCGGTGTGAGTGTTGAACTTAATACCGGTGAAAAAGCACTTGTAATAAGGACTAATGAGGCAGATTTCCTTCGCCCCACAGTTCTTAGCTTTAAGGACAACACCATTATCGACCTCTCTAACAGAGGTGCCTATGGTAATCTTGAGATAGTAGACATCATGAAGACAATGGACAACCGCTATATCATGGATACAGCCAAGATGAAATCTCTTGGAATTGCCGTTGATGAGCCTGAGTATGTCTGATGTAAAAGGGGTAATATGTCAAAGATTGAAGAAATCTTAAAAGAAGCAAAAGAAAGAGGCGCATCTGATGTTCACATCACTGTCGGCCTTCCTCCCAAGATGAGACTTAACGGCAATCTTATCGCTATGGATAATTATGATAAGATGATGCCTGCTGATACTCAGGAGATCGCAGAAGAGATCATGAATGACAAGCAGCGTCAGAAACTTGAGGAGAACGGACAGCACGATATGTCTTTTTCTATTCCCGGAGTCGGACGTTTCAGACTTAATCTCTTTAGACAGAGAGGTTCTATTGCTATGGCTTTCAGAGTTGTTGCGACCAAGATTCCAACAGCGGAGAGCCTTGGTATACCAGAGACAGTCATAGATCTTTATAAGAAAAAGAGAGGTCTCATACTTGTTACGGGACCTACGGGAAGCGGTAAATCTACGACACTTGCTTCCATCATAGATATGATCAATAACAACAGGGAAGCTCATGTTATCACCCTGGAAGACCCCATCGAGTTTACATACCAGCACAGGCTTTCAATAGTAAACCAAAGAGAGATCGGTACGGATTCCAATTCCTATGCCAATGCTCTTAGAGCTGCTCTTCGTGAGGATCCGGATGTTATTCTTGTTGGAGAGATGAGAGACCTTGAGACTATCAGTACAGCTATCACAGCAGCAGAAACAGGACATTTGGTGCTCTCCACAGTTCATACCATAGGAGCTTCCAATACGGTAGACAGGCTTATTGATGTGTTCCCTTCTCATCAACAGCAGCAGATCAGAATACAGCTTGCGGGAGTTCTTGAAGCTGTTATTTCTCAGCAGCTCATTCCTTCAGCTGACGGTGTTTCCAGAAATGCCGCTTTTGAAGTTCTCCACGTCAACAGCGCTGTGAGAAATCTTATCAGAGAAGGTAAGTCTCATCAGCTTATTACTTATATGCAGACCTATAGGAAGCAAGGCATGATCACAATGGATGATGCCATCCTTGAACTGTACAGAGACCAGAAGATTTCCAGAGAGATGGCGCTACAGTTTGCTCAGGATCCGGAAACAATGCAGAACAAGATGCTACGATAAGCAGCCGCAAAGCCCATTTGCGGCTGCTGCTTCTTTGTAGCGGTAGATTAAGATGCCGGGGCAGGAGATGGTTGTGGTACGTTGGTGCCTGAAAAGGCAGAATAACCTGCCTATAAAGCCTGAAAAGCTCAAAATAGGCAGGTCAGGCGTTGATCAGCGCCTGCTTCCCCCTCGGTAACAGATACATATTTACAAATCCGGCAGGATTTGGTAAATTATTCTTCGTGATAATTCATTAGAAGATTTCTTCGTTCGAAGAAATCGTTTCCAATACTTATAAACATAACAACAAAAGGCCTAAGACAAAAAATACACACAGAAAAGAGGAAGTAAATGTTTAGTTCAATTACTTCGGGAGCCGTTAGGGGCATTGACTCTTACATTATGCAGGTAGAGGTTGATGTTTCGGATGGACTTCCCGGATTCAATATGGTTGGCTTCATGAGCGGCGATGTCAAAGAAGCAGGCGCAAGAGTTAAGGTGGCGCTTAAGAATGTGGGATACAAGATCCCTGTAGCCAAGATCACGGTGAATCTGTCGCCGGCTGATATCCGCAAGGAAGGAATAGTTGTGGATCTACCAATAGCCGTAGGAATTTTAACTGCCATCGGAGATATAAGAGAAGAAGCGGTAAAAGACATGCTTTTTCTTGGCGAGATAGGTCTTGATGGAGATATACGACCAATAAAGGGCACATTGCCCATAGTAACCAAAGCAAAGAAACTTGGATACAGGACTGTCATCCTTCCGCAGAAGAATGCAAAAGAGGGCGCAGTGGTACCGGGAATGAAGATCGTCGGAATCAGTTCCTTACAGGAAGTCATAGCCTACCTGTCCTCGGAGGATGATGAAAGAGATGAGCTCATACCGCCAACAAAAGTTGATATCAGGAAGCTTTTTTCGGGAGAAGAAATATATGATGATAAGCTTGATTTTGCTGATATCAACGGGCAGTCAGCAGCCAAAAGAGCTGCAGAGATTGCGGCAGCAGGTTTCCATCACCTTTTGCTTGTGGGGCCTCCGGGAACGGGAAAAAGCATGATAGCAAAGAGAATTCCTACTATTCTTCCGCCGTTGTCGGAAGATGAGAGCATGGAAGTTACTTCAATCTATTCCGTAGCAGGCAGAATGCCGGATAATAAAGCTCTTATTACCAAAAGACCCTTCATGAGTACTCATCACTGCGTGACAGAATCGGCTCTGGTGGGCGGAGGCAAGATCCCAAGACCCGGGCTGATTTCACTTGCACACAGAGGCGTTCTGTTTCTTGATGAGATGCCGGAATTTTCCAGAAGTGGGCTTGATATGCTAAGGCAGCCCATGGAGGATAAAGTTGTAAACATAACAAGAAATAAAGGAACCTATTCTTATCCAGCTGATTTCCAGCTTGTAGGCGCAATGAATCCATGTCCGTGCGGCTACTATCCCGACAGAAACAAATGCAGATGTACATCTAACGAGATAAAGAGATATCTTTCTCATATTTCAGGTCCTATCCTCGATAGGATAGACATCGTAATAGAAGTCCCAAAGGTTGATATAGCTGACTTATCAGGTAGGGGCAAAAGAGCCGGTGAATCCAGCAGACAGATACGTGAACGCGTGATGAAAGCAAGGGAGATTCAGAATAAGAGATTTGCCGGTACCGGGATTTCTTTTAACTCCCAGATGACTCCGAAGGAGATTGATATGTTCTGCAAGCTTGGGAATGCGGAGCAGGCATTTATGGAACAAGCATTTTGCAGCATGGACCTAAGTGCCAGAGCTTATCACAAAGTGCTTAAGCTTGCCAGGACCATTGCGGATCTTGACGGAGAAGAGACTATCGGAAAGATACATCTTATGGAGGCGTTCAGCTATAGGATGTCAGACGGAAAATATTGGAACAACAGAGAGGAAGATTAATGATAAACAGCATTACGGAAAATGATTACGCGCTTTGGCTTTTTAACATAAATGGAATTGGAAACAAGTCGATAGACAAGCTTCTTTGCGGAGGCAGAACCTGCAAAGAAATCTACAATATGGACAAAAAGGAACTATCAATGTTTCTCAGCGCCAAGCAGGTTGAATCGATTGTAAGATCAAGAAACGTCTGGGATTTTGAAAAAGAAAGGAGGAAACTTGAAAACAAAGGAATCAGATTTATCTCAAGAATAGATGATGAATATCCGGAAAAACTAAAGGATATAGCTGATCCGCCCTTTGCTCTTTATGTAAAGGGAAGGCTTCCGGATACGGACAAGCCTGCAGTTGCGATCATAGGCGCAAGGATGTGCTCGGAGTACGGAAGATATATGGCAAGGCAGATAGGAAGAGGACTTGCGCTTGCGGGAGTACAGGTTATCAGCGGAATGGCAAGAGGAATTGATGGGATAAGTCAAAAGGCGGCATTGCAGGCGGGAGGCGCATCCTACGGAATTGTTGGAAGCGGCGTTGATGTATGCTATCCCGAAGATAATAAGGATATATACGAGGAACTTTGCCTTTGCGGCGGAGTGATATCGGAGTATCCACCGGGGACTCAGCCCAAAGCGGGATTTTTTCCTCTTAGAAATCGCATCATCAGCGCGCTTTCGGATGTTGTGGTCGTTGTGGAAGCAAGGCGCAAATCAGGAACCCAGATTACTGTAGATACAGCACTTGAACAGGGGAAAGAAGTCTTGGCATGCCCCGGAAGATTGACGGACAGACTCAGTGATGGCTGCAATCACCTTATCAGCCAGGGCGCAGGAGTAGTCATAGATGTTAATGATGTAATAGACAGACTTTGGCATGTAAGAAGCCGCGCCGTCATGAGAAACGAAGCGGCACTTGCACCCTCAAGAGCCGGCATGACTATGGAGATTTTAGAAAACGAACCGGCACTTGCACCCTCAAGAGCTGACATGACTGCGGAAATCATAGAAAACGCCCCGGCACTTCCGCCGCAGGGAATGGCATTTTCGGGTGATGTTCACCCTAAAGAATCCCTTGAATCCGCCATTCTTGAAAGTGTTGACGTAATTCCGATTTCTTCATCCGGTATTATGGAGAAACTTTATGAGAGGGGATTCGAGATTACTATTCCGGAACTCATGAATAGATTATTTGAACTTATCAACATGGGAAAGCTCACACAGAAAGGGGTTTATTACTTGAAAAGGGAATTTTAAGGGGAGAAATGTAAAACGTTCCCGGTAACGATACCGAAAATCCAAAAAGTCAATATACATTTTAGATAAATCTCATGGAAATTTATCATAGAATGTGCTTTATTGACAAAAAACCGTCCAGGTCATAAGCTAATTTTAGAGCAACCGTTTGCGCAATAACGTGCAAGCGGAATGTCAATTATGGAGGGTAAAAGATGAAAAAGAAATTGGTATCGGTTTTAATGGCTGCCACAGTGCTTGCTACTATCTTTACCGGATGCGGTAACAAGAAGGGCGACTTTGGTAGTGGTGAGGTTAAAATCTGGGTTGCTGATGCGGTTGTTGATTTCACAAACGCACAGATCGATGAATTTAAGAAAGCACATCCCGAATTTGACGGATATACATTTAACGTTGAGGCAACAGGTGAAGGCGATGCAGCCGGCAACATGATCACTGATGTTAAAGCCGGAGCTGATGTTTATGTATTTGCGCAGGATCAGATCGCAAGACTTGTTTCCGCAGGAGCGCTTGAGGAAGTTGAACCTGAAAATGCCAAGAAGGTAAAGGCAGAGAACGATGCAGGTGCGGTTGCTGCAGCTACAGTAGGTGACAAGCTTTATGCTTATCCTATTACTTCTGATAACGGATATTTCCTTTACTATGATAAGAGCGTTGTAAAGGATCCCTCTACATTGGAAGGCATCGTTGCAGATTGCGAGGCAGCAGGAAAGAACTTCTATTTTGAAGCTAATTCAGGTTGGTATCAGACAGCATTCTTCTTTGGAACAGGTGCAAAGCTTTCATATGAGACCAATGATGACGGTAACTTTACTAAGTGCAATGCTTCATATGCTTCACCTGAGGGTGTTGTAGCACTTAAGGAAATCATTGAGCTTACTTCTTCCAAGGCTTTCAAGAACGGTTCAGCTATCAGTAACGCAACAAACGTTGGCGCTATCGTAGACGGAACATGGGATGCAGAGGCTGTAAAGGAAGTATTCGGTGATAATTATGCATGTGCTAAGCTTCCTTCATTCGAAGGTTCTGATGGTAAGACATATCAGATGAGCGGATTCGGTGGATTCAAGCTCCTTGGTGTTAAGCCTCAGGAAGATGACCTTAAGCTTGCAGTTTGCGATGCTCTTGCAGCATTCCTTTCAAGCGAAGAAGTTCAGCTCGACAGATACAATGCAGTAGGTTGGGGTCCTTCAAACTTAAAGGCACAGCAGTCTGATGCAGTTAAGTCTGACGAAGCTCTTTCAGCTCTTGCAGAGCAGCTCCAGTACACAATTCCTCAGGGACAGTACCCTGGCGACTACTGGTCACTTGCAACATCACTTGGTGATTCTGTAATCTCTGGCGAGATCACAAAGGATTCAAGCGATGACGTATTCAAGAAGGCTCTTGAAGACTTCCAGGCTACATGCGAGTCATACGCAAAGTGAGCGATATAGGGATTCAAGGACATGGGAAATTCATGCTTGCATGATATTTTACATGTCTTTGAAGACCGAACGGACATAAGGAAAAAGATACGCGAGGAACGAGTGAATCGATTTCCGCATGTCCGTAGGATTGCGAGAGCGCTTTTTGCGGAGCAATCCGTTATCGCGGATGCAATATAATACTCGGTCACATTCTTCAGGCCCGGATTCTTCAGGTTTCCGGGCCTGTATTTAACTAGTAAACCTGTTTATGACGTACAAAGGAGGCCAAAGGTATGGCACAGGGCGCAGCAAATAAAAAGAAAAATGCGGTGTCGACCTTCTTTGAGGCTCTGGGAAAGGGCTTTAAGGAAATAGGGGTAACATTTACTGAGGGAGACTTTAAGACAAAGCTTTCTTTCATTATTCTCGGACTTGGTCCGATACTTAGGGGACAGATCCTGATAGGAGTAACGCTTCTTCTTTGCGAGGTGCTTTTCATCTACTTTATGACAGGATTTGGATGGCAGTATCTTTCCAAGCTTTCAACTCTTGGAACAGTAGCGACCAAAAAGGTAGGAAGAAAGACCGTTTACGGTGACAACAGCTTCCTGATCCTTTTGTTTGGCGTTTTATGTATCTTTGCAATTCTTGCATTTATTGCAATCTGGTACATCAATGTGAAGGAAAACAGAAAGGAAGAGCTTCGCCTTAAAGAGGGCAAGAAGCTTCCTACAAACGGAGAAGTTTTCCATTCACTTTTTGACAAGAATTTCCACAAGACACTTTTGGCAATCCCCGTAACCGGTATCTTCGTGTTCACCGTTCTTCCCATCGTGTTCATGATCCTGGTTGCGTTTACCAACTATGATAAGAACCACCAGTCACCAACAAACCTCTTTACCTGGGTTGGCCTTGAGAACTTCAAGAACCTTGTTTCCTTCAGCGGAGCAGGTATCGGTTCAACCTTCGTACAGGTTCTTGCATGGCCA
>JAEEGJ010012313.1_pt1 | contig 21241 bp, 15 predicted proteins | sample 8958761 | NCBI WGS metagenome assembly JAEEGJ01 (sample SAMN16246546, study PRJNA631951) | gut metagenome | biome: gut microbiome; feature: rumen; material: RS-attached | host: Bos | place: Iran: Karaj | collected 2018-10
TTTTTTTGTATGGAAAAAAATGATTTTCACATTATTTGCTTGATTTTCCATAGAAAAAGGCTGTTTATCCACCTAAATCTAAGTTTAGGTTTTTGAACAGCCCCTTTTTCGTTATATATTATTCCGCTTCGGTGCCGGCGTACCAGTCCCACGTTTCAAATTCGGTATCAACGGGGTCCGACTCCGTTTGATCCGACGGAATCTCTGCGACTTTTGTAATATACTGTATCGCGCTTCCAAACAACTCTCCGTCAACTTCATATTTATAGTTCACGTCTGCCATTACCCAGAGCTTGTTTCCGTCCGGTATTGCATACAGCGTTATTTCATGTGAAATACACTGTTCGTTAAAAACATTCTCGGCGCTCTGCCTCAAGCCCTCCGCGTCAAGCTCTGTTTCAAGGAAAGGCGCATATTTTTCATCGCTTAAATGGCACTGCAGATTCACAACCTCACCGTCACTTCTTATATCTGCGGATATCTGATCTTTGCGATATACTCCGCTGAACTTTCTTCGAAATGTTATGTTATATATGGCACTAAAATCCGGATCTTTATCAATAAAGTTTATAAAATCCTGCTCAAGATCTTCTGCCGTAAACTGATATTTTGTAGAAATCTTGTCCGTGGTTATTATAGCGTCGCAATCCTGTACAGATACGCCGGTGTATTCAAGGATAACGTCTTTTGCATAATCAATAAATTCCTGCCGTGTCGAGTTTGCGTTTACAGGCGGTGTAAAATCACTTTCATTCTTTTCCGGTTTGTTTGTAAATCCTGTAATTCTGCCTGTATTTTCACCAATGTCAACAAGCCCTTGCGATGAAAAATAGCAGTCTGATCTTTCATCGTAAAAACAATAACCGACCGTATCAACATAAGACATTTCGCGCTCTTGCCCGAAGATCGTCACCTTTTTGTTTTCAATTCCTTCTTTTTCGGTTATTTCCGACTTGAATAAATCTTTTTCCGGATAATCCGTGGTCCCATGGGAATTTCCATCGCCGTTGCCATACAGCTTAAATACGTAAGTGAAAGTTTCCGGAGCATTCTCAGCACAAAGATCTCTGAACAAGCCCACAACGTCTTTATTGTCGACAACTCCGTCGCCGTTGAAATCGTATATGCTTTCATCCTCGGCTTTTATTCCCGCCGAAACGTATCTGAACAGAGCGACAACGTCTTTGTTGTTGACCTCTCCGTCGCCGTTGCAATCGCCTTTTTCAAACTGCTGCGGTTGATCGGGTTCGGTCTCATCATCCCACGGCTCCGTTCCGTACTCGATGCAGGAATCCACTATCGGCTCTACCGTACCGTCGGAACAGATAACCGTACACTGATACTTCAGTACGTGTTGATTTTCCAAATATACCGTCTTTGTTGCGCTTTCCCATTGTGAGACCGTTCCTCCGTAATAAACGGTCGTAAGACGCGGGCATCCGTAAAACGCGCGATCTTCCAGCTTTGTAACGCTTGCCGGTATGCTGATACACTCCAGATTCATCCGATAATCAAAAGCTCTTGAAGCTATCGTCGTTACGCTTCCGTCGTCAGGTATGACGCAGTCGTCGGTCCCGAATATAAGTCTCTTGCTTTTCGTTTCTATTATACAGTTTCCCGACGCGTGATATTTCGGGTTATTATCCGATATGATTATGCTTTCTATTCCGTCGCTATTTTCAAACGCTCTGTAATGTATACTCCTTACGCCACTGCCTATCGTAACGCTTTTCAGATCGGCGCAGTCTGCAAATACTATTTCGTTTAAACTTGTGATTTTATCCGGTATTTCTATACTCGTAAGACCGCAGAGCGAGAACGCGCCTATACCCAGCGTTTCAAGACTGTCGGGAAGCGTTACACTTACAAGACTGCCGCACGTTCCGAACGCACCGCTTTTAATTTCTTTAAGACCTTGCGGCAGATTTATGCTCTGCAAACCGCTGCAGCGGTAGAACGCCAGCTTGCCTATCTCGATCAAGCCGTCCGGCAGAGTAACGCTCTTTATATCCGAGCATTCCGAAAACGCTTTTTCGCCTATCGCTCTGACGGGCAGCTGCCTGCCGTCGAAATCAACAAACGAACGGATAACGACGTTTTCGGGAACGGACTCTGTGTGTCCGCTGACGACGCAGTATGAACCGTAGTCGGTATATATAACGCCGTCTGTTTCCGATCCGACCAGTTCTTCTTTGCAGACTTCAACGTCAAACGGATATTCCCACATCTCGATTTTGTTTCCGCCCGTCAAAGCTACGGTCACGATAAAGCGGTAAACGCCGTTTTCGGCAGTTTCCAAAAAACTGTTTATAAAGCTTTCATCTGAATAACTATGGTCTTCTCTGCCCTGCTGGCGGAAAGAAACGTAATTGACGTTACCGTAGTTTTCGTAATATACGGACAGCGTATCGCCTCTGTTGTACGCTATGGATACGGCGTAATCAACGCCGTCCGCGCCCGTTCCCGCCTCTGTGACCGGATCGCCTTCCTCCTGATACGTTACGGAGCCTTTGAAATACGATTCCGGATATATCTGATTTTTGCCGCATCTTATCATCACGTACGCCGGCGCACGTCCGAACGGCTCGCCGGTCTCTTCTTCATAACCGGTCTCATAATCTGTCATAGATGCTTCGATCTTTGAACTCAACGCGGCGTATATCGGGATACACAGCGCCACTGCCAGGATCACTGCAAAGCTTGTTATAATTATCTTTTTCATACGCATATTACCTCCGTTGTTTAATGTTCCTTTCCGCTTTCACTTAATAAGGGCAAAAAACACGGTAAATAGTTTCATTCATTTGCACAGTTTACATTTATTTAACAATTTTCCTTTTTATTTCCTTTATACTCCACGCATACCATTGTCAGATCGTCAAACTGCTCCGCGTCACATACAAAGCCGTCAACGGCGGCGCGTACGTTATGCAGCGTTTGCTGCGGGTCGGCGTCCGGCGCGTCGTTTAAGGCTTTGAGCATACGGTCAGTCCCGAACAGCTCTTTTTCACCGTTCGTCGCCTCAGGCACGCCGTCCGTATATACGAACAGTTTAGAGCCGGGCTCAAGCTGTATTTCATACTCTTTATACCGCATGCCGTTCATTCCGCCTATGACGAATCCGTGCTTGTCTTTCAAAAGCTCAAAGACCCCGTCCGGATTTTTAATCGCCGGGTATTCGTGTCCCGCGTTTGCCGCCGTGAGTCTGCCCGTGGAAATTTCAAGGATTCCGAGCCATACGGTGACGAACATCTCCTCGCGGTTATTCGCGCATATAGCCGCGTTAGTATCCTGAAGTATCTGCGCAGGGCTCTTTCCCATCTGCGCGTTGTTTGACAGAATTATCATGGAAGCCATCATGAACAGCGCCGCGGGCACGCCCTTGCCGGAGACGTCCGCTATGAACACGCAGAGATGGTCGTCGTCCACCAGAAAGAAATTGTAAAAGTCGCCGCCGACCTCTTTTGCCGGATCCATTGAGGCGTATATATCGAATTCCGGGCGCTCCGGGAACGCCGGATAAATATTCGGCAGCATATCCGCCTGTATCCTCGTCGCCAAAGAAAGCTCCGCGCCTATGCGCTCTTTCTCCGCCGTCACGCGCTCAACCTCGGATATGTATTCCAAAGTTTTGCCGGATAACATGGAAAACGACTCCGCCAAGACTTCTATTTCGTCGTGCGTGCGGTATTCGTCCTCCATTTTGAACCGCAGATCGTCGCCGCCGAGAGACTGCACTCTGTTCGTTATCGCCTCAAGCGGTTTTACTATCCTTTTTGATAAAATGATCGCCGCCGTGACGGCTATTATTATGGCCGCCGCGATGAGCACAAGGATCGTCACTACGGCTTTGGACATTCCGCTGCCGAAGGTCTCCGTCGCTTCGCTATGTATTGCGTTGAACTGCTTCAGCATGGCCTCCGCGGGCTGATCCGCAAGCGCTTTCGGAACTATGCTCAAAACCGCCCAGTCCACGTTTTGTATCGGCGAACCGACGACGTAGCACAGCTCGCCGTCAACGTCGATCAGCCGCAGCTCCGTGTTCTGCGAGAGCGCGTCGCGGACAAAAGCCGAAAGCTCCGCGTTGTCCGTCGCGCGGAGGTCCTGCGCCTGATCCGCCGGAAGAACTTTGAACATGCCCTCCGTCTGCGGAGAAAACAGAACGTGACCGTTCTGGTTCACTATGCATATAAAGCTGCCGTTGTATAACGTGGCGTTGACCGCCGCCGAAACGTCGTTCAAAAACAGGTCCGCGCCGACAACGGCAACGAGCTTCCCGTCCCGATAGACGGGCAGTGAACACATTATGCTTATCTCGCCGGTGAATATATCCGTGGTAACGTCCGTAAAGTGCAGTTTTCCCGCATCCGCCGCGCCGGTATACCACAGCCTTTCGCGTATGGGGATGGGGATTATCTCGCCTTTTTCGTCAAACTTCGTGGCAGAGTGGTTGTCTACCAAAAGCATAACGCCTTCCGGCAGCGCGCAGTAGCAGGAATCCACGTTTGAATCCGCGTAGGACGCCGCCATAAGATCGGACAGATTGCCTATAAGCCCGAGCTTTTCGCTTATCTCAGGGTCGTTTAAGTCGATCCCCGCCTCCGCCAAAACCTGTACGCTTATCTGCCCGTCTTTGTCTTTGTCCGGGGACGACGTTTCTCTTAACGGATAGTTTTCCGGGTCGGCGAAAAGCTTGCCGGTATAATCCGCCACTATGTTTACTACGCGCACCGCGTCGCCGAAAACGTCTCCGGCTATGTACGCCTCCATCTGCGTGCTCTGCGCCAGATTGGAGTTAAGTATCGCGCTCATGGTCTGATCGGATATAGACGCTATGGACTGCTTCTGCGACTCGTTCGTATTCCGCACGAGCTCTGTCAGCGAGTGAGACTGATATATCAGAACCGCGGTATATGACGCGACCGTCAGAACTATAGTGATGATAACAAGGCTGAATATTTTTTGCTTTATGCCGCCCGTCTTTATTTTTTTCTTCATATAATCGTTTGTCCGGTCCGTTTGAATTTTATTGAGTTAAGTAGCCGCGCGCAGAGGCGTGCTTTACAAATTCCGCGTCTTGTACGTACCTCGGGTCGTCCGACAGATATACCGCTATAGCGTCGTTTGATATTTCAGCGTTCCAGCTTTTAAAATACGTTGAATACTTTTCATTATAATAATTAACGTATTCATCGTCTATCATACAGTTGTGCAGCGGCACCGTCAGCGCTATCGCGTTTGCCCAGAGTCCCTTCGGTGGTCTCCACATTCTCAGATACACAACGTACTCCGCATCTGTCTCCAAAAAGCTGTAATTCATCCTGCCTACGCTGTACTTTTTCGTATCTTTGCTGCAATTTGCACCTCCCCACGATTCAAAAGTCAGCTCGCCCCCCTCGAATATCAGCTTTTCATAAGGATTCGGTTCTACGTATTCAAATATTTTTTCTATCTCCGCCGTTACGTTCATCTTCATAATATCATACGGCGTCTCAAGGCCTTCGCTTTTATAGTATTCCATCAAAGATTCGTTCAATTCAAACGAGACGTCCTTTACTTTTACAAGGCAAACGGCAAGTTCAAATTGTTTTTCATCCTCTCCTTTAGTTCTGTTTCTGAAGACCTTAATATATTTATTGAGATCGTGCGATATAAAATATCCGTACTCGGAATCGCCGTAGCCTCCCGACCCGGTCGATTCGCCGTCAAGCTCGAACGCGGGCTTTTCTACGATGCTGTCAAACGGCACTATCTGTATTTTGTCAGTTTCCGCTTCCGTGATCTCTTCCGATACGTCTCCGGCAGTGTCGGTCGTTTCGTTTTGTTCGATAACATCTCCCGAGCTTACGCTTTCAAAATCGGTCAGCTCTTCACCGTTATTTTCGATTGCGATTTTTGCCGAACATGATTGTAATACTATTGCAAAACACGACAGTAGGATAAGGCAAAAAATAATTGATATTTTTCTTTTCAACATATACTTATTCAACTCCATGTTTATAATATAAATATATATCATAATAAAATTGTTATATTTCTTTAATATATTTTTAAACAAGCAATAAATTTTAAAAAGTCTGAATCATGCTGCCGAACTCCGCCATTACCTCGTGTATGCTTATCTGCTGCGGGCAGACCGCTTCACAGCTCTGGCAGGCTATGCACGCGGACGGCTTCTTATCGTCCGGCATGGCGGATAACGCCATGGGAGCTATAAATCCGCCGCCGGAATATTTATGTTCGTTATACAGCTCTATGAGCCGCGGGATGTCAAGCTCCATGGGGCAGTGATCGGTACAGTAGCGGCACGCCGTACACGGCACGGTGCCTTTGCCCGCCATTTTGTGAGCTATTTTCATTATCTCGCCGCGCTCCGCTTCGTCAAGCGGCTTTTCCGTGCTGAAAGTCTCTATATTCTCTTTAAGCTGCTGCATATTCGACATTCCGGACAGTATCATCGTCACCTCCGGTATACTCTGCAAAAATCTGAAAGCAACGCCCGCGGCAGTCTCGTCCGGGCGCATTTCTTTCAGCTTTGCCAGATCCTCTTCCGCTAAGTTCATCAGCTTGCCGCCGCGCACCGGCTCCATTACCCAGACCGGGATATTATACTGCTTCAAAAGCTCCAGCTTTTTGTCCGCGCGCTGAAATTTATAGTCGAACCAGTTCAGCTGTATCTGGCAGAATTCCATAAACTGCCCGTAGCTTTCAAGAAAACGCTTGAGCGTCTCGTAGCTGCTGTGGACGGACACGCCCAGATGTTTTATCCTGCCGTTTACGCGCTGTTTCATAAGATAATCGAAAATGCCGTATTTCGGGTCGAGATATTCGTTTATGTTCATCTCACAGAGGTTGTGGAAAAGATAAAAGTCAAAATACTCCGTATGGCATTTTACAAGCTGTTTTTCAAATATTTCCTCGACCTTGTCCATATTTGACAAGTCGTAACCCGGGAATTTTGAGGCGAGGCGGTAGCTTTCCCGCGGGTACTGTGAGAGTATTTCGCCCATAACGAGCTCCGAATTGCCCTCGTGGTAACCCCACGCCGTATCGTAGTAGTTTATCCCGTGCTCCATGGCGTAGGCGACCATTTCTTTTACCGCTTCTTTATCTATATCCGCGTAAACTCCGTTGACGGTGGGAAGGCGCATACATCCGAGCCCGAGTGCCGACAGTCTGTCTCTTTTATAATCCTTGTAAATCATAACAGGACCTCCGCTTATTCTTTATAATATTACTATACCATTTAATGGCCGTTTTGTCAATGATTTTTACGCTTGTTAAACAATACCTGTTGATTTTTCCATGTTTTTGTTCTATAATTAAATCATAAAACCGAAAGGATATAAGCAAAATGAAGAAATTTCTGTGTCTGTTCCTCTTCTCCGTTATACTTTTGCAGTTTACTTTTACGGGCGTGAACGCCGCTCTGAAAGGTGATATAAACGCAGACGGCGCGTCAAACAACAAAGACGTTGTATCGCTGTTCAAATACGTGTCCGGGGACGGCGGGACCGTTACGGAGGTCACGGCAGACTTCAATCGCGACAGTAAGATAAACAACAAGGACGTGACGCTTCTGTTCCGTTATCTGTCCGTACCGTCGGACAAGGTCTATATAACGGACAGCGGAACGGAATATACGGTAAGCGGTCAGAGCGCGGAATCAAACGGAACGTTTACAATAGCAACGGATTTTGTAATAACGTTTGAAGAAGGCGCGTTCGATACGAGATTCAACCGCATGAGCATCACGTACAGCTCAAGCAAACCGCTTCACATATACGTCAGATATATGCAAAACAACGCGGAAAAAACGGACGATTTTTATCTGGAAGCGGCGGATAACGGCACCTTCAGCGGGCTTATCTCGTCATATCTCAACAGCAGCAAAGCCAAAAACATAAAAAGCATTACGGTAAACACCTGCAGCAAAAAAAAGGCGGCTTTCTCTTTAAAAAACGTTACGACAGAGCAGATACAGGTCTACAATTCACAGACGCATTATATAGAAAATTCAAGATTCAAGGTAGGCGTGCAGCTGTCGTGGGGCGGCGGCATAAGCTACATAGAAGACAAAACGAGCAATATAAGCGGGCTGACTAACCTTATAAACCGCGCGGACACCGGCAGGCTCGTTCAGCAGTCTTATTACGGCACGGGCGGCAACGCGGAGTACACTCCCGGCGAATTCAACGGTTCGACCTGGAGATACAACCCCGTCCAGGGCGGCGACAAATACGGCAATCAGAGCCGGCTCATAGACGTGCAGGTAAGCGAAAACTCCGTTTACGTTAAGGCTCAGCCGCAGGACTGGTCACTAAACGGTAAGATAACGCCGAGCTATATGGAAAACACGTACACGGTAAATAACGATACGATACGCGTGGATAACAGATTCGTGGACTTCTCCGGCTGGTCGCACCCGTACACTCATCAGGAGCTTCCGGCGTTCTATACGGTCAGTTATCTGAACAGATTCAGCTGGTACAACGGTACGGCTTCGTGGACGGACGCGCCGCTTTCGTACAGGGACGATCTGCAGTTCTGGGGCGATTCACGCTACGTCGACGACTGCCGCTTCTTCGTCAAAAACGGCAATACGGAAACGTGGTGTTCCTGGACGTCCGCAAACGACGGCTTCGGCGTCGGTCTATACGTTCCTAACGTTGACCTTCTCTACGCCGGAAAATTCAGTTATAACGGCTCAAAAGACCCGGCAAACGGCGCAACGAACTACGTCGCTCCGATCAACACCATAAAAATGGTATCGTACACGCCCATTGAATACAGCTATCTGATAACGACCGGCACGGTGCCGCAGATAAGAGCGACGTTCAAGGCGAACAAAGACTTTGCGACAAACGAATCCTTGCACAAAAACTATATCTCAATGAGAGTGGACGAGATAGATTACACGTCACTCGACTTCACCGTGGAAGGCTGCCGCGCCGCGGTCAGCGCCGCAAACAATACGACCGTAACGTACAACTCAACGCAAAAAGCCCTGCAGATAAAAGCGACGTCATCAAGCGACCCGCAGACGTTCGTCGACTATACGAAATCCGATCCCATACTGTACGCGTCCGATTACAGTAAGATAGAGATCGATTATATGATACCGTTATCAAACGGCAGAAGCAGCTACGAAACGGACCTGTTCCTCTGCACGGGCAATAAAACGAGTCCGGACGGCTCGGAGCGTACGAGAGCCTCTCTGATCAAGGACGGGCAGTATCACACGCTCACGGTCAACGTCGGCTCCCTGTCTTTCTGGAAAGGAAAAATAAATAAAATCAGATTCGACTATTTTGACGACTGCGACACGGGAGATATAATGTACGTAAGATCGATAAAGCTGAAATAACAGCGGAAAACAAAAAGCACGGGGAATGATCTTTCTCCGTGCTTTTTCGTTATATCTTATTCCGCTTCGGTGCCGGCGTACGCGTCCCACGTTTCAAATTCGGTATCAACGGGGTCCGGCTCCGTTTGATCCGACGGGATCTCTGCGACTTTTGTTACATACTGTGTTAGACTGCCGAATATATTTCCGTTCTTATCATACTCATAGTTTACGTCTGCGAGCACCCACAGTTCGTTTTCTTCCGGTACAGCTCTCAAAAGCATACTGTACGAAAGGTAAGACGGATCGTATGAGAGTTCTTTCAGCTGTTTTTTGAGCTGTTCTACGTCAATAGATACGTCCTCAAACTTCTCGATTTTTTCATCACAGGTCCTGCAGTGTATCAATAGTACCCTGCCTTCGCTTGTTATATCGATCTCTATATCGTCAATGCGGTTCATCCCGTTGAACCTTTTATAGAATATTATACGGTACTCTGCATAGAAATTCGGATCCTCGTCTATAAAGCTTACAAATCCTTCTTTCAGGTCTTCAGAGGTGTATCTGTAACTTGTGGAAAGCTTTTTCAGTTTTATTTCAACGTCGCAGTCGTCCGTTGACGTTTCGAAATTTTCAAGCAATAAGGTCTTTGCGTAGTCAATAAAATCCTGACGGCTTGAATGTGCGTTTACCGGAGGTACAAATCCTTCCGCCGGTATATCTGCTGATTTAGCATAATATTCTGCTAGTCTGCCTGTTTTTTCCCCGAACATGAATACTCCGCCGTCACCGTAGTATCTGTCGTATTTTTCATCATAGAGCTTATAGTCCATCGTTTTTGTATAACTCAACGTATAGACTTTACCGAACATCTGGATCGTTTTCCCCTCCATACCGTCCTTTTTGCTTTCTTCGGTAATGCCGTAAAACTTTTTTCCGCCGTTTTGTCCGTTCGAGTTACCGGGTTCGCCTTCACTGCTGCCGTATAAGAATATTTCGTATTCGGCATTTCCCTGTTCTTCCGGCACTGCGGAAGTTTCCGGGGCGTTTTCAGCGCACAGATCTCTGAACATGTCAACAACGTCTTTGTTGTCGACAACTCCGTCGCCGTTGAAATCGTATACGCTTTCATCCTCGGCTTTTATTCCCGCCGAAACGTATCTGAACAACGCGACAACGTCCTTGTTGTCAGTCCATCCGTCATCATTGACGTCTCCTTTGACTTGAGCATAAGAATAAATACTTGAACTGACAGTCATAACCGCAACTAATAAAACTGTTGCAGCTATTGTAATAATTTTTTTCATAAAAAGCCTCCTTTATATAAAACTACTTTTGTTATAAAATTTTGAGATTATTGTTGATAATCTCTATAATATAACAATCAGAATTTAAGCCAAAACCGGACAGAAATTTTGTTAATTTTTTGTAAATTCAACTTTTTCAATACTTTTTGCTATTTTTATAAGCTCCTCTTCGCTTAATCCCGGTTGTGAAATAATTTGAAAAAAGTAACAACCATATTCAAAATATATAGATCGCGCGCCTTTACTTTCCCAAAGAACACCATCATTTTCTAAGAATACGTTAATATTTTCAACATGTATTTCAGCATCAATAAAAATATGATAACTTTTTACATTTTGAGAAAATATTAAGGATTTATCTAAGTTACTATACTGGATTTCTAAATCGCTGTAATCAACATTTATGCCTTTGATTTCATACCCCTCCGGAATATATGACGGAGCATACTGTTCCTCGATAGTTTTAGGATAATCGGCGTTTTTATCTGTTGTTATTACGGCGTACGTATCAAACATTTCAATAAAGAAATTAACAACTCTTTCGCGTATAGCTCCTACGCTCATGGTGAGCGCAAGCGCGGCGGCGACCGCGGCGATTATTGCAAGAGCCCGGCGGCGCTTTATTGCAAAAAACGTATAAAACGGATCAAAACCGCGTGATTTGAGGGCTTTATTCAAAGCGAGCTTGAATCTGTCGGTGGGAGAATACTCTTTTCCTTCGCTTTCCTCCGCTTCCGCTAAAGCGGCGTCTATAAGCAGGCTGCGAAGCGTGTTATCGATCATATCCATAGTCCTTTGGATCTACCATTTCAAGAATTATATTTTTTCCGCGGAAAATACGCTTTTCCACCGTTTCGGGCTTTGTATGAGTCAGCTTTGCTATCTCTTTTACCGTCTGCCCGAGAACGTAGTAGCGGTACAGCGCGTCTCTGTATTTTTCGTCCATGCCGTTTATCGTTTTAATAACGGCGTCGTACAGCTCTTTGTTCTGCAGCTTTTCCACTATATCGGATTCAAAATCGCTATATGCCGCGCCGTCGTTGAACGGTCCGGAAAATCCGCGCCTGCCGAGAATTTGAACGGACGCGTTTTTTACGGTTTCACGCACGTACTTTTTCGCGTTATACGATCCGATATCGGAAAACACCGGATCGTCAATATGAGACATCAAAGACACGCACGCGTTTTGCACCGCGTCCTCGGCGTCCGCTTTATTTCTCAGAACGGCAAGCGCGTCACGGAACATGATTTTTTTATACTGCTCAAACAAAGCGACAAAAAGCGCCCGTTTTTCTTTATCCAAAGTCAGACTCAGCAGAAGAATAAACATAAAATCTCTCTTATCAAACCTAAGCTCCGAGTATAAGAGGGCAGACCCCTTAACCGCGCCGGATCATCCGGACAAACTCAGAGTAAGGTTTTCTGCCCTCTCTATTATATAACAATCAAATTTTGAACCAAATCCGGACAAAATTTTTGTTAACTTTTTGTAAACTCGTATTTTTGCGTCCTAAACCGGCAATCTCACGCCCATATGGAACACGTTGATGAGAAGCGTAAGCGCCAGACCGTAATAGACCATCGTCGCTATAAGGTCGTTCACCGTCGTGATCATCGGACCGGACGCGACCGCGGGGTCTATGTGTATCTTGTGTAAAAACATCGGTATCGTCGTTCCTATAAGGCTCGCAATTATCATAGCCGTAAACAGCGAAAACGCGATACAGCCGGAGATAGTGAACGCGTACTGCGGCAGCGGCATATTGAGCGTTTCCGGACGTTTGAAAGCGAGGATATAAAGTCCCACGACGACAAACGCGGTGATGCCCAGTATAAATCCGTTGCACATACCGACTCTTACTTCCTTGAAAACGAGCTTCGCTTTCTGTTTGCCGTTCACGCTTTCATCCATAAGCACACGAATGGTGACGGCAAGCGACTGCGTGCCGGTGTTACCCGCCATATCGAATACCATGGACTGGAATACCGCGATGATCGGCAAAAGCGCCACGACCTTGTCTTCAAAAATACCGATAGCGGACGAAACGACGAGGCCTAAGAACAGAAGCGTTATAAGCCACGGTATGCGTTTTTTGATACTCGCTCTTATCGGCTCGTTCAAATCTTCTTCCGCGGTCAGACCTGCCAACTTAGCGTAGTCTTCTCCGAACTCTTCGTCAACCACTTCAACTATGTCCTGCGCCGTGATTATGCCTAAGACCTTGCCTTCTTCGGACAAAACGGGGAACGAATCCTCCGTGTATTCACGTATACGTTCAAGACAGTCCGCTATATGCTCGTGGTCTCTTACGTAAGGATACGACGTACTTATCAGAGGTTCAAGCTTGTCCTGCACGCGTGCGCGGATCAGATCTTTAAGCTCCAGCGCGCCGTAGAACCGCCCGTCCTCGTCTTCTACGTATATCATTGAAATATTGTCGTTTTCGCCCGCCTGTTCAACAAGCGCGGTCATCGCCTGTTTGATTGTCAGATCGTTTTTAATTAAGATGAAGTTCGTCGTCATCCGGCTGCCTATCTCGTCGTCGTCGTACGAACGGATAAGCTGGATGTCCTGGCTTGATTCTTCATCCATCAGGCTGACTATCTGTTTTTCAGTTTCGTCGTCTATCTCGTCAAGTATGTCGACAGCGTCGTCGGAGTCCATGTTTTCAAGGACTTTGGCGGCGGTCTTGACGCCCATCTCTTCGATGTACTGCTCAACGTTTTCAACGTACGCGAATATTTCGGAAAAAGTCTCGGCGCCTAAAATATCGTATAAGCGCTTGCGCTCTTCCGGCTCTAACTGCTCAAACGCGCCGGCTATATCGTTTTCGTGGTAATTGCCGAGCTCTGCAACAAGCTCTTTATCCGGCAGACCGGAGCGGATCAGTTCGATGATCTCTTCAACGTAGTTCTGCTCCGGCGGAAACTCCTCTTCCTCTTCTTCTCCGGGCTTCTCCGCTTCTTCCGCTTCCGCTTTTTCTTCTTTTTCTTCTTCCGCCGCTTCGGCTATTTTCTCTTCTTCTTTTAATTCGTTGTCTTTTTCGTTATCCATAACAGCCTCCCGTAGTTTTAAATAAAATAAACCGTCGTGCAACACGACGGTATAACGGAAAACCGCAAAAAGCTATATGCAATAAACTGCAGACAGCCGCGTTATGTTTTCCGGAATACCGTTTAGCCTACTTCGAGGCTTACCGTCACAGTTGTCCACAGTTCTCACTCCCTTTTCCTTATTTTCTACAATTTTATCACATAATATCCGCTTTGTCAAGTCAAATCGGATTAAAATATTTTAATATGCCTGCAGGGGCGGCCGATGACCGTCAGTTTAAATAACGTAGAGCGGGGGCTTGCTCCCGCCGTACAAGCGGACGATCAATGGTCGCCCATGCATCGGGTCGTCGAGGCACCGACCCCTACACCCGACGCTCTGCCCCATCAGATCTTTGATCTGTGGGAGGGGATAGGGGGTCCAAAGAAAATGAAATCCGTCCGCAAATGCGAACGGATGAAATCGCTTCGCGATGAAATCACCTGCGGTGATGAAATCCGCCTTGCGGCGGGTTAATTGTAGGGGCGACCATTGGTCGCCCGTAGGGGTATGGGGGGTGGCGCGCAGCGCCTTGAGGGGTGGGAATCCCCCCGTATTCGTCGCGCCAGCGACTCCTTTTTTTATTCTTTCTTATTTATTCTTTTTTATTTATTATTTACGGGCGACCATTGGTCGCCCGTCTTAATTACTCCATAAGCTGCTGTCTTCTGTGCTGCAGCGTATAGAGATTGTAATATCTGCCGCGCTTGGCAAGCAGTTCCTCGTGCGTGCCCTGCTCGGTGATCTGCCCGTCAGCCAACACGATTATATTGTCCGAATGCTGTATGGTAGAGAGGCGGTGCGCGACAATTAGCATTGTGCCTATATTCATTATCCTCTCAAGCGAATCCTGGATAAGCTGCTCCGTCTCCGTGTCTATATTCGCCGTCGCCTCGTCAAGTATCATTATCTTCGGTTTATACAAAACCGTACGCGCGAACGATATGAGCTGACGCTGACCGGCGGAGAAGTTGTTTCCGAACTCTCTTACCTCGTGTTCAAGCCCGTCGTCAAGCTGACTGATGAATTTGTCCGCGTTGACGTATTTGCAGGCTTCCCAGACTTCCTCGTCCGACAGAGTTTCATCACGCAGGACGATATTCGACTTTATCGTGCCGGAGAACAGGAATACCGTCTGCAGCATCTGTCCGAACTGGCGGCGCAAAGACGACACCGTGTACCGTCTTATATCCACGCCGTCTATGAGTATCCTGCCCTTCTGTATATCGTAGTTGCGGCACAGAAGCGATAAGATCGTCGTTTTTCCCGCGCCGGTGGGGCCGACCAAGGCGACGGTCTGTCCGGCTTCAGCCTTGAACGAAACGTCCTTTAATATCCAGTGCTCTTCTTTATACGCGAACCATACGTGCTCGAACTCGATCTCGCCCTTTACCTCGCCTATATCCACGGCGTCCGGCTCGTCTACGATCTCCGGCTCAATGTCAAGTATCGTGAATATCTTTTCAGCCGAGGCGAACGCGGACTGCAGCCAGTTGAACTGCTCCGCTAATGTCTGTATCGGGTTGAAGAACTTCTGTATATACATATAGAAAGCCACGAGAACGTCCGCGGTTATGATCTGCCCGGCAAACGACAGTCCTTTTATATATCCTCTGCCCGCCAAATAAAGCAGCGCCAGGATGCTTGATATATAAAGCATATATATCGTAGGTCTGAAAATACCGAATACGAATATCTGCCTTCGTTTTGCGCGGCCGAGCTCGTCGTTCTTTTCGTCAAACTCCGCTTTTTTCTCTTTCTTCCTGTCAAATATGCGGATTATCTTCATACCGGACAGATTTTCGGACAAAAACGTGTTTATGTTCGTCGTTCCGTCTTTTACCTTACGGTACGCTTTTCTTGAAAACTTTCTGAATATGACCGTGAATATGATTATAAACGGCGCAAAGCAAAGCACCATGAGCGTAAGCTGCAGGTTAAGGAAGAACATGGCGGACAGCACGCCTATAATAACGAGCGAGTTTTTGGCGAGGTTCACGAAAATATTCGTAAACATCATGGAAACGGCGTTCGTGTCGTTTGTGACCCTCGTTACGAGCTTGCCCACGGGTATCTCCGCAAACTGCTGGTGCGACAGTTTTTCAATGTGCTCAAACGTATCGTAACGCAGCGACGATATTATCCTCTGCCCCGTTTTCTGCAAAATGATCGCCTGGAAATACTGGCAGGTAAGCGAAACGAGAAGTATGCCTACGTACACGCCTATCATAACAAACAGCTGTTTCATCTCAAAGCTGCCCTTTATAAGGTCGGCTATACGGCTCACTATAAGCGGCGATACTATGTCGTACGCTATGGAGAATATCATTATGAAGAACACGGCAAGGAAATTCTTCCAGTGCGGTTTTGCGTAACGCAAAAGCCGCTTAGTTATTTCCGTATCCTTCATATTGCGGTCAAAGCCTATGGCTTCTTTTTTATCCTTCATAAACGCGTAGGCAAATATGAAGGCAGCGGCGAACACGCTTACGGCGGCGCCTATAACGAGAAGCGGATAATACTCATGCATTGAGGTCTTCCCTCCTCTCTTCTTCAAGACGCTGCAGCTCGACCGTCTTTCTGTACGCCTCGCAGCTCTCATAAAGCTCTTCGTGCGTACCCACGGCGGTCACGGTGCCGTCTTCTACGTAAATTATCTTGTCCATATCTTCAACGGTGCTGACGCGGTGTGCTATCATCATAGTCGTCTTGCCGGCTCTGACGGTCTTCAGCGCTTCAAGGATCTGTTCCTCCGTCTTCGTGTCAACTGCGGATACCGCGTCGTCCATTATGATTATAGAAGCGTCCTTCATGAGCGCACGCGCTATGGATATCCTCTGCTTCTGTCCGCCGGATACCGTTACGCCGCGCTCTCCGAGTACGGTTTTATATTTTTCCGGGAATTCGACTATATCGTCGTGGACTCCGGCAAATGACGCCGCGGTCTGTATCTGCTCGTCCGAGTAATCGTCAACGGCAAACGCGATGTTGTGCTCTATCGTATCGCTGAACAGGAAGTTGTCCTGCGGTACGTAAGCGGAATAGCGGCGCAGCACTTTAAGCGGTATCGTGTTTATGTCGTGTCCGTCTATGAATATCATTCCGTCTTCCACGTTGTACTGGCGAAGTATAAGGTCTGCGACCGTCGTTTTGCCCGAACCGGTCTTGCCTATGATGCCGACGCTTTCTCCCGCGTTTATTTTAAACGACACGTTCTGAAGCGAAGGCCTGCTTGCGCCGGGATACGTAAACGTCAGATTTTTAAACTCTATTTCGCCTTTTATCTCGCCCGGGTCGACTACGTTTTCGCCGTCCTTCACGTCAACGTCCGCCTCGATAAGGTCCGTAATGCGTTTAAGCGACGCCTTGCCTCTCGAGCTCATATCTATAAGCTCCGCTATCGCCATTATAGGCCAGACGACGGAGGTGAAATAGCCGGAAAATTCTATCAGAAGACCTACGTTGAACACCTTGGAATATACGAGATATCCGCCGTATCCGAAAATGATGCAGACGACGGATTCCACAAAAAGCGTAACGAGAATGTTGAGCAGAACGGATACGCGCACGTAGCTGACGTTTGCGTTTTCGTTTTCGCGGTTCAGTTTTCTGAAAGCCATGAGCTCGTACGTTTCTCTTACGAACGCCTTTATTACGGAAATGCCGGAAAAGCTCTCCTGCGAAAAGTCGGAAAGCCTTGAAAACGCCTCCTGCCTGCTGTCCCAGCGCTTCGTCATCGTCTTGCCGACGATCGTACCCACCGCGCCGAGAAGTCCCATCGGGATAAGCGCGAAAAGCGTAAGCCATATATTCATGCGCGCCATTTTGTAAATAGCGAGCACGCCGAGCAGCGCCGCGTCAGCCGCCATGAGTATGCCGCCGCCGAAGCAGTCCTGCACGGTCTCAAGGTCGTTTGTGAAAAGCGACATAAGTCCGCCGACCTTGTTTTCGTTGTAGAACTGTTGAGACAGTTCCTTGCAGTGATCGAACATCACGGATCTCAGATCCGTTTCCATTTTGACAGCTGAACCGAAAAAGCATATACGCCATACGAAACGCCCTATGATGAGCGAGAGTATGATGAACAAAAGCGGCAGACATATATTGTCAAGCAGCACGTCCATATCGAACGCGCGCATTACGCCGTTTATTTCAACTTCCCCGTATATGATCCCGTTCAGAGCCGTGCGGTAAAGTTCGGGCACTATGAGCTGAACGCTGTCAACAATGAACAGCGATACGATGCCGAACAATAGCCAGCCGAGATATTTTATGTAATATCTGTTTACGTACTTACCGAATATCATCGTTTCTTCTTTCTGTTAATCCTGCCGGATCGGAGATTTTGCTTTTTTCCGTTTTCCTTCTGTTGTTTGAATACGGATTTTTGTTTTTTGAAGGCCTCTCGTCCTGATTGCCCATATATACGAGCCAGCCTAAAACGTGTACGAATATGCGGACGCCGACGACGTATAAAACAAACGCGCCTACAGCCCACCATATCGAAATGCCGAGCACAAAATGAAGTATCAGAAGGATTATCGCCGGTATGCACCAGTACCAGTGGAAAAGCAGGCTGAGTACAAAATTCAGCACATACTCACCGAATTTTTTCATACCGTCCTCCCTTGACATTCACGTTTGCGACATTTGATGATTATAACAGAAAAGGATAAAAAAGTCAATAGTTATTTATTTTATTTACATAATGGATATAAAAAAGGCGCTTTGGATCTGTTTCCGAGGCGCCTTTTTACTTATATCGTTTTTTTATTTACCTGTTTTTTTCTTTGCCGTTATTATAATTATCACGATCAGAGCTACAAGTCCGGTGAACAGAATCGCTATAACGACGATAAGCAGTATCACCGCCGTCATCGCTATGCTGCCGCCGCTCTGCGCTTCTCCTTCGGTCGGCCGCGCCGTTTCTTCCGCCGTATCCGCGGTGACCGGCAGGCTTTCCGCGTTTTCGCTCTCCGTTTCTTCCGTTCCCGCGGTCCCGGTGACTTCTGCTTCCGTTTCCGTCGTCTCTTCCGTCTCGGTTGCAGTTTCCGTTATCTCTTCCGTCTGCTCTTCGGTCTCCGTCACGGTTTCGGTCTCGGTCTCCGGCGCTTTATAGCTGACTTTTACTATATCCGTCGGTATGCCGGCGCTTATATTGTTGCTGCCGTCTACCGCGTAAACGTAGCAGCGGTAATAAGCGTCGCCCTCTTTCTGCTGCGGTTCAAAGCTCTTTTTGACCGCTCCGCCGATCTCGTTTTCGGTGCTCTGGTTGTCAAGCATCTCATACCACTGATAATACAGCTTGCAGCCCTTGTCCGCCGTAGCTTCAACGGTAAGAGTGCAGCTCTGACCTATGGTAAACTCTCCGCCCTTCGGCTGTTTGGTTATCTTCGGGTCGGAAACGGTCACGGGCTCGGTCTGCTGAGGCTCGCTGACTTCCACGGTTATAACGTTCGTGTAGCTTCTGTTGCACATTTCATAGTTGTCCACGCCGTCAAACACGCCGCAGACGTAATAAAACGTGCCGGCAGCGCTCGTGTCCACTCTGAAAACGTTGTTTTCGTATATGTCATTGCCGGTCTCCAGGGGAATCATATCGTTTACCGTGCCCTTTTCCGTGGAATACCAGTGATACGATATGTAGTCTCTTGTAAGAGAAACGTTGCCCGCCGTCGTCGTTCCTTTGACGTACAGATCGATAACGTCGTTCTTCTCGCATTTTACGTAAACGGGCGCCGTTATTGAAGGAGGCGTGAATTTGCCTTCTTCAATTATAAAAATCGTGGCTTTCGGAGTAGATACGGAAATATTGCCGCTTTTTACAACGCAGTATACCTCCGCGCCGTTTAATCCGTGATTTATATCACCGAAAAATATCGCGTTTCCTATCGTGCCGGAATTGCTTTTATCCACGTAATCGCACCACGGATCGTTCAGAGCATTGAACTTATAGTCTTTGCCCTCAAATACGATATGCCACTCGTATATGAATTTTTCATGCCCTTTGTCGTTTTCGCAAACGCACTGATACGACGCAAGCGAGCCTTCCGGCCACTGCAGGTTTTTGGGCGCTTCTTCTATTATGGGCGTCTCGGCTGCCATAGCAATCGAACAAACAGAAAGAAGCGGAAGGATAACGGCGGCAGCCGCTATCAGAACAGCAATAATCTTTTTGAGTTTCATTTTTCGTTGCCTTTCAGAATGTTATTCAAAAACTACCGTAAGCACGGGATTCTGCGACGCGGAGACCGCAAGCACCAGCGCCAGCTTTTCCGCGTATTCTCCGAGGTTTTCCTCCGCCGCTCTGTAATTTGACACGGTTATCCTCGTGCGTCTGCCAATACTTGTCAGCACGTCGTGAAGAGCGTCAAGGTTTGAGCCTATGTATTCGTCTGAGCCTATCGCGGCTCGAAGCGCCGCGTGCGCCGCTTTTACGTCGGTAAAAGCCGATGCGTCAACGTAAATTTTTTCTATTCTCTGCATATCCACCTCAATATAACTGCACAAACGTCTCGTAGTGGTCTTCGGTATAGAAGATCAGCCCGTCGTTTGAGAAAATGATGCGCTTCGCCCCGCGCGACTTTGCGTGAAGCGTGTCTATATCGCATTCCGTATACTTTCTTCCGTTTTTCTTCGGCAGTTTTCCCTCGTAGTTGCCGAAATAGTCGCCGCCTATGCACTTGCCGTCCGCGTAGCCGTCAAGTCCGCCGCCGGACCAGCCGAGCTTCTGCGCTTCGGTCTTTGTAATGAAGTTTTTCGGCAGCTTTCCGTAGGTGTGAATGTATAACGCGACGTCGTCCTTTGACGTGTAAACGCCGTCCTCGGCGATCGCCGCCGCTTCAGTTACCGCCTCGGTCTCGGTTTCCGTCTCCGTTTCGGTTACTTCAGCCCCGGTCTCAGTCTCCGTTTTTTCTTCCGTCGTTTCAGCCGCCGTGCTTTCCGCTTCCGTTTCGGCTTCCGTTACGATCTTGATACCGCTTTCCGTCACCGTTTCCGCGCCGAGACCGAGCCCGCACGCTGTAAACGCGAACAGCACCGCCGCCAAAACAGCCAAAGCGGAAATCCGTTTAAATAAATTGTTCATATTACTACCTCTCAATCATACGTAAAGTATATCACTTTTTTATCAACTTGTCAAGTAGGGGTCGGCGCCTCCTTTTGCCTTCTCGGTCGAAGAAGGTGTCACGCGAAGCGTGACGGATGAGGCCGGGGTGGAATAATTAAGAATTAAGAATTAAGAATTCAGAAAATCGGTTGATACTCGTAGGGGAGGGGTCTCCCCTCCCGCTTTGCAGGGGCGATCACCGATCGCCCGCCTGCCTTCTCGGTTGGAGAAGGTGGCGGCGAAGCCGACGGATGAGGCCGGGGTGGAATAATTAAGAATTAAGAATTCAGAATTAAGAGGCGGTAGGGGTCGGCGGCCGCGACGACCCGTATTTCACGCCGTTAGGCAATTCACGGCGAAGCCAATTCACGCCGCAGGCAATTCAC
>JAEEGJ010012314.1_pt1 | contig 21236 bp, 14 predicted proteins | sample 8958761 | NCBI WGS metagenome assembly JAEEGJ01 (sample SAMN16246546, study PRJNA631951) | gut metagenome | biome: gut microbiome; feature: rumen; material: RS-attached | host: Bos | place: Iran: Karaj | collected 2018-10
GTTTGCATTGCACTTCCGATGCTTCTGATCTCAATTCTTGTGCGGGGCGCATTCGGAGGCGGAGATATCAAACTCATGGCCGCGGCAGGGCTATATCTCGGATGGCGTCTGACTGTGGCGGGAGCGTTCATAGGTATGTTTATTGCCGGGATTTACGGCATCGGCTTACTTATCTTTCATAAGGCCAAGGCCAGGTCCAAACTTAAGCTCGCGCCGTTTCTCGCATACGGTCTTGCGACAGCTTCACTGTTCGGTGAACAGTTGCTGCTGTTAGTTTCATTAGGCATGTATTAACACACTTGCAAGGGTACATGCTTGATACAAATGCAATTTGATAATGGGACGAGTTAAATCGGACAAACCGATTGTAACCCCTGTAATATAAGCGTTACAGGGGCTGTTAATAGTATTGCAACAGGTTTACGGTTTGGAAATAAAAACCCGAGTCGATGAACAACTTGTTAAGAGGTCGTTAATTGTGCCCCAAAGCTATTGAAATCAAGGTTTTCAGTTGATATAGTTCAGTCATAACAACAAATCAAACACACTTGATTCGGTTGACAAATAATCTTACTCATAACGAAGGAGGAAATCAAAATGAAGAAAGTTAGTAAGTCATCCAAGAAGGGTTTTACATTAGTTGAGCTTATCGTAGTTCTCGTTATCCTCGCTATCCTCGCAGCTATGCTCGTACCTGCACTTACCGGATACATCAAGAGAGCAAGACAGGAGAAGGATTACCAGATGGCAGCTACAGTCCTGACAGCAGCTCAGTCAGCAGCTACATATCAGTACTCAATCGCATCTGCGTCCACAACAACCTTCACAATTAAGGGCTCCACTTCTGCTGGTAACAGCACCACAGTTATGCAGCTTATCGGTGATGCAAGCGGAAAGGTTTCTGACATCAATTTCACTGCGAATGCAATGGGCGTAATTGAATCAGGATCTGTAAAGATCAACGGCTACACATACACTTGGAGTGCTACAAACGCTACTTGGACAGCAGCTTGATCAGAAAACTAGCTGAACAACCAATACGATAGTAACTGGAATTGTTTTTCAGAAGGAGGCCGGGGAGCAATCCCCGGCCTTATCCTTTACAAGAAATTGAACCAGAATAAGTAATAACTCTTTTTCTTATTTTATATACAGTGTATAATTAGAATTAGGGTGCGTAGTTGTCATAACAGGGGAGTCATATGAGACGCAATAGACGCGACAACTTGATCAAAAGGACAGCCGCAATACTCGGTAATAATGAGGGTGCCAGCCTGGTGCTCGTTTCCATACTTGCGATAATAGTTCTCATGTCCGTCGTTATCTTAAGACTGGCGACAACTACTTTTATGGCTTCTTCCAACAGACAGCTCAATCAGGATCAGGCTTATGAGCTTGCAGCGAGCCTTGGTTCATCGATCGATGCTCTTATCGATGAAGGCAAATTCAGCCTCGATTCGATCACGAGTGACAAAAAGATTTATGAACGCAGCTCATTTTCCGGCATGCCTAACACATCAGTCACGGTTGAAGTTGATGTTGAGGAACATTCCAAGACGGTAATCGTTACCGCAAAAGTAAAGAAAGCCCAGTATGTTTACACCAAGGAGTATGCCTCATGAAAATCATAGCTAAGACAAAAGAGGCACTTTTTGCAAACAAGGCCGAATCTATGGCTGAGGTAGTTGTGGCGTTTATGGTCCTGACTATCGTTATGTCGCTTTTCGCGCAGGGCATGAAATTCTCGAACACTGCAGAGAGATATGCAGTTGACAGGACCAGGGACAGCGACAGCGCTATGAGAACACTGTTGGATACGGTAATCTCGAATGGCGGCGATGCGGAAGACGGCAGCGGCACGTCCAACGAAGCTCTTGACGGACAGGCTGATATGCTCAAGCTAAAAATGTATATCGTTACCCCTGAAGGAGGCGGCGATAATTTCGTTTATTACGTTTACGATGCAAATCTGAGTTAATACAATGCGTAATGGAGTCAATAAAATGATCAGTCATTCAAAGAAAGGCATAACACTGGTTGAGCTCATTGTCGCAATGACTTTGACTTCTATTTTTGCTGTTCTTTGCGTTATGCTCATCAATCCTATTGAGAGGACTTATAAATCCACATTGAAGCTCGCGCGTGCGCAGCTCCTTGCGGATACTCTCGTCGATTCGATCCGTAAAGAGGTCGATGACGTTAAACATGATGATACAACGGATGTCTGGATAGCGAACCTGTCCGGAGTTGATGACAACCAGCTTATCGATAAAAAACCTTCAGAAAACAAAAAAGCATCCGGAAACACTCTTGTTTTCAGAAGAAACAACAATTATACCGAAGCTATCTATGCGGCAGTTGGAATCTCCAAGAATAATCAGGATGCTGTTGCAGCCAATCCGCTGACGCCTGCCAATACAGCTCATTCTATTGATACTTTGATCAATTCCGGTAAAGAGAATCTTGATCCCGGATTCGTTCACTTCGGATATTATCAGGCCAAAGAGGATGATAGTGGTGTATACCCGATCCAGCCTTACGATTACACTAATCCTGTTATGGCCAAGACATACGGTGAATTTACCGTAAAACTCAACTTCAGCGATCTTACATTAAAGAGCAGCAAGTATCCTGCATATGTAATGTGCAAGGTTACTGTTCTTTCTAAAGGAAAAGAACTCTATTCCCGTCTTGCTGTTTTATGCTTTGCTGCCAACGGTTCCGGAAAGGGAAGTGGCAGTCACCACACTAATCCGCCTTCAGTAAGGGATATCGAAGTCAATGTCGTTTGGGATGATGACGGTTCTACGGAAAAGCGTCCCGAAAACGGTCTTGAGTTCACGCTCAGGGATAATAACAGTGTCGTTCTCGGAACGCACACGATTCCTGATGTCAGGAGCTCAGATGCACAGAGATTTGTATTTAAGAATATAAACACCAAAAACGGTTTTGGTATGGCTATTACTCCCGACACGATCCCTGAGTATGAGTGCATAGTCAAGAAGACGGCAAACGGCTATCTTGTTACATATACCCGTACTGTTGACGTCATGCTTATTTCGGGACCTTCGTTCTACGAGATCTTAAGGAATCATAACCGCGGCACAATAACCAGCGTAATTTTTGATAAGAGTACACCTGCAAATCTGGATCTGGTCAAAAATGCATATTATAAATGCGATGCCGCTATCAATAAGAAGACCAATGGTTCTAGCGATGAATATAAGCTCTATCTGGTAAAACATGCTGATAATACGCAGACATTGTATGTTCTCACCAATTCGGCCAACGGCAGGTTTAACGGCAATCCTATTATGGGAACAATGTTTATGGACTGTACCGGTGTTACTCAATTCAGTGGACTCGATCTTATCAATACGGCAGACACTATTGATATGCACAGGACCTTCTATAACTGCAGAAATATAAGAACGACTGTATTCAAAGTTAATTGGAACACCAAAAATGTTCAAACGATGGACGGTATGTTCCGTAACTTTGCGTGCGGATATACTTATACTGAGGAAGTCAGCATAGATGTCAGCAGTTTCGACTTTGACAGCTGTAAGGAATATAATATCGTTGAAGGTCATGATGATCAGAATGTTATCAGCATCAACAAGCTGTTCAATTGCGACGGCAAGAGTGGTGAAAGCCGCTTGGTTAAGATTACGTTTAAGCCCGGATACAAGAATGCTAAAAACGTGGGAATGTTACAGCAGGTATTTGACGGCTGTAAAAAGTTGAGGACTATCGAGAATTTCGACAATTTTGATTTCAGCGGACTTACCGAATTCATTAATGTGTTCAAGGATTGCTCGAGTATTACTGAGCTTAATATGAGCAATTGGAATCTTTCAAGTCTTAAGAATCTCGGACCTTATAAAAGAACTAATCCTTTTAATGGCAAACAAGAGAATATTCCGACCATTTTCAACGGATTATCCAACATGACCAGGATCAATCTCAATGGAGTGAACTTAAGCTCGGCAACAAATCTGAAGGAGACTTTTAAGAATTTTACCAATCTTGAGAAGGTCTATATGACCGGTGCCCAAACATGTAATGAAAAATGGACAATGGAAGCATTTTTCAGAGGATGCACCAGCCTCAATACGGTTGAGATGACAGGGTCTATTAACTCACATTGCTCTAATCTCAAAGAAGTCTTTTATGACTGCGACAGTCTTACTGAAATGGATATAAGCGGTTGGACAACATCCGGAGTTGAAAACATGGCAAGCATGTTCTACAGTTCGGGCGTCAGGAAGGTTACATTCCCTTCTGCAAACGGTTCTTTCAGCAGCGCGACGGATATCTCCTCAATGTTCCAGAATTGCGTTGACCTGACAACGGTTGAGAATTTCATACTGAATACTGATTCGGAATCAACAGCTGCAGCTCCTTCTGTCTCGCTTCCGGCTCTTACAAATGCCAATAGTCTTTTCGGTGGCTGTGTCGGTCTTAAAAACGTTAAGTTTAAACTCAGTGCGCCTGTTCTGGAGAAGCTCAATCAGGTGTTCTCGAACTGCGACAATCTTGTATGTGCTGATCTGAGCGGATCAAACTTCAGCAAACTTAATAATGCTAACCAGATGTTTAACTCATGCGGCGCATTGACAAAAGTCATTTTGAATAATGTGAATATGTCTTCGTTTACAGGCAAATTTGTAAATGCTCAAGGCAATACGCAAGACTGCGTACCATTTAATGATTGTCTTAACTTGAAACATTTGGAAATGCGCTCGATCATTCTTACAAGTGTTCCTAACTTGTCAAGTTTTGTTCGTACTACTATAGAGCATTTCGATATGTCGGGAGCGACGGTAACCGGGATTACGAGTCTCGAAAAGCTTTTTGCTAGCAAGACCAACTTGAATTATGTCGATATTTCCAATGTGACATGGGGTTCATACACTTCTGCTTATTGGATGTTCTATGGCTGCGAGAATCTGCAGACGATCAACGTGAGCGGTTTTAAGGCTCCGAGTAATTGCCAAGAGATGTTTATGAACTGTTATAATTCCACGAACTTGGATCTCAGCGGTATGGATACGGAAGCTGTTGAGATTATGGATGGAATGTTTAAGAACTGCAGGAGCTTCGCAGGCTTTGATTCAACCGCTTGGGAAGGTACCGGATGGACGACTAAGAATGTTAAATCGATGACCCAAATGTTTATGGATTGCTGTACTACAACCGGTCCGAATGTTTCTGTGGGTACATATACCATTAATATAAGCAACTTTGATTTCTCCAAAGTCGAATCGTTCAAGGAGATGTTCAATTGCGATAAGAAGACCGGTAAGGATCTGGCTTGTACGATCATTCTGCCTTCCGGTACATTGGCTGAGGCAAAAGCTGCAACTGTTACTACCAACCGTATGTTCAGAAACAGGAAGAACCTCACGAGCCTGGTTAATATCGACCAGTTCTATGTCGAGAATAACCATACGGATTCAGGTTCAATGTTCGCGAACACCGGTCTTACCACAATTAACATCAGAAGGCTTGATCTTAATAAAGTTAGCTCAAATGCTCAGTATATGTTTAACGAATGTTCAAAGCTGACTACGATCTATGTTAACCCTGATCTGGCAACCAATAATACGTTTACAACGAAGTTTAGTGGTACCATGATGTTTGAAGGATGCAGCACAAATCTTGTCGGCGAGGACGGAACCCGTTGGGCGAATAATAAAAATGTTTGGTTCGGCAAACATGCACGTATTGGCAGCGGCTATTTTACTTCTGCACCTACACCACCACCGGAGGACCCTAATCCTTGATATTCTCTTACCCTTTGTTTGATATGCCCTTTATCGGCATCTACCTGATAGTTCTTTCGTTTTTGTTTGGTGCGGTATTTGCAAGCTTTATCACATGTACGGCATGGCGTGTTGTGCGCGGTGAAGACTGGAAAATGGGTCACAGCCACTGTGACACCTGCGGACATGAATTGTCCACTGCAGACCTGTTTCCGATAATCTCCTATGTCGCACTGAAGGGTAAGTGCAGGTATTGTGGATCCAAGGTCCCGCCGAGAGATCTGATCTTCGAGATCCTTTTGGGATTGCTGTTTGCAGGTACTCTTGCGCTTCACGGATGCGTTGATGCGGCCGTTGTCGCGGCTCTGGCTCTGGAGATGCTCCTGCTCGGTCTTTCTTTGGCAGATTGGGACTCGGGTGTCATTCCCGACGGATTCCTTGCAGCTATCCTGGTTACCTGGATCCTGACCGTAGGATTCAGGAACGATGTCCAGAAGTTCGCCATTGAGGGCGTTATAGCTTTTCTGTGCACAGGTATCCTGATGGCCATCGGAACTTTCATTGCAGGCAGCATCAAGAAGACCAAGCTCAGTTACGGACCGGCAAAACTCGCTATGTGCCTTATGCTGTTCCTCGGCTTTAGGGGAGCTGTTATTGCGGCTGTTGCAGGGATCTTGCTGGGGATCTTTTTCACGCTCGTTTGCAAGTCGAAGAAGAGAAAGATCTCGCTGGCACCGGCCATTTCGCTCGCGTTTATCCTTGCGTTCCTTCTCAAGGACCTGCTTGTCCTTTTGGGTGTCCAGATCCCGTTCTGACACAAAAGTTTGACTTATTTGCGGGCGTCCTATATAATGTGCTAGTTTGAATTCCACGCACGAGAGGGGGGATAAAGATGTCTGAGATTAGAGTTAAGGAGAATGAGTCCCTTGACAGTGCGCTTCGCAGGTTCAAGCGTTCATGCGCGAAGTCCGGCGTTCTTGCCGAGGTTCGCAAGAGAGAGCACTATGAGAAGCCCTCTGTAAAGAGAAAGAAGAAGTCTGAAGCTGCGAGAAAGAGAAAGCATTAATAAGACTTACGAAGACCGCCTGAGAAGGCGGTCTTTTTTGTTCCGCGTTTTGAGGACAGTTTTCGCGGGCTAAAACTCAAGAGGGCTTTAGCTTTGTAAAGTACAGAGCAATTAGATATAATTAGGTCAATAAAGATAAAGTTGAGAATAGTTTTATGTTATTGACCGGTAAGAACTGGCGCTTATCGGCATCTCTTAAGGTTGGAGATGCCGATACGCTCCTTAATACTTTGCTTGAGAATCGCGGAATAACCGAAGGACAATCCGTAGAGCAGTTTTTGTCTGATGACAGCGGATTCTGGCACGATCCGTTCCTTTACAATGATATGCGTAAGGCTGTCGACATCATCGTTGACACGATCGATTCGCGCGGAAAGGTTCTAGTCTACGGAGATTACGACTGTGACGGTGTTACCGCGACAGCCATACTTGTCAGATATTTCAGAAGCCATAATGCGGATGTGAGTTACATCGTTCCTCACAGGTCTGAGCATGGCTACGGCCTGACGGAAAAGATCATGGACAAGGTCATCGAGGAGAACCCGAACCTTGTAATTACAGTTGACTGCGGAGTCACGAATCTTGATACTGTCGCGGAGCTCAAAGAGCGCGGCATCAAGGTCATCGTAACCGATCACCACAACGTTAAGGATGAACTGCCGGATGCGGACTGCGTTATCTGCGCAAAGCGTCCTGACAATGCATATCCGTTTACAGAACTTTGCGGTGCGGGCGTTGCGCTCAAGGTCGTTGAGGCTTTGGGCAAAGACGGAAGGCACGGTCTTAACAACAATCTCTGGCGTCAGGCCATAGAGCTTGCGGGACTTGCGACTATCGCCGATCTGGTATCGGTAACCGATGAGAACAGGACCATTATCAAGCGTGCATTTAAGAGTATGCAGAATCCTTCAAACGTCGGCGTAAAGGTCATGAATGAGATGCTGCTGACTGCGGGCAAATCACTTGATGAGACGTTCATCTCGTTCAATGTCGTCCCCAGGATCAATGCGGCGGGAAGGCTTTACGATTCATCTGATGCGCTCAAGCTTTTCCTTGAGAATAACCCTTCGGAGGCCAAGCAGGCCGCGCAGGATCTTACACGCGAGAATGACGAGCGCAAGGAGATCGAGGCTAAGGTTTTCGAGGAGGCAAGAGCGCAGCTCGAGAACCCGGACAGACCCGAGAAATGGAGCCTTACAAATACCTGCGGTCCCGTTGTCGTATATGGAAAGAACTGGCATCAGGGAGTCCTCGGAATCGTTGCGGGCAAGCTCGCGCAGTTCTATGGAAGATCAGCGCTCGTGTTTACTGACGATGCTACAGAGCCCGGATGCGCAAAGGGTTCAGGAAGAGCGTTTGGTGAGTTCGATCTTTTCAAGTGCCTTGAAGGGATATCTGATAAGCTCGTGAATTTCGGCGGACATAAGAAGGCTGCCGGCATGCTTGTAAGAAAAGAAGGCATGGGTGCTTTCATGGAGGCGCTTGAGGCTGAGGCAAAGAAGATTGCCGAAGAGAAGGGTACGGATGCCTCTGATGACAGTGATAATTCGATCGACGTCGAGTGCGAGCTCATGCCGTCTGCGGTGAACTTTGAATCTTACACGAAAGTATGCAGATTAAGGCCTTTCGGAATCGGTAACGCCAAGCCTAATTTCGTTACGAGAGATCTCGTGGTAAGAGAGATCGGAACAATGAGCGACGGCGCGCACTTAAGGCTTGAGCTGACTGACAGCACGGGCAAGTACACGATGTCTGCGGTCGGATTCGGCATGGGAAGCTATTACTATCTCCTGAGATCCGGTGATATCGTAGACATCTGTTATACGATGAACGAGTACTCTTACAGGGGCGAGACCACATTGTCGCTCCATTTGAATGACATTCTTCCCGAGTCCGGAAAAGGATTCATGTGGCAGAAGGCGGAGATCGCCGAGAAGCTTTATTCCAGCGGTCTTGAGCCGAGTCAGATAACAAAGATCGCACCCGGCGAAGACATCATTCCGCAGATGATTCCCCGTGACGAGCATTTTGCGGAGTGTTACCGTATAATTGATAAGTTCGCAGGCAATTCACTGTCGACAGTCGACTGCGCGCTGCTTGCAAGGCTGATCAATAACAATTCGGAGGCTGACATCACGCCTTTCCAGACGAAAAGATGCCTCGAAGTGTTCGCGGACTGCGGGCTCTTGAGACTGCGTGAGATAACTCCGATGAGGATGTGCTTCAATATCACACCGGGCGGACCGAAGGTGAGACTGAGTGATTCAGAGGTTTACAGGAAGGTGACTAATGTCGGCTAAAACGAATAAAGACAAACTGAATAACCTTGATCAGTCTGCCGCCGAGGCGGAAGCTAAAGAACGCGAGTATTTAGAGAACGATGAACTGGTTCCCGAGATAGCCGAGGAATACGAGGACAGTTTAAACGATATCCTTAATACCTACGACGTCTATGCTCATGCCGCGAACCTCGAAGATGAAGCAATCGAAGCTGACCACGTCATGCTCCGCAAGGCGTTTGTTTTCGCGTTTAAGGCACACAGGAACCAGAAGCGTAAGAACGGTAGCCTTTACATCATTCATCCGCTCGCTGTTGCAGGAATATTGGCTGACCTGAAGGTTGACGTTAATACGCTGGCGGCTGCGCTCCTGCACGATACGATCGAGGATACCGCCGCTGATTTCGACATGGTCTCCAGGAAGTTCGGCGAAGCTGTCGCAAACCTCGTTGACGGCGTGACCAAACTCAATCTGAAGCTCGATAACGTTATATACAACTCCAAGGATGACATTCAGGCATCGAATGTCCGCAAGATGTTCATGGCGATGTCTGACGACATCAGAGTTATTTTCATAAAGCTTGCAGACCGTCTGCACAACATGAGGACTTTGAAGTTCCAGACTCCTGACAAGCAGATAGAGAAGGCCAAGGAGACCCTCGACATCTACGTTCCGTTCGCGGGAAGATTCGGTATCTACAGGATCAAATGGGAGCTTGAGGATCTGTGCCTTAAGTATCTGCATCCCGATGAGTTCGACAATCTCGTCAAGCTGGTAAGAGGCAACCGTGCGCAGCGCGAAGATTTCATGGAGCAGGTCGTATCTGAGATCAGGGCCAAGCTTGAAGAGAACGGCATCACACATTACGACATTGAAGGCCGTCCGAAGCATTTCTACAGCATTTATAAGAAGATGCACGACAAGGGAAAGACGATCGATGAGATCTACGATCTTTTCGCGTGCAGGATCATCGTTGATGAGGTCATTGAGTGCTATCAGGTTTTGGGTATCATCCACGAGATGTACCAGCACGTTCCCGGCCGTTTCAAGGACTACATCGCTATGCCTAAAGAGAATAAGTACCAGTCCATACATACGACGGTCGTAAGCCATAACCATACGCCTTTCGAAGTGCAGATCAGGACCTTCGCGATGCATCAGATCGCGGAGTACGGTATCGCGGCGCACTGGCATTATAAGGAATCCGGCAACTCGTCTGAGTTCAAGGCAGACAGATATGACCGCAAGATGGACGAGATGAGACAGATCATCGATTCACAGAGCGAACTTGCCGATTCTAGTGAGTTCCTTGAATCACTCAAGATGAGTATTGCTCCTGACGACGAGATCTTCGTATATACGCCTAAGCATGAGGTTATCAAGCTTCCGCGCGGATCCTGCCCGATCGATTTCGCGTATGCGATCCACAGCGGCATCGGCAATCACATGCACGGCGCGAAGGTAAACGGAAGGATCGTTCCTTTGTCTTATGAGCTTCAGAACGGCGAGATCATTGAGATCTTGAGTTCTTCCAAGCTCGTAAAAGGCCCGTCGCGTGACTGGGTCAAGATAGTAAAGACACCGAACGCGAAGTCTAAGATCAACGCGTGGTTCAAGAAGGAAGCTAGAGGAGAGAATATCACAGCCGGTAAGGAGCTTCTGTTCAGCGAGATCGGCCGTAACGGATTTACGCCCGATAAGCTCCTCATGCACAAGTCGATCGAGACCATCCTGAGGCGTAACAATTTCACGAGCCTTGATGATATGTACGCGGCTATCGGATACGGAAGCATCAGCGTTAACAAGGTCTTCTCCAGACTTCGTGACGACTATCTCAGGAACTGCTCGGCAGAGGAGAGAAGTGCGCTCGGATACAGGATCACGGCTGACGGCAATATCGTTTACAGCCCGCAGGACCTGCCTCTTGAGCTCGGTAAATTCGACCAGTCGAGAACCGGCAAGACCGGCAAAGGCAAGACTGCAACACCCGAGACGTCAAAGCAGGTCGCATCTTACGATGTATCCAAGCTCGGCGTCATGAACACCGATCCCAACCAGCCTTCATCCGCTGCGGCCATCAGGTCAGGCGTCAGGCCGGAAGAACTTGCCGATCAGAACAAGACCGCAAAGAGCGCTCCGAACACTTCGGCAAGGCGCACGCACAGCAGCGATGAGGTCGTTGTTGACGGTCTTGAGGCAATCGCTACGCACATCTCAAAGTGCTGCCATCCGGTCTACGGAGATGACATCATCGGATTCATTACGCGCGAAAAGGGCGTAGGCATCCACAAGACTAACTGCAAGAACATCTTGAATATCATCAACAAGAGGGGCGAATCCGTTAAGGACGACGAGCGTTACCAGAGACTCGTAACAGTTCACTGGCTGACGAAGGCAAAGTTCTCAAGTTATGACGTACAGCTCATCGTATGCGCTACGGACCGCAACAGACTGCTTCTTGACGTGCTCGATAAGATCAACGAAGAGAAAATTAACATTGTTAAACTCAATACCGTAGTGGATGGAAACAACGCAAAAATCTACGTTACCGTCAATATTTCGGGCAAGGAACAGCTTGACCGTACTGTCTCGAGGATAGAGGCGGTCAAAGACGTCACTGAAGTAATCAGGAATTAAAACCTATCAGGTATCCCCGTAGTAGCGCTCGTAATAGTCGGTGTCGATCCTCGTGATGTTGCAGAGGATCATGGGGCGGCGGCCGACCTTCGAATGAACGAAATTCTTAAGATGTTCTCTGAATGCGCGTTTCTCGGTAAAAGCTTCCAATGAGCCTTCGCGGCGTCCTGAGGAAGTGAGGAGGAGCTCGCATTTGTCAGCTATCGCACTGTGGATCGCATCTTTATTGTCTGCGCTGTCCAAGCATCCGATCGAATTGACTACAGGTTTGCAGATCAGGTCACCGCTAACGGAATCAACGGTCAGAGCTATGCTGACAACGCCGTCTTCGCTTAAGTGGATCCTGTCGTTGAGAACCTTGTCGTTGAAATCCATCGGGAGTGAGCCGTCGATCAGGACGGGGGAGGCAGGGCAGTGATCGATGATCTTTGCGCCGTTCCTTGTCAATGAGAACACGTCGCCGTTGGACAGGATAAAGATATCGTCTTCATCCATACCGAGGTTCATCGCCATTTCCTTGTGCAGGCAGAGCATGCGGTATTCGCCGTGGATCGGAATGAAGTATTTGGGCTTGATCAGGGTGTGGAGCATCATGAGCTCGTCCCTGTACGCGTGGCCCGAGACGTGAACGTCCGCGAGCGACTGGTAGATAACGTGCGCGCCCTTTTTGTAGAGCTCGTTGATGACTCGGTAGATGGGTTTCTCGTTGCCCGGGATAGGGTCAGCCGAGATGATTATCGTGTCGCCCTTCTGGATATCGACGGAGCGGTGCGAATCGAAAGCCATTCTCGTCAGAGCGCTCATCGGTTCAGCCTGGCTGCCCGTCGTGAGCACTACTATCTTGTCGTCCGGATAGTTGTCTATGGCCTCTATGTCAATGAGCGTATCGGGCTGCATGTCGATGTAACCCAGGGAATTGGCTATGCCGAAAACCTGTATCATGCTTCGTCCGCAGAGGCATACGTGCCTGCCGTATTTCTCGGCTGCGGAGATGATCTGCTGCATTCTGTGGACGTGAGAAGAGAAGGTGGCAACGATGATCCTGCCTTCCGCCTTCCTGAAATATCTCGAAAAAGCTTCGCCGACATGCTTTTCGGACGGTGAGAATCCTTCGATCTCAACGTTTGTCGACTCGCACATGAAAAGCAGTACGCCTTCCTTGCCGAGCTCGCCCAGACGCTGGAGATTGATGGTCTTGCCGTTGATCGGCGTGTAATCGATCTTGAAATCGCCTGAATGCAGTATTACGCCGACCGGCGTCTTGATCGACAGGCAGTAGGAGTCCGCGATGCTGTGATTGACCCTGATGAACTCAATGTCGAAATTCATTCCGAGCCTTATGTGATCGCCGTTCCTGCATGTCTGAAGCGTGATGCCGTCTAAAGGAACGTTCTTATCCTGAAGCTTCAGGCGGACAAGCTCTATAGTCATGGTGCCGCCATAGACGGGGCACTGGAATTCACGTAAGAAATAGGGGAGGGAACCGATGTGGTCCTCGTGTCCGTGAGTCAGGACGATGCCTCTGAGCTTCTCCTGGTTGCGCCTGACGTATGTGAAATCAGGTATGACGCAGTCAATGCCCGGCATGTTCTCGTCGGGGAAGCTCATTCCGACATCGACGATTATCATGTCGTTGCCGTATTCGAAAGCGGTCATGTTCTTGCCGACCTCGCCGAGGCCGCCAAGAGGAATGATCTTCAATTCCTTACCGGGATCAAAGTCCTGCTTTTTCTTTGGTTTGGAGGGCTTGGCTTTCTTAGCGGTATTTTTGCTGCTGTCCAGCCGGGCCTTTTTGTTTGGATCTATCTTAAATCTGCGTGTCTTAGTTACTTTCTTTTTTCGATTATCGTTACCACTGTTCTCGGATTGCATATTCCCCTCTTATTGCTGGTAAACCTTCCGGCTGCATGTATTGTGACCCTTTGCCGAGTCGACATATATGTCTATCCAATTACCCTTGAAATTACCTCTGTCTTCAACTTTGTAGAGTCCGTCACCACCCAACGGATCGTTCTCAACATAAACCCATGAGTTCTTGGGGAAGACGGACCAGTCGGCTGCGCATGTGCGGCCCTGCTTGCACTTTGTGCCCGTAGCGGTGGTCGTGCTGTAGAACGTGCTGCCGTCCTTCCTCTTATACAAAACGGGTCCGTAGAAAGTGATCTTGCACTTAACGCCGTTCACTTTCTTGACCGTTGTCTTCTTTGTTGTCGTTGTAGCCTTAGCCGTAGGCTTCGTAGGCTTCTTGGTGGGAGCCTTAGTGGGCTTCTTCGTTGCTGTAGGCTTCGGGCTGGCGAGTGTTGTCAGAGACTGCTTGACATAGCAGCCGTCAGATGTCTTGTACCAACCGTTGGAAGTCTTCGCGATTACGTTGATGGGCTTCCAGGCGTTAACTTTCCTTACTACGCTGTAGCTTGTGCCGGGACCTGTCCTCAAGTTTACAACCGCTCTTGAGTAGACGGTCTTCTTGAAGGATACTTCTGAAGGCTTCTTTGCAGTCTGCTTTGCCTTGGTTGCCTCAGCGGAAGTCTCTGCGGGCTCCTCGGAGGGTTCAGTCTCTTCAGGCTCTTCGCTTGTCTCTGCGGGAGCATCTGTCTCGATAGGCTCTTCAGTCGTCGGTTCGGTGTATTCTTCAGTAGGCTCAGTCTGCTCAGTCTCTTCGGGCTCGGTCGTGTTGACATCGCCTGCGCGCATCTTCTGGGCAGCCTTGGTATCTGAAGTTACGATGGGATTCTTTATGCCGTTGTGTTCACGATCGGGAGCGTACTCTTCGGGGATGACATCATTGTAATCGATGACGTCACCCGGTTCGACTCTCAGTGCCTGAACGTCGGAATAGTTGAGGAGAGTGTTGACGGCAATGGCGGAAATAGCGCATAAACCCGTTACCGCGATAACGCAGCACGAGGTCATGATCTTCTCCTTTGTCAGACGGTAAGCCGTCTTGATGCCCAGTATTTTCAATCTGTTTCTCCCCTTTCCGGACGTGCTTCCCGCCCGGTTTGTAAAAGCATAATACCAACGTTATTATATCACAACCTGAATTTGTTGCATTTTTGGGGTATTTCGATGTCGCAAATGCTTGATTTTCGGGCATTTCAGAAAAGCAGACCGAGCCTTCCGTGCGGCTTTCTAACTCAAAAGCGATTTTTAGTAAAGCTTTTCCGCAATTTTGTCAATGGATTGTCACATCTATGCAAAGCATGACACATTTGCACTCGCTATAATCTAATCACACCAAGCAGGGAGGAGGCACGGTTCGGGATATGTCGCTCGGAAGGATCAGACAACCGGTTCGCAAGGCTGAATACGGTACAACAGAGCAGGACGTAGAGAAGCGCAGAACTCGCATCTACATCATTTGTGCGCTGATACTCGTAGTTTGCGGCATCCTTGACGTTCTCTTCATTGTGGGAATCTTAGGACTATAACAATTCAAGCTGTGACGGCTTTAGGGGCGGGAACTTCGGTTCCCGCTTCTTTGTTGTTTGGGCGGTCCGTCCTATGTTTGGATCAAAAGTGAGGACATAACAGAGGTTATTTTTCCAAAATTGCAAAAAAGGCACTGCTCGTATATACTTACACCCGAAATATTTATTATTTAGGAGTATTCCAGATGAAAGTTTCAGAAATGTTCATGGCAACCCAGCGTGAGATCCCGGCAGATGCCGAGATACCTTCGCATCAGCTGATGCTCAGAGCAGGCCTTATCCGTAAGGCTGCTTCGGGAATCTATTCGTTCATGCCTCTCGGATACCGCGCCTACAGGAAGGTCGAGGCGGTCATCCGCGAAGAGATGGACAGGGCGGGCGCCCAGGAGCTTATAATGCCCGCGCTCTTGCCGGCTGAAGCTTATCAGGGTTCGGGAAGATGGGAGAAGTTCGGTCCCGAGATGTTCAGGCTTACAGACAGAGGCGGAAGATCTTTCTGCCTTGGTCCTACGCATGAAGAACCTTTTACTGAGGCTGTCAGGGACACCATCAGGTCCTACAAGCAGCTGCCCGTAACGCTTTATCAGATCCAGCACAAGTACAGGGACGAGAAGCGCCCGAGATTCGGCGTTATCAGAGCAAGAGAGTTCGTCATGAAGGATGCATATTCCTTCGACGTTGACGAGGCAGGTCTCGATGTCTCTTACCAGAAGATGTATGTCGCATACAGAAAGATCTTCGACAGGTTCGGCTTAGATTACACGATCGTTGACGCTGACTCAGGCGCAATGGGCGGTTCCGGATCTCAGGAGTTCATGGTAAAGAGCGAAGTCGGTGAGGACGCTATCTGTTTCTGCGACGAGTGCGGATATGCCGCAAACGAGGAGAAGGCCGGCTGGACAAGGGGTGAGGCAGATACTGCTGAGATGCTCCCGATCGAAAAGATCCACACACCTGACGTTAAAACTATCGAAGAACTCTGCGGTTACCTTAACTGCGGACCTGAGGCGTTCGTTAAGACTATCCTTTACAACATTGACGGCAAGTTCGTTGCGGCTATGTGCAGGGGCGATCGTGACATCAACGAGACAAAACTCGGCAATCTTTACGATGCAACCGAGATGGAGCTCGCTGCTTTTGCGGACGTTGAAGCCATCACAGGCGCTAAGGTCGGTTTTGCGGGCCCTGTAGGTCTCAAGCAGAAGATCGATGTCGTTGTCGATCCTGAGGTTACCGGAATGAAGAATTTCGTTGTCGGTGCATGCGAGACTGATTACCATTTCAAGAACGTCAACATCGGAAGGGATTTCGAGGCTGATAACGTCGCCGATATCACCAACGCAAGAGAGGGCGACATCTGCCCTAAGTGCGGCAAGGGCAAGCTCGGCATGGCAAGAGGCGTTGAGGTAGGACATATTTTCAAGCTCGGAACAAAGTATTCCAAGGCTTTGGGCTGCATCTACCTTGACAAGGACGGCAAGGAGCATGACATGGTAATGGGATGCTACGGAATCGGAGTCTCCAGAGTCCTCGCGGCCATCATCGAACAGTCACACGATGACGACGGAATCATCTGGCCTTCTATCGTTGCACCTTACAAGGTCATGGTCATTCCTACAAAGACAAATGACGAGGCTATCATGGGCCTTGCTGAAAAGATCTATAACGAGCTGTCGGCACAGGGCTGCGAAGTCCTTATTGACGACAGAAACGAGAGACCCGGCGTTAAGTTCAAGGATTGCGATCTTATCGGCATCCCGCTCAGGATCACAGTCGGCAGAAGAGCAGCTGAGGGTATCGTTGAAGTCAAGGCTAGAGCAAGCGCTGAGGCAAAGGAAATGACCTCGTTCGAGGCTGTTACAGAGGCACTCAAGATCTGATGAAGCCGTTTGCCCTGCGTATATGCGCGGCATTCATGACCGCGGTAATGGCAGTGAGCATCAGCCCATGCCCGCAGATCCTTGCGGATAAGAAAAAGCTTTCACTCGAAGAAGCGGAATTCACTTCTTATGAACTTGTCACCTGTGAGGGCGGCACGATAAAGCTTGGCGTCGATAATACGAGCTTTACGGTGGAGACCGAAGCGGCAAACATGTTTGAGATAGTGCTCTGCACCGCTGACGACGGCAATGTCGTCAGAAGGTTCAAGCGTCAGAACGGAAGGTTTTCCATAGACTTTGACGGCTACATGAACAGGGGAAGACTCTACTATGTAATTGTCAGTTACCAGCTTGAATCCACTGTCTTCACGCAGCACGATAATTACATTTTCAGAGGCGATGACGAAAAGATCCATTTCTACAAGTCGCCGACATACGCGTTCAATGTTGAGAGATGCTCGGAGCTTAGAGACGACGAGGTCTCGCTCAATGAGTGCCTGCAGCCGCAGAACGACATTGAGTGCGACGATCCGATAATTATCGATTACAGCAAACAGATATGCGGAGACGCTGAGACTGACTGGGAGAAGGTGTATAAGATCTACACTTACCTGACAGGCGTAATGGCTTACGACAACTCCCAGACCGACAAGAGCAATAAGATGGTCTATCAGGACGGTTCAATCTGTCTGTTAAGGCGCGGCATTGCTGTGTGCGAAGGTTTTGGAAACGTTTTCACTGCGCTTTGCAGGGCACAGGGGATTCCCGCGACCGTCGAATTCGGCGTCGGATTGGGCAGCTACGAAGAGATGATGGCCGATAACCTGCCTGAAGACGAGACTCCAGATCACGCGTGGGCCGCAGTCTATGTCGGAGGCAAGTGGCGTTTTGTCGATCCGTCCTACGATTCGGGCAACGCTTATGAAGGCAAGTCCTGGGACAACGGTAAGATAGTCGAAGGTACGCAGGCATACAGTTATTTCCTTTTGCCCTTGGAATCGTTCTCTTACGCACACAAGATCTGCGATGCCGATACGGTACACGGATATGAGAGAGCCGGTTCCTGCGGCAAGGATGCGTCTTTCACCATTTCGCGCGATGGAACTCTTACGATATACGGAAGCGGAACCATTCAGATGCCTTACGGCGTTAACGGCTTCAACAAGATCGTTTTCGCGCCGGATTCGAACATTACTGTTATCGGCAAGAAGTGCTTTTTCGACTGCGATCTGATAACGCAGGTCATCTTGCCTGACACTGTGCGCGAGATAGGGCAGGAGGCGTTCAACAGCTGCGAAGACCTTGAATACATCTATCTTCCCGAAGGGCTCGAAAAGATAGGCCAGGAGGCCTTTGACGTCTGTGACGAGCTTGCTTACGTGAGGATCCCGGATTCGCTGAAACGGATGGGCAGCTGGGCTTTCGATGATTGTCCGCGCCTTTACATCAGCCTTCCTTCCAAATGGAAAGGCTTCGACTCAAAGTATCAGAACAAACCGATGTACGAGGAGTTCAGATAAAGGTTATTTCGCGTTATTGTCGGAATCGCCGTTCATCCAGCTCTGATGGTAATTCTTGCGCCTGTATTCTTCGGGCGTCATACCGGTCGTCTTCTTAAAGACCTGGATGAAATGGGACTGAGAAGAGAATCCCAGATAATTTGCAACAGTAAGTGATGATTCATCGAGATGACGCAGCATGTTGCATGCGACGTTGATCTTCTGATCCCTGATGTAACGGCTTAACGTAATTCCCATCTCCTGCTTGAAAAGCTTGGACAGATAAGAAGAGTTGAGCGACAGCGAATCGGCGATGGATTCGACCGTGAGGTTGTCCTGAATGTGCGAGCGGATGTAGTCGATCGCGATGACGATGTGGCGCGAGACGACTTTGCTCTTGGTCAGCTCGTTCATCTTGCGGCAGTAGTTGCGCAGAAGATCCATCTGGAACTGCCTTATTTCTTCGGCCGAATTGGAGTTGTCGATGAGCTCAATATAGATGTCGCTCAATGTATATGCAACGGAGATCTCCATGCCCTGCTCAATGCAGAAACGGCTTACGAGAGCTACGAGGATGACTGCGTGATACTTACGGTTCTGGATCGCGTCATTGCTGAGCTTGCCTAAGACCTGGCCTGCTCCGAAAGACTTGAGACGTTCTTCAAGAGCTCTTATGTTGCCGCTCGCTACTGTCTCATAAAAATTTATCTCGCGGTTGTATCCTTCAAGGCGTCCTTCGGCATTTCTGTCGTCCATCAGCCTTCTGGCAAGTTCTTTCTCTATATTCATCATTGAAACCTTCTTCTTGCCGCGGGTTAGGGCGGGCTTATCACAAATTTTTGACTATCCAATTCAACTATATATTTTTTGTCCGAACATGTAAAGATAAGCCACTCTTAACAAAAAATTAAACTTGTTCTCTTATTGAGTTATCGGGCAAAAAGATATAGAATTTTTTGTAAGAAAAGAGGGGAATAATCCGCAAATGACAGATGAACTCAAAGACATCATATATTCCGATCTGTTCAGGTATACCGGAAATGCCAGACGTTATAAGAACATCTACGCCTGCTATCTCCAGGAGAGAAGATCCAGTCCCGAGTTCAGTTACATCAGCGTCATGCGCCGTACCCGCTACTATTATGACCAGATCCAGAAATATGACGGCTTCAGAAGGAAGCTCGCCGAGATCAAGTTCCACGTAAACAACTGGAGACTCGACAAGCTCAGCCGCAAGTATCATTTCCAGATCCCTTATGACACGAATATCGGCAAGGGCTTTTATCTTGCGCATTTCGGACGTGTAATCATCCATCCGAAGAGCGTCATCGGCCACAACGTCAACGTTTCCACGGGTGTTGTCATCGGTACGCAGTTCAGAGGCAAGAGGAAGGGTTCACCTCATATCGGCAATTACGTCTGGATCGGCGCAAATGCAGTCATAGTCGGCAATATCAACATTGGTAATAATGTTCTTATAGCACCCGGAGCTTATGTTAACTTTGACGTACCCGACGGTTCGATTGTAATCGGCAACCCGGGTCTCATCAGACGTTCGCCCGGAGCAACGCTCAATTACATCAACAATACGATACTGTTCGACGAGTATAACGTTCGTTCGGATGGTGTCAGACAATGGTAACCGGACCGGAATTCTTCCGCTGCAACAGAAGTACTTTCGCGGAAAAGCTGCCCGATAACACGGCGGCTTTCCTTTTTTCGGGCGAAGAGAAAAAGATGTGCGCCGATACGGAGTACAGATTTCTCCCAGACCGCAATTTTTTCTATCTCACGGGTCTTGAGAAGCATGACCTCATGCTCATCATCGTCAAGAAAGAAGGCGTTGTAAGCGAGAACATTTTCGCGCCGGTGCATGACAGGGCGAAAGAACGCTGGACCGGCAAGAGAATGGATTTTTCCAAGATTGCTGAGATCTCGGGTCTTGCGGAAGATCAGATCCGCGACAGGGAGACCTTTGCTGACGTAGTATTCAAGCTCGCATCTGATAACGCACTGCGTTTTGCGGTTGACGGCAGTTCGATAATGGACGCCACCAGGTCGTTTGCGGACAGAAGCCGCAAGCAGGGCAGAGAACCTTTGGACATCTCCAACATCCTTACCGAGATGAGACTTGTCAAAAGCGGCGTTGAGATCGCTTCGATCGAAGAGGCCGCGCGCTTTACCGAAGAAGCATTAGCCGAGATGAAGAAGTTGATAAAGCCCGGCGTTACCGAGTATGAGCTGTATGCCAAGCTCGAGTATGAGATGACTAAGCGGAGCAATATGCTTTTCGCGTTCCAGACGATTGTGTGCTGCGGAAAGAACGCATTCTATCTTCATCACGGCGATCCTGAGAGGGACGGTGACGGCATCGCGCAGGAAGGCTCTTTCATACAGGTCGACGTTGGTGCGAGGGTCAACGGTTACTGCGCTGACATATCGAGAGTCTATTTTGTCGGACGCCCTGCAAATGACGATGACAAGCGTGTTAAGCTCCTTGGTCTGATCAGGGATTTGCGTTCCGCGGCGTTCAAATTCATCGCTCCGGGAAAGACTTTTGCCGCGCTTAATTCACAAATGTATGACATAGCAGGCAAATGGCTTGCGGAACAAGGTTTAATCAATGATAATTTCAGCAAGGACGATGTACTTGCTTACTACTGGCACAACACTTC
>JAEEGJ010012315.1_pt1 | contig 21236 bp, 13 predicted proteins | sample 8958761 | NCBI WGS metagenome assembly JAEEGJ01 (sample SAMN16246546, study PRJNA631951) | gut metagenome | biome: gut microbiome; feature: rumen; material: RS-attached | host: Bos | place: Iran: Karaj | collected 2018-10
GACAATTGCAATTGTCGAATTATAAATAACTAATAATGAACACTCTCCTCTCACGCATATCGCAAAACTCCAACTTCGACAAGCTGACAAGCCTGCTGGCAAACGGCGGACAGGCAAAGGTGCAACTTAGCGGTCTTGCTGGTTCGGCAAAGTCGTTTGCCGTGGCAGCTGCGTTTGCTGATATGGGCACAACCTTCTGCCTTGTGCTTCCCGACAAGGAAAGCGCTTCGTATTCGTACGACGACCTTGTTGGTATTCTTGGCGAAGAATCGGTGATGTTCTACCCAAGTGCCTTCAAGCGTTCCATCGAGTACATGAAGGAAAACAAGTCGAACATCGTGATGCAGACCGAGGTGCTGTCGCGGCTTAACGCCACGCGAAAGGGATTTGTCATCGTAACCTATCCCGAGGCGGTGATGGAAAAGGTGATTCGTACACGCGAACTTACTCGCAATACCTTCAATGTGGCTGTCGGCGACGAACTGTCGATGGAAAAGCTTATCGATGTGCTCAACGACTGGAATTTCAGTCGCGACGACTTTGTGTTCGAACCGGGCAGTTTTGCAGTGCGCGGAAGCCTAATCGATGTGTTCTCGTATGGTGCCGAAAAGCCATACCGTATCGATTTCGACGACGACAAGGTTGAGAAAATCCGCGAGTTCGACCCCGAAACACAAGGCTCTACCGAAAAACTGCGCAAAGTGCGTATCATTCCCAACATCTACGACAAGCAGACCGTAGAGGACAGAATTTCGATTTTCGAATTTATAAATCGCGATTTTGTGCTCTGGGTGGATTCTCCCGACTATGTAATCGACAGTATAGAAAAGAATTACAAGCTTGCCGAGACTCGCTACAGTGAAATTTCGGAAAAAGAAATCCTCGACGAGGATACCTATATAATAAATCCGCAGTCGAATCTTATCGGCAAGGAGCAGTTTTTAGCAGAGGCAAATGCGCGTGCCATCGTGGAGATGTCGTCGCGGACATTTTTTGCGGCTACCGACGAGATACATTTTTCCACCGAGCCGCAACCTGCTTTCAGCAAGCAGTTCGACCTGCTCATTTCAAACCTAAAGCAAAATTCGGAAAACGGCTTCACGACCTATATTTTCAGTAACAACGACAAGCAGTTGCAGCGTCTGCGCGACATTTTTGCCGACAAGGGCGAAAATCCCGACTTCGTTGGCGTGAATGCTTCGTTGCACGAGGGCTTTGTCGATAGCGACACCCGTACCTGCGTATATACCGACCATCAGATTTTCGAGCGTTACCACCGATATTCCACCAAGAGCATTTCGAAGGCAAACGCACTTACATTACAGGAAATTAAGGAGTTGCATCCGGGAGACTACATTGTTCATGTTGACAACGGCATCGGACGCTTCGTGGGTTTGCAGAAAATCAATCACAACGGGCGTATGCAGGAGGTTGTCACGCTGGCATACGGCGAAAACGACTTGCTATATGTGAACATTCACTCGCTGCACCGAATTTCAAAGTACCGCGACAAGGATGGCGAACCGCCTGTGATTCATCGTCTTGGCTCGGGGCATTGGAAACGACTGAAGGAGCGTACCAAGAAGAATATCAAGGATATAGCACGCGATTTGATTTTGCTTTATGCAAAACGGCGCGAGCAGAAGGGCTTTGCATTTTCGCCCGACTCGTACATGCAGGTCGAGCTGGAATCGTCGTTTATGTACGAGGATACGCCAGACCAGAGCAAGACCAACGAACTAATAAAAGCCGATATGGAATCGGAAGTGCCGATGGATAGGCTTGTCTGCGGCGATGTCGGTTTTGGCAAGACCGAACTTGCAATCCGCGCGGCTTTCAAAGCAGTGGTCGATGGAAAACAGGTGGCTGTGCTGGTGCCGACAACGATTCTCGCTTTGCAGCACTACCAGACATTCTCGGAGCGACTGAAAAATCTTCCAGTGACGGTTTCCTACATCAGCCGCCTGAAATCGGCGAAGGAAATCCGCGAGACGCTTGCCGACCTAAAGTCGGGCAAGATAGATATTATTATAGGTACGCACAAACTCGTAGGCAAGTCGGTGGAATTTAAGGATTTGGGCTTGCTGGTTGTTGATGAGGAACAGAAGTTCGGCGTTTCGGTGAAGGAGAAAATCAAGCAGATGAAGGTCAACATTGATACGCTCACGCTTACCGCCACGCCAATTCCGCGTACCCTGCAGTTTTCGCTTATGGGTGCCCGCGACTTGTCGGTGATAACAACGCCACCGCCCAACCGCCAGCCGATTGCAACCGAACTTCACGCCTTCAACAACGATGTTATCCGCGAAGCAATCTACTACGAAGTGGGACGCAACGGACAGGTTTTCTTTGTCCACAACCGCATACAGAACATCTACGAGGTTCAGAACCAAATTGCTAAGATTTGTCCCGAGGTGAAAACCGTCGTTGCTCACGGGCAGATGGACGGCGAGGAGCTGGAGAAGATTATCCTCGACTTTATGCGTGGCGACTACGATGTGCTAATCAGTACCTCGATTGTCGAAAACGGAGTCGATATTCCCAACGCCAATACCATTATAATAAACAATGCTAACAATTTCGGACTCAGCGACTTGCATCAGCTTCGAGGACGTGTTGGGCGAAGCAACCGCAAGGCGTTCTGCTATCTGCTCACACCGCCACTCGACCTGCTCACACCCGATGCACGACGTCGTCTGAAGGCAATCGAGGAGTTCTGCGAACTTGGCAGCGGAATAAATATCGCTCTGCAGGATTTGGACATTCGCGGAGCAGGAAATATTCTCGGAAGCGAGCAGTCGGGATTCATTGCCGATATTGGTTTCGAGACCTACAACAAAATTCTCAACGAAGCTATCGACGAGCTGAAAGAGACTGAATTCCACGATGTTTTCAAGGACGAGGAAGGCGAACATGCGCCCGTATTGCGCGACTGCAGCATGGAGACCGACCTCGAGCTGATGATTCCCGACTACTATGTATCTAGCACTTCGGAGCGCATAAAGTTATACCGCCAGATGGACGAGCTGAAGGATATGCAGGAGCTGGAAAAGTTCCGCGCTATGCTCATCGACCGCTTTGGCAAGATTCCCGACGAAACCGAAAAGATGTTCGATATGGTAAAGTTGCGCTGGATGGCTGTACGCCTTGGTTTCCAAAAGATTGCCATCAAGAATGGCGTTTTCCTCGGTTATTTCCCGCAGGACCAGAAGTCGGACTATTATTCGTCTAAGCTATTTATTTCGATATTGCAGTTTGCCCAGAACAATCCCCGCAACCTTACAGTAAAACAGCACAACGACAGGCTGATAATGAGACTCGAAGGCATCAGCAACCTGTCGCAGATTGTTGATTTTGTGAAGAGGATGGAAGAAGAAGTAATGAATAATGGATAATTTATAATTGATAATGGACAATTGATAATGAATAATGAACAATATGCAATTCCTCCACAATGTCATTCTGAACTTGTTTCAGAATCTGGAATGTATGAAAAGGATAATGAATAATTAACAATGTACAGACGCAAAATTTTGCGTCTCAACAACCAGAAACACAGAAACTTAAGAAATTATGATCCGCATACCATTACTAAAAGACCGTCATAACCATCTGTTTTCGTATGGTTCACTAGCAACAGCCACCGACCTGTTCAAGGTCAGGACAGAGGAAGAAGCCATAAGGCAACTATCGCAACTTCCGCACGACAGAATAAATGTCGCAATGGGTTGGTTCGATTCGTATTTCACATTTTCAAAGGAAAACCTCGACAATTTGCCACCAATAATCATCTGCAACAATTCCCTGCACAACTACATTTTCAACACCGAGGCTGGCAAGGTTGTCGAGGAGCAATACAACGAATGGTTTGTGAACTGCAAAAACCAAAACTGGATAGAACGCAACACCATGCAGGTGCTGACCTTCATTGCAAAGATATTCGGCTTCAACCGCGAAACTTTTGAGCGTAGCATAAAAAAGAATCTTTCGCTCGGAGTGTGCTTCGCTGCCGATATGTACGTATGCAACAACGACATTTTCGAATTTCTTGCCACAAACGACTGCTCCAATGTTACCGAAGTATGGACTGCACCACAAAACTATCCACTACTGCCAGAAAGATACAAGAAAGTTTGCCGTGGCGTAAAACTCTTTGCCGATGGCGCATGCGGAGCATCAACAGCCGCAATCTCCGAATATCGCAACGGTGGAAATCCGTTCATGACCTATACCGATGATGAACTTACAGAACTTCTCGAACAAATCGTTTCGTACCGCAGTGCAATGGCAATACACTGTATCGGTGAAAAAGCAATAGAGCAGGTACTAAAATGCCTCGATGGAGTTTTGAGACATTCGCCCGATATGTTTATCCGTCTGGAACACACCCAATTTATCACCGAAAAGCAGGCTAAGAAAGCACGCGACCTGAACCTCACATTGAGCATGCAGCCGAACTTCAACATGGACAGCATCGACTATTCCGACCGTCTGACAAAGTCGTACTGCGAACGCAACGACCCGTTCAGGATGCTAATTGACAAGGCTGGGTTTAAAATGGGAGAAAACCTAGTGCTTGGCTCCGATGGAATGCCGACTGGTGTATTTGGTTCGTTGCCTGCAAGCCTCTTCCCTCCTGTTCCTGGACAACAGTTAACCCTTGATGAATATGTGGCGGGATATTGCACAGACAATTTCGACAAGGGGCACATTGAGGTGGAAATCGACAATGCCAACAAAAAAGTTGACATGAAAGTGGTTGTAAACGAATAAAAGTAAAGCACTATGAAAATTATCTGCATAGGAATGAACTACAAGGCGCACATCGCGGAACTGAACCTTCCGTACCCAGAAGCGCCGATATTTTTCATGAAACCCGATTCCTCGCTATTGAAGAGCAACAAGGTTTTCTTTATTCCCGACTGGACAAACGATCTGCAATACGAGGTAGAGGTTGTGTATCGTATATGCCGTCTGGGAAAGCACATACAGAAAAAATTTGCACACCGCTACTACGATGCTGTGGCTCTTGGACTTGACCTTACCGCCCGTGACCTGCAGAACGAATGCCGTCAGCGCGGACTGCCGTGGGAAATTTGCAAGGCGTTCGATGGTTCGGCTGTGCTTTCGGAATTTGTTCCGATTGATGAATTGCCCGACAAAAACAGCATTGACTTCCGATTGCTACGAAACGAAATAGAAGTGCAACATGGCAATACTTCCGACATGCTTTTTACCATTGATGACATCATTGAGCATGTATCGAAATATATGACCTTGAAAACTGGCGACCTAATTTATACAGGCACACCGATTGGCGTAGGCAAACTCGAAATCAACGACAAATTGAAAGCCTACATGGGCGATTTAAAATTAATTGACATGAAGGTGAAATAATGTCTCAATCCATTGAACCATCGCAAAGCATTGCGATGCTACAATTTGATTTTTTGAATATTGTTTAATCGCGTCATGGTGCGATTAAACAAGAAATGGGCTTTATCCCCTGTACGGGCGCAATTCATTGCGTCCCAGAAACGGGCTTTAGCCCATCAAACGGCGAAGCCATTGAAACTTGAAACATTCAAACAGACATCTGCCCAATTTTTTTTCATCTCCCAGGCAACGAAAATGCACTTTCAGTTGTCATATATATTGAATAATTTTATATTTTTGCAAATGGTTAAAAGATAATATACTATGAGACAAATCGTTACATTATTGATGATGTTCGTGAGCCTTGCGGTTTTTGCGCAGGAACGCGTTCATGTGGGCGATATTTATTGCACCGACAACACAACGGTGTCGCCTGATGATTTTGCCACAAGCGGCAAAACCGCACTCGGAGTGGTCTTTTTTGTTGACAATTCGCAGCAACACGGCTGGGCACTTGCTCTTAACGATGCAGGTTCGGGAACCATGACATGGGGTAACACAGGAAGCATTTGCTACCTGAACAGCTACAACAACAATCCCCAATTGGTTAATGCCGATACCATTGGTTCTGCAAGATGCGACTCCATTGTGCGTACAGCACAGATTCTCGGCTGGACATTGGCAGATTACTCATCAGCAGTAAATGCAGCCATGCAATGTGGTGCTGGCTGGTATCTGCCGTCGATGGGACAACTTGCTGTCCTATACGGCAATCTGCCCGAAGTAAATGCAGCATTAGATGTAATTGACGGCAGCGGTAAGATGAACGGACGTCAATACTGGTCAAGTACCGAAGAAAACATCGGAGTAATAAGCGCTTGGGTTCTAAATTATAATGGTGAAGCCTTAGCAACACCCAAAGGAACTGCCGCAAATGTAAGAGCAATTAGAAACTTTTAAAACCTAGGACTATGAAAAAGATATTATTAGCAATTATGATATTGATGCCAGTATTGGCATTTTCACAAAGATATCACATTGGAGATACCGTATATTCTCCAGCAAACGAAAAGGCTGTTGTCTTCTATGTCTTCGATGATGGCAACCACGGATGGGCGGTGTCATTAAACGACATTCCACAACAAATGTTTTGGTCTGTGGCTGATGTTCCTACTAATTTTCAAGTCTCAGTAACAAACAATACCGTTTCATCATATGCCACATACATGGAAGATGTGGACACATGGAAAAAAATAAAAGATTTTCGACATTATCTTGATTCATTAAACAATTCAAATTATGTACGTTACCCCGCCTTTTTTAACATAAACTTAGAAGAAGGCTGGTATATGCCATCAGCTGGACAGATGAGAAAATTATACTCATCGGAAATTCTTGTCAAAAATACAATTCTTGGTCTTGGTGGCAGATGGTTGAGAGGAAGAAAATATTGGACTGCAACTGCAGCAAACGATTCATGCTCGATTACTTTGAACGGAAATACTGGCAAGTTGGAACCAACGCATATTGGACAATCCAACTATATACGCGCAATCCGCAACTTTGGTTTTGTAAGCAATACCGTTAAGGACAGATACTTTTGCCGAGGTGACAAGGTTGTGGAACTTGGCTATAGCTTTTTTGCAGAAAACGACACATTGATTTCCCGCACATACACATCTTATCAAGGATTCGACAGCATTGTCAGCATTAATGTTCATGTGCTTTCGCCAGAATATGCACTTACGGGAAATATGCTTGTGTGCATGGGACTAAATACAGAAATTTCGGTAACCCACGGAGCTGGTTCTTTCGACTATTCATGGAAAGACGAACTTAACCCTAATGAACCCATCGGCACGGAAAATTCGCTCTCTTTGACAAATGTGACCGAAGGACATTCATATTCGGTAACTGTAGGTCAATATTTTGAACTAGCAGGAAAGCGTTGTACTTCAAGCACTCCGTTCGAAATATCTGTCATCGAAACCGATGTGGCAATAAGCGGAGGTGGAATAGTTTGCTACAACTCATCCGAAACTTTAAGCGTACCCGATGACGATAACCTTCAATATACATGGTATCAGCCATCAGCTCCCGACAACCATCTTGGCACTGGAAGCACATTCACTACAGCAAACCTTACTGCTCCTACAACATACGCAGTAAGCGTTAGCGGTGGAACATGCACTGGTACCGGAAGCATAACGGTTAATGTTGCACCTGAATTTACGGTCGCTATAAGCGGTGACAACTCGGTTTGCTATGGCGAAAATGCCAATCTCGTAGCAACACCAAGCAGCAGCGACATGGTAACATACACATGGTTCAATGCTGAAAGCAATGAAATGCTTGGCACACAGAACTCCATTTCGACAGCCAACCTCTACGAAAATTCACAGTTCATTGTAAATGCAGTAAAGACATCGGGAGTTGCACCAACTGCCGACAATGTTTTCGTAGGCGACATAGTTACCAGCAACAACATAGTTGTAAGACCGTCAATGTGGATGGAAGCCGAAATACAAAACTTGGAAGCAATTGGCGTTGTGTATGCCAAAAACAATGATTCTGTTCGCGTTGTAAGCCTCGACGAATATACAAACATTCCGTGGGGAGCATCACGTTTCACAACTGGTCAATATGCCACCACATATTCCGATGCCAGAACCAAGATGAACGGCAAGGCAATGACCGATGCAATTGTGGCATACAACAATTCGCAGAGCACACCTACCGAAGCCAACTATGTTGCGGCATTGAAGGCTCGTGAAAAGGGCGAAAACTGGTACTTACCTGCAGAAGGCGAACTTTTCACAATGGAAAATAACCTTGCTAATGTCAACTATGCAATTTCAATGGTTGGAGGAACAGAAGTGGATGCCAATTCATATTACTGGTCGGTTACTGAAAAATCGTCAGATAGGGCTTGGTCTTCAATAGGAACAGGAACCCAGGACGATAGCAAGTCAACCTCGCACAATGTCCGCCCTGTTACAGCATTTACATATTCCGACCTGATTAACTTCCGCAATTCAGCAACCTGCCGTGCAAACAACACACATTCTGTAGCCGTAACACCTCAGCAGATTGGCAACACAATCGCAACCGTAGAACTCGGACAATCGTTTACATATCGCGACAGCACTGCTGTTTTCAACGATGCCGGCGAATTCGACCTGCAATGGACATTCCACAACGCTGGTGACTGCGACAGCATTGTAAACATTGCAGTCACAGTATTGCCAAGAACCATTACCGTTACTCCGCAGGCAAACCAGCACAAGAATTGCGGTCAGGCAGATCCGACATTCCTGTATTCGACTTCTGAAAATATCAATGGCATTACTGGACAAATTTCACGCGAAGCTGGCGAATCGGTTGGAACTTACCAATATACACTTGGCACACTCGATGCTGGTGACAATTACATACTCGTTCTTAACGAGAATTCGCCATCGTTCGAAATCTTGCCAGTTTATAACGAAGTAACAATATCGCAATGCAACAGCTACGAATGGAACGGAACGACATATAATGTAAGTGGCGACTACACCGAAACACTCACCACTGCAGCTGGTTGCGACAGCATCGTAACTTTGCACCTTACAGTACATAGTTCCGATACCACCCATATATACGACACCGCATGCTACACATATACTTGGCACAACAATGCATTTGGCTCTACAACATACGAAGAGTCAGGAATTTATACCCGTAATTTCTATTCATACACAACTGGTTGCGACAGCATTGTAACATTGCATCTCAGTATAATTGGAAACTCCTACATAGATATTTATGAAGAGGCTTGCGATTCATTTGAATACAACGGACGCCCATACTACGAATCTGGAACGTTTACTTCAACACTCCAATCGCCACAAGGTTGCTACTATTACGAAAGACTGCATCTTACTATAAATTACACTCCTACTGTTCCGCAGGTTGCTACTACACCTAACACAGTATGCTCAGGAGGAAACAATGGCTCAATTACAGTAACGGAACCACTCAACGACGACTACGAATATTCAATTGACGGCGTTAACTTCCAGAGCAGTCCAGAATTTACAAATGTTGCCGAAGGGACTTATACTCTTGTTGTTAGAAACGGCAATTGCACCAACGAAACAGAAGTAACAGTTGGTTCTCTAGTTACTCGTCCTACAGTAGACCTAAGCTCATCCACAGATGCGATATGTGAAGGAGAATCCTTGATTCTCAGTGCAGAAGGCTCATCAACAGGAAACAGCATTTCGTATTCATGGAGTGGACCAAACGGCTATACAAGCACAAATGATTACAATGTAATATCTAATGTTTCAACCGAAAATGCCGGAGAATACCAACTTACAGTTCACAATAGAGAAACTGGCTGCGACATGACTGCAAGTATAAATGTCGAAGTAAACGAAACCACCTACGGAATAGACGTTCAATCTGCTTGCGATTCGTACACCTGGATCGATGGTATCACCTACTTAGAATCGACCAATGAGCCGACATTCACGCTAACCAATGCCAACGGATGCGATAGCATTGTAACGCTAAATCTGACAATTACCTACTCGGTATCGACAACCGATGAAGTAAGCATTTGTCCAAGCGCATTGCCATACGAATACAACGAACAATTGTTCTCGGAGGCTGGTACCTACGAAGTGCGCCTCACCGCTGCTAATGGTTGCGACAGCATTGTTGCATTCACGCTGAATGTTTACGAAGGTTTCCACGAAACCATAAATGTGGATGTCTGCGCTTACGAAATGCCATATACCTTTGATGACAGCACACTTAACGAAGCAGGCACATATACATTTATCTATCCGTACAGTCCTTGCGACAGTGTTGTAACCCTTGTGCTTAATGTCCATGAAATACCTGTAATTTCTGTCAGCCAGACAACTAGTGGCAACGAAATCACCATCACTGCCGATGGCGCATCGACCTACGAATGGGAAACAGGAGAAACAACACCAAGCATAACGGTAGAAGCTGCCAACGATACAATCTGGGTTATCGGATACAGCGAATACAATTGTGCCGATACTGCGGAAGTTATCATAAATGAATTGACTGGTATCGATGAAATAGAATCAACTATCAACATCTATCCTATTCCGTCCAATGGCATTGTGTTCGTTGAGGGCGAGAATATGATTTCTGTGGATGTTGTGGATTTGAACGGCAAGATTGTCAGGACAATACCTGCAAATTCGAACAGAACAGAAATAGAACTTGATGTTCCAAATGGCGAATACTTCTTGCGCATCGAAACCGAAACCGGTTTGCTAACCCGTAAGATACTGATTATGAGATAAATTAAAAGCCCCTCCGTTGGAGGGGCTTTTTTATGGTAAATTACCATCAGTCATTCCGCAAGTTAGAACAATAACGCGATACGGAACGGGGAGCGTAATATTGTTCAACTGTGCGGAACGCAACCGCCTCGTGAAGCAAAGCGAACAATCTCCTGTTGAAACGGTTTCCGTTGGGGATTACTCACTGCGTTTCGTGAGAGAGTTCCGTACAGACAGGCTCACACGACACATCCTTTAGTCGGTTCGCTTTGTCTTACGGAATGACATCCATATATAGTTGTTTTTTATTCAAATACCCTTAAAAACTCGTTTGGTATATTGCTTTCGAAATGCATTTGTTCGTGAGTACGAGGATGCGTAAACCCAAGAATCCATGCATGCAGTCCAATGCGGTTAAACAAGTTTTCCCTTGAACCATATTTCTTGTCGCCAATGATTGGCTGACCAAGGTCGCTCATGTGTACGCGAATTTGATTTTTGCGACCAGTTTCAAGGTTAATTTCCATAAGCGAGTAGCGACCTTTTGTCTTTAATGTTTTGTAATGGGTTACTGCGAGTTGTCCGTTTTCACGATCCTTGGTAGAGTATACCACATACGCCTTGTTTTGTGCAAGGTACGACTCATAAACACCATCGCCAATAGGTTTATCGCCCGAAGTTACAGCAATATAGCGACGATCGTAGATATTTGTCTTCCAGTCTTCCTGCAACAAAGCCTGCACTTCCTCGCTCTTGGCGAACATCATCAGCCCGGAAGTTTCACGGTCGAGGCGATGAACAATAAAAATACGATTGTTAGGATTCTGCTCCTTTATATGTTTGCTAAGTATGCTGTAAGCTGTTTCGTTACTTTTTGCAGTGGCAACCGAAAGCATTCCAGCTGGCTTGTTGATGACTATAATATCGCTGTCTTCATAAACAATGGTTATGCCTTTAAGGTCGCGACCTGATGCAATTCGTTTCCAATGGATTGAAATTTTGTCACCAGGAATAAGCTTCTGGTTGTATAGAGTTACAACAGCACCATTGAGTTCAACAGTCTTGTTGCGTAGCCACGACTTTACCTTGTTGTGACTGCGATCGGGGAACATCTTCATCAAGAAGTTGATGAGTTCATCGGGTTCGGTGACTTCTATATTTGAAACCTTTGGCTTTTCGGTACGTCTATAATTTTTTGGTGCTCTGTACGGCATAATGTATGATTTTGTTAAAACAATGATTTCTTTGATGTTGTGGCAATAAACTCCTTGAGATAGAATGGTTCATAATAAACCAAATCCTCGAATTTGCTTGCGCTAAATGCAGATTCGGAAAGTTCGCCCATAAACTCTGCCGATGGATAGATGTCGTCCATGAAAATGAATCCATCGTTAGCAAGAATATCCTTGCACTTGGGAGCACCATTTCCGCAAAACAGCAATTTCTTGCCCTTATGCTCGGCAAACGATTCTTCTGTTATTATCATTGCCTCCACTTCCGACAATTTATTGAATTTCGCATCGGTAAGCATAGTATATACTTCCATCCTGCGAGCATCAATCATGGGAACAATCAAGTCGTAGTTGCCGACATATTTCGCTTTTGCCATTGCAGAAATTATCAAAAGTGTATTTACAGAAATCAATGGTATGTTGCTACCAAAGCATAGTCCCTTGCTGGTGCTTGCTCCTATGCGCAGACCTGTATACGAACCGGGACCTCCACTTAAGGCTACAGCATCCATATCCGAAACTTTCAATTTAGCCTCATCGAGGACTTCCTTAACAAATACGGCAAGCATCTCGGAATGGGCAACCTTGCGTGTTCCATCTGGCTGCATCAAGCGAAGATGTGTGCATTTGCCATCGTTTGATATTGATACAGAGCAGTAGTCTGTAGAAGTTTCTATGTTAAGAATTCGTGCCATGAATTTTTTTTGCAAAAATACAACTTTATTTACGATTTACGATTTTAGATTTACGATTAGGGCCGACAAGAGGCAAAGGGATTTACGATTGACGAATTACGATTGACGATTTTGCTGACAAGAAAAGGGATTGACGATTTGGCTACGCCGAGCTAAAGGTTACGATTGGGGATTTCTTATTCCACCGAAATGTATTTCGAGATTTTGTCGTAGTCGCTTTGCGAAATAGCTTTCTGCTTGACAAGTTCATCGATTGATTTGATAGTTTTCGCAAAGTCGCGGTAATTGAGAATGGCAGAGGCGATATTCTTGTCGATGTATGGGTGCGAAACCAAGGTCTTGAAGTCGGCGGTGCTGATGTTGATTGTGCGAATTGGTTCGCTGCCAATTTTGAGGTTTGACGAAATACTATTGTATAGTTCATCTGTCATGCCATAAACTTCGCGAAGTTGCTCCACTGAGACAAATCCGCCAAGTTTCTCACGGTATGCGACAATGCGCTTAGAGTATGCTTCACCTATACCTTTAAGTTTCTGAAAGTCGATTTCCGTAGCCGTATTTATGTTTACAAGTATATCATAACTAGCAGTTTGAAACTGCGATTCAATTTTGATGTAAGGCATAAGTTTTTCAGCAAAATCCTTGTCGATGCCATGCATTTTGGCTATGTCAGACGGTTGCTTGAAACGTCCGCCCTTGTTGCGGTATTTCACAATGTTTTCGGCTTGCCACGGCTTGAAACCCAATAGCTCAAGTTCATCCTTTGTCGCTGTATTCGGGTCAAAATCAAAAAGTTGTGGCTCATTGCGATCTTCATCTGGGTATGAATAGTCGCGGTTATGCTGACGATTGTTGCCGTACGATGACTTTTCGATTACGATATAGTCCTTAATGGTTTCATATTCTTCGGGCTTCAGGGTTCGCACGCGCGTAATATCTTCGGGTTTATAGAACTTGTAGCCCTTGTCGCGATAGTTCATGATGCCGTTTACTGATTTTGGCGAAAGTCCAAGACGCAAAAGGTCTTCACGCGAGGCTGTGTTAGGATCAAATGCAAAAAGTTCGCTGTCATCGAAATGTGTCTGCTGGTAAACGAGGAAACCGTCTATTTCGGTTTCGAAGTCGCTAAAATCCACCTTTTGGTTCGACTTATGCACCGATACGAAAATATTTGCGACAATCAGAACCAAAAGTATTGCGAAAAGCACAAGCATTCCGTTTTGCTCGCGCTTAGAGAAGTTAAAATATTCCTTGATGAAGTTTTTCATTATAATTGAAGAATCTTCCTGCATTTCAGATTCTGAAACAAGTTCAGAATGACAAGGAATGCAGGAAGATTCATTGTAAATATGCAATTATCTTTCGAGTACCACCTTAACGGTTTCGATTCCGTTTGCAGTCGATATGCGGACGAAATACATTCCGTTTGGCAGGTTATTCATGTCGATTGCAGAGCTGTTGCCAGCAACATTGCAGCTAACAACTATATTACCAACGCTGTTGAAGATTTCGATGCTGTCAATTTCTTCATTTGAAGTCACATTCAGCATTCCGCTTGTCGGGTTCGGGAAGATTGACATTGCGGTAGCAGTTTCGATAGTGCTTTCGGTAGTTCCTTCTATGCAGAAGTTTATTGTCTTTGTCGAGAAACTTTCCGAACCATCAACCGAAAGAAGCGTTTCGTTGGTGTTCAGATTGGTAAACGAAGCATCTCCCATATAGAACCATCCGTAAAATCCATTAAGCCCGTTTCCTCCTCTGTCCTTCAGGTTAAAAGTGTAGCAGCCAGCGCCGAGACAGAAATCTGTAACTACTGGAGTACCAGTATATTCACCAGCATTACCGCTGTATATTACATTATTGTCGGCATCTAAGATTTCCCATGAAGTTTCGGTGCCGTTGTAGTCGGCAGTAAGGCTCAGGCGGAAACCTTCGCCGTCGTGCGACTTGAGGTTGAAGTTTGATGTCCTCGGTGTTTGATTTTCATTTGCACCACCATTTACAGTTGTTACAACAAACGAAATTGTGCCTTCGCCTTCTGGAATCACAACAGGGTCGAAAGCGAGGTTTGCTGTTGCACCTGCTGCAATGCTTACCTCGAATGTCTTTTGTGCGCTCAAATCACCGCAAGTATATGATGCAGTAACAGATGTTACAACAAAATCGCTGGCATTCTTAACAGTGATTGTCGGTGTTAATTGAGGATAACCGCAATAGTCGCCGTTAGGTTCCGAAACAGATGTAACTGTAACATTGCCTGACGAAACCAGTACATTGCGCGACTTGGTATTGTTGCTCATATCTTCGTCAGACTGTCCGTTCGGCTGCGAAACTGTGAATGCGAATGCGTAGTTGCCTGTTTCAAGGCTTATTTCGTCAAATGTAACGGTTGCAGTAGCATATTGAGCAAGACTTCCCGTCCAGCTGGTTGTTACAGGTTCGCCATCGTTGATTGTATAGCTCACTGTAGCAGAAGTCATTGTTGCTGTTCCAAGGTTCATTATCGAAACCTGCGGAGTAAATGTAGCTTCCTGTGCCGACATTGCCGATGCTGGAGCAACGATTGACTGTAATGCGGCATCGTTTTCGTTGGTGCCTGCCACAACCATCACCCTCTGGATGTATGGTGCGCGGAATTGACGGGTGATAACAAGGTCGAGTTCTCCGGTTTCGGTCAGTGCGGGGAATGTAAGTTCTGCGCTTGTGCCTTCGCCAGTGTATTGTGCATCAAGAAGAACACCGTCCTTGCTGAGTGCTATGTACGAAAGGTTTTCGGCTGTTACATCAAGCGATGTGGAACCAATAGGCAATATGTTCGAATATTCTGGTGTAAGCTGTGACGGAACGCCAACATACGGCATAAGTGACGGGTCGCCCATAAGGGTGTAAATTTCCCAGTAATACTTTATGTATCTGGAAGTTGTGGAGTTTACCGAGAAGTTGCCGATGAAAACTATTTCGCCAGCCGAAACATACGGAGCTTCACCGCGCTCGTGGAACAGATGGTCGTAAGCGCCAAGTCCGGTGGCTTCGTAGGTCGGGTTTACATTGATGGTCTGCATAGAACCTACCGACCAGTAGAAGTCCTCGTCCCAGATAGTGCTGTTAGTTCCACCTATATGGCAGACAGCGCCCTTGCCTGGTTTTCTTAGCAGAGCCTCACCAAAGCATTCGCTCTTGTCGAACTTGTTTGACAGGCAGCAGTTGCCTATGCTGAAGAAATATTCGTTTTCGTTCTGCAAGTTGTTCACATCGCTTACATTGAATTCCGGGTCCTGCCAACCGTTCTCGTCGCAGTGTGCCGAATAGTTTACGAAACCAACACCTTCGCTAATCTGCGATTTGATTGTCGCTCCGCTGGAATGGCTTTGTGGCGACAGATAAACCGTAGCATTGACTCCATGCTCATCGTTGAAATAGTATTGGGTTGCATAGTTTATCTGACCGTTTCCATTTATGTCGTCGTACTGAATGCTACCATCGTAACCGGCAACAAGCACTGCATCACCAAGATACGAAGCATTTGGGAAAGTGTATTGCTCGAACATCAAGGTCTTTTCAATCTGCGGGGTGAGCTGCGACACATTCTGAGCAGAGAAACGACCGTAGAACATATCGGGAATGTAGTCGCTGTTGCCGTCGAAGCATACCTTATATACATCGGTGTAGTGGCTTTCGCCCGAAATGCTGGTCTTACGAACCGAAATCTGGGCGGTGTCGCCTACATAAAGCACATACGAAGGTGCCGGGTCGTTTGCCGTACCTGCTTCGTAAAGACCTTGCAAATAAGTCCTTACAGCAGCATCGGTGCGACCAATCTCATCGGTGTAGGCCGTTACGACCTTGAAACCCTTCTTGGTCTTCCAAGCAATGAACGGCTGCAATGCTTCCTCGAACATACGGTCGGCAACGATGGCGTAAGTTATCGGATAATGCATTTCGGCATCGCGGGTTCTCTTGTAGTTCCAAATCTTGCTGTACAATGCCTCAAAAGCCGGCGAATACTTGCTGTCCTTGATGGCTGTGCTACGCTGGTCGGCATTGCGGAACGAAAGGGTAACCGAAATGTCGTCGCGGACGGTAAGCGCATTGTCGGCAATATCGTATGCAAACGGGTTAACGATTACCTTTACAAGACGAATTCCACGCATAATGCCCGCCTCCTCTATCGTAACTGCTTCGGGCGAGTACAAACCGCCTTCTGCGTATATTTTGTTCTTCTCGAAAGGAACATCCTCCTTCTTCTGGTTCTTGAACAACGAAGGCTGACAAGGCACTATAGCCTGTGTGAAACCTGCATCGGCAAGACTTACAACCTTTTCGGAATTAATCGTCACATTGGCAACGATTTCGGCACCCATAGGCACTTCAATCATCTTTACCATTACTGGCAACTGCGGATAGCCAATCTGGTTGTTTGTGATATAGCCGTCGATGGCAATCTTGGAGTAGATTTCTCCGTTTTCGATTGTGCGTGTCAGCGAAAATTCCGACAGCTTGCTTGTAAAACTCAAAGTCGAATTGGTATTTTCGACAATTTCAGTGGCGTTCTTTCCGCCATTGATTGAAACAGGAACAAGTGACTGAGCATAGCATACAGCACCTATTGCAAGTCCAATCATTGCTAACATAAGTTTTCTCATTGTAAATAAAGTTTATGAAGCGCAAAGGTAAAAATTATTTACGATTTGGGATTTTCGATTGACGATTTTTTGTAGCGGCAGAAAGATTCACTGCCGATATTACCGCAGGTTTTGCCCCAAGCTTAACGCCCATAAGTTTTTTTTAGGACCTTAAGGCGGAGGGGCAAACAACATTGCGGTAATTGTTACTACAGACCGCAAGCCCACCCTCACAGTCATCGCAGAAGCCAGTCAAAGCACGCGATACGGAACGGGGAGCGTTGCGGAGACGGCTATCCGCGATCTCCACACACATTGCGGTAATTTCTCGTCACCGACCCCAGCGGGGTCACATATATGTAGCAGCGGTAGCTGCGATGTAGAGCGCTGGCGCACGTTTTTGCCGCGACAGCTCGCAAAAACTGTGACAGCGCGAATGAATTAAACGGCAACATTGCGTTATTTTTCTCTGCCCAGTGCCAGTCCTCGTTGCATATTGTAGCGACGCAATGCATTGTGCTGCTACAGCAATTAATCAAACATTTATACGATAATATCGTATGCTAGTGTGTGTAAATAATCATTTTGTCTAATATTATAAATTCCCTATTGCCGATACCAAACAATGCTATACTTTTGCAGTGTATTACTTCACTAATACACTAACGAACAAATAAAGAAAAATTAACTAAAATAATAATTGGTATGATTGAGATTAAAAACATGGATTTCAGGTATGTGCCGCAGAGAAAAATCTTCGACAATCTGAACCTTTCGCTCGAGGCAGGGCACATCTACGGTCTGCTTGGGAAAAACGGCGTAGGAAAGACTACCCTGCTGAAAATTATTTCGGGACTTCGTTTCTGCACAAGAGGAACAGTTTCGGTGTTTGGTATGAAGCCAGAAAAGCGCAATCCAATGATGCTCGCCGACATTTACTTTGTCACCGAGGAAATGGATGTGCCTTCGGTTAGCGTGCGCGACTATGCGAATATTTATGCGCCATTCTACCCAAACTTCAGCGCAGCCGCATTTGAAGACTATCTGCATCAGTTCGAAATTATCGACATGGAGCAGAAGCTGACAAAGATGTCGCACGGACAGAAGAAAAAGGTGCTTGTGAGCTTTGCACTTGCCACCAACACCAAGTTATTAATCATGGATGAGCCGACAAACGGCATGGACATCCCGTCGAAAAGCACCTTCCGCAAGGTGGTGGCTTCGGCAATTACCGACGACAAGGCGTTCGTCATCTCCACGCATCAGGTGCGCGACCTGCAGAATGTAATCGATGCCGTGCTGGTGCTCGACCATGGCGAAATCTTGCTCAACGCCGACATCAACACTATTTGTGACCGACTTACATTCAAGGTTCTGTCGGCTGACGAGTACAAGGACCTTTCGCAACAAGGCAAGGTGCTTTACAGCGAGGACAACATTGCCGGCAAGGTGGCGGTATGTACCCATATAGACGATGCCGACGACAAGTTCGACATGGAACTGCTGTTCTGCGCGGCTATCTCGGCAAGGGAAAAGATGCGTGAAATCTTCGCAGAAAAAGAAAACGGCAAATCAAGGTTTGCCGACGAAATGGAAACTAAGTTGAACAATTAAAAAAGGTATGGCTATGAAAAATATATCACTCTATCGTATAGGACTGCTTTTCAAGCGTTATTTCTGCGAAAACTGGAAAAAGGATGTCATTGTGGCGTCTATAATTTTCGCTGTCGAGATGCTGACATCGCTAAATCCGGGAGCTTCTGCTATTTCTTGGATAGTGCTTTTCGTTTTCTTCATCCTCTATTCGGGACGCATATTCGGTATGCTCGGAAAACCGCAGAGGGCAATAAACTACCTTATGCTTCCTGCAAGCAATGGCGAAAAGCTTACTGTAAACATCATCCTAAGCCATTTCTACTACCCCGCTCTGCTTATCTTGGCTTCGTGCCTCGGAATTTGGGCTAGTTCGTTCTTCTGCTATCGCATATACGGCGAGTTCGAATTCAAGACAATAAATTTTGTTTTCACGCGAGGATGGCATGTTTATCTGTTCTTGCTTCTCAGCAATGCAATTATGATGTTCGGCTCGGTATATTTCCGTAAGGCCGCAGTGATAAAGACTTTGCTCTGTGAGGCTGCGTTCTGTACGTTGTATGTAATAGTTATGATGGTAATCTTTTTCAAGATATGTAACTACGATACAGACTTAACAATTGATAAAATTGATGCTTCAAATTTGATATTGTATATATTCATGCTCTGCGTGACAGTATTCTTCTGGATTTTGAGTTATTTCAGGTTAAAGGAAACGGAGGCTTAGTATGGACTTTTCAGAATCAAAGGCTATTTACCAGCAGATTGCCGACTATGTGTGCGAGCAAGTTCTGATGGGCAGGTGGAAGGAAAACGACAGGATACTCTCGGTGCGCGAACTCGGCGTACAGCTCGAGGTGAACCCCAACACGGTTCTTCGCGCCTACGATTTCCTGCAACGGTTTGGCATTATCTCCAACCGCAGGGGCATAGGCTACTTTGCTTCCGAGGACGCGATAGCGAAGATAAAAGAGATGCGCCGCGAAAGGTTTGTAAACCGAGAACTTCCACGCATATTCCAGGAAATGGAACTTCTTGGAATGGAAATAAATGATTTGAAAGAATATTATGAAGGATTTTTAAAAGCAAAAAAAGATGAAAAAGATAACTAATATATTATTGTTCAGCGGTTTGGCTGTAATATTTGTACTGATGATTGTTCGCGTGTTGATTTGTTTCAAGGTATCTGACAACGAATGGCAACACACTAATATCAACGAAACGCAAAAGTTTGAAACTAGGGAATTGGAGGCCTTTGATGCCATCGACAACGAAGGCATTTGCAACATCGTCTATGTTCAAGCCGAAAGGTCGGCAGTGGAGATTTCGGCTCCCGAAAATTATATCGACCGCATAAAGACCGATGTTGACGATGGTGTTCTGTGCATCGACATTTCGGGCAGACTGCGCAGAAACAGCGATACAAAAATCAACATCAAGGTATATTCGCCTACTTGCAAGTCAATAAAGAATGAAGGCGTCGGCAAGATTAGCTGCGACTCGCTTCGCGCCGACACTTTGATTGTTAAGAATGAAGGCGTAGGCTCGATAGAGTTGAACAAACTGGCGGTTTCCTGCCTGAAAGCCGACAACGAGGGCGTTGGCAAAATCAAAATCGAAGTGCTTGATGCAAACTATGTCGGCCTCGACAACGAAGGCGTCGGAAACGTGTGCATTTCGGGCAAAGCCGAGACTGCAGAGCTCATAAACGAAGGTGTTGGCAAGATTGACGCTACCGAGTTGGACTGCGAGGATGTCGGTTTTTCAAACGAGGGATTGGGCAAGGTGTTGACAAAGAAGAATTAAAATTTGTATTAAGCGAACAATTGGCAAGGTTTTTGCCGAACAATAAAGGAATCACATACATACATAAATTACTTACTGCATAAAAAAGAGTTCGTTCCCCGCGGACTCTTTTTTAGTTTCAAGTTTCTATGGGCTGACGCCCGTTTCTATGTTTCTGGTTCAACGTATAAGGTTCAAAGATTTGATGATTGTAGCGGCGCAATGCTTTGCGTCGGGGTTCAAGGTTCAACGTTTAAGGTTTCAATGGCTCCGCCGTTTCTATGGCTGGCGCCGTTTGAATGCCTGCGGCGTTTGAATGCTTCGCGTTTCTAAAAAAGCGGAAGGTCATGCTGAACTTGTTTCAGCATCTGATTCCGATTTTTTTGTTTCTGGGTTTAATGGCTGCGCCGTTTCTAGGTTTCTGTGGCTACGCCGTTTCTATGCCTGCGGCGTTTCTGTGGCTGGCGCCGTTTGAATGCCTGCGCCGTTTGAATGCTTCGCGTTTCTAAAAAAGCGGAAGGTCATGCTGAACTTGTTTCAGCATCTGATTCCGCTTTTTTTTGTTTCTAGGTTTAAGGTTGAAGGGTTCACGTTCAACGTTTGTGTCGACGCAAAATTTTGCGTCGC